>ENA-UOWG01001916-UOWG01001916.1-activated-sludge-metagenome-genome-assembly--contig:-NODE-1916-length-19172-cov-12.264529_pt1 | contig 19172 bp, 17 predicted proteins | sample MGYA00238147_ERZ761563 | MGnify/ENA primary metagenome ERZ761563 (study PRJEB28884, sample SAMN05720216) | anaerobic digester metagenome | isolation source: active sludge of municipal... | reverse complement strand
CTGCTCTACTCCGCCTTCACCTACTTCACCGGCTTCAAGGTCAACTCCGGCGAGTACAAGCTGATGGGCCTGGCGCCGTACGGCGAGCCGCGCTACCGCGACCTCATCCTGGAGAAGCTCATCGACCTGAAGGAGGACGGCTCGTTCCGCCTCAACCTGGACTACTTCAACTACCACGTCGGCCTGACCATGACCAACGGCCGCTTCGCCCGGCTGTTCGGCGCCGCGCCGCGCAAGCCCGAGACGCCGATCCGCCCCGTCGACATGGACCTGGCCGCCTCCATCCAGGCCGTGCTCGAGGAGATCATCGAGCGCATCGCCCGCCACGCCAGGGAGCTGACCGGATCCGCCAACCTGTGCCTGGCCGGCGGCGTGGCCCTCAACTGCGTGGCCAACGGCAGGATCCTGAAAAAACAGATCTTCAGGGACATCTGGATCCAGCCCGCCGCCGGCGACGCCGGCGGGGCGCTGGGCGCGGCGCTCGACGTCTGGCACCGCCACCTGAAGAACCCGCGCCGGGCCGACGGCCGCCGCGACGCCCAGCAGGGCTCCTTCCTGGGGCCATCCTATCCGCGCGCGGCGATCCTGGCCTTCCTGCAGGAGAAGAACATCCCCTACACGGAGCTGCCGCGGCCGGAGATGGCGCGCAGGGTAGCCGAGCTGATCGACGGCCAGAAGGTGGTCGGCTTCTTCCAGGGGCGCATGGAGTTCGGCCCGCGCGCCCTCGGCGGCCGCAGCATCCTCGGCGACGCCCGCTCAGCGGAGATGCAGTCGAAGATGAACCTGAAGATCAAGTTCCGCGAGTCCTTCCGCCCCTTCGCCCCCTCGATGCTCGAGGAGCAGGTGGGGGAGTACTTCGACTTCGACCACCCCTCGCCCTACATGCTCCTGGTCTACAACCTGCAGGAGAAGCACCGCCGGAGGCTGACTCCGGAGGAGCAGGCGCGGCAGGGGCTCGACCAGCTCCACAACCTGCGCTCGGGAGTGCCGGCCATCACCCACGTCGACAACTCGGCGCGGCTGCACACCGTCCGCCGCGAGGTCAATCCCTATTACTACGCGGTGATCGAGGAGTTCCACCGCCGCACCGGCTGCCCGATCATCATCAACACCTCGTTCAACGTGCGCGGCGAGCCGATCGTCAACAGCCCGCAGGACGCCTACCGCTGCTTCATGCGCACCAACATGGACTGCCTGGTGCTGGAGGACTTCCTGATCGAGAAGCGGGAGCAGGAGTTCATCGCCGTCGACGAGGAGTGGATGAAGGAGTTCCCGCTGGACTGATGAAAACCATACCCTACAAACCCGGTCAGGTCAGGCTCTTCCTGGCGATCCTCTACGTCGTCGTGATGGCGGCGCTGCTGCGCTCGGGCCCCGGGCTGCGCCCGGTGCGCCTGCCGGCGGCGGTGCTGAGCGCCGCCTGCCTGCTGTTCGCCCTGCTGCCGAGGTGGTTCTTCCCGGCCTTCCGGGTCATCCTCGTTGCCAGCAGCCGCCTGGGCAGCCTGATCTTTTCCCTGCTGACGGTCATCGTGTTCTACCTGGTCCTGACCCCGCTCTCCCTGGTCATGCGCCTGCTGGGGAAGCGCTTCCTGCACGCCCGTTTCCGCCCCCGCGCCGCAGCGGCCAGCTACTACGAGGAGGGGGAGGCGGCCGGCGACATGAACAGGCAATTCTGAGGCAAGGAGACGCCATGGGCAAGCTGTCGATCCTCGGCGAGATGTGGCAATTCATCCGGCACAAGAAGCGCTATTGGCTGCTGCCGATCATCGTCATCCTGCTGCTGGTGGCCATCCTGCTGCTGGTCACGCAGGGGACGGCCGTGGCGCCGTTCATCTACACCCTGTTCTAGGAGACCGGCGCTACGGCCGGGGGGACGATGAAGGAAAAACTGGAATCTCGGGTCCGGCGCCCGTTCTGGAAGAACCCGCTGTTCTGGATCCTGGCCGTCGCCGTGCTGGCGCGGCTGCCTCTGCTGCTGTACAACGGGGGTATCCTCTGGCCCGATTCACTCTCCTTCCTGGCCTCGGCCGAGAACATCGCCTTCCACGGCGACTTCACCCAGCACCGTATGTACAACACCCCGGTGTACCCCATGTTCTTGTCGCTTTTCCTGCGGCTGCTTCCCCAGGCGCCGCTCACCGGCTGGCTGATCATCCTGGCCCAGCACCTGCTGGGCATCGGCTCCACTCTGTTCCTCTGGCTGGGCGGCCGGCGCCTGTTTGGCGCGGCCCCGGCTCTTGTCGGCGTTCTGCTCTTCACCCTGCACCCCGTCGTTCTCTATTACGAACATGTACCCCATACCGAAACCCTGTTCGTCTTCATCCTGGCCTGGCTGTTCATGCGCGTCACGCGCGCGCCGGCATCACCCGGCGCCTGGCGGGCGGCGGAGCTGGGGCTGCTGTGCGGCCTGCTGACGCTGACGCGGCCGGTGGCCAAGTATCTCGTCCTGACGCTGCTGCTCTGGCTCGTGCTGCGGCTGCGCCGCCCGCGGCCGGCGCTGGCCCGCGGCATCGCCCTGCTGCTGGGCTATGCGGTCGTGGTCCTTCCCTGGATGGCATTCAACCTTCGTAGCGCCGGCTATTTCGGCATCAGCAAGGGCGAGGGGACGAACCTGAAGCTGCGCATCGCCTACATCGGCTTGAAAGCGACGAAACCCGCGGTTGCCCCCCGGAAAAAGGCAACGTCGCCATCCACGCCCGAGAAGGCCACCCGTCTCCAGGAAAGTACGGCCGCTGAGAAGGCGGACACGGCGGCGGCAAAGCCTTCGGCCCGGCCTGAGGGAAAATCCGCCCGGGCTGCGGGAGCCAAGGCGTCTCCGCGCAGGCGCGGGCGATGGCCGGAACGGCTCAGCTCCCGGGCCCGGCAGGACGAGGTGAAAAGGGACCGGAACATCCGGCTGATCCTGAGCCAACCCTGGCCCTATATTCGCGCCGCCATCCGCGACTTCTTCCTGATCATGGCCGCGCCGGGAAGTTCCGTCCAGTTCGATGATGCGCAATCGCCGCCCGTTCCCTGCTGCCTGGTGCTGAAGGACTTCCATACCGACGTCTTTCCCAACCGCCCCGTCAGCCGCTCGCCGTTCGTCAGGCGCCTGGTTCATTTCCAGCTGGCGCGGCTGAAGCCGCGCTGGGCCGTCGTCTTCGCTTTCTTCCTGCTGGGGGCCGTCTCCTTTCTCGCCCAAAGCGGGCGCGACCGCCTGACCGGCCTGCTGCTCCTCTCCCATGTCGCCTATTTCGCCCTGTCGGCGGCGGTGTTCATCAAGCCCATCGACCGCTTCTTCCTCCCTGCGCTCGGCTTCTACCTCCTGTTCGCCGCCTGGGGGGCGGTGTTCCTGTTCCGGATCCTGCGGGGATGGCTGCGGCCGGCCGGAGCCTGACCCGGCGGCGGCTCAGGAGAGGGGGAAGGACTCCAGCTTGCGGATGTGGGCGGCGTTGCCGAGGTTCAGGCTCTCGAACAGCCGCTTGAGCTGGGGGTCGCTGACGTTGAAGATGAAGGCGCCGTGCCGCTCGGCCAAATGGCGCTCGACGTCGAGGGCCAGGCCGACCAGGTCGGCGGGCTTCAGCGCGGCCTGGCTGCGGTTGACGTAGCCGCGGAGCGTCTCCAGGTTCTCCACGAAGCCGGCGATCACCCGCTCGGCCTCGGGATTCTCCAGGAAGGAATCGGGGCTCTCCTGGAAGTAGCCGCGCATCAAGTCCACCTGGCGCGCGTGCTGCTCCTCCTCGGCGGCGAGGTCGCTGAACAGCTCGGCCAGCGCGGGCTGGGTGATGGAGACGTTCAGGGCGATGAGGGCGTACAGCTCTCCGGTCCGTGTTTCGGCGTCCTTCAGCAGGTAAAAGGTCTTGGCCAGCGACACCGTTGCGCTCCCTATTTCCCCGGCGTGATGTAGAGATAGCGCTTGACCTTGTTGGTCGGCGTCTTCTCGAACGGCTCGGGGTGCTCCAGGATGCGGCTGATCTGCGAGAAGGCAGGCAGCTGGGCGTTGATGCGCTGCCGCGCCTGCTCCAGGATGTTCTCGGTCAGCTGGCGCGCCTCGGCGTCGTTGAGCTGGCTGCGCGCGAACTCGCGGTCCAGCACGTCGTAGTCCAGGTAGGCCTTGACCAGCAGCTTGTGCGCCTCGGCGTAGACCACGGCCTCCTGGAAGTAGGGCTCCTGCAGCACCAGCTGCTCGACCGCCTCGGGGTAGATGTTCTCGCCCGAGGGGCCGATGATGACGTTCTTGGAGCGCCCCTTGATGAAGAGGTAACCCTCGGCGTCGAAATAGCCCAGGTCGCCGGTGCGCAGCCAGCCGCCGTTCAGGAAGATCTCGCGGCTGGCGTCGGGGTTCTTGTAGTAGCCCGACATGACGATGGGGCCGCGCACCGTGATCTCGCCCACGCCGGTCTGGGCGTCGGGCTCGTGGATGCGCATCTCGATGCCCGGGATGGGCTTGCCGCAGGAGCCCACCTTGACCTTGCCGAAGGGGTTGATGGTCATGATCGGCGCCGTCTCGGTCATGCCGTAGCCGGTGGAGTAGCTGATGCCGGCGTCGCGCAGGAAGACCTCGACGTCCTCGTTCAGCGAGGCGCCGCCGAACATGAAGAAGCGCAGCTTGTCGCCGAAGGACTTGATCAGCTTGCGGCCGGCGACCTTGTGCAGCTTGCGGCGGAAGAAGGGCAGGCGGTAGAGCCTGTTGACGACCAGCTTGCCCTGGATCTGCGGCAGGATCTTCTTGCGGAAGATCTTGTCGATGACCAGCGGCACGGTCAGCACCGCTGTCGGCCGCACCGCCTCCATGGCCGCCAGCAGCTTCTGCGGCGTGGGCAGGCCGCGCATGTAGTGGATGCTGGCGCCGATGGCGATGGGGCAGAGGCAGCCGCCGGTGGCCTCGAAGGTGTGCGCCAGCGGGATGGTGGAGAGGAAGCGGTCATCGGAGACGATGGGGAAGCGCTCGATGGAGCTGACCACGTCGACGACGATGTTGCGGTGGCTGAGCATGACCCCCTTGGAGTGGCCGGTGGTTCCGGAGGTGTAGATGATCACCGCCAGGTCCTCGGGCTCCACCTCGGGGAAGCGCAGCTGCGTCTCCTCGGGGATGCCGCGCTGGCGGCCGCGCTTGAACAGGGCCAGCGTCTTCTCGATCAGCCCCGGGCGGTGCTTCAGGCGGTCCTCGTAGGTGAAGTCCTCGAGGTCGCAGACGAAGCCCAGCGCCGCGTCGTCCAGGCCCTCGAGCTTCTGGCGCTGCTTGGGCTCGATGAAGATGCCCTTGACCTCGGCGCTGCGCAGGATGTGGCGGGTGTCGGTGTCGGGGAAGCCGGTGAGGATGGGCACGGCGACGGCGCCCATGGAGGTGATGGCCAGGTAGGCGACGACCCAGTTGGGGCAGTTCTCGCCCATGATCGCCACCCGGTCGCCCTTCTGGATGCCGCGCGCGGCCAGGGCGCCGGCCGTCTCCTGCACCTGCTGCTTCAGCTGCAGGTAGACGCAGGGCGGCTCGCCGGCGAAGGCGATCGACGGCAGGCTGCCGTATTTCTCGAACGTCCTTTCCAGCAGGCACTTGATGGTGGCTTTCTCGAGTTCGACGATCATGGGGTCTCCTTTGACCTGGAAATGGTAATCAAAGGCAGGCACAATGTCAATTACAGGGAGGAACTACGTGACGCGTGACGCGTAACGCGTGACGCGAAGTTGCACTAGAAGGACCGGTCATGATGTGCGACATGTGACCGCGATCATTGGCTCCATCCTGCTGACGCTGCGGACTCGATCGCGATCACGAGCGCCAGGAGATCGATCTCCTTTACAAACCGCATTGAAATGATCTCTCCGCCGTTGTATAACCGTTCGCAAAGAGGAGGGACAATGCGCAAGACACTGCCATGGATCGTTCTGATAACCGTCCTGGTCGCAAGCGGCAATGCCTGCGGGAACAAGGAGGCGGCGCCGAAGGGCACGGCTCCAGCTGCCGCGGCGGCTCCCGCCCTCCCGACCGCCTCGGCCGACCCGGCCGCCAGCCTTGGCAACAAGATCGGTTCGTCCTATGTCGAGACACTCAAGCAGGTGGTGGCCATGCTGAACGACAAGCCGCCGGCCGCCGACGCCAAGGCCATGCTGTCCGACCTGAAGCAGTGGACGATCGAGCTGATGGTCGGCCTGGGCAGGGAGCGTGAGGCGCTCTCTCCCGCCGAGAGGGCGAAGGCTGACATGACGCTGAGCCAGCGCATCGCCGCCGTGTCCGCCGACCTGTTTAAGGAGTACCAGGCCGGGCAGATGGCCTATCAGGATGACCGGGAGTTGTTCCAGCTGATCGCCGACTTCAACATCATCACCCAGTACGCCAATTTCGAGCTGCTGAAAAAGCAGCTGTCGGAGGAGGCCAGGAGGCTGGGAATAAAGTAGAGCGGGCTATCGTGACGCGTAACGCGTGAAGATTAATACGACATCGAGATGAGCGCAGCATCTGTGCTCGCGCTTGCTGCTGGGTGAATCGCGGAAGAAACCAACGGGCTCGTTGCACGCCGGGACTCACTTGTTCGATCTGGGCAACCAGCCGTGCGCACAGCCGGAGAAATCAGTCCGTTGCGGTTACTCGTCACGCGTTACGCGTTACGCGTCACGATTGTTCGATCCAGGCAGTTCTGATCTCTAGCCGATGATGCCCAGCATGAACACCATGATGAACAGCGCCACGGTCTCGATCAGGCCGATGACCATGATGTAGTTGCCGAAGCCCTTGCCGGTGTCGGCGAAGGCGTCGGCGGCCGAGGCGCCCGCCATGCCCTGGTACAGGGCCGACACGCCCATGGCCAGGCCGGCGAAGACGCCGACGCCCAGCAGGAAGCCGGGGTCGAGCCGCGCGCGCGCGGCCTTCAGGGCGTTCATCAGGATGAAGCCGTAGACGGTCTGCGTCAGCGGCGCGCCGACGAAGGCGATCATCATGAACGGGGCGGGCTTGTTCTGGGCGAAGCACTTCTTCCAGGCGCCGATGGCCGCCATGCCGGCCACGCCGGCGCCGATGCCCGAGCCCACCGCCGACAGGGCGCACACGGCGCCGATTCCGATCTGGCTGAGGTTCATCTTTCACTCCTTGAAGGGCTTGTATGGCCTTCCCGACCACTCCATGCCCAGGTGGCCGGAGAATTCCAGCATGTTCAGGCGCACGCCGTGGACGACGACCGACAGGGCGCCCATGGCCATGTTCAGCGCGTGCCCGAAGAGCAGCACGGCGCCGCCGGCCAGCAGGCCGGGCAGGCTGGAGCCGAGTCCGGCGGCGATGCCGTTGAAGCTGCGGGCGATCTCCACGCCGGCCAGGCCCACGGCGAAGAGGCGGATGTAGGAGATGATGTCGGCGAAGGCGCTGATGCTGCTCAGGGTGGTGGTCAGCAGGTTGGCCAGGCCTGCGGCCAACCCGCGCAGGAAACGCCCCTCCTGGCGGGCGAAGACGATGACGGCGGCGAAGCCGGCGCCGATCATCCACCTGGCGAAGGAAGGGACGGGAAAGCGCTCGCTGCTGACCACCAGGTTCAGCACCAGGAAGTAGAGGCCTAGGACCAGCGACAGCGAGCCCAGCTGGGCCAGCGAGCGGATGAAGGGCTTCTCGCGGGCCTGGCGCAGGAATCCCCAAACGTGGGCGATGCCGATGTGAACGGCGCCGACGGTGAAGAAGGCGATCTTGAACGTCTGGCCGCTCAGGGGGTTGAGCGAGGAGAGCGCCGGCACGATCATCCACGAGAGCCAGGGCAGGGCGGCCAGCCGCGCCGAGCCGAACCAGGTCCCGGTCAGCGCCCCCCAGAGGACGGTGAAGGAGCTCAGCAGGGCCAGCAGCGGCAGGATGGCCGGCGGCTCCTGGCCGCGCCGGCGGGCGCGCCGGGAAAAGAACAGGGAAGCGGCGAGAAAGACCAGGCCGTAGCCGCCGTCGCCGACGATGGCGGCGAAGAAGAAGACGAAGAAGAGCAGGAAGACGAGGCTGATGTCGAACTCGCGGTAGCCGGGCACGGTGCCCAGCAGCTGGAAGACGGGCTGGATGACGTCGATCCAGCGGCGGTTGCGCACGATCGTCGGCACCTCGTCGCCGGCGGCGGGGTCCTGCAGCAGCAGCGCCCAGCCGTTGTGGCGGCACGCCTCGCGCAGTGCCGCGACCTGCTCGCCGGGCAGGAAACCGGTCAGGAAGGAGAGCTCGGCGGCATGACCCAGAGCCGCCGCCGCCTCGGCCAGTTCGATCTCGCGGTCCGCCGCCCGGGCGGCGCTGGACAGGCGGCCGGCCTCGGCGGCCAGGCCCCGCAGCTCGGCGCGGAACTTGTCCCGGTCGGCGCGGTTCTCCCCGCGCAGCGCCTCCAGCTCAACGGCGTCGCGATGGGGTGGAGTCAGCGCCTTGAATTCCACTTCCGGGAAGGAGCCGGGCCTGGCCACGATGGCCACCCAGCACTGCCCGCGGCGCCGGCGCACCACGAACGCGGCGGCGGCTGCGAGCGCGCGGAGCTTCCGGGCTGGCACCTCGTAGAAGCGGACCGCGAAGCCCCGCGCCTGCAGCGGCCGCAGGTCGGCGAGCGACACTCCCTGCCACTCGCGCAGGCGCTCCTGCTCGCGCGCGAGCTCGGCGGCTTCCTCCTCCAGGATGCGGGCGGCCTCCCGGCGCTCGAGGATGACGCGGGCCGTCTCCAGGGCGGCGGCGACGTCGCCGCCCGCCGCTTCGGGCGGCAGTGGGCGGCGACCCGGCGGGGCCACCGTTGCCAGCGCCTTTTCCAGCAGGTCGCGCTTCTCGCGCCACTCCTGGGCCGAGGGGACCTGGGCGGGCACGGCGGCCAGGTGCAGCACGCCCAGGCGGCGCAAACGGCGCAGGGCCTCCGCCCGCTCGGCGCGGCGGATGACCACGGTGGCCTTGCGCATCGGGACGATCATGTCTCCCCCATGCGGCGCAGGAGGTTGCTCTTGGCGATCTTGCCGCGCACCACCGCCGCCGTCTGCTGGTCGCCCAGGTAGATGTGGATGCGGCGGATGCCCTCGATCGCCTCGGGGATCTTGACCTTCTCGAAGAGGTTCACCCGCTGGCTGGTCACGCGCAGCTCGGCGTCCAGCCGCTCGACCTGGCGGCGCAGCAGGCCGACCTCGACGTCGAGGCGCGCCAGGTCGGCGAGCAGCAGCAATGCCTCGTCGACCCAGGGCGGGGTGAGGAACAGGTCGTGGCCGGCGGTGGCGAACTCCAGCGCGCGCAGCACCGGGATCTCCACCCCGGCGATGTTGGCCGTGTCGGTCTCCAGGCGGCTGACCTTGAGCCAGTCGGCGAAGGGGAACTCCTCGGCGAAGAGCCCCAGCCAGGGGGCGGCGCCATCCAGCCGCTGCCGGCGCAGCCGCTCCTGCTCGGCCAGCCGCGCCTCGACCTGGCGGATCACCATCTGCAGCTGCTGCTTCTTGAGCTGCAGGGTGGGCAGGTAGCGGCGGAAGCGCTTCAAGGCGTCCTTCTGGCGCTTCAGCTCGCTCTTGGTCAGCTTCACGGCCATGGGCTCAGTCCGTCCCGCCGGAGCGGGACGGCGCGGGCTGGCCCTCCTCGCGCGCCGGCCAGTACTGGCGGATCAGCTCGCTGCGCAGCCGCGTCTCTTCGGGGGAGAAGCAGTCGGCGAGGAGGCGCCAGCCGTTGTCCAGCGCCCGCTCCAGGGGCACGTTCACCGAGAGGTCCATCATCTCCTGCTCGAAGCGCGCCCCGTACTTCAGCAGCTTGCGGTCCCACTCGTTCATCTGGAAGCCCATGGCCTTCTTCTCCAGCGACTCCTTGTAGGCGGCGTACAGGGTGATCATGCCGTCCATCAGGGCGCGGTGGTCGGGGCGGGTCTTCTTGTTGACCAGCTGCTTGAGCCGCGACAGCGAGCCGAAGGGCTCGATGCGGCCGTTGCGCATGTAGAACTGCCCCTCGGTGATGTAGCCGGTGTTGTCGGGGACGGGGTGGGTGACGTCGTCGCCCGGCATGGTGGTGACGCCCAGGATGGTGATCGATCCCGCCCCCTGGAAGTCGACCGCCTTCTCGTAGCGCGCCGCCAGCTGGCTGTAGAGGTCGCCGGGGTAGCCGCGGTTGGAGGGCACCTGCTCCATGGTGATGGCGATCTCCTTCAGGGCGTCGGCGAAGTTGGTCATGTCGCTGAGCAGCACCAGCACCTTCTTGCCGCGCAGGGCGAAGCCCTCGGCCACGGCCAGCGCGATGTCGGGCACCAGCAGGCACTCCACGGTGGGGTCGGAGGCGGTGTGCACGAAGAAGACCGTCCGGTTCAGGGCGCCGCCCTGCTCCAGGGCGTCGCGGAAGAAGAGGTAGTCGTCGTACTTCAGCCCCATGCCGCCCAGGATGATGAGATCGACCTCGGCCTGCAGGGCGATGCGCGCCAGCAGCGGGTTGTAGGGCTCGCCCGAGACCGAGAATACGGGGAGCTTCTGCGACTCGACCAGCGAGTTGAACAGGTCGATCATGGGGATGTTGGTGCGGATCATGTTGCGCGGGATGATGCGCTGCGCCGGGTTGACGGCCGGGCCGCCGATGTCGATCATGTGCTCGCCCAGCTCCGGCCCCTTGTCGCGCGGCCGGCCGCTGCCGTCGAAGATGCGCCCCAGCAGGTCGTCGGAGAAGGAGACCTGCATGGGGTGGCCGAGGAAGCGCACCTGGTCGCCGGTGGAGACGCCGCGGCAGCCGGCGAACACCTGCAGCGACACCCGCTCCTCGGCCAGGCGGATGACCTCGGCCAGCGACGTGCGCTGGGCGGAACGGACGACGGCCAGCTCGCCGTAGCGCACGTTCTCGGCGCGGACGGTGATGACGTTGCCGGCGATGGCCTCGATGCGGCTGTAGACCTTCTTCATTCGCCCCTCCCCGGCGCGCCCGCCCGCAGCGCCTCCAGCAGGCGCTGCCCTTTCTCGTCGGCGCCGGCGCGCTGCGCCGCCGTGAAGGCGGCGATGTCGGCCTCCAGGCGGCGGAACTCGTCGCCCTGCCAGGCGGCGACGTTGATGTCCAGGAACTTCTGGCGCAGCTGGTTGAAGAAGGCGCGGGCCGCCTCCTTGCCGCCCAGCTCGAGGCGCGCCGCCAGCACCGCGAACATCAGGACGAACAGGTGGCGCTGGCGCTCGGGGGGCATGGCGCCGTCGACCGGGTCGAGGGTGTCCTGCTGCAGGTAGACCGAGTCGATGAACTCGGACTTGAGAAAGGTCACGTAGTCCTCCAGCGAGGTGCCCTCCTCGCCGACGACCTTCATCATCTGGCCCACCTCGTGGCCCTGGAACAGGATGGCGCGGGCGTAGGCCACGGCCGCCGGGTCGATGGCGCCGCGGTACTTGCTCCAGCTCTCCAGCGGGTGGATAGCCGGGTACTTGCGGGCGTCGGAGCGCTCGCGCGAGAGGCCGTGGAAGGCGCCGACCACCTTGAGCGTCGACTGCGTCACCGGCTCGTCGAAGTTGCCGCCGGCCGGGCTGACCGTGCCGCCGATGGTGACCGAGCCCGTGCCGCCGCCGCGCAGGCGCACCAGGCCGGCGCGCTCGTAGAAGGCGGCGATGACCGACTCCAGGTAGGCGGGGAAGGCCTCCTCGCCGGGGATCTCCTCCAGCCGCCCCGACATCTCGCGCAGCGCCTGGGCCCAGCGCGAGGTCGAGTCGGCCAGCAGCAGCACGTGCAGCCCCATCTGCCGGTAGTACTCGGCCAGGGTGATGGCGGTGTAGACCGACGCCTCGCGGGCGGCGACGGGCATGGAGCTGGTATTGCAGATGATGATGGTGCGCTCCATCAGCGTGCGGCCGGTGCGCGGGTCGGGCAGGCGCGGGAACTCGCGCAGCGTCTCGACGACCTCGCCGGCGCGCTCGCCGCAGGCGGCGATGATGACGATGTCGATGTCGGCGTTGCGGCTGGTGGCCTGCTGCAGCACGGTCTTGCCGGCGCCGAACGGCCCGGGGATGCAGTAGGTGCCGCCGCGGGCCACGGGGATGAAGGTGTCGATGAGGCGGATCTTGGTGACCAGCGGCTCCTGCGGCCGCAGCCGCTCGCGGTAGCAGGTGACCGGCCGCTTGACCGGCCAGTGGAAGCTCATGTTCACCGGCAGCCGGCGTCCCGACTCGTCCTCGAGCTCGGCGATCTCGTCGTTGACGGTGTAGTCGCCGGCGGCGGCGACGCGCGCCACCTTCCAGGCGCCGGCCAGGTGGAAGGGCACCATGACGCGGTGGCGGAAGATGCCCTCCGGCACGCTGCCCAGCTCGTCGCCGGCGCCGACCGCGTCGCCAACGGCGGCCGTCGGCGTGAAGGGCCACCGTTTCGCCTCGTCCAGCGGGCTGAGATAGACGCCGCGCTCGAGGAAGAAGCCGCTGTGGGCGGCCAGCTCGGGCAGCGGGTTCTGCAGCCCGTCGTAGACCTGGCCGAGCAGGCCGGGCCCCAGGCGTGCCGAGAGCGGCTCGCCGCTGAACTCGACCTCGTCGCCGACGCCGATGCCGCGCGACATCTCGAAGACCTGCATCTCGGCCCGGCTGCCGCGGATGCGGATGACCTCCGACTTCAGCCGCTTGCCGGCCAGCAGCACGTAGGCCACCTCGTTCAGCGAGACGTCGCCGGCGGCCTCGACGGTCACCATGTTGCCGTTGACTCCCACGACCTTCCCATTCGTCATGGCTTCACTCCGTTGGCGTTCCCGGCGCGGCCGGGCGGATGCGGGCGTACTCGCGCTCGAAGGCGCCGCCCGCGGCGGCGGCGCGGAACGCCTCGCGGCGCTCCAGCAGGAGCAGCTTCAGGCGGTAGGCGACCAGCCGGCCCACGCCGAAGCCGCCGCCGGCCTCCAGCTCGTCGAGGCGCGCCCAGCGCCGGCGGTCCAGCGCCGTCTCCACGGCCAGCGGCGTGCCGGCCGCCAGCGCCTCCTTGACCACGGCGGCCAGGTCGGCGACGAAGGGCGCCGGCCGCAGCCAGGGCCCGGGATCGATCCCCAGGCGCTGGGCGCGCTGCACGGCCAGCTCGTCGCGCAGGGCCGTCTCCCAGGCGGCATAGCCGCGCCAGGGTGAGGGGTCGCCGGCGCGGGCCGCCAGGGAGGCGAAGGAGACGCGCTCGAGCAGGGCATGGACCTCGGGCGCCTGTTCCTGGCACAGGCGCAGGAAGGCCGGACTGGAGAGCGGCGGCGGGCCGTCGAAGGCGAGCATGGGCAGCGATGCCGCCAGGTAATAATACTGGGCCAAGTTATGATCCCTGTTTCAGCGCGTCGGCGACGATGCCGGCCATGACCGGGTTGAGGAACACGGCCAGGTTCTCGGCGACGCTGGCGGCCGAGAAGTCGTAGTAGGCCTGGCCGTCCTTCTCCGCCACGCGGAAGCCGTCGGCCACATCGGGGGCGGCCTTGACCTCGACGCCGGCAACGAGGCGCGCCGCCAGCGCCTGGCGCAGCGCCTTGGCCATGGTCGCGAAGCGCTCCGGCGGCAGCACGATCTCGACTTCCCCGCGGCGCTCGGGGCTCCAGCCGGAGATCATGGCGGCGATGGCGGCGGCGATCTCCTGGTCGTGCAGGGCGGCGCGCGCCTTTTCCTTCAGCACGGCGGCGAACAGCGCCTCGAGCTGCTGGCGGACCTTCAGCAGCAGGTCGCGGGCGGCCTGCTGCAGCGACTCGCGGCCGGAACGCTCCAGCCGCTCCTGCTCCTGGCGGGCCCGGGCCAGCAGGGCATCGGCTTCCGCGCGGGCCTCGGAGAGGATGCGCTCGCCCTCCGCGCGGGCCCGGCGCAGGATCTCCTCCTCCTCGCGGCGGGCCTTTTCCACGCCGTCGCGGTTTATGGCGTCGATCAGTTCCTTCAGCTGCACGTCGGGGATGTTGTGGTCGTCCATGAGCGGATTTTAGGGGATGAGGGCGGGTCTGTCAACCCGAACGAACGCGAGACATCATGACGCGTAACGCGTGACGCGTGACAAGGAACAGCAATCAAGAGCACCCGGTTGACGGCAGCTGCAGCGATGATTCAGATCTTCAGGGAAGAGAGAGGGATAAAGGAGGGAAGGCAGAGGGAAGACAAAGTGGGAAAGAGGGTATGACATCGCCTATCCCACTCTCTCTTCCCTCTAGCTTCTCTCCCTCTTCCCTTTATCCTCCCTGAGATTCATTGGGCTGTTGTCGTGTGCCGTACGCCGAGCGCATCGTTCATTTCTTGAAGATGTCGCTGAAGAAATAGACGGGCAAGCCGAGGTTTTCCTTTAATTGCAGGTAGCAGCCGGGGCAGGAGGTGACGACGGCGCCGACCTGCAATTCATCCAGCTTGGCGGCCTTGCGCTCCAGGATCTTCCGTGACGTCGAGGGGAAGCCGACCTTGAAGATGCCGCCGAAGCCGCAGCAGAGGGCCGAGTCGTCGTCGACGAAGCGGGCGCCGAAACGCTCCAGGAAATGGCGCGCCTCCCTCTTGAGCTTCAGCGACTTGAGGTTGTGGCAGGGATCGTGGTAGGTGAAGCGGCCCGGAAAGCGCGCGGCGAACTCCGGGTCGATCGCGGCGCCGGGGCGGTGGCGGAAAAGGAATTCCCCCAGCTCGAGGACCTCGACGCCGGGGAGATCGTAGTAGTCGCGGAACGCCAGCACGCCGGTCGAGCAGGGGACCACGATGCGCTGGAAGCGGTAGCGCCGGAAGACCGCCTGGTTCCTGCTTTTCAGCTCGGCGAACTTGTCGCCCCAGCCCTGCGAGAGATAGGGGAAGCCGCAGCACCGCAGCCCCTCCGGGAGGAGGACGCTGAATCCCTGTCGTTCAAGCAGCGCCTTGATTTCCACGGTCTTGCGCGGATAGAAGTAGGTGAACGTGCAGCCGGGGAAGAGCAGGATGTTGTATTCCCTGCCCGGGTCGCCGCCGGTGATTTTCTTCCAATTCGCCTTCTGGAAATCGGGGAGGGACAGCTTCCGCTTCAGCGGCGTGCGCGCCAGGAGGCGCGGCAGCCAGAGGACCCGGCGCAGGACGAACCCCTGGTAAAAGAAGAGAACGATCTTTTTGAGCCAGGGGATGCGCTTCCCCATGGCGGTGCGGTTGCGCTGCTCGATCATCATCCTCGTGAACTCGACCCCCTGCGGGCAGGCGTGCTCGCAGCCGCTGCAGACCAGGCACTGGCTGAGCAGCGAGCGATTTCGCGCATTGGGTCGGAGCCGCCCATCGGCGAGCGCCTTGGCCAGGTTGACCTTGCCGCGCGGCGAGTTGGGCTCGGTCAGCTCGGCCTGGTAGACCGGGCAGGCCGACTGGCAGGTGCCGCAGTCGGCGCAGAGCCTGGCGATCTCGCTGATGGTCTTGTGCGCCATGGAGGGCCATTATAGCAGAAAGCGGGGAGGGGCCCTATCGATGCCCGGGTTGCCAGCGGCTGCCGTTTGGCATACACTGGGCCGTGGCGGCGGCGCCGCCGGCAAGGAACCATCCATGCAGAGAACATACTGCCCGCGCTGCGGGGGCAAGCTGGAAAAGCGAATGCACGAGGGACGCGAGCGCGACTGGTGCCCGGCCTGCCGCGTCATGCACTACGACAACCCGGTGCCGGCCACGGCCGCCGTCGTGCTGGACCACCGCCTGGACCTGTTGCTGGTGCGGCGCGGCCAGGAGCCGGGGCGGGGCAAGTGGTGCCTTCCCGGCGGCTTCCAGGAGACGGGCGAGACGCCCGAGCAGTGCATGCTGCGCGAGCTGGCCGAGGAGACGGGGCTGCAGGGCCGCATCCGGGGCCTGGTGGGGCTGGAGATGGGGCAGAATCCCTTCGCCGGCGAGGTGCTGGTCGCCGGCTACTGCGTGAACGCCGTCGGCGGCGCGCTTTGCGCCGGCGACGACGCCACCGAGGCCGGCTACTTCCCGCTGGAGCGGCTGCCGGAGCTGGCCTTCCGGAGCCACGCCCGCATCATCGAGCGGGCGGCGGCGCCCCTGCGGCCGCGGCGGCGCTTCCGCGGCCTGCCGGGCGGCGCCTATGTCGTGACCAGTCTCGACCACCTGGCCGTCGCCCGCGAGGCGTGCCGCGGCGGCGCCCGCATCGTCCAGTACCGCGAGAAGGACGCGCCGGCGGCGCAACGGCTGGCGACGGCGCGGGCCATCGCCGCGGTCTGCCGGGAGAGCGGGACCGTCTTCCTGGTCAACGACCAGCTGGACATCGCCGCCCTCAGCGGCGCCGACGGCGTCCATGTCGGCCAGGACGACGTCCCGGTCGAGGAGGCGCGGGAACTGCTGGGGCCGGGAAAGATCATCGGCGTCTCCTGCACGTCGCTGGAGCAGGCGCTGGAGGCCGAGCGCCGCGGCGCCGATTACCTCGGCGTCGGCGCGGTGATCGCGACCCCCACCAAGGAGGAGTACCCGGTGGTGGGGCTGGAGGGGCTGCGGCGCATCTGCCGGGCGGTCGCCGTGCCGGTCGCGGCCATCGGCGGGATCAACCTGCAGAATGCGGCCGCCGTGAAGGAATCCGGGGCGAAATACCTCGCCATGGTGCGCGAGTTCCAGGAGGACGCGGCCGCCCGAGTCGCGGCGGTGAATACTATTTACAAAAAGTAGGGGCGGCCATACACCGCAAACGAATGGGATTGAACCCGGCAGGGGTCGGTACTTGAAAACTTGTAAACTCGGGTTTATATGCGACAAATACAAGAATTAAAGTACCGACCCCAATGTACTCAGGAGGACGCCGCGGCACGGGCGGCAACAGTCAACCGCCTGTACGCGGAGTAGGGCGGGCCCGCTCTCAGACGGAAGGAGCGGCCGTCAGTTTCAGGCGGCGACCGATCTCGACGCCGTCGAGGGAATACAGGGCGTCTAGGAAGTTCACCTGCATGCTGCCCGGGCCGGCCGACTTTCCGGCGGCGATCTCGCCGGCGATGCCCATCACGGCCATCGCCGACACGGTCGCGCGCAGGCGGTCGGCCTGCACGGCGGCGAAGGCGCCGCAGAGGGCCGAGGCGGTGCAACCCAAACCGGTGACCCTGGGCATCAGGGGGTGGCCGTTCTTGATCACGGCCATGTCGCCGGCCTCAAGAATGTAGTCGGTTTCGCCGCTGACACAGACCGCGCAGCCGTGCTCGCGCGACAACCGCTGCGCGGCGGCCAGTGCGCCCTCGGCGGGGTCCCCGCTGTCGACCCCCTTGGTGGCTGCGCGCTCGCCGACGACGGCGATGATCTCCGAGGCGTTGCCGCGGATGACGGCCGGCCGGGCCTTCTCCAGCAGGGCGCGGAAGGCGCGCGTGCGGTAGGGGGTGGCGCCGACGCCCACCGGGTCGAGGACGATGGGGATGCCCCTTTGCCCGGCCCGCGCCAGTGCCTTGGCCATGGCAGCCACCCAGGGCTCGCTCAGGGTGCCGATGTTGACCACCAGCGCCGAGGCGATGGCGACCATGTCCTCGACCTCCTCGCCGGCGTGGGCCATGACCGGCGAAGCGCCGACGGCCAGCAGCGCGTTGGCCGTGGAGTTCATGGCCACGTAGTTGGTGATGTTGTGGACCAGCGGGGACTTCGCGCGCACCCGCTCCAGGTCCTCGATGATTTCGGCAGCCGTGATATTCATCATTGCCTATCTCCAAAGGTAAAAGGAAAAAGGTAAAAGGAAAAAGTGAACTGCATTCACGTGAATGCTATTTTCTTACTTTTACCTTATTCCTTTTACCTTTTTACTTTATAGTCCCAGGAACTGGACCGCCAGCCCCGACAGGAAGATCGTGCCGCCGGCCAGGGCGTGGGCGTAGCGCTCGAGGCGCCCCAGGCGGACGAACTTCAGCCCCCAGGTGGAGAGGGCGATGATCGTCAGCATGGTGGCGATGGTGGCGACGGCGAAGGCGGAGGCGACCAGCGCCACGCCGGCCATGCTGTGCTTGGCCGCCGGGTACATGACCAGCGGGATGAGCGGCTCGCAGGGGCCGAAGACGAAGATGGTGAACAGCACCCATGGGGTGATGTTCGCCTTCTCCTTGCGCATGTGGACATGGGCGTGCTCGCTCTCGTGCTGGTGGACGTGCTCGTGGACGCTGCCGTCGGCGTGGGCGTGGACATGGCGGTGGGGCCGGTTCTTTACCGCCCGGTGCAGCCCCCAGACCATGTAGGCGAAGCCGAAGCCGATGAACAGCCAGGCGGCGGCGTTGCCGCGCCACGACTCGGCCGCCTCGAGGCGGCTCACGGCGATGCCCAGGGCCAGGCCGATGAAGCCCAGCAGCACCGAGCTCAGCACGTGGCCCAGGCCGGATAGGAAGGCGATGGCGAGGGTCTTGCACATGGGCCACTGCCGGGCCTTGGCCATGGCGATGAAGGGCAGGTAGTGGTCGGGGCCGATCACGGTGTGGAAGAAGCCCAGGAATACGGCCGTGCCGGCCAGGATCCAGATCTCGCTGCTGATCATGACGGATGGTCTCCTTCGTGTTCCGAGCCCGCATTATAGCACAGCGTGTCGCCCAACGGGAAGGTTAGCGATGCGCTTAGCCGCCTCCCAGCGCCCGCCACAGGGCGATGAAGCGCTCGGGCCCCAGCTGCTCGGCGCGGGCCTGGGCGCCGACGCCGGCGGCGGCCAAGGCCGGGTGCAGCGCCTCAGCGGGAAATACGGCCAGGTTGTTGGCCAGGGTCTTGCGCCTCTCGGCGAAGCATTGGCGCACGAAGGCGTAGAATCCTTCGGCATCCTGGATGGGCGGCTCCACCGGCTCGGCCACGATCACGGTGGAGACGACCTTGGGCCGGGGGATGAAGGCGCCGGCCGGCACGTCGAAGGCGCGGTCACAGCGGTAGAGAAGCTGGAACACGACCGATTGGGCGTTGTATTTCTTCCCCCCCGGCGCGGCCAGCAGCTTGTCGACGAAGTCCTTCTGCAGCATCAGCGCCGCTGCCGCGATCTCCGGACGCATGACGATGAACCAGTCGGCCAGCGGCTTGGAGATGTGGTAGGGCAGGTTGCCGGCCACGGTCACCCTTTCGCCCCTGAACAGCCCAAACAGGTCGACGTCCAGGATGTCCCGGTTCAGCACCTGCGCCCGGGAGCCGAATTCCTTGCGCAGCCGGTCGGCGAGGCCGGGGTCGATCTCGACCAGGGTCAGCGGGCGTCCGGGAAAGCACTCGAGCAGCAGCCGGGTCAGGATCCCGCCCCCGGGGCCGATCTCCAGCAGCGGCCCGTCGCCCGCGGGCACGAGATCGGCGATGCGGCGCGCGACCCGCTCGTCGCGCAGGAAATTCTGGCCCATCTTGGCGGATTTCGTCATGACGCAACCGATTATATGTCCGTAGCCTTGGTTTTGCCAGCA
>ENA-UOWG01001912-UOWG01001912.1-activated-sludge-metagenome-genome-assembly--contig:-NODE-1912-length-19194-cov-4.628455_pt1 | contig 19194 bp, 24 predicted proteins | sample MGYA00238147_ERZ761563 | MGnify/ENA primary metagenome ERZ761563 (study PRJEB28884, sample SAMN05720216) | anaerobic digester metagenome | isolation source: active sludge of municipal... | reverse complement strand
GGCCCAGCTCAACGGCGTGCACTGCTGGGGAAACATCTCCTCAACCGAGCTGTTTGACCAGGCATTCCCCGGGCTTTACTCGCGGATCGGCGTGGGCGCGATGGGATTCACGGCCGACGCGTCCTACACCGGGACCGGCCTGGGCGGCGGCGACTACACGCCCACGGCGGTGTCCATCCTGGTCGACAAGGTGCCGGCCGGCGGCGCGACCAACGCGTGGGACCTGTTCGGCAAGCGGATCAGCAATCTCGGCTATGGCGAGGTGGGCGCGATACAGCGTAACGCCGCGCCGGTGGTGACCATCACCAGCCCCGCGGCCGGCCACGTCACCGAGGGCGAGGCGGTGAGCCTGACCGCGACGTGCGCGGACGAGGAGGACGGCCTGGACATGGCCGCCCAGGTGAGCTGGACGAGCAGCCGGGACGGGGCCCTGGGCACGGGCCCGCTCGAGCTCACCACGCTCTCGGTAGGCGAGCATACGCTCACCGCGGCCTTCACCGACAGCGGCGGGGCCAGCGGCAATGATACCGTCGACGTGACCGTCGATTCGGCGTCGTCGGGATCGCTCTCGACGTTCGGACCGTTCAAAGCCAGCGCGGACGGCAAACGGATCGGGCCCTGGCCGCTGAGCGCGGACGGCAAGCGGCTCGGCCCCTACGCGGTGAGCGATACGGCGGTGGGGCCGTTCCCGCTCAGCGATGCGGCAGTGGGGCCATTCTCGAGGTGAGTCGATGGCGGTGTACAAGAACAAGGCGGGCCAGAAGATCGCGATTTACGCGACCGATGCCGGCGCGGCCAAGACGGGCGACGCCGCGAACATCAGCGCGCAGATCAGCCTGGACGGCGGGACCTCGGCGGCCACCAGCGACGCGCACCCCACCGAACTCGACGCCACCAACCATCCGGGAGTTTACCTGTTCGATCTGAGCCAGGCGGAGACCGACGCGAACCTGATCGTTCTGTCGGCCTCCAGCACGACCAGCGGCGTGGCGATCGAGCCGCTGGTCATCGACACCGAGCCGGAGGTGCGCGCCGCGGACGTCGAGACCATCAGCACGAGCAATCCCCAGGACTGGCTCAATATCGTGCTGTCGCAGTTCCTCAAAACCGACAGCATGCAGGTGCACCTGGACGGGGAGGGCAGCTTTTCGCTGGTGCCTTACGAGGGAGCCGCGGAGGTGACCCCGGTCGCCGGCGACATGATCATGTGGCACTCCGGGCTCATGAGCTACCTCGATCGGATAGAAAGCATCGATGAGGCGGGCGTGATCACGCGGCGCCAGTACCCGGCCGGGACGCTGCTGCCCGACGAGGCCGACGTCGCTTACCTGATCCGGTTCCCCTTCATCAACACCATGGCCGCGGCGATCGCCGCCAGGCTGGACGTCGCGATTTCGACCCGGGCGGCGGCCGGGACCACGACCGTATCCGTGCTCTCACCGGTGGCCGACGACGCGTCGATCGAGCTGGTGCAGGGCGACGACTATCCGGGATCCGGGGCCGTGGTGCTCGAGCGCAGCTGGACGGGGATCTCGCTCACCGGGTTTTTGGCGGAGCTGTGGGTGCAGCCGCGGGCCGACTACGTGGCCGGCCTGACCACCAACCGGACGAAAATCGGTACGGCCACGCAGGTGGTCTCCAGCGGGACGCTGACGGTCACCATCACGATCACCGACGCGGAGACGGCGGCGCTTGAGAGCTATCCGCCGGCCACCGGGCCGTATCACTACCAGTACCAGGTCCGGCTCACTTCAGCTGACCTGGCCACGGTGGTGACCCCGTTCCTGGGCACCATGACCGTGCGACGGAAGGTGGGGACATGAGCCTCAATGACCTGCTGGCCGCGGATACGCTCGCGATGCTCGCCGACTTCGGCGAGGTGATCGTGTATCGGCCCAGCGGCGGGGCGCCGCGGTCGACCACGGCGATCGTCGAACGCTTCGGCGGGGACCGGTTGCGGCTGACCGTGGCGAATAGCCAGCTGACGGGGATCGGATCCGAGGAGATTGACTTCGACCTGGACAAGGTCGACGTGGTCCGGCGGGTCGGCGAGGCGGCCGAGACGCGAGACCTAGTTCGGCCGGCCGACGGAGAGGACTGGCACGACGCCGGGGCGGTTTCGTTCGAGGTGAGGTGAGATGCTGAGCATCAGCGCGAAGATCAACCCGCATCAGCTCGCCGAGGCCTCGCGCCTCCTGGCCGGGATCAAGAACGGCGCCGAGCGGGCGGGGACGCGGGCCATCAACAAGGTGGCTCGATCGACCCGCGGCCAGGTGGTTAGACAGATCGCGTCGCAGACCGGCCTCAAGCAAAAGGACGTCCGGGCCCGGATCGTGAAGCTGACCCTGGCCACCTTCAAGGCGATGTTCGCCCGGCTGACGCTGCTGGGTCGGCCGATCCGGCTGGCCGACTATGGCACCGTCCGCCAGACGAAAAAAGGCGTCCGGCACAAGGCGAAGGGGGTCGAGAACCCCCTGCCGGAGGCATTTGTGGCCACCATGCGGACCGGGCACAAGGGTGTCTTCAGGCGAAGGGCCGTGGGTGGCGGGAGTGGGCTTTTAAAGTCGGCCTGGCGGGTGGCCTCCGGGCGAACGGCCATGCGGACGGTTCGGCGACTCAGGGCCGCGGCGGCCCGCGGGCTCAAGCGCGTCCCCCGGCTGCCGATTGACGAACAGTATGGACCCAATCCGCTGCTGGCGGTGGACGCCAACACGATCCAGGTGGGCGTGAACCGGGACCTCGACCGGGAGCTCGCCACACAGGTCCGGGTCCTGCTCGAGCAGGAGGCGGCCAAGGCGGCCGCCCAGGTGACGAGGGCATAGATGAGCGAGCCGGTACTGGAACTGATCGCCCAGGCGGTGGAGACCCAGGCGCAGACCATCACGGTCGCCAACGGGTACCTCACCGACGTGGGCGACGCGATCCGCCGGCATCGCCGCGGCGATCGCGAGCAGCTCGGCGAGCAGATCCTCGTCTCGCAGGGCGAACGGCGAAAGCCCGAGACCGAGGTCGACGGAAAGACGTGCTGGGTGCAGCCGTTCCACCTCGACCTGGTGCTGCGCCCGGGCGAGGACGAGGAGACGATCGTCGACACGCTGGTGAACCGGTTCGTGGCCGACGTCGAGAAGTGCTTTCCGGAGGTCAGCTCCCCGAGCTGGTGGGCCGCCGGGATCACTGCCCACCGGGTGATCGGGCCGGTGGCGCTGGCCGACAGCCTCGCCGGCTGCGAGGGCGCGCGGATGACGATTGAGATCGACTACCGCACGGCGTACGGAAATCCGTACACCGCTGGATAAGGAGCTACGAAATGGCAGCCCCGCTGATTCTGAAACGCTCCGTGCTGGCAGCGAAGATCGAGGCCACGCACGGCACGATGGAAACGCCGACGGCGAGCGACGCGGCATTCAATGTGTTCAACGCCAGGCTGCAGCCGCAGATCGAGGCGGCCTCGCGAGACGGGCAGGGCGCGTCGCTCTCGAAGCTCACCCGCGTGCCCGGGGCCCAAGGGGCCGTCTGCGAGTTCGACATCGAGCTCACCGGCGGGGCGACGCCGCCGGCGTGGGCCCTGGTGTTCCTGCCAGCCTGCGGACTGGGGAATACGGCGGGCGTGTTTGCGCCCGAGTCCAAGCCGCCCGAGGCCGCCGGCGCCAAGAGCGAGACGATCACCATCTGGCGATACGTCGACGGCAAGGTGCGGAAAATGTACGGGGCCATGGGCACCGCGCAATTCCGCTTCACCGCCGGACAGGTCATCATCGTCCACTTCACCTTCACGGGGATCTGGGGCGGGGTCGCCGACGCGACGCTGCTGGCGCCCACCTATCCGACGGTGGCGCCGCTGCGGATGACGGACGCCTCGTGGGCGATCGGGGCCGATACGCCGGTGGCCGCGGAGCTGGTGCTGGACCTCGGAAACGACATCTATCTCCGCCAGCACGTCAGCGCGGACAACGCGACGGGCTACCACTCGGCGGTGATCCGCGATCGCAACCCGATCGTGACCGTCACGCAGGAGACGCTGCTGGCGGCCACCTATGACCCGGAGACCTGTTTCACCGACCGGACCGAGCTGGCCCTGGCCTGGGAGGCGGGCACGACCGGCAACAAAGTGGCCTTCGCGGCCCCCAAGGCCCAGGTGGTCAGCCCCCAGGAGGCGGAGCTCAACGGCCTGGCCGCCGATCAAATCCAGTTTGCGCTGAACCGGAACGCGGCGGCGGGCGACGACGAATTGACCCTCACGTTCTCGTGAGCGGTTTGGCTTTTTGCGCACGGTGAGAGGAGGGGCGAATGCCCAGAGCGTTGGATCCAGGCAGCGGTTTTGATCTTTGGCTCGACGCGGACGGCGAAACGCCGGCCGAGTCGCGGCCGGTGTTTGTCGCGCGGTACCTCACCTGGCGGCAGGAGATGGAGCTCCGGGCGATCCGGGACCGGCTCGTTGCCGCCGATGAGCCGATGGTGGACGTCTTCGAGGGGCTCCGCCTCGGCCTGATCGGCTGGCGGGGCATGGGCCGGCCCTTCGACGCCGACGCGATCGAGGACCTGCTGACGGGCGATGAGGCTTTGGAGCTGTTTTGCAAGCTGGTCGCAGGCCAGCGGCCGAGCGGAGACGCCGCAAAAAAATCCGCGTCGCCACCGGAATCCGATGCGGCCGAATCTGCCGCGGCTGCCGGGGCGGCAACTGCGTAGAACGGCCCGGCCCGGGCGCGGAGCTGCTGCTCGAGTGCCCGGTGTGCGGCGGAGCCGGTTGCGGAGAGTGCAAGGGCGGCCGCTTCGAAATCGGAGAGTGCCCGAAGCGGTACGTGGACTCGGATACCTGGGCACTGATCCAGGCCGCGGAGCTGTACGAAAAAGGGCTCGCGCCCGTGCACGGGGGAACGCTGGATCAGACGGCCTGGTTCCTGCAGGCGGCGGAGTGCGTCTGGGGCGAGCGCGAGCGGTGGCTGGCACAGAAGCCGGCGTGATGGTCAACCCATGGGCGATACGGTTCAAAAAAAGGTCGAGTTCGTCTTCGCCGGCAATGACGAGGCCCTGAAAAAAGCCGCCGAGGGCGCCGACGGTGTGCTCAAGGGGCTCGACGCCAAACTGCGGGAGTCGGTCAAGGGCTTTAAACAATCCTTCAGCCTGGAGGCCCTGGCCAAATCCGGGCTCCTGGTCTCGGCCGCAGTCAACGCGATCGACGTCGCCACGCGGGCACTCTCCGGGGACATCAGGGACGCGGCGGAAGCCGTGAAAGCGCTGCCTCTCGGTGTGGGCCAGATGGCCACGGCCCTCGAGAACGTGCTCGGAAAGGTCACCGGCATCGGCGCCGAGCTCAAGTACTTGAACGAGCTGCAGGTGGCCAATACCGCGGCCGTCGAGGCCGGGACGGCGGCTTGGCAGGCCCGGATCCGGATCCTCCGGGAATCCCGGGAACGAGAACAGACGACGCGCGGCGCGACCCGGATGATCGGCCTGGAAGGCAACGCCCTCCAGAGCGAGCAGGAAAACCAGCGATGGAATGCGGCAGTCAAGCGGATCGATGAACTGCAGAGAACCGCCGTTCAGGAGATGACCAGGGCCTCGAATGAGCGGGCCGCCAAGTTTCTGGCTCAGCCGATCAGTCACGACGAAGCGGAGCGGTACTACGCCCGCATGGGACGGCCATCCCGCTATCAGGTCTACTCGCAGAGCATGGGAGAGATGGGGGGCAGTCCGGTCCCGAAGTTGGACTGGGAGCAGCTCAAGGCCGACGCCACCGCTGAACGCAATCAGCGGATCCGGGAAAGCCAGGAGCAGATCCGCCAGCGGGACGAACGGGCCATCCGGCAGCGATTCGCAAAGGAAATCGAGGCGGAGAACGAGCGGCACAGCAAGCAGCTCTTTCAGAACGAAAAGGATTGGTTCTGGAAGCGGGTCGACGCCCTCAAGAAATGGGGCACGGAGAGCGTCAAGACCACCAAGGACGTTTTTGCGGAAATGTGGAAGAACCTGAAGGATCCGCCCACGCCGTGGTGGAAGCAGGCCCTGGGGATCAAGGAGAAGGCCGCGGGCGGCCGCGACGCGTCGGGCGAGGGGATCGATGCTCGCGAACGCCGGCTGGCCGGTCGGGACTGGGCCGCCGAAGTCCGGCCGCCGGAGGATCCGTGGGTGGCATGGCGTCGACGCGTGGCTGCCGAGCGGGCCGATCCGGTCGCCGCACTGGCAGCCAGGCCTCCGCAGGGTTGGGACTCCGGCAGGCCGCCGGCTCCGACAGCCGAGCAGCTCGCCCGCCAGGCGGAGAAAACAGACCAGCTGATCGGGCAGATGATCGGGCAGACCAACGCGCTGCTGGAGCGCATCGCGGAGTACATGCGCGGCGAGGGTGATCCAAGCCCGGCAATGGGAGACTTCTAGCCAGGGGAGCTGACGGTGGCTGTTGTCCAGGTAACTGAGAAGTGGTCCGATCGGCCCGCGGAGGGCACGTGGGACTCCCGCCGCGCGCAGCGGACCTTCGAGGTGCTCACCGATGATCCGGCCGACGATTTCAGCGTGGTGGGCGCTGCAACCGAGGTGCCGGCCCAAACGGCCCAGCACCCAAACGACGCTCCGTCCCGGGTGGTTCGCAAACGAGTCCGGGCACTGGGGCCCATGCTCTGGGAAGTCGTCTGCGAATACGAGGGGTTGTTTCCGCAGGCCGGCTACACCGTCGGTCAATCCGACGACCCTCTCGACTATCCCTACGAGGAGGAGTGGGACTTCATCGGCGGCAGCGAAGAGGTCGCGGAGGACAAGGACGGCAATCCGCTGCTGAATGCGGCGAAGGAACGATTTGAAGGAATCAAGACAGACGTCTGGGACCAGGTCCTCAGGATCACGCTGAACGTGGCAACGGAGAACTGGGACCCCGCCCTGGCCCGCCAGTACGCCAAATACGGGGCTACGAACAGCGACACCTTCCGCGGGGCCTCGCCCGGGCAGGTCAAGTGCGGTCCGATCCGGGCAAAGCTCACGCGCTACCGTGGATACACCTTCTACCGCGTCAGCTGCGAGTTTTACTTCAGGGAGGACGGATGGAAGCGGCGCGTCGTCGAGGAGGGACACCGCTACTGGGATCCGGACGCCAAGAATAAACAGGGCGACTGGGCACCGTTCAAAGACGGGCAGTTCCCCTCGGCGCGGCCTCACCTGATCAAGCACGCGGATGGAACCAAGCTCGACGACAATGCTGATCCCGAATACGCGGAGTTCGAGTTGAGTCCGTCTCTCTCATTTGCGGCGTTAGGGACGGCCTGGGGTGCGCAGTGGCTTGCATGAATCCGTTGACCCGCATGTGTGAGGAGGCAGGAAATGTCGATTAGCGTCATTAGAAGTGACCTTAGGGTGGACGGCAGTTTGTCGGCGACAAGCATGACGTTGCCGGCAAACAGCGTCCTGGATACGCAGGTGGCGGCCAGCGCGGCGATTGCACGCAGCAAGCTCGCGCAGGACAGCCTGCTGATCTACCGGATCAATCCAGGCGACTGGCGGGTGTGGGACGCCCCACAGACCGTTCTCCCCAATCCGTCGGCCGCCGACGATCTGGGGCTGTACAACGGCACATTCGGGACGGCACCCTGGTACATCGGGACATCGGACCTCAAAGCGGCCGGCGCCACGACGCGGTACGCGCGTTGCCGGGTCCGCCTCCCGGCGGAATACGTCGATGGCGAGACGATCGCCATCCGCCTTGGGGCCGGCATGATCACCACGGTTGCCGATGGATCGGCCACGATCGACGTTGAGGCGTACAAGGTCGGGCTGGACGGGGCCATGGGCAGCGACCTCTGCTCCACGTCGGCCGCGAGCATCAATAGCCTTACGTTCGCCGACAAGGATTTCACCATCGACGGCAGCGGCCTGGTCGCCGGCGACGAGTTGGACGTCAGAGTCGCCATCGCCGTAAGTGATGCGGCCACCGGGACCGCCGTGATCGGCGCCTTTCGACAGGCCGCCTTGCTCGCCGACGTGCAGGGTTAGATCATGGCACGCAAGCTATCGAATAAGGATTTCAGCAGGTTCGACCGCGGCTCGCGCCGGGCCGAGGCGGGCGCCCGGGATTTTGGAGGCGTGACTTGGCCGACGTTGGTCAGCGGTGCGCCGCCGATGTTTTACGCCCGGATCACCGGCCATAATCCGGCCTCAACAGGCTGGAGCCCGCGCCACAAGCACTCTTGGATCGAGGTAATCCCCCATAAGAATGACGCTGGATACATGGAGTGGGTGGATGGCACTCGCAAGGGAACGATCACAACGGATCCGGATGGCGAGAGCAATCCGGCATTCGTTATCTCCAATCACAGTCTGATACACGATCTGCCCATTGCTATCGACACATTGATGGGGGTTGAGGAACTGGCGACGGGTTCGATTGTGCTGATGCAGGCGATCAGTTCCGACGACGGTGCGGAGCTTTACGTCGCGCACGACTTCCAGCCCGACGTGTGGTATGGCCGTCTTTGGCGCCCGAACCAATTCCTCGACTCCACCCCACGATCGCTGAACTCGATCATTGACCATCAAACGAGTCCGCTGCTCCGTTCTCAGGCGTTGACCGATCGAAGTATGTGGTGGCTGCTGGCGGAAGGCACCTACCTCTTTCAGGTCTCGCTGAGTTTGTCGCCGACCACCACTACGGAATACTCCAGCTTGGAGATCTATTGGACCAAAGAAAAGCTGAGGACCTGGAACGCGACGGATACCAACACGGGAACGGAATTAGGCATTCACAAGTACGCCGCGGTGTGTTCGTCGGCGAGCCAGAACGCCACGCTCTGCCTCTCTGACTCAATCGTAATTCCCGTGTTTGCAGAGGACATTGACGTTTCGCTCAATCAGTTTGCAGCTGTCAGGCTATTCATTCTCGGGCATCACTTGGGGCTGCTGAGCGATCCAATTGGCACCTTCACGTGCACGAGGATCTCGCGCCATCTTCGAAGCGCTGCGTCCATGACTGATTTCGGGAGAGTCTAAGTCACAGAGGGGAGAAACTGGACGTGTCAGATTTGACTTTCGACGCAGGCTCGACCGCGCCGCACGCGGCCTCCGAGCCGGCCGCGCCGCCCGGGTGCGTCTTCGCGGAGGCGGCCGCATGCGTGCAGATCCTGGCCAGCCTTCGCGTCCTGAGTGAGGAAGTCGGGCACTTCCGCAATGAGCTGGTGGAGCTCCGGACCGAGATGCGGACGATGGCCGGCGAGGTGGTGCAGATCCGCGAGCAGCTGGCCGAATCGCGCGGAGCCGCGGCCGCGGAGGAGCAAATCACGGTGCGGCGGCTGCAGTGGCTGGGCTGGCTATGGGGCCTGGTTCGCGGCGCCGTGGTGCGGTTGGCGGCGGTCCTCTTTTGAGGAAGGGTTTAGATCAACTATCTCTGATTTGAAGGAGGAAGCAAATGGACAGGAGAACGCACCGGGTATGGCTGGCGATGGCGGTTGGTTGCGCGATCACGCTCGGCCTGGCTGGTTGCCAGAACGCCGAGCCAATCCAAAGGGTCTCTGCGCCCGTGGATCAGGCCACGGCCACCCCCCAGACCATCAACGCCAACTTGTACGTCATCAACGATTCTGGCGGCCGGGGAGTGGCGGCGACCCAGCCAAGCACGCAACCCGCAGACACCGACGTGCTCAGCAATCGCTACGGCGCGTTTCACGCATCGCTGCCGAGCGGCACACACAATCAGAGCCTGGTCCTCTATCTCAACATCGGTACGAAAAACGACGTCGGGCAAACAGGTACTGCCACCGGGAGCGGAACCCAGACGACCACGCCCACGCAGACCACGGAGACGAAGGCTGGCATTGCCGCCAGCCTGCAGGCCCAGGGGGTCGGGCAGCAGCAGTCCAATCCGTCGGCCTCGGGTGAGGGCGGATCGTCGAGCACTGGGGCGGCCCAGGATCAGAAAGCGTCTGCAGCCGCGAACGTGAATCCTCCGCCATCGGGTGCCCAGTGAGCCGTCCCTGGCGCACGGCTATCGCGAGTGTAATGGCCGGCCTGGTCGTGGCATGGCTGCTGGGGGGCTGCAACTCCGGCCAGCTGGCCAGCCCTGCGAGGACCGTGAACCTCGCCGCCAGCTCGCAACCGGCGGAGATTTCCCAGGACCTGGCGGTGGTGAAGGCCTCGGCCGAGGTGACCTGGTGGAGCCGCCTCGAAGCGGCGGCCAAGCTGTTCAGCCGCGACGTGGTGATCGAGGGCGACGGCAACCGCGTCGCGGTGGGCGGGGTGTGGCGCTATGTTGCGATCGGCGCGGTTTTGCTCTGGCTCCGGCCCTTCTGGCGGCGCCCGGCGAAGCTCACGATCGTGCATGAGTTCCGGGGCCTGGGGCTGGGACATGCGAGGCCTCCGCCGGCCGACGGGAAGCCGGCGTAAAATGGGGCGCTACGTCCTCATGAGCCCCCCATTATCCCCGTCCGGCTCTGACGTTGCGCCCCAAGCGACACGCGGCGTGTTCGAGCTGTAATGATTTGCCAGTCCTGCACTTCACGCGCGCCGGCGACAGCCTACACCGTGTGGTTTGGGACCAAGAAGTCTCTGCGCCACCGATCGCTTCGACGCCCGAGCGGCAAACCACGGCCCGTGGGCGGAAAGGTCTGGCGCAGGACGTAGCGCCCCATGGGGCCGTTTTAGCGCCCCACCGCCGCGAGCACTTCAAAAAAAGAAGACCCGTAAGTCTCGCGACTAACGGGTCTTGCAACTCGGGGCGACTGGATTTGAACCAGCGGCCTCTTGGTCCAGAACCAGAAGGACTATGCACACCACGTTGTTACGCAAACTACTTAAAGTAAGGCACTTACAACACGCAACCGCTGTCCGTTTCATGGGGCGATACGGCGCAAAAAGTCTGTGTTTTCGTATGGTCTTGAGGACGTAGCGCCCCATGATTCTGATCGTGGTCGACGCGGCTCTGTGGTATCATCCTCACCTGCAGCCAGGGAGACGCCCGGCCGGCCAGCTGGGCGTCCACGCGGCCGGGCGGCCGGCTTCCACCCACTCGCGGAAGCCCCGCCCAGCCGGCCCGGCGAAAGCGAGTGGAACATGCCCCGCACACCACAGCCGTGGTACGACGAGACCAAGAACTGCTGGCGCCTGCGCTTCAAGAAGCTGCTCCCAGACGGCCGCATCCGGCGATACTGGCACCTGGCCAGCGGGCCCAGGGGCGATTCGAAGGTTCATGCCCTGGCCTTGGCCAAGGCAGCCCAGATCATGGGCACGTCCGGCGACCTGCCGACCATCGTGTCCACGATCGCCGAGGCCATCCAAGCCTGGCGCAAACGGCACCCGGGCGACTACCGGCGGCTGATGCTTCGGCCGCTGCACATCTATGCCGGCGCCGAGCTGCTCGGCACCATCAAGAGCAGCTTCCTGGAGGACTACCGGGACTGGCTTAAATCCGCTGCCTGGACCGACGTCAACAAGCGGTCCCATGTCGGCTACTCTCCGAAGTCGATTCGCACTTACGTCTCTTACGCCAACGCAGTGTTCACCTGGTGCGCCCACCGCGATCGCGGTTACCTCGAGGCGGCGCCAGATATGCCCGACCTTCCCAAGGCGCCAAGGGGCCACCGCGCGGAGCCGCGCGTCAGGCTGCGCGCCGCTTTTGCGGCTTTGCCCACAACGGCCAGGCCGCTGCTCGAGTTCATTCTGCTGACGGGATGCCGGCCAAGTGAGGGTTGCTTGCTCCGGTGGGATCAGGTGGACCTTGAGGCCGGGATCTGCACGCTCGAATACACCGAGCACAAGACCGGCGAGGCGACCGGGCGGGAACGGGTGCTCATGCTCACCACGGATGCCGCCGATCATCGCTGCCCAGCCGATCAAGGGACCCTATGTTTTCCTCTCGAGACTGGGAAAGCCCTACACCCCGTCCGGCCTGCGCAAGATCCTCACCAGGCGAGGCATCCGCGGCGCGTACAGACTCCGCCATACGTGGGCAGACGAGGCCCTGGCCCAGGGCGTGGACATCGCCACCATCTCAATGCTGATGGATCACCAGTCGGTGAACACCACGCAAATCTATGCACAGGTCAGGCGTGAGAAAGCACGCCAGGCGGTGGATACCCTGAAAAGTCCCCTGCGGCCTTCGCCAGGCGAAACAGGCGCTTGGCCTGCATGCGCTGCAGGTACGCATCCCTCGAGGATCGCTTGTAGTCCGTCCGCTCGCTCAGCTCTTCGCGCGTTACTGCATTGGGATAGGCTGCGATGAGTAGATCCAGGATGGCGCGTTCTCCGATCGGCAGCCGGTTCAACCAGTACTCCTGCAGGGCCTGGCCCATAGGAAGCGGCTCAAAACCGGATCCGAGCGCGGCCAGGCCTTGAGGCGTCGCCACGAGCTCGGCGCCGCATGGCTCGACCAGGTCCTTCTCTCGCAATCGCTGGATGTACGCGTCCCTCGAGGACCGCTTATAGCCGGTGAGCACGGTAAGCTGCTCGCGGGTTACACCGTCGGGATACTGGGCGCAGGCGGTCAGCACCTTGCGTTCGCCGATCGGCAGACGAATGTCAGTATCTCGACCTGAAGCCGGGGAGACGGATGGGCGGGCGCCGACCACCATCGCCGCCCGTACCGATGACGCCGGCGGCCTCGCCACGGGCTGCGATGATGGATCCATCCGGCCAGGCGGAGGTTTGATGGGACCGGTCAACAGGACAGCGGCACTGGCCCAAGCTTCAGAAGCCTGCTTAAGGGCACGATTCACTGTGCCCAGATGCCGGGAGATCTTCTCCATCTCCACCCGCCATAAACGATCGTTCTGGTGGACGGCCCGGTCGACGGCAGCGGCGATCGCCGTCTGGTCGATCTTCGGATTGTGCGTGGCCTGCCCGGCCCCGGCCAACTCCGCCTCGAGGCCGCGGATCCGCTTGAGTAACTCCGCGGGGTCTTTCGACCTGGCCGTTGCGATCGCGTCCTGCATGCGCTTCGAGAGCTTCTCGAGATCGATCTCCGCGATGCCTTTCGGCCGCGGCGTCGCCTCCCCGACTTCGGGAGTGCGGCTGCTGTCGAAGGTCCATCGCTCTCGGACGCTCACCTGGCTGAGCGTGCGCAACCAGCCCGGCGAGTAGACCCAGCACTGCCCGCGCTGCAGTTTCGGCAGGCTGGTCATGATCCTCTCCCGCTCCTCTTTCGTGCCGTGGTACTGGATCCAGGATTCGGCCGCGGCCTGGTCGTGAGGACCGGTGATCTGCAGCAAGACGAGGACCTCAGCCTGGGTCAGCACGCTCTTATTCAGCACCGCGGGCCGCTGACTGATCAGCGTCACGCCGAGGCCTCGGGCCCGGCCGCGGCGGACCACCTGCTGGGTAGCGTGCAACACCTTGGCCTGCTCAGGCCCGTAGCCAGTCTGCGGGGCCCATTCATCGGCCTCATCCAGAAACAAGTGGAGCGGATGGCGGTTTTTGTGGTAGAGCGTCAGCAGGTAATCCGCCACAAACCTCCGCATGTCCGCCTCGCTGAATTCGGAGACGTCCAGAATCAAGGGCACGCGCTCCGCGACGGTGAACTCGGCCAGGTACTTGCCGGACGCCGGATCGAGCGGAGCGTCCCTGTGTTCGCCTCCCAGGATCAGCACCTGGTAGCCCTTGCGCTTGCCGTCCGCGCGAAGCCCCCAGGCAACGCCGACCGGATCCAGCCACACGACTTGCAGGTCGGCCTCCAGCATGCCCTCGGCCATCACTGAGGCGAGGTAAGTTTTGCCGGCCCCGCGTCGGGCCAATGCCGCAAAAGTCTGCGTCACGGCTGAACTGGGGAGCGTGAATGGCTTGCCGTCCGCGTTGGTGCCGATGTCGATGTCGTGCAATTGACTCATGGTGCTCCTCGATCGTCGTGTCATGCGAGCCTTCCTGCCCGCTCTCTATCTCCCGCCGACGCCACCGCTCTTGCTCGCTTGCGAATAAGCTTGTCTCCCTCGGATTGCCAGATGGCCCAGAAGTTCCGCACTCCCGGGCGCCCCCGCTTCTCCTTCGCCAGCCGGATCAGCTCCGCCGCGAGCTCGCCGCGGTTCTCGTAAACCGCAACCCGCTGGAACTGGGCCGACATGGCCGGTTCCTGTTCCGCCCTCTCGAGACAACCCAAGTGCAGCACCTCCGCAAGCCGATCGCAGCACGCGCTGGCCCAATTTACGCCGGCCAGGCGAGCGACCTGCTCCCTGGCCAGGGCCCGTGCATCAGGCTTGCCGCTGGAGTCCGCCGCTGCAGGAATTGGGCGGGGCGGGGCGGGGCGGACCTGCACCCCGCGATCCACTCGCGCCGGTCCTACCGCACCGGCGCGAAGAGGCGCGGACGAGAGACCGCACCGCACCGGAGGCGCGGGATGCGCCCCTGAAGCGGTAGCGGTATCATCCGTCCGTACGTCCGTCCGTAGTCCGGAAGCTTCCGGAAGATCGCCTGTTTCTTCCGGAAGACGCTTTCGCTTCAGCACCGCGAAGTCGGGTAATTCCCGCAGGGCCAGCCATCCGATGCGCTCGGACACGAGCTCCTCGAATGCGGCCCGGAAGATCCTGGCCGGGTGCATGGTGAGGTCTTCAAGGTCGTCGGCCATCAGGGGCCGGCCGTCACGATCGACCAGCCAGCCCCACATGTGGTCTGGCAGAGTCGCCGTGAATTCGGCCATGAGCACGTAGGCCATCATGATTTCCGTGGCCGTGGCGTGTGGATTGACCAGGCGGGCCACGCGCTTATACCCGCGGGTGTCATGGCGCGTAGGCACGCTGATCCAGTGCGCCCCGTGTTCGGTCGCTTTGCGATGGTCACTGCGTGTGTGTGCTCGCCGGAAGTTCACGATGTAGTAAGCCTGCACAACCCACCCTAGAAACGCTTCTTGCGTCTACAACAACAGCAGGCTTCGCGGGCCCACGATGCATCACTTCGACCCGCGAAGCCAACTAGAGCGATACAAATCGAGATTAGTTGCACCTCCTTCTCCGAAATCGATCGGGATCGTTGCAGGTGATCCAGTGTGGTACCCAGACGTTGAGGACCTCCGCAGCCGTGCGGATCTCGCCGTCCGGCACGAAGGCCCCGCGGACTATTTCCAGCGTCTCCCGGTGAATGCCGGAATCGGGCCCCTGGCCCGGCAGCATCGGGCGCCGCGTCTCGTCAACGGGCATGTTCCGGCCGGCCGGCGTCCGGAGGAAGAAGATCCGGGCGTGACAGGATTTACACAGTGGCATGGGTCACCTCGTCCCGTTCACGCAGCAGCCGCCTGGCCTCCTCCGTCAGCGTGGGCCAGCCGATGCACTTCCCGTAATTGAGCAAACCCGCGCCGACCAGCGAAAGAACCCGCGTGCGAACAGCTGACCGGCTGACCCCGAGGTGCTCTGCCAGCATGTCGAGCGTCGGAGAATAGCCGCACCGCCGGCGGTGCTCGGCAATAAGGTGCAGCACGTCCAGCTCGCGGCGGGTGAGAGTGTCCAGCGTGCTCACTTGCCGGCCCTCGCTTTCTTCTTGCCGTCCGCCGCGGCGGCCTTCGGCGTCGAAAGCTTCTTCTCGGCCTCTGCCCTGAGTGCGGCCAGGTCCAGGTCGACGAGCTCGTTCATGCGCTCCATCTCGGCGACATAGGCCTTGGCGTCCTTTCCCGCGTTGGCACCGTAATGCGTCAATCGTTCAGCCCAGACGCGATACAGCTCCCGCTGCAGTCTGCCGATCAGTTCGCCCGTGCTCACCTGCTTGGCCTGAGTCTGATCGAGGTGGTACCAGGGGGATTCCTTCCGCTTTTCGCCAGGCCAAAAGATGGTCTCGTTCTTGTCGGTGCCGAAGGCATCGAGATAGGCGAGCAGAACGCCGACAATGGGCGTGTGGTCGATCGGCTTCTTTCCGTCGGCCGTCTTATCGAGGTGCTCGCGGAAGGCATCCACGACCATCAGCCGCAGCCGGTTCTCCCGTTCCTCCTGCTTCTGCTCCTCGGTCTTCTTCGGCTTGTCCGCCTTGTCGGCAGACTTCGAGGAGGATCGTCTAGCAGCCGCGGAAGACGGCCGGGGCTTGACCCATTTCTCCCTACCAACGCCGGGGCCGTTCACGATCACCGCGGCCACGGCCTTCGGATCGTCCTTCCTGGCCTCCTCATACTTGCCCCACGTCTGCACGCTATTGCCGAAGGCCTTCTGGATGCGCTCCGCCGGCGTGCCGTAGTCGTGAGCGCCGCCGTCGATCAGGACGGGAGCCTTGCCGCGTTCGTCCTGGACCTGCTTGATCTTCTCCTTAAGCACCCGCCGGCATTTCTCGTGGAAGCAGTCCGCATCCAAACAGCGATCGCCTGGCCGCTTTCTGAGCACGTCTTCGTCCTCGCCGAACAGCAGGGGCTGGCAGCCGCTCCGCTTCTGGCATCGCTCGCAGGCTCCGGCCTCGGGATACAGCAAAGCGTCGTCGAGCTTGAATGGGGCCAGATCCAATACCCGCAGGTGATGCTCGTTCACGTGATTGTTGAAGGACCGTCCGTCGCGCATGAACCAGGGCAGATTCGGCTTGCAGCGCTTGCAGTCAGCCCAGAGCTGCTCCTGGATCCCCACAGGCAGCCTGGCCAGGTCCTCGAGCAGGCCCGTGGGGGCCTCGGACAGCTCGTGGTCTGGATCCAGGGCGGCCTTTTTGAATGGCTCGATCAGCCGCGTCAATCGGGCCCGGCGAGCTACCCACTTGGCGGACTTGCCCAGCCTGCTGGCAATGCTCTCCTCGTCCCATCCCAGCTCGAGCAATCGCGCGATTCCGCGGGCCTCCTCCAGCGGGTGCAGGTCCTCGCGCTCGAGGTTCTCCACCACGGTGACGTTCACGGCCTCGGCGTCGTCGAGGTCCATCACCCGGCACGGGATCTCGGCCAGGCCGGCCGCCTTGGCCGCCCGATACCTGCGCTCCCCGGCACGCAGGTCGAAACAGCCAGGCTTGGCGGGATGCGCACGCACCAGCACGGGCTCGAGCACGCCGCAGGCTTTCACCGAGGCGGTCAGCGACTCGAAAGCGGCGTCGTGCCGGAGAATTCGCGGGTTGTCTGGCGAGGGTATGACCAGGTCGAGAGGCAGCAGCGGAATATCCAGCGTCTTGAATGGCCGTGAGGCGTCGGCCGGTTCCGCGGCCAGATCTCGTTCGACCCCGTGAACGTATTCGTCGGCGAGCTCGCCGGGTGATTTGTGGAGGACGCAGAGATCCTCGGTCGCGATCGTCTGCGCTTGAGGGGGCTTGTTCTTGGCTCTAGGCATGGGGGCTCCTTTGTGTGGTCAGTGGACATGGGTGTCCCTGATTTCTAGAATTGAAGTACATGCAAGCTCCGGACCCGCGGGCCCCGTCACGTAACGGGGCCCTCATCATTTGGGGCTCAAACACTCCGCCGGGCCGGCAGGAGACAGACCCTTCGACCGTTAGCCGGCCCGGCGGACCCCTGGCCACGCGCCAGGGGGTGTCACGTTCAGTTGTCAGCAGGCCTTCCGCCCCACTCGTCGGGCCTGCGTTGTCTCGCTGCTCTGCCTCGCCACTTCGGCCTTGGTCGCGCACCACCAGAGGGCCGACGCCGTTATCCGGAGCGTCTGAGTCAGTCCGGCCAGTCGGACGCAAATCAGGTTTGGAGGCTCTAACGAGATGACGACCTCGCGATCCCTCCCGCGCTCGTGGATCCTGTCGGTGGTCTTCCGCACGACTGGCCGCTTCAAGGCGTTCACCGCTCACTCCCTTCGTCGCCCGCTGGTTTGAGCAACGCGGCCGGCGTTGCCGTCAGCACATCCAACACCGCCTCCACGGAGAACCAGCGGATCTGCTCGCGCCCGCCGCCATCGGGGCAGGCCGCGAGCACCACGCCCAGCTCGGGAGAGGCCTCACCTGCGCCCAGCCAGGAAACCAGCGCCCGCCTGGCCGCGTCGAGGGAGGACGCCGCCTCGACGGTGGAAACATGCTGGCCGGACCAGACGCGAAACGGCTTCAATGAGGTGGTAAGGGGGGGGGGCAGCTCGAAGCGTCCGGCCGGGCCGGGCATGGTCGGCCGTTCGCTCGAGCTGCCGTTCCCCGCCGCGGGGCTGGCATTGGTGGGCGCCGCCGGCTTGTCGTGGCGGATCCGGCGGCCCTTCATGCTCAGGCCGTGCAACCGGATCAGCGCGTCCACACGCCAGACGGGCACGTGAAACTCCTCGGCGATCGCCTGCCGGCCGTCAGCCTGCAGGCGGGTGCGCAACGCCTCCACGAGCCCGGCGGGCGGCGCCCACTTGTCGTGGCGGATCCGGCGGCCCTTCATGCTCAGGCCGTGCAACCGGATCAGCGCGTCCACACGCCAGACGGGCACGTGAAACTCCTCGGCGATCGCCTGCCGGCCGTCAGCCTGCAGGCGGGTTCGCAACGCCTCCACGAGGCCGGCGGGCGGCGTCCAGGTCGGCAGCCGGCCAGGTTTGCGTAGGGCTGGGGCCTGATGCCAGGGGGTTCCTGCGGGCTGTTCCTGGATCTTCCTCCCCCAGACGTTGACGCCCTTTCGCGCATCGATCGCCGCGATTGCCGCGTCAACCTCATCGAACTCCCCCAGGTCGAGCTTGCCCATGGCCGCCTCCTAGACAGTCTCCGCCGTGGTCACCGGAGTTTCCTCGAACATCTTGAGCTGCCGCCGCTCAAGCTCGTCAGCCTTCCTGGCGGCCGCAGCTGCTTTCTGGCGTTGAGTGTCGACGGCGAGCCGGATGAACCCGCCAACCAGGCCGGAGATCTCCTGGATTACCTGGGTCCGGTTCGCCGGCCGGCGGCGCCCGCGCAGGGCGGCGATCGCCAGCCGCTGCTCTTCGTCAACGTCGAAGGTAAGCCTCACACGCATGATCCGATTCTCCTCAAGGAGTCAGCGTGACCGATTTCGCCCCTCGCGAGCAGCCACGCCTCGACGTCGTTGCCCTGGATCCGCCAGGCGTTGCCCAGATGCCGAATGACGTCGTGCTGGTACTGGCGGTGCAGAGCCAGCGCTCGCTCCCGGTCATCGAGGTAGTCGTACAGGATGGCCAGGGCGAGTTGCGCCGGTCCGTATCCGGTGAATCCCCAGTTAAAGAACGGGCTATGATCGATGAACCGCCGACTGGCAGTTGGATCCAGTTCGGCGCCGTCCACGACGACGATCCGCTGCTGGCGACCGGAAAGGTCCGCCCACCGGCAACCCTGGTAGAGGGTCGTGTGAGGTTTCATCAGGTTCCTCCTCGTCGAGAAGGGCCCGGCCGGCTGAATTCGCGTCCGTGCGACCGGCCGGGCCGGATCAAGTCCTTCCGTGGC
>ENA-UOWG01001911-UOWG01001911.1-activated-sludge-metagenome-genome-assembly--contig:-NODE-1911-length-19199-cov-50.614657_pt1 | contig 19199 bp, 18 predicted proteins | sample MGYA00238147_ERZ761563 | MGnify/ENA primary metagenome ERZ761563 (study PRJEB28884, sample SAMN05720216) | anaerobic digester metagenome | isolation source: active sludge of municipal... | reverse complement strand
CGGCTGGGCAAGTTTGCCTCCGGCCTGCGCCGGATGTCCGAGCGCCTGGCCGCCGGGCCTACCCAAGATGGGAACGAGCCTACCCAGGCCGGGGCGCCTGCCGCCCGCGAGGAACTTCAAGTCGCGCCCACAAGTGCGGCTGCCGAACAATCCCCGGTTGACGCTCGGGCGCACGAGGCCGCGTCATCGCTGCTCAACGATCGCCCCCAGCCGACGGCGGCGCAGGTTCTGGCCGGGAACTACAAGAAGGCCAAGCTGACCTCGAAGGAGGATCCGCGCCTGGCCGGGATGAACATCACGATCGAGACCCCTGCCGGCGCGCCGCGCGTCGCCGCGGACGGGTCGTGGGCCAGCGTGGCGCCGAGCCACTACGGCTACATCAACCGCACGGTGGGCGAGGACGGAGACCCCATCGACGTCCACGTCGGGAAGGGCAAGAACGTCTACCTCATCGATCAGGTGAAGGAAGACGGGAAGCTCGACGAGCACAAGGTCATGGCGTTCTTCGACACCGCGGCCGAGGCCGAGGCGGCGTACCGCGCGGCCTACCCGAAGGACTGGAACGGCTTCGGGCGCATCGTCGATCTGGGCGGCGTGGACGGGCTGAAGCGGTGGATCAAAGACCGCCAGGCGCCGAAGGCCGATCTCAGCGCTGGCGCGCTCAAAGGCCTGGTCGTCGAGACCGAGGTCGAGATCTCGGAGACCGGGGAAAAGGTCAAGGTGCAGCAGGACGCGAAAGAGGCGCTGGTCGAGGCTCGCTCCAAGGTCCGTATGCTGGAGCAGCTGTCCCGGTGCCTCGCGTCGTGATGAGCCCCAAAGCCCTCGCAGACTGGTTGCATGACACCGCCAAGACGGCAGCGGTATCGGCGAGAGCGGTCGAGTCGATGCACAGCGAGCACATGAACCTGCGCAACCTGACGCAGCGAGCGTTCGAGTGGAGAGTGGCCAGGATGATGATGGATACAATGCCGCCCGGGGTCAGCAAAGATCGCGCGGAAGCGATGCTGCTGCGCGCCGAAACGCAGCTGGCCAAGGCCATTGACTCCATGCTGAACGAAACGCTGCACCCAGAGGCGAAGAAATGAAGAAGCTCTCGCTTGCCGACCTTCAGAAGGCGAAGGAGCGCGGCCTCTCCGTCGTCGATCAGGACGGCATCGAGGTCCGTCTCCCGAAGCCGAAGCCAGAGCCGAAGCCCGAGCCGAAGCCCGAGCCCAAGGCTCCGCCGCCGCAGAAGGATCACCAGGCAGAGATCGCGGCCGTCGTCGATCGCATGGCGGAAGCGGTGCTGGCGATGGTCAAGGCCAACCAGCTGACGGCAGAGAACATCGCCGCTCTGGCGTCGACCATGAAGGTCGAGCCGGCGAAGCCCGCAAAGCCGAGAAGCTGGAGCTTCGACGTCGAGTACGATGAGCGCGGTCGCACGAAAACCATCAATGCCACACCGAAGATGTAATGGCCACCTTCACCATCACCACCGCGAAGAACATCGACGAGTTGACCGGCAAGGCCGGCACCGATACCTACAACATCGATGGTGGCACGCTCACCATCGACCAGAATTCATACTTCGGGCAGAACGGGGCGACGGGCTCGCTGGGAGTTCTGGGCAACATCACCATCTCCGCTTCGCTTGGCGGGACGGTGGAGATCGACGCCCGCTACGTTCGCGCAATTCCGTACGATGGCGGCAGCGGCAACGTGCCCGCGTACAACACGGTCATCTCCGGTGGCGGGGCGAGCGGCAAGATGATCGGCGTGGTCGCGACGATGCAGTCCACCCCGACTGCTGTCGGCGTGGCAATGCCAGCGACAGGTTTCATTCTCGTGAAGCAGTGGAACGGCGTGGCTTACGCCGACAATACCGCGCTGTCGGGGATCACGGCCACAGTCAACGGCACCGACGATGTAGCGCCTCTGCACATTGTCGGGAACGAAGCAACCGCTCGCGCCATCACTTGCACCCGGCTTGGGAAATTCCGCGCGCGCGGAACGTGGATGTATCTGGGCACGACCTCTGGCGTGAACTCCACGACGTACTCCATGCCGACGTATGGTCTTGCCAATCTGGTCTACCCCGGCGTGTGGGTTGAGACCGGCAGCGGGACAGACGTTTACGAGTTCTACCCATCTGATCGTCGTTCAGCTTCAGCGAACTTGCTTGGCACAGAAGAGGCGCGCGGGAAGTTCATCTATCCCGCCGACACCACGGCCGCCAACGTGTTTCGCTTCGGGTCTGACGGCACGAACACCAACGGATACACCCCGCCGGCCGGCAGAAAGATCAGGATCCCCAACCTGTTCTTGCTGGATACCGTCGGCACGGTTTTGACCTTGACCGGAACGGCGGGCACCCGGCCCGAGTTCGTCACCACGGGCGGTGGCGACGTCGAGTTCGACAAGGTGGTGTGTCATTGGTACATGAACTTCGCCCAAGCCTACGCCATCAAGCTGGACAACGTGGCGACAGAGTTGATCGTGCTGTCCGAGTGCGCGACGGCTATCGAGTGGACGAATGTTGTCACCGGGGCGTTGACTGCCACCGTGCAGACGCCGCTCACAATGTCGCTGGACTTTGCTGGCGGAACGCTGACCGATTGCACGTTCAGCAAGTATTCGCTCGGAGCGACCAGCTACGTTTCAATGACGGACTGCGAGGGCTTCACCTTCACGAACGGGAAGTACACTTGCCCTGCGGTTCGCTCAGGCGCGGCGGTCCCGATCGCGCTCACCAGGGTGAAGAACTCGACGTTCGAGAACAGCACGGTGGTTGGCGGCCCGATCACGATGACAACGTGCGACGGAATCACCATCACCGGCCACAAGTACATCGACCGTTCGATCTATTCGGTTACGTCGAACAATGCGGTCTACGCTTTCAACGTCGCCACGAACACGACCAACGTCAAGATCGACGGCTTCACGTTGCCGGTGGCGAACAACGGCCCGTACTCCGGGCTGATCGGCATCCTCGCTGCGGGATGCTCCAAGATCAAGATCAGGAACATCGGGACATATGCCAGCCCGCTCGACTGCGGCGTTGGCTCGGTGGCGCAGTATTCGTGGACGCGCAGCACGTCAACTGCCACGGTGACTTGGACCGCGCACGGGATGGTCGCTGGCGATGCGTTCTATGTGGTGTCGTCGTCTTCCACGGGCGCGATCACCAACGTAACGACGTACACCGTGGCTTCAGCAGGCACCGCCGACACGTTCACGTTCACTTGCACGAACGGTGGCGCCACCTCTGGCACGATGACGGCCTACCGCACCTCCTGCGCTGGCCTCGGGGTCTTCACGGCGGGGGCGGCGGGCAATGACATCAGAATCCAGCGCGTCTACCTGAAGAACACGCGCCGCATCCTGACCTCCCCCGACAACTCGTTCAAGAACATCCGCTTCGAGAACGTCGATCTGGAGGAGATCACGGCGGGCGCCCTCACCGCGCTCGACTTGAAGGTGAACGATGTCTACGCCCGCCACGGCGTGGGCGCTGGCGCAGCCGTGTACGGGTCGCATTGGTCATTCGGCAAGTTGTCAGAAGCTGCCTCGCAAACGACTGCGTCATGGTCTCGCACCACGACCACGGCCACGTTCACGGTGACGGGCCACGGTCTGCTGCCCGGCGATGAAATCCTGATCACCAACAGCAACTCGACGGCGGCGATCCCGAACGGCCGCTACGCAATCACGACGCTCGGCACGACGAACACGTTCACGATCACCTGTGTCAACGCAGGCAATGCCACAGGGACCGCCGACTACACGGTGGTCAAAGGCAGGATCGTAGTGATGATGAACGAGCAGACAGCGGCCTCGGCCGGGACGTACACGCTCGACGTCGGCGCGCCGAAGTTCACCTCCGCCGGAACGCTCGTGGTCCCGGCCGTGAACGACCAGATCACTTGGGCAACGCCTGATTGGATCTACAACTTCAACGGTTTTCCGATCCACGGGCCGATCTTCTCCGGCACCAACATCACGCTGTCAAGCCACGAGGCGTACTACGCGCTCGACACGGGCAGCGGCTACGGCAGCTTCAAGCAGCTGATGTTCCCGCGTGCCGGCGGCGGCGGATCGAACGGGTCGACCAACATCACCATGACGGACACGACGGGCGTGGTGGTGGGGACGTACATTTTCGGCACCAACGTGGCCTATGGGGCGAAGGTGCAGTCGATCACCAACGGCACCACCATCGTCGCGACCATCGCCAACATCGGCACGGTGTCGGGCATCCTGCGGTTCAGCGACCTTCCGAACGAGACCGTGTCGGCGACGGGCTTCAAGATGAAGGTCCGCCTCAAGACCGTGGCTGCCGCAGCGACGACGTCGTTCTCTTCGATTCAGATCAACGCCCTGCCCTCTGGCTCCAACGAGTATGTGCTGGACCAGAACACGGTGACATTCACCGGGCTGCCGACGGGATGCGATGCTGTTGTGCTCACCGCCGGAACGTCTACGATCCTCGACCAGCAGGACTCAATGGCCGGGACGACTTACGCCTACACTTACTCTGGAGACCAGACCGTGGACATCGGCTTCATCAAGGCCGGGTATGTCCCGTTCTACATCCGCAACCTTTCTCTGACCACCGCTGACAGCAGCATCCCGGTGGCGCTCACCGTCGACCGCAACTACCAGTAGGAGCCGACATGGCAAAAATCACCAGCAGATCCTCGCTCAACGTCGGCACCGAAATTGTCATCGACGAAACGGCGCGCACCATCCGGCTCGTGGAGGCCGGCAATCTCGTGGCCAAGGATGGCGTCACGCTGCAAGCGGTCTACTCGAAGCTCGTGGACCTGTGGGCCGTCTCCAGCTATCAAGATAGCCCGTTCCCGATGTACTCCATCGACGCGCTGTCCGGTCAGTTTCAGATCGGGACCGACGGGCGCACCTACTCCGGGTGGAATTGGTACGACGACACGACGCGCAATATGCTGCGCGACGGCGGTTGGTCCGAGTACAGCGCGGCGGGCGTGCTGGAGCAGCAGTTCGCCGGCTTCGTCGGGCTGGGCACGATCACTCCCGCGACGACGGTGCAGCCGTACTACCACCTCGCCTCGACTGACGCGCCGACCAACTTCCCGTTCACCGACCAATTCAACGTCGGCGTGAAAGTGTTCGGCGACGCTACGCATGGCAACTTCGACAAGCGCACCTACGCGAAGACGTTCGTGCGGGAGTACGGGAAGAAGTTCAAGTCTTCGATTCTGGCGGACACGGGCGCGACGGGCACGGGCGCGTTCAAGGTCAACTTCCTGATCGCCAACGAAGACGACCTGAAGATCACCACGCTGCTGGGCGCGGTACAGGCCACGGGTGATGCGGCGATGGCTGGCTCTCCCTACACCGGGGTCACGGTGTCGTACTACACCGCGAACCAGACGCGAACCATCGCCGGGGTGAGCCGCGACTTCAAGATCATCATCTCGAACAGCGCTGGCGCGACGCTGGAGCAAATCTACGCCAAGGTGCAGTACCTGCTGCGCCAGAACAGCGACATCAATACGAGTGGCGATGCGGGCACCAAGACCGGAAAGATTCAGTCCGATCTGCTTTCTTTCGTTGGCGATACGCTGGTCACAGCGCAGTCAGTCTACATCGACGACGTGATCTCGGCGGACAGCAACCGGGTCGAGTTCTACGACGACTCGAACACGAAGCGCACCAACCTCTACACCGCGGCCGGGACGATGTCGTTCAACTCGGTGCTCGTAGGGGCAGGATCGAGCTACCGCCTGATGTTCACCGCCCCGCCTGGCGGCGGCAACGACTACGGCGAGGCCGGCGCGATTACGGTGAATGACGCCTCTGGTGACCCGATCACCGGGACCATCAGCGCGGGCTCGATTGCGTTCGATTACGACTACGACGGAAACACGCAGGGCGGCTACAGCGGCGGGACCGAGCGCCCGGTGACCTTGATCGGCATCCGCCCGGGCTACGGCAAGTTTGCCGTGGCCACCGGGACGCTGACGCGCAGCAAGACGATCGCGCTGTCGCTGGTGGCCGAGCAGGATCGCGTCTACGCATAATGGCCCTCGTCTTCGATCCTGCGAGCAAGCGGATCATCCTGGACGTAGCAGAGGTCTCGGCGACCGAGCTTTACTCGCGGTCGGCGGACTGGCTCGCCACGAGCGACAACGCCAAGTACGGCGCCGTCTTCCGGCAGGTTGGCGGCGACGACCTCGGCGGCGGGCGCTCGATCCCGCCCTACTTCTTCCTGCAAGGGTCGTGGCGGGTGCGGCCGATGGAATCCAGCCACACACTGGTCATCAACGGCAACCTGTTCGTGGACGGCGGCGGAGACCCGGTGGTCCCGACGGTCGGCAACTACAACGTGCTCGTACAGTACACGGTTCCGGTGCAGGCGCAGGGCATCTCAACGTCCGGCGGCGGCGGCGGGCTCACGGTCGAGCAAGCCACGCAGCTGGCCGAGCTTCACAAGATCCACGGCCTGCTGGTTGGTTCGCCGCTGGTGGTGACGCCGACGGCGCGCTCCGCCGGCAGCGTGTCGCAGACGATCACTGAGGTCGGCGACACGGTCACCGTGGAGCGGTAATGATCTCTCCGTCGCGAGTAGCCGTTCAGGGGATCGGCTACGGCGCACGGCTGGTCGCCCTGCAAGGCTTCGGCCTGCTGGTCGACGTTCCTCCGGTCGAGCTTCCGACGACCACAGGGGGCGGCGGGAAGTCGCGGCGCAGGGTTGAGTTTCCTCGCCTCGACGTTTATCGTGAGAACGAAAATTTGCTGCTGTTGGTCACGGCCATCCTCCAGAGTGAGTGCCTAGAATGAAAATCGCCGCCTGCCTGAAAAAGTCGCTGCTCTCCGACGCCGAGCGCCAGGAGGTGATGGACGCCTACCAGAGAGAGGTCAAGGCGCGCGGCGGCGGCGATAGCAGGGAGGCGGAGCAGGCCGCGGTCAAGAGCCTGCTATCCGAGGCCGAGATCCAGCTGCGCCACGTCGAGGCGACGATCGCCAGGCAGCAGGCCAAAGCCACCCCCACGAAAGAGAAGCCGTCCACCGAGGCCGACCGTTACGCGCTCGGGCTCGACATCGACGTCAAGGCCAGCCCGGCGCCGGTGGACGAGGCCCGCCTCGCCTCGGTCGAGAAGTGGTTCGAGCCGAGCCGCGTGCCGCCGGTGATCCCGAACTCCGAGCCGCGCGCCGCGAAGCCGTCCGAGCAGAAGACGATCGTCTCGATGATGTACGCCCTGCGCGACCTGGGTGTGCCCACGTCCATCCTGAGCGCGATCACCGGCACCTACGTCATGGACGTCGGGCCGATGGGCTCGATGCGCGTGTCCAACCGCTCGATCGGGTTCCGGGCCAGCTTCCTGCGCGCCGTGGGCAAAGGCTGGGACCAGCTGCGCATCGGCGTCGCGGCGCACGAGGTGCATCACGCGCTGGACAGCAACGACGATGGCACCTTCCAGTCCACCATCTCGCCGCTGTTCGACCTGGACGGCCGCAGCGCCGCGCAGGGCGTGGCCAACATCAAAGGCGGGCCGCTGGTCAACGAGGCTGCGCGCGCCGTGATGAAGACGCAGGACGATCGCCTGCGGATGCTGCTGCTCTACCCGCTCAACATCGCGTACCACGCCAAGAACGACCCGATGAAGGTCGATCTGGCCAAGGCCGAACTGTTCGCGCAGCTGGGCCGGCTATACTTCACCAACCCGGAGTTGATGAAGGCGGAACTGCCGACCTCCTACGACTTCTTCAAGGGACTCAACGATGAGCAAGCCGGATCTGGAAGCCTTTCAGAGGCTCGGGAAATCCTATCTCGCCACCTTCAAGGCACAGCCGCCGCAGGAAGCGTTCGAGACAATGACGCTGGTCGAAATGATCGCGGCAATGGAGCAGGCACTGGAGTCGGGCAAGCCCGTTCCGGGATGGGAGCCGGGGCACGAAACGTCGCTGCCGGAGCCGTTAACATCGAGCCCAGCGAAGGACTCGATCGCCCTGTCGCTCAGAAGGCAGAGCCCCTAACCGAAGCCCCTCCCGGCACGCCGCGCTTTGGCGATCCGGTGAAGGACGCCATCAGCGTCGTCGGCGTTCACTACGGGCCCGTAGCCGGCCTGGACACGTTGCGCGGCGACAAGTACGGCACCGGCGCGGCCGGCGCGGAGAAGAGCCGCGTGAAGTGGGCCAGCGACGACCGCGTCAAGAAGCGCGTCTACTTCTACGCGCAGTCGGGCAAGGCCCTGCCCAAGTCGGAAGGGCTGGTGTCCGGCGCGCACGCCTACCGCGTGCAGCTGAACAACATCTACGACCTGGCCACCGACAAGCTCAACCTGCGCGAGCGCTACAGCACCTACGGCACCGACCAGTTCCACAACGAGACGTGGCTCGAATCGCAGATCCTGAACGCCGGATACGACGGCTACCTCGATCGCAGCTTCTCTCCGTCGCCGGCCGTGGTCGTGCTGAACAAGGACGTCCCGGTCGAGTACCTCGGCAACAAGGTCGCCGAGAAGGAATTGGCGATCGACTCCCCGAGCATCGATGCCGCGGCCAGCGTCGAGGCGGCACTGAAGATCGCGAAGAGCCGGGTGTGGGCTCGCGGCCGAGACCTGAAGCAGGCGATGCAGGACGCCATCACGAAGGCGGCGGAAGCGGCCGGCGTCAACCTGGAGTCGCACGACGAGCGCACGTTCCGCTACCTCGTGCGCGCGGCCGTGCTGAACGCGAAGTTCGCGCTGAAGCAGAATCCCAACGCCGTCGGCTGGTACGACGAGAAGACCCGCCAGGCGATCGCCGTGATGGCGCTGGTCCACCCCGAAATCGCGACCGACGAGAACGCGAAGTTCGCCTTCGTCTGGGCGCTCGCGGTGACCAGCAACGGCCAGCGCGTCGACAGCAACTTCACGCTCGCGGAGCGCGCCTACTCGGTCTACAAGGAAACCGGGAGGATGCCGACCAACCTCACGGCAGGGAACGCGCAGAAGGCGATCAACAAGTCGCTGGGGCTGTTCAATACGCTGCGGATGGCGTGGGGCATCGACAACCTCCGCAACTTCATGCAGACCGAGTTCACCGTGGGCGAAATCGCGGCGATCTCGCAGAAGCTGAAGCCGGGCGGGGAGCACGTCGATGTCTCCGTCAAGGGCTCCGCCATCCTGGGCCCGAAGATCGGCAACGGGTTCTTCAGCAACCTGTACGGCGACTTCCGCGCGCTCACGATGGATCGCTGGCTGATCAGAACCTGGGGGCGCTGGACCGGGACGCTGATCAAGGACGTGCCGGAGTTGACCGCGGAAGCGCGCGACCGCATGAAAGAGGCGATCGCCGACCTCAACAAGGAGTCCCTCAAGGCCGCTGGCGAGTTGCTCGGCGTGGACATGACGGCCTCGCCCGACGACATCAGCAAGGCTGTGCAGAAGCACAGTATGTTCCCCGAGAAGCGGCGGGCCATGAACCAGCTGGACGGCGGCGAATTGCGCAAGGCCGGGAACTCGCTGGCCAAGTATCTCGACGGGCAGAAGGAGGCGCCGTCGGGCCCGGTCGAGCGGAAGTTCATCCGCCGCGTGTTCACCGAGGCGCTCGCCGAGTTGCGCCAGGATCCGGCGTACAGCGAACTGACGATGGCCGACCTCCAGGCCGTGCTGTGGTACGCGGAGAAGCGCCTCTATGAGACCGCCAAGGACGACGCCCTTGACGGCGAACTTACCGAAGGGTATACAGATAGTGAGGCGCCGGACTACGCGAACGCCGCCTCTGCTGTCGCTCGCGAGAAAGGCGTCTCAGAGCGGCGCATCAAGCTCGCGCTCAACCGGGAGTCGAACAGTGGACGCGCAGGAAATGCACGACCGGCATCTGCCGGAGTTGGACCTCAAGGAACTCCAGGGCAGCAAGGAAAAGCTGGAGGCTTTGCTCGCCGAGACAGGGGGTTCTTCCTCGCCGCTCAGGCAGTCGATAAGGCGCGATCCAATCGCGTTGGCGATGATGGACAACCCAGGACTTACGAGAGAGAGCGCGGAGAAGCTGGCCGCCGCCTTCGGGTTCTGAGGCAGCTGGGCGTCACCTACATCGAGGTATGGCGCCCAGCATCGGAGACCAAGCGAGCCTTCGGGAAGCATGGTCTGGAGACCCCCAACTTCGTCGAGTTGGAGGCCACCAACGACAACGCCCAGCGCTTTGCGGACCTGATCACCGCATCGAAGGCGGGCAACCCGTACGGCGCCGCGGTCTACGTCTACCCGGCGGCCGACTACCAGAAGATGCGCCTGTTCATCTCCAGGGATGGGCTATCTGGCGTGGCGGTGAAGGAGGACGGCGACGTGGTGTCGCTGTTCTCGACGGCCGGCGGCGGGCGCGCTGCGCTGGAGCTTGCCCTGTCCAACGGCGGTCGCAAGCTCGACGCCTTCGAGACGGTCCTGCCCTACATCTACGGCGCGCACGGCTTCGTCGCCACCTCGCGCGTGAAGTGGGACGACTCGCAGGCCCCGGCCGGGTGGGACAAGAAGGTCTTCGCCGAGTACAACAACGGCGAGCCGGACGTCGTGTTCATGGTCTTCGACCCGCGCTACCGCGGCGATCACCGCAAGGGGTCGGGCATCCTCTACGAGGGCCCGGACGCCTACGGCAACGCCGTGGCCGAGCAGGGTCGCGGCATCAAGCGCGTCGACCGCGGCCGGCAGTCGCGGCCGAAGTACTCGATCTCCGACGGCGGGACCGCCTCCGACGTAGCCTCGATTCGCTCCAGGGTCGACCGGCTGACCGCCGGGTGGGCGCGCAAGCCCGACGTTATCGTCCTGGAGAAGCCGTCGGAAGCCCCGTTCCCGGCGCCAGCAAACGCCCGTGGCGCGTTCCACGAGGGCTCGGTGTACCTTTTCGCCTCGAACCTCGCTGGAGACGCTGATACGCAGTTCACGCTGCTCCACGAGGCCGCCGGGCACCTTGGCCTGCGCGGCGTGCTGGGCGAGGCCTTCGACGCCACGCTCCAGCGGATCTACGACACCAACGAGAGCGTGCGCACGCTGGCCGGCGAGCAGATGGCCAAGTACGGCTACGACCAGGCCACCGCGACCGAGGAAGCGCTGGCCGACCTGGCCGGATCCGGCAAAGCGTCGTCGCTGACCGGCTGGAAGATGTTCGTCGCCTCGCTGCGCAACCTGCTGCGCAAGGCCGGGCTCTCGGTCGAGATGTCCGACAACGACGTGCTCGCGCTGCTGGCCGGCGCGCGGCGCTACGCCGAGGGCAACGTCGGCGCCAAGGGCGAAGGCTTCAGCCAGAAGGGCCCGCTCTGGTACTCCGAGCTTGCGTCCAAGCTGGCCGCGATTCCGATGAAGGTGTCGCCGGCAGCGCAGTGGCAGAACACCATCCGCGCGCTCAAGGGTGTGAAGCCGGACGAGATCGAGTGGAGCGGCGTCAACGACTGGCTCGCCACGCAAAGCGGCAAGGTCACCAAGGAACAGGTGCTCGAATACCTGCGCCAGAACGGCGTTCAGGTCAAAGAGGTCATGTACGGCGCGAACGACAAGGAGCAGGCTTACCTCGAAGCGTCGGCCGCAGTAGACCGAGCCTACGACGCGATAGTCGATCGGGCCAAGGAGATTGGTCTCGACGATGCGCAGCTGGGGATGACGCAAGACCTCGCAATGGATAACGCATTCGCTCCGAGGCTGGTGCCCGAGGGAATGATGGAGGTGGTTCTCAAGTATCGCGCCGCCGTGGCGGAGTGGCACAAGGCGACGCCTGATCGGGACATCGAGACTCGCTACGGATCGTACACGCTCCCCGGCGGCAAGAACTACCGCGAGTTGCTGCTGACGCTGCCGCCCAAGAGGCCCCTGTCGGCAGCGAACCGAAACGGCCTGGCCGACGACCTGTACGGCGTGCCGTGGTCTTCTTTGAGCGAATTCGAGAAGGGCGAGGTCGACAAGGCGATCCAAAGCGGCAAGTACTCGCTGTACGACACCGGGATGCGCGGGTTTAGGTCCGCTCACTGGGATGAGGCCAACATCCTTGCGCACATTCGCTTCAACGAGCGCACTGACGCCGACGGCAAGCGCGTGCTGTTCGTTGAGGAGATCCAGTCGGACTGGGCGCAGAAGGGAAAGAAGGAGGGCTTCGACCAGGCCGCAGAGCCGATGCCCGAGAGGCCGACCGAGTTGCCGGCCGGGTGGATCGTCAAGGAGTACGCCGGCCGACCTGGCAAGCAGCAGAGAGACGCGATCCTTGCCGAGCACCAAAGGGTTGTGCAGGATCTGAAAGCGCGCGACCTTGCCGGGTCTGCGGAAAAGGCGGAGCGAGCGTTCGGCGAAAACTGGATGGAAATGCGGAGCCAGTGGGCGTTGGTTCGCTCGTACCTGGACCAAACCGGCGGCGCTGTTGATCGTCCGCTGTCCGGCGACCCGGAGGCGGCGTTCAATGCTTACGTCTCCGCAATCCGCGCCCAAGTCCCAGACGCCTTCGACGGCATCACACTCAAGAGCAGAAAGCGGTGGGGGGTCTACTCCGACAGCGGCCATCTCCAAGCCGCCGACCGGAGCAAAGATGGCGCCATCAACGAGGCCCTTGAGGTGGTGCATCGCTCTAATGTTTTGGCGTGGGAGTCGCGCAAGCAATCGTCCATTCCATCTGCCCCGTTTGTCGGGAAGACGGACTCCTGGGTAGCGCTCGCTATCAAGCGCATGATCCGCTACGCCGCGGAGAACGGTTTCGATCGCGTTGCGTTCATCAACGGCGAGCAGAGCGCGGAACGGTACGACCTGTCGAAGCACGTCGACAGCATCTCGTACAGGAAGAACAACGACGGGACTGTCGCCGTGCGCGCTCGCGACTTCGACGGCCACACCAGCCTTTGGGCCAACGACGCCGCCACCGAGAACGACATAGAAGAAGCCCTCGGCAAAGAAATCGCAAAGAAGATCCTTGAGGGCGGAGAGAAGGGAACGCTGCGCGACCTCGATCTCAAGGTCGGCGGCGAAGGCATGAAGGCCTTCTACGACTCCATCGTACCCAAGGTCGCGAAGGAAGCGCTGAAGAAGCTGGGCGGCAGCATGACCGAAGTATCCATCGAGCGAAGCGGCTTGATCGGAAATTACGATCCCCTGCTTGGCGACGCCAACTACTGGCAGAAGCAGATCGGGTTCGACATCACCGACGAAATGCGCGAGATGGCGCTCGGCGGGATGCCGCTGTTCTCGCGCGGCACTCCAGCGTGGGTCGAGTCGATGTCTCCCGAGTATCAGGCCGCGGCGAAGAAGGTTTCGATCCTCAAGGAGCAGGAGACCTTCAAGCAGAAGATGACGCGGCTGTTCAGCAACTCGTCGCTGAAGCTGGCGCAGGGGCTGGTCGATCAATTCGCCCCGGTCAAGGAATTGAGCGAGCGCGCCTATGTCCTGCTGCGGATGACGAAGTCCTCCGACGCCGGGGTCGAGGCGCTGCTGCACTACGGCAAGCCGAAGATGACCGATGCTGGCGGTCTCGACATCGACTACGAGCAGGGCGGGCTGGTCAAGATCTTGCAGCAGCTAGGCGGCGAGCAGCAGCGCTTCTTCGCGTGGATCGCAGGCAACCGCGCGGAGCAGCTGAAGCGCGAAGGGAAAGAGAACCTGCTGACCGCGGACGACATCTCCGCGCTCAAGGACTCGAACCAGGGCAATATGCCAGACGGGTCGTCGCGCGCCATGCTCTACGCTCGCGTGCATCGCGAGTTCCAGGCCTACTCGAAGTCGGTGCTCGACGTGGCGGAGAAGGCCGGCATCATCAACGGCCCCGACCGCGCCATCTGGGAGCGCGACTTCTACGTCCCGTTCTACCGCATCACCGAGGACGAGGGCTACAGCGGGCCGAAGAACGTCTCCGGCGTGGTGAACCAGTACGCCTTCAAGAAGCTCCGCGGCGGCACGCAGAACATCGGCGACCTCCTGGAGAACTCGCTGCGCAACTGGGGCCACCTCCTCGCCGCCTCGCTGAAGAACCGCGCTGCCGCGGAGACGCTGCGCGCGGCCGAGAACGCGATGTTCGCCTACCCCATCTCCCAGCACGAAGCCGGGAAGGGAGACCCGTTCATCCTGGTTGAGGGTCGCAAGCAGTACTACCGGGTCGAGGATCCGTTCCTCCTGGACGCGATCTCGGCGCTCGACGCATCGCCGTTCAGCGGCACGATCCCGAAGGTCATGGGCAAGTTCAAGCACGCGCTGACGCTGGGCGTGACGATCTCCCCGACCTTCCGCGTGCGCAACCTGATCCGGGATTCGCTCCAGGCCATCTCGACCAACGAGATGACCTACAACGTCGGGAAGAACATCGTCTCGGGATGGAAGGGCAGCAAGCTGGGCTCGGAGGAGTACGGGCGGATGCTCGTGTCCGGCGGCCTGATGCACTTCGGCACCGCGCTGGAGGGCGATTACGCGGAGCACGTCAACCGTCTGATCAATGCCGGCGTCGAGGCCTCGACCGTGGTCGACTCGCACGAGAAGGTCAAGGCCATGTTGTCGAAGGCCTGGGACTGGTGGTCGGACACGGGCTCGAAGTTCGAGAACGTGACCCGCATCGCGCTCTACCAGCAGACCTACGATCGCCTGATCGCCGACGGCGCATCCCAGGACGAAGCGCGGCTCATGGCCGCCTACGCGGCGCGCGACAGCATGGACTTCTCCATGCAGGGCGCCTGGCCCGCCGTCAGGTTGCTGACCCAGGTCGTGCCGTTCCTGAATGCCCGCGCGCAAGGGATGTACAAGCTGGGACGCGAGGGCGTGGCGCCGACCGCGCGCGTCATCTACAACACCGTCACCGGGCACCCGGTGCAGGCCTCGGACATCGCCAAGACGAAGCGCTTCTCGGCTGTCGTGGGCGCGGTGGCGCTGGCGTCGATCGCCCTGTTCCTGAAGTACCGTGACGACGACGACTGGAAGCAGCGCGAGGAATACGATCGCGACACGTTCTGGTGGTTCAAGGTCGGCGACGTCGCCTACCGGATCCCGAAGCCGTTCGAGGTCGGGGCGCTGGGGTCGGTCGCCGAGCGCGGCCTGGAGATGATGATGGACGGCATGGACGCACCGTCCCGCGAGCGCTTCGCCAAGCGGATGTGGGAAATCGTCATGTCGAACCTGTCGATGGATCCGACGCCGCAGATGTTCAAGCCCATGCTGGAGGTCTACGCGAACACGAACAGCTTCACCAAGCGCCCCATCGAGACGATGGGCATGGGCCGGCTGTCGACCTCGGAGCGCATCGGGCCCAATACAAGCGCCGTAGCGCAGCTGGCGGGCCAGGCAGGCATCCTGAGCCCAGTGCAGATCGATCACCTCGTGCAGGGCTATCTGGGCTGGCTGGGAGCCCATTCTGTGATGGCCGTGGACGCCGCGCTGCGGCCGGCAATGGGGCTCCCGGAGAAGCCGGCCCGCCGGCTGGACGAGATTTTCACCGTCGGCGACTTCGCGAAGGAGCTTCCGGCCCAGCAGAGCCGGTTCCTGACCGAGTTCTACAACCAGGCGGAGAAGACCGGCCAGCGCTACGCCGACCTCCGGCACTACCAGGGCCTGGGGCGGATCGACAAGGTGGCCGAGCTTCGCGAGGAGTACGGCGCCGACATCGCGGCCCACCAGCTGTTCGCCACCGCTCAGAAGCGGATGGAGGCCATCTCGCACCAGATCAAGCGCGTCCAGGCCAGCAACGACACAGCGGAGTCAAAGCGCGAGCAGATCACCCGGCTGACCGAGATGCGCAACAACATCGCCCGCCAGGCCGTCGAGACCCGGCAGGCCGCTACCAGATGACACGAAGAAGGTCATGGACGATCGAAGCTGCCACGAAGAGCAGCGCGATCGCCCCAAGCGGCTTGAGCAGGCCACGCAATGGTTTCGGGGCCGCAGCCCAGTAGTGGACGGCGGCCCCGAGGGCACAGAGAATCAGGAAGCCGGTGGTCGCGTCAGGCACCCACCGATTGTAGCGTCAGATCCTGAGCGGCCTGGACGCCTCCGTCACCACCCGCTGCTGCGACCGCCGGTCCAGCCCCGACGTGGCCTCCACCTCCACGTCGGACATGAGGCGCTCGATCACTTTCCAGGCGTCGCCGTTGATGACCACGTCGCCGCCCTGGCGCCCGGCGAAGTCCGCAAGGGCCACGACGAGACGAAGGGCTGAGATCCGAAGGTCGTCCATGACTACAGGTCCGTCAGCGACACGCGGGTCGACTTCGAGATCTTCGTGGCGCGCTTGATCTGCGCCTCGGTGAGCATCGCCCGCACGACGTCGGCTTCCAGGGTGGCGCGCACGACCTCGGAGATCGAGGCGCGGAACAGCTTGCCCTCGACCTGTTCGAGCCCGCTGTCGATCAGCTGCTTCTTGATCTCCGCGGTCTTCTTTTCGAGGGCCCGGATCTCGGCGTTCAGCGAACCGAGAAGGTCGACCTTGGCCGACAGGAGGGACAGGACTTTGCTGCTAGAATTGGCGGTAGCCATATGTGACCTCATCTCACGTTGGTTAGAGGCCCCCGGCGGATGGCAGTCTGTCGGGGGCTTCGCTTTGTGCGTCAGCACAGGGTCAAATGTACCACAGGAAATAAATGCTGCGCAACCAGCCGACGAACGGTAGTTACGGCGTGACCTGAACCTCGATGCAGCTGCGCTGGGACAGATTTACCGTGAGCGTCGACCCCTCGCTCCAGCGCGGCAGATCCCAGTACATGATGTCCTGCCCGCGGGCGCGGACGATCATCCGATTGCTCTCGAACACGATCTGGTCGATGCGCGCGAACAGCTGCTTATGGTCGTGGCTGAAGTGGGCATTGTTCAGAACCTTGTCGTTCATCAGCGCATCCCACACCAGCTGCTTTAGGTGGTGCGACGGCGTGCCGTTGAATTCGCTCATTGCGTCGGATTCCGCACCACGCGCGGCATGATGGCGCCGAACAGCGACGACGGCTCGACCACGCCCCCGCCCGGGAGGTGGACGAGCACGACCTTCCCGCGGCTGGCCGTGTAGACCAGACGGTGGCCGCGGTAGTGGACGAACTCATCGTCCGTCCACGGCTCCGACCGCGAGTTGAAGAACTTCGGGTGGAGGTCTCCGGCAGTCACGACTTGCCCTCCGGCGTCACGTCAATGATCTCGGATGCGATGAGGTTCCTGATCGCGCGCACCGCCGAGCCCTTCGTGGCATAGGCCTGGGATCCATCGCCGACCACAATTCCGTTCGGCGCCTTGAGCCTCCAGAACCATCCGTTCTTGCCCTTGTATGCCATGATCAGATAAGGCCGCTTGCTGTTCTTCATCTCGTTCTCCTGGGTGAGTGGGCCGGGTTGCCCCGGCCCGGCAAATCAACAGCCCTTCTTGTCCTTGCCCTTACCTGCGGGCATCGGCGGTGGCGCGGGCGCTTTCTTGGCCATAGTCCTCTCCTGCGGTTGGTCGCCGTTCGGGCCGGCGAGAAGCCCTCAAATCAGTGGTACGCCCTTCGGCGGAGGGAAGGGGAAGAACTTGGCCAGCGAGATGTCGGCGGCGTAGGTGTCGCGCACCAAATCGTCGTCCCGGCCGTAGTACGTTGTGGCCTTCCACTCCGAGCTTCGTTTCGGATCCAGGGTAAGGCAGTGCGTTCTCGCAGCATTCAGGTTGACGATTAGTCGCGTGTTCTCCCGCTGGAGCATCTTGCGTACCGTGGACACTCCTCCGACGAAGACCCGCTTCCTTCCGTCTGGGCCGCGGTGAGGCCAGTCGTCCTCGCAGGTAAAGTGGTAGGTCAGCCCCTTGGCCTCGACGATCCACTTGGCTCCATAGTGGTCGGTGATCTTGATGTCCCCGGTGTCGGCGTACCTGTGCCGAACATCCTGGTGAGGGGCGATGATCGGAGGCGGTATCGGATCAATGTGCAGCCCGTACGCGCTCCGCAGCCACGCCGCCACCAGCAGAGTAACCTCGTGGCTGTCCTTGAGGGCCCGCATGAAGTTCGCGTGCGAGCGGTCGGTGAACTGCGTCATTTCGAGCGGTGATGGTGGACGCTCGGGATGATGACGATGTCCGCGCCAGGCTGCCCGCGGCGCGCCTTGCCGGCCACCCTGGACCTCCTGGACTTCTTCACCTGGGCCACCAGCTTGTCCAGCCATTCCTTCCTTGCCTTCTCGTCCATCACTTCCTCCAAAACACGAACATCGCGGCCATGCCGGCAAGCCACGTCAGGGCGATCGAGCCGGGCTCAGGGACCGTGTAAACCTCCTGCTGGGGGGTTGACCACTCCGGGCCCCTTCCGCCCGCTCCTGGCCGCTCCTGGCCGCTCCAGGGCTGCCTCCCGAACAGCTGCGTGACGTTCCCGCAGACGTCGGGGATGGTGATGCAGTAGGTCGAGGCGCAGTACAGCGGGCCGTACTCGACGTGGTTGTCCGCCCACGCGCTGCGGTCGACGCCCCAGCACAGCCGGTTGCGGCCGAAGTGCATCAGCATCAGGGGGTGGTAGGTGGCGCTCTCGCTGACCGCCCCGGTCTTCGTGATGGCCACCGTGCCGTCCGACTCCCCGGCGGCGACCTTGCGCTTCAGTTCCTGCCGGATCGAGCGCGGCATGGCGAAGCTGTCGATCGCGGCCAGGCGGTCCCCGACATAGGGGTCGTGTCCTGGGTTGCCCCAGGAACACGCCACAGCCACGACGGCCTCCTTGATCATCCCGCGACCGCCGCGATCCAGAGCCGCACAAGCAGCGGCGCAATAAATGTCCCGCCGACGACCAGCCCGAGCTTGCTGCCTTTTTCCTCCGCGGTGATGAGGAAGAAGCCGCCGATAAAGGCCAGCGCGACGCTCGCCCACCACCCCTCTTGCGTCATGCCGCACCCATCTGGCGACGACGGCGCGCGCACTCGCGCTCGCCCTGATGCGGCTTGTCCCAGCGAGCCCGGCGGCGATCACTTCTGCGCAGCGGGAACAGCACGCCAGCCGCGGTCAGTGCCTCGTACAGAGCCCATGCGCTGTTCTTGTGTCCCATGCTAGTACCTCGTGAAGAGGTATGCGGTCGCCCCGGACAGCAACAGCGACAACGCGACCAGCCACCCGCCAACGGGCCCCATGACGCCGCTCGCAATATCCGCCACCGCAACGATGGAGATGATTGCGATGGAGGTTAAGAGCCATAGCGCAAGGGTGAAGAACAGCCACTTCGCGAACGCCACTACCGCGCGATTGATCTTCCAGAAGATTGACTCGTCCATATCGCGTCCTCTACCAGTGCTTGCTGACGAAGCTCACGAACGCAGACCCGACCAC
>ENA-UOWG01001903-UOWG01001903.1-activated-sludge-metagenome-genome-assembly--contig:-NODE-1903-length-19246-cov-5.811005_pt1 | contig 19246 bp, 16 predicted proteins | sample MGYA00238147_ERZ761563 | MGnify/ENA primary metagenome ERZ761563 (study PRJEB28884, sample SAMN05720216) | anaerobic digester metagenome | isolation source: active sludge of municipal... | reverse complement strand
GAGCCGGGCGATTTCCGCCTTCTGCAGGGCCGTTAGGGCGGTCAGGCCCAGGAAGGCCAGGGCGAGCACCAGAAGGACGGCCATGAACAGGCCGGGACCTCGACGTTTCACGATGTTCCCTCCACCAGGGCGAGGAATTCCTCCTCGCCGATCACCGGGACTCCGAAGGCCCGGGCCTTGCGGTTCTTGTCCGATCCGGACTCCGGATCGTTCGTCACCAGGTAGGACAGATCCTTGGTCACCGAGGACTTGACCGAGCCCCCCCGGACCTTCACCCGGGCTTCCGCCTGGCCCCGCTTCAGAGACTTGAGCTCCCCGGTGAAGCAGAAGCTCTTCCCGGCCAGGGGACCCGCCGCGGCGGGCGGGCGGATCCGGACGGCCCCGGAGGCGGCCAGGGCGTCGATCTCCGGGCCCAGGGCGCGGAGCCCCTCCGACAGGGTACGGGCCAGGATCTCCCCGAAGCCGTCGACGGCCGAAAGTTCTTCCGGCGTGGCGGCTCTAAGCTTCTCCAGGGTGTCGAAGCCGGCGGCCACGGCCTTCTCCGTCACCAGCTCCCCCACCCCCTCGATGTCCAGGCCCGCCACGAATTCCGCCAGGCTAACCTCGTTCCGGGCCGCCAGGTTGCGCAGGATCTTCCGGGCCAGGACGTCCCCCATGCGCTCGAAGGACGAGAGCTCCTCCGCCCGCAGGGTGTAGAGGTCCGCCAGGGTCCGGACCCGGCCGGCGGCATGGAGCTTGCCCAGAATCACCGAGCCGAAGTCCCGTACATCCAGGACCGAGAGCCATTTCTCCAGGCGATGCAGGGACTTCTTCGGACATTCCGGGTTCGGGCAGAACAGGCGTGTCCCCTCGTCCACCAGGGCGGTACCGCAGGAGGGGCAGTCCGAGGGTACCGGGATCTCCCGCGCGTCCGGCGGATTCTCCACCAGGGATTCGATCTTGGGGATGATTTCCCCCCGCTTGGTGATGACCACCCGGCTCCCGATCCGGAGCGACAGGGAGCGGATCATGTCGGTATTGCAGAGGTTGGCCCGCTGGACGACCGTCCCGGCCAGGCGCACGGGGTCCAGGACCCCGATGGGGGTGAAGTTCGCCCCCGACTCGCTCCACTCCACCCGCAGGACCGTCGACACGGCCTCCTCGGGGGAGAACTTGAAGGCGATCTGCTTTTCCGGCCGGGCCCGGGCCATGTCCGCGGGGTCGATCTCGTTGCCCTTCACCACGAGGCCGTCGATGTCGTAGGGAAGCCCCGGGCGGGCGTCCATCACGTGGGCCCGCCAATCCACCACCTCCCCGGGGGAGGCGAAGATCCGCAGGGGCACGGTCTCGAAACCCATCCGCTCCAGCCAGGACAGCTTGGACTTCTCGTCCGGAAAAAAAACTTCGTCCACGACGCCAAGGGCGTCCCCGACGCTTGATGCATCGTAGCAGATCACCCGGAGATCCTCGCTCCCGATCCCGTCCTTCCTCTTCATGAGGCCGTTGGCCGCGTTCCGGCAGTTCGCCTTGTCCGCGTACTTCCGGGCGTGGACCTCCCGGGTCATCACCACCTCGCCCCGCACGGCGCCGGAAAACGGTTCCGGCAGGCTGGCCAGGACCCCGGCCATGCGCCGGGCGTTCGGGGTGATCTCGTCCCCGACCTGTCCGTCCCCCCGGGTTACCGCCCGGGAGAGGATTCCCTTCTCGTACTGGAGCTCCAGGGAGGCCCCGTCCAGCTTGTACTGCACCAGGTACTCGGGATGGCACACCTTGGCGGCCCACTTGAGAAATTCCTCGGGGCTCGTGGCCTTGTCCTGGCTGCCCATGGGCATGAGGTGGCGGACCTTGGGGAATCCGTCGGCGGCATCCGCCCCGATTCTTCCCAGGACGGGACTCCCCGGGGAAAGGGAGGCGAGCTCGTCCCGGAGCGCGTCGAACTCCGCGTCGGAGATCTCGGGCTGGGAGTTGTAGTACAGGTCGTTGTGACGCTCGACCAGGGCTTCCAGTTCCCGAATCCGCTCTGCCTTGTCCATCCGGCTCCGTCCCTCCGTTCCGGGCCGGGGTTCCCGGCCGCTCCGGCCGGCGTCCCCCGCCGGGATCGATTGTACAGCCCCCGGGAGCCGGATGTCAAAACCGCCTTGACCTAACCCGCCGCCGCGGCCTAGTCTGCCTTCTCGCCCACGGGGCGCGGCAGGCCGCGCCCCGACCGACGCATCAAGGAGCTGGATCCGCATGAATCCCGTCGAACCTCCGGTCCGATCCGCGGGGCTGCGGAAGATGGCCGTCATAGGGCCCGCCGCGTTCCTGAACAGCCTGGGAATCGGCAGCGTGAACCTCGGCCTCATCTTCATCCTGCGGGAGGTCTTCCAGGCCCCCCCGGCGGTGGTGGGACGGTTCGGGGCCCTCTGGTCCCTGGTCTACTTCGCGGCCTGCCTGGCCTTCCGGCGTCTGACGGCGCGGCTGGTTCCCCGGAATTCCATGACCTTCATGACCGCCTCGTCGGCGGTCATCATCCTGCTCCTCTGCGTCTTTCCCAGCCTACCCGCGGCCTTCCTGGCCTACTCCGCCTTCGGCGCGGTCATCGCCTTCTTCTGGCCTCCCCTCATGGGCTGGCTGTCCCGGGGCCTGGAAGGCCGGGACCTCTCCCGGGCGACCGGCCTGTTCAGCTTTTCCTGGAGCGTGGGGGGGATCGTCAGCCCCTACCTCGCGGGGACCCTGAGCGAGCGGGACAAATTCCTTCCCCTCTGGTTCGCCGTCGCGATGTTCACCGCGAACGCAGTCTTCCTGCAGATGTCCCGACGCTTCCTCCGGGACTCGGACGAGCGGCCGGTTTCGAAGCGCGCCGGAGTCTCTCCCGCCCGGGACGAAAGCTCGCCCTTCAGGTTTTCCGCCTGGCTCTCCGTCGCCGTCCTGTACGCCGCCGTCGGCATCCAGGCCAACATCTTCCCGCTCTTCGCGCGATCGGAACTCGGGTTGTCGGAATCCGCCACGGGGCTCCTGATCACGGTACGGATGGCCGCCACGACCGCGGGCTTCCTGTTCTTCAGCCGATTCTCCTTCTGGCGTTTCCGTAGGGGGTTCCTGCCGGTCCCCACGGCCCTGGCGGGCGGGGCGGCCCTGATCCTGATCCTGGCCGCGAAGTCCCTGCCCGTCCTGGCCGCGGGGCTCGGGGTCTTCGGTTTCGCGGCCGCCTGGGCCTACAACAACTCCATGTTCTACGGGGCCTCCGGGGCGTCCGACCGGGACAGGCGGATGACGGTGCACGAGGCCCTGCTCACCGCGGGGCAGGTCTTCGGGTCCCTGCTGGGCGGCATCCTCTACCAGGCATCCTCCATGAGGCTGGTGTTCCTGTTCACCGCCCTCATGGCCGGGGCGGGGGTATGGGCGCAATCCCGGATGGCCCGACGGCGCTTCGGCCAGGCGCCCGCCCACCGGCCGCCCTTGGGCATGGAACGAGACGGTTTTTCGGAATCGACCATGGAGGACCCGGAGATCAGGGAGAAAGAAGAAAGGAAATAGGGGCACCGATCATCCGGCCAGGGCGGCGAGTTTTTCTCTAATAAACTCGCTCTTCTCCCGGAGGCCGATCGGGCCCGTGGATATGGACAGGACGTTGGGCCGCTTGGGATCCAGTTTCATCTTCTGGCCGCTCTCCTGCATCAGCCGGAGCAGGCGCTCCACGGAAACCTTGGCCACCTTGGAGAACTCCACGGTCACGAAGCCGCCCCGCTCCTTCAGGGACGCGATGGACAGGCGCTTGCAGAGAAGACGGATCTCCGCCAGGGCCAGTAGGCTCGCGGCCTCGTCCGGCAGGGGGCCGAAGCGGTCCTCGAACTCCCGGTACAGGGCTTCCAGGTCCTCCGGGGAGTAGACCGAGGCGATCTTCTTGTACATCTCCATCTTGACCGCGCTCTGGGTGACGTAGTCGTCGGGAATGTAGCCCGCGTAGTCCAGCTCGAGGTAGGGGTCCTCCTCGGGCTCCCAGCCCTCCTGGGTGAGCCGGGCCACGGCCTCGTCCAGGAGACGGAGGTAGAGGTCGAACCCCACGGCGTAGATGTCCCCGGATTGCTCCCGCCCGAGGAGGTTGCCCGCCCCGCGGACCTCCAGGTCCTTCATGGCGATCTTGAACCCCGACCCCAGCTCCGTGAAGTCCGAGATGATCTGCAGGCGCTTCATGGCGATCTCCGAGAGCGCCCTGCGGTCCGGGTAGAAAAGGTGGGCGTAGGCCACGCGGTCCGAGCGGCCCACCCGTCCGCGCAGCTGGTAGAGCTGGGAGATGCCGTAGACGTCCGCCCGATCGATGACGATGGTGTTGACGTTGGGGATGTCGATCCCGTTCTCGATGATGGTGGTGGATACCAGGACGTGGAAGCCCCCGTGGATGAACCGGTGCATCACGTCCTCCAGCTCCCGGGCGTCCATCTGCCCGTGGGCGGTCTCCACCATCACCTCCGGCACGAGGGCGGCCAAGCGTGTCCTCACATCCTCCAGGCTCTCTATGCGGTTGTGCAGGAAGAAGACCTGCCCCTCCCTCTCCACCTCCCGCCGCACCGCCTGGGCTATCTTCCCGTCGTCGTACTCCTCCACGAAGGTCCGGATGGGGTGACGGTTGGAGGGCGGCGTGGTCAGCACGGACATGTCCCGGATCTTGAGGAGGGACATGTGCAGGGTCCTCGGGATGGGGGTGGCCGTCAGGGTCAGGCAGTCCACGGAGGCCTTGATCTCCTTTAGGCGCTCCTTGTCCTTGACCCCGAAGCGCTGCTCCTCGTCCACCACCAGGAGTCCCAGGTCCTTGAAGGCGATGTCTTTCTGAAGAAGCCGGTGGGTTCCCACCAGGATGTCCACGGCCCCCGTCCGGGCCTCCTCCAGGATCCGCCTCTGGTCCTTTTTCTCCACCAGCCGGGAGAGCATGGCGATACGGACGGGATAGTCGGCAAATCTCTCCTTCATGGTCTCGTAGTGCTGTTCCGCCAGGATGGTCGTGGGGGCCAGGAAGGCGACCTGCTTGCCTCCCATCACGGCCTTGAAGGCGGCCCGCAGGGCTATCTCGGTCTTGCCGTAGCCCACGTCTCCGCAGATCAGGCGGTCCATGGGCTTGTCGGACTCCATGTCCTCCTTGACCTCGGCGATGCAGCGGAGCTGGTCCTCGGTCTCCTCGTAGGGGAAGGAAGCCTCGAAGGCGGTCTGCCACTCCCCGTCCGGGGGAAATGCGAAGCCCTTGGCGGTGCGGCGCCGGGAGTAGATCCGGATCAGGCGCTCCGCCAGGTCCTCCACGGACTTGCGCACCTTGGACTTCCGGTTCTCCCAGCTCTTGGAGCCCAGGCGGTCCAGCCGGGGTTCCTCGCCCTCGTTGCCGATGTACCGTTGGACCAGGTTGGCCTGCTCGATGGGCACGAAGACCGTCTCGCCCTCGGCGTACTCGATCTTCACGTAGTCCCGGTCGTTGCCCAGGACCCGCATCCGCTCGATGGAGGCGAAGCGGCCGATCCCGTAGTTCACGTGGACCACGAAGTCCCCGGGTGCAAGCTCGATGAAGGTGTCGATGACCCGGGACCGGGCGGTCTTCAGGGACTTGGGGGCTCGTTTCCGACGCCCGAAGATCTCGTTTTCCTGGATCAGGATCAGGCGGAGCTCGGGGACCGAGAACCCCGCGGAAAGGCCGGCGGGCTGGACCTGGACGGGGTAATCCTTGAGCAAAAGGCGGATCCGCTCCGCCTGTACGTCGGTCTCCGCGAAGACCCGGACGTCGTACCCGCCCCGGGTCAGGGTTCCCAGCTCCTCCTTGAAGTAGGTGATGTTCCCGAAAAAGGACCGGGAGGGCTCGGAACCGAAGGCCAGGCGGCCTTCCGCGGAGGCGTCCGCCAGACTCCAGGTGCGCACGACCCGAGGGAGGAAGGCCGCCGCGGACTCGAAGTCGACCAGCTGGGTCTCCGGCGGGGGAACGGGTCCCTCCAGGGCGGCCTTGCGGTACAGTCCCGCGTACTCCCGGGCGATCGCCTCGGCCTGGCCCGACAGCCGCTCGCGCTCCGTCAGGAAGACGACCGCGTCCCGGGGCAGGTAGTCGAAGAGGGTGGCGGGACGGTCGAAGGCCAGGGGAAAGAGGAGCTCCTCGCCCTTGGCCTCCCCGAACTCCGCCAGGGCCCCGGCAAGGAGAGCGGCGTTCTCGGGACCGTAGCCCCGCAGGGCGGACAGCCGACGGGCCAGGACGGACCTGCGCTCCTCGTCCCAGACCACCTCCTTGACCGGGCGGAGCGTCACACGCTCCTCCCGGGAAGGCCGGGAGCCCTGGTCGGCGGGGTCGAATCGCCGGATCTCCTCCACCGCGTCGAACTCGAAGACCACCCGCCAGGCCTCCTCGTCCCCGGGCATGAAGAGGTCCAGGACCTCGCCCCTCAGGGCGTACTCCCCGGGAAGGGAGACCCGGGGGACCCGCAGGTAACCGTAGGAGGACAGGCGCGCCGCGACCGCCTCGGGATCGAAGCTCTGTCCCCGCTCGAGGGCCACGAGGAGGCCTCCGAAGTAGTCCGGGGGGGGCACGGGGGTGAGGGCGGCCCGTTGGCTGGCCACCACGACGACGGGGCGGGAGGAATCCCCCCCGGAGGCGCCGGAAGCCCGGCCCAGGGCCCGGGCCAGGGCGGCGCTCCGCTCCCCGAAGACCGGGGCCCGGGGGGAGACGGGGCGGTAGGCGGCGGTGCCCCACCAGGGGAAACTCTCGGCATCCACCCCCGCCAGCCCGAGGTCCCGGGCGAAGGCCTCCGCCTCCAGGTCCGTTGGCGCGACCACGAAGACCGGGGTGCCGAGTCGTTCGCGGCAGAGGGCCGCCAGGAGAGCCGTGTAGGCGCCTTCCAGGCCGCCGCAGTCCACGGGGAAGCGGCCGTCCGCCAGCCGGGCGAGGAAATCCCCCACGGGAGCGGAGGATTCCAGACGGGTCAGTACGTCCAGCAGGTATAATGATTTCATGCAAGGTTTCCGAGAATCATACGGGAGATCTTGAGCCGAACTCCGTCCGAAAACGGCGTCGGAATCCTGGACGGCGGCCCATGATATACAATACGATAGGGACTTACAAGGAGCGTACCCGGTGAAGCTTCCGCGCACGATACTGGTCCTGATGCTCGCGGTCCTGGCCGCCGGCGTCGCCTCCGCACAACCGGAAATCGCCGTCCGCTTCTTCGACAAGCGCATCTACTACACGGATTCCGAGATCTTCCTCAAGATCACCATCCAGAACCCTTCGGCATCGCCTTACCGGTTCAAGCTGGCGGAGGAGAGGATGTTCTCCCTGGCCTTCGAGGCCCGCACCCCCTCCAACCGCCTCCTGGACGTCAGCGACACCTACAAACGCACCGTCGCCTCGGGAAGCCCGGTCTACTACCGGGAGATAGCCCTCCAGCCCGGGGAGGAGTACTCCTTCGTGGAGGACCTCCGCCGCTACGTACGCATGGACGAAGCGGGGGTCTACCGCGTCCGGGTGATGTTCCACCCGGAACTCCTGAGACCGGACTCCCGTCCCGTGTACTCCCCGGACCTCGTGGTTTCCGTGCGGCCCGGGGCGGGGATTCCTTCGATCGCGGAAACCCTCTCCGCCGAGACGGGGGACATCCTGCGGGCCGAACGGATACCCCCGGACGAGGTGATCCGCAGGACCATCGAGGCCCGCCAGAAGGGGCGCTGGAACGAGTTCTTCCTCTACCTCGACCTGGAAGCCCTGCTCACCCGGACCCCCGAGAAGAAACGGGTCTACGACAAGGAATCCGACGACGGCCGCCGGAGGATGCTGGACCGGTACAAGGAGGAGCTGGAGCGGGAGATCGTGGACAACGACATCGTGACGATCCCCTACTGGTTCGAGATCCTGGAAACCCGGTACTCCGCCGCCAGCGGCATCGTGCGGGTCCTGCAAAAATTCCAGTACCAGCAGATCCGCCTGGTCAAGGAATACACCTACCAGCTGCAGAAGCGGGACGACGTCTGGTACGTCGTCGGCTACTCGGTGCTGAACAAGGGGACCGAATGAAGGCGCTCCTGGTCGTCGAGGACGACGCCATCGCGGACATCATACGCTTTTACCTCCGTCCCTTGGGCTTCGACGTCCTCCGGTACCGGAATCCCCTGAAAGCCCTGGACAACCTGGAGGAGCTGGAGCCCGACGCCATCCTGGTCAGCGCCCGGGACTTTCCCCGGCACTGGAAGCCCCTGGTCCAGGTGGCCCGCCGGTCCTGGGCCAAGGAACGGTGCGTCTTCATCCTCCTCAAGGGCGAGGTCTTCCCCTTCGAGGAGGCGGCCAAGGCCATGCACCTGGGGGTGAACGGGGTCGTCAAGGAAGACCTGGGGGACCGGACCGAGCTTTCCCGGTTCCAGCAGATCCTGAAACGCTACGTGGCCATCGAGGATTCCCGCACCTCGGACCGCATCACCCCCGCGGCCTGGGACCGGCTGGACTTCCTGTTCAACCGCCCGTCCGACGGCGTACCCGTGGCCGGCAGGATCGAGACGATAAGCATGTCGGGTCTGTCCCTCAAGCCGGACCTTCCCGCCCTGGCGGAGGAACTTGAGCCGGGGGCGTTCCTGGAAGACTGCTCCCTGCGGGTCGGCCCCGACATCGTTTCCGTGGGGTGCACCCTGGTCCGCAAGAACCACGTCCTGGCCTTCGCCTTCACCCGGATCGCCGAGGAGGACCGGGCCCGCATCGTGGCGTACCTGGAATCCGCCCCGAAACGAGAAATAGACTCCCTATTGAAGAAATAAAGATTTTATTATACAATGGAAACCATGGAAGCCAGCGATCTGTGCCCCGCGGAAAAGCTCTCCGAGTACGCGCGGATGCTCAAGGCCGTGGGACATCCCATCCGTCTGCGGCTCCTCTGCCTGATCGAACGCCAGGCCGATCCCTGCGTATCCGACATGTGGAAGTGCCTGAACCAGCCCCAGCCGGTCATCTCCCAGCACCTGGCCATCCTCAAGCAGAACAACATCGTATCCGCCGAAGTCCAGAAGACCCGGCGTGTCTATTCCATCGTGAATCCCTTCATCCGGGACCTGGTTCGGGACTTCATTTCGGACGCGAGCCTTCCCGGTCCCAAGACCTGAGTTTTCCTACTCGCATCTTCGAGAAACCCCCTCCCCCACCCCGGTAGCGATACGCCCCCTCGGCTCGGGACAGGACTCAGGGAAGGACAGGAACCTTGACGACCGGAGACCGGAGCTGGGCCGCGGAACGGGCGCCCCAGGTCCCCGAGCCGGGCGCGGTCGACAGGACACGCCAGAGCTCCCGGGCCGGAGCCCGGGCCCCGTTGGCGTACAGGGCGTCCGAAAGGGAGAACAACAGCCGGTAGAGTTCCGCGTTCCGGGCGAATTCCTCCAGGTCCCTCCGGGCCGAGATCCGACCCAGGAGTTCCGGCAGCGTCGTGTAGGCGTAGGAGGGCTCCTCGGAGCGGACGGCGTCGATGGCCTTCGTCAGGACCCGGTTCACGGCCAGTCCGAGGTAGAGGACCGCCTTGCCCTGCCTTCCGCTTTCATACCAGAAACTCCCCAGGGCGTCGAAGGCCCGTACCGCGAAATCCCCCTCGGTGCGGTACAGGCTCATGAACTTGTCCACTCCGTCCCGGGTGAGGGTATTCAGCATGGCGTTTCGCAGGTACTCGTTCCTCGGATCCGAGGCCGTGGGATCCTGCCGAACGATCTGGAGGTATTGTTCCTCCATCCGCAGGTAGTCCCCCCGGGTCCTATACAGGTCCGCCAGGGCATACAGGGGGGTGAACCGGTCGTCGGAGACCTCGTAGGCCTCCCGCATGTCCCAGGCCCGGGCATACTGGATCTCCGCGAGCTTGAGCTCCCCCTCCGCCTGGAACACCCGGCCCATCCAGAACTCCGCCTCGGGGTACATGGCCAGGGCGGCCGCCGCCTTCTGCAGGGCGGCCAGGGAATCCCCCAGGTCGTCGAAGGTGCGGTAATCCAGGGTCAGGTAAAGTGCGTCCAGGAAACCCCGGAACCGGTCGGTCAGCCTGCGCTGCCGCAGGAGGTCGATCTTCTTCCGGAGGGAGGATCCCGCCTGGAGGTTGATCTGCTCGAGCTCCGAGGCCAGGAAGATCTCCTTGGCGTACTCGTCCACCAGGGCCAGGATGGAGCCCTCCGCCCGGCGGGCCTGGGGCGAATCCAGGGCCGCGGCCAGGGCGCGGGTGGCGGATTCGAACATCTTCCGCCTCTCGGTGGCCGCGGTCCGGAAGGCGTTGAGGGCCTGCCCGAACTCCTTCTCCCGGAACAGCCGCTTCCCGTTCTCGAACTCCACCCACACCCTGGATTCAGCTGCGCCCAGGCGGGAGGCGAGTAGGAGGACGGCGGCGCAGGCGGCCGCGATTCGGACATGCAGGGTTCTGTTCATAGGCGCGACAGTTCTTCCTCGAATACAGTATCGGCCTCTTCCACGGAAATCGTTCGGACTATCTTGCCCCCCCGGAACACGACGGCCCGGTCCCCGGCGCCCGTGATGCCGATGTCCGCGTGACGGGCCTCCTCGGGCCCGTTGACGGCGCAGCCCATGACGGCGACGGTTATGTCCCGGTCCAGGGCGTAGAGCCGGTCCTGCCATCGGGCCAGGAAACTGTGGACGTCGAAGCCTCCCCGGCCGCAGCGTGGGCAGGAGATGATGTTGACTCCCGGCCGGCCCCGCCCCGCGGAAGCCAGGATCTCCCGGCCGGCGACGACCTCGCTTTCCGGGCTGTCGGACAGGGAGACCCGTAGAGTCACCCCGATCCCCTCGGAGAGCAAGGCGTGGAGGGCCACGGCGTTCTTGACGATGCCGGGGATCAGGGGGCCCGCCTCGGTGACGCCCAGGTGCAGGGGGACGTCGTGGACCGCCGCGAAGCGGCGATTCGCGTCCAAAGTAGCCCGCATGTCGCTGGACTTCATGGACACGAGGTAGTCCCGGAAGCCCAGGGATTCCAGGATCTCCATCTCCCGCTCCGCGGCGGCGATCATGGCACCCGCGGGATCCTGCGAGCCCCGGAGGTCCTGGGGCAGGGATCCACCGTTCACGCCGATCCGGATGGGAACGCCCCGGTCCGCGGCCTTGCGGACCACCTCCTCCACCTTGGCCCGGGAGCCGATGTTGCCCGGATTGATGCGGATCTTGGCGATGGGAAAGTCGAGACAGCGGAGGGCTATCCTCCAGTCGAAGTGGATGTCCGCGACCAAGGGAAGCGGGGAAATACGGGACAGCTCCCCGAGGACCTCCGCGGACCGTAGATCCGGAGCCGCGAAGCGGAGCAGGCCGCATCCCAGGGATTTCAGCTTCCCGATCCGGACGCGGAGGGGTTCCGGATCCCCGGGAGCCAGGGGCTCCTTCCACATGGTCTGGATGACCACGGGATACCCCGGTCCGAGGAGGAGCTTGCCGACCTTGACGATGCGCATGGAGTCAGATCAGTGAATAGGTGAATGGGTGAATAGCGAATGGGGCCGGATGGTCGGTCTGCGATTCGGGACCCGATCCATGTTCAAGCAGGTCGGACCTCATCCCCCCCACCCTATCCCATTCACCCATTCACGACTCACCTATTCACTTTCTCTTACAGCGCCCCGAAGCTGAAGGCCATCACGAAGAGGGCCACGGTCTCGCAGAGGCCGACGATGGTGATGTAGTTCGCGAAGCCCTTCCCGGTCTCCCCGAAGGCGTCGCAGGAGGCGGCGGAGGCCTTTCCCTGGGCTACGGCGGACATGGCCATGCCGGCGCCGCCGGCCAGGCCCATGGCCAGGAGGAGGGCCGGGTCCTTGGAAGAGTTCATCATGGCTCCCATGAGGATGAAGCCGTAGATGGTCTGGGTGAGGGGGGCGCCCGCGAAGATCATGAGGAGGAAGGAGGCCGGCTTGTTGGCCAGGTAGTTCCTCTTCCACGCCCCGATGGCCGCCTGGCCCGCGATGCCCGCCCCGATACCCGAACCTATGGCGGATAACGCCATGACCGCACCGGCCCCGATCATACCGATATTCATGTAGGACTCCTTTCAAGTACGGAAGCTTCTTCGTCCGACCCTTCCCGGAAGGGCTCGTATTTGAACCCCGACCACTCCATCCCGAGATGGCCGGAATATTCCAGCATGTTGAGCCGCACGCCGTGCACGATGACGGACAGGAGGCTCAGCGCGAGGTTCAGGCCGTGGCCGAACCCGATCAGAACGATTCCGAAGGCGAACAGCAGGGCCCGGCCCAGCATGGGGCCGGCCATAGTATTGACGGTCTGGCTGATCGCCAGTCCGGCAAGGCCCACGGCCCAGAGGCGGATGTAGGAGGTGATGTCCGCGAAGACGTTCACCACCCCCAGCAGGACCGATACGATGTTCGTCAGGCTGGCCAGGATGCTCTTCAGGATGTTCCCCTCGTAGCTGGCGAACACGAAGTTGAGCAGGAACCCGATCCCGATCAGGTAGAGGGCGAAGTTCGGAATCGGGAACCGGACGGCGTCCAGGACCAGGTTCAAGACCATGAAGTACATCCCCAGGAGCTGGAGCAGGAGCCCCAGTTGGGCGAGGAATTTCAAGGACCTGATATCCCGCCGGATGTTTTTCATGCGAGCCCAGACGAGATGCACGAGGCCCAGGATGAAGCAGAGCTGTTTGGTGTTGGCTCCGGACAGGGGGTTGTCCGAGGCGAGCCATCCTATCCGGAGGCCCTTCAGAAAGCCCGGCAGGATCTCGGCGGGAAGTCCGAACCAGCTCCCCGTGACGACGCCCCAGGCCACGGTGGCGGAGGACAGAAGCAGGAGCAGCCTCACCGCGTCCGGAACCTTTCCTCCGGCCTTCTTGGCCTTCAGGGCCGCGAAAAGCCCAAGGCCCAGGAGGATGCTCCCGTAGCCGCCGTCCCCGAAGATCATCGCGAAGAAGACCGTGAAGAAGGCCAGGAAGGAGGCGGAGATGTCGTACTCCCGGTAGTTCGGGACCGTCCCCAGGAAGTCGAAGACCGGGGCGATCATGCGGACGACGGGGTTGCTCTCCACCTTGGTGGGGGGCATCTCGTCGTCCCCGGGGTCGTCCAGGAGAAGACCCCAGCCGTGTTCGGCCGCGGCCTTCGAGAGCCCGGGAGCGTCTTTTTCCGGGACCCAGCCGGAGATCCAGGCGACGGGACCCTCCCCTTCCATTCCCGACAGTAGGGTTTCGAAGGTGAGTCCGGACCGGGCGCGTTCCCGGGCGGCCTCCAGGTGCGGCCGGGATTTGGCGGCCTCCGCCAGAAAAGCCTCTCCCCGTGCCGCCTCGGCCGCCGACGCTTTCTCTTCGGCACCGAGGGAGGACAGGGAGGCCTGGGGCGGGGCGAATTCGGCAACCCCCTCGGGCAGGCTCACCGGCCCGGCCGGGAATCCCGCGAACCGCACCGTGGTCTTGTCGGAAACGACTCGGATCACCGGAAGCTCCGGCGGCATCGAGGAAGCCGCCTTCGGGCCGGCTTCGTAGAGCCGAAGGTCCATGCCGTTTTCCCTCAGGTACGCCAGGACCGCGGGATCGAAGTCCCCCCAGCCCTGTATCCGCTCCATCTCCTTGCGAAGGGCGGCGATCCTCTCCTGGGCGGACTTGATGAGCTCCGCCGTCTCGTTCACCTTCCGGGCCAGCTCCAGGGCCGCCTGGTAGTCGAGGGCCGGCGCGGTTTCCTTGGACTTACAGGACAGCAGGATGCCGATCGCGGAATCGAGTCGGGCAAGCTCCTCCGAGGCCGCTTCCCAGCTCTGTCCCCGTCCCTCGATCGGATCCGCGTGCACAACCCCCAGGCGGCGCAGGGACTTGAGGGCCGCGGACTTGCCGCGCTCCCTCAGGACGAGGATGGCCTTCTTCATGGGTGCTATCATGACGCCGCCCTCACTACCTTCCGCTTGGCGATCTTGCCGCGGACCACCTGGGCGGTCTGCTGGTCCCCCAGGTAGATGCGGATCCGTTTGATGTTCTCCGCGGTCTCCGGGATCTTCACCTTCTCGAATAGGTTAACCCGCTGGGTGGTGATGCGGAGCTCCCGGGCCAGCCGGGCGATCTGCTCCTGGAGGACCTTGATCTCCAAGTCCAGCTCGAGCATGGCCTTGAGCCGGTCCAGGGCCTTGTCGATCCACAGCGGCCGGAGGTAGAGGTCGTAGTCGGCCAACACGAAGTCGGCGCCCGCGTACACGGGGATCTCCACGCCCGCGATGTTCCCCGCGGTGGTCCGGATCTCCCGGACCGAGAGGAGCCAGTCCCCGGATTCCGTGCGGATGGCGTCCTCCTCCCCGAAGACCGCGATCCAGGCGCGGAACTCCGCCAGGAGGCGTTCCCGCTCCTCCGCCCGGGCCTTGGCCTTGGCCTCGATGCCCCGGATCTCGGTCTGGAGCTGCTGTTTCTTGAGCTGGAGGGTGGGAAGGTAGCGCTTGTACATCTTGAGCGCGTCCTTCTGCTTCTTCAGCTCGTTCTTGGTCAGCTTGATCTTTGCCATCGGCTATCGCCTTTTCACGCCCGGGCTTTCGGCCAGTATTTCTCCGCCAGCTCCGTCCGGAGCCCCGTCTCCTGGGGATCGAAGCAGGAGGCCAGGATCTCCCAGCCCTTGTCCAGGGCCCCCTCCAGGGGGATGTTCACGGACAGGTCCATCATCTCCTGCTCGAAGAGCTCCCCGTACTTGAGGAGCTTGGCGTCCCAGCTGGACATCTGGAAGCCCATGGCCTTCTTCTCCAGGGTGTCCTTGTAGGAGGCGTAGAGCTTGATCATGCCGTCCATGATGGCCCGGTGGTCCGGCCGTGTCTTGCCGTTGACCTGTTGCTTGAGCCGGGACAGGGACCCGAAGGGCTCGATGCGGCCGTTCTTGAGGTAGAACTGGCCCTCGGTGATGTAGCCCGTGTTGTCCGGCACCGGGTGGGTGACGTCGTCGCCGGGCATGGTGGTGACCGCCAGGATGGTGATGGAGCCCGCGTCGGAGAAGTCCACGGCCTTCTCGTACCGGGCCGCCAGCTGGCTGTAGAGGTCCCCGGGATAGCCGCGGTTCGAGGGCACCTGCTCCTGGGTGATGGCGATCTCCTTCATGGCGTCCGAGAAGTTCGTCATGTCCGTCAGGAGCACGAGGACGTTCCGGCCCTTGAGGGCGAAGCGCTCGGCCACGGCCAGGGAGATATCCGGAACCATGAGGCACTCCACCACGGGGTCCGAGGCGGTGTGTACGAACATGATGGTCTTGGACAGGGCCCCTCCCTGCTCCAGGGTGTCCTTGAAGAAGAGGTAGTCGTCGTACTTGAGCCCCATGCCCCCCAGGATGATGAGGTCCACCTCGGCCTGCATGGCGATCCGGGCCAGGAGCTGGTTGTAGGGCTCCCCGGAGACCGAGAAGATCGGGAGCTTCTGGCTCTTCACCAGGGTGTTGAACAAGTCGATCATCGGGATGCCCGTCCGGATCATCTCCCGGGGGATGATGCGGTTGGCGGGATTGACCGAGGGTCCGCCGATGGGGATGAGGTTTTCCGAGAGCTCCGGGCCCTTGTCCCGGGGTTCCCCGGCGCCGTTGAAGATCCGGCCCATCAGGGAGTCCGTGAAGGACACCTGCATGGGATGCCCGAGGAAGCGGACCTCGTCGCCCGTGGATATGCCCCGGCCCCCGGCGAAGACCTGGAGGGAGACCTCGTCGTCCGCCAGGCGGATCACCTCCGCCAAGGACACGCCGAACCGGGTGCTCACCTGGGCAAGCTCCCCGTACTGCACGTCCTCGGCGCGGACGGTGATCACGTTGCCGGTGATGGATTCGATGCGGGAATATACCTTCTTCATGTCACTTCTCCAGGGTCTCGAGGATGCGGGCCGCCTTGGGATCCAGGCCGGTCTTGCGCTCGCCGATCAGGGTCCGGAGGCCCTTCTCGACCTGGGCGAACCGGTCGCTCTTCCATTCCGAGCCGTTCAGGTCCAGGAAGCCCTGGCGCAGCTTGTAGAACCAGTCCCGGGCCTCGTCCTTGTCCTTGAAGCGGAAGGCCGTACCCAGCACCCCGATGACCATGGAGAAGACGGACTTCTGCCGCTCCGGGGAGACCGCCGCGTCCACGGGATCGAAGGAGTTCTGCTGGATGTAGACCGCGTCCAGGTACTCGCTCTTGAGGTACACGACGTAGTCGTCCAGGGAGGTCCCCTCCTCGCCGACGACCTTCATCATCTGCCCCACCTCGGCCCCCCGGGCCAGGACGGCGTGGGCGTAGCGGACGGCTTCCGCGGAGAGGATGCCCGAATACTTGGACCAGGACTCCAGGGGGTGGATGGCCGGGTACTTGCGGGCGTCCGAGCGCTCCCGGGAAAGGCCGTGGAAGGCCCCGACGACCTTGAGGGTGGCCTGGGTGACGGGCTCCTCGAAGTTGCCCCCCGCGGGGGACACGGTCCCGCCGATGGTGACCGAGCCGGTATTGCCGTCCGCGAGGCGTACGATGCCCGCGCGCTCGTAGAAGGAGGCGATGACGGATTCCAGGTAGGCCGGGAAGGCCTCCTCGCCGGGGATCTCCTCCAGGCGGCCGGACATCTCGCGCATGGCCTGGGCCCAGCGGGAGGTCGAGTCGGCGAGGAGGAGGACGTCGAGTCCCATCTGCCGGTAGTACTCGGCGAGGGTCACCGCGGTGTAGACCGAGGCCTCGCGGGAGGCGACGGGCATGGAGGAGGTGTTGCAGATGATGATCGTCCGCTCCATGAGGGAGCGCCCGGTGCGGGGGTCGAGGAGCTCGGGGAACTCCTTCAGGGTCTCGACGACCTCGCCGGCGCGCTCGCCGCAGGCGGCGATGATGACGATGTCGACGTCCGCGTTGCGGCTCGTCACCTGCTGGAGCACCGTCTTGCCGGCGCCGAAGGGGCCGGGGATGCAGTAGGTCCCGCCCTTGGCGACGGGGAAGAAGGTGTCGATGATGCGGTTCTTCGTCACCATGGGCTGGACGGGGCGGAGGCGCTCCGCGTAGCAGTCGACCGCGCGCTTGACGGGCCAGCGGAACATCATGGAGACGGAGAGGCTGTTGCCCTTGCCGTCCTCGAGCTCCACGAGGGGCTCGTCGATCCGGTAGGAGCCCGCGGGGCGGACGCTCTTCACGGCGTAGGTCCCGTACAGGTCGAAGGGCACCATGATCCGGTGCGTGAAGGAGCCCTCCGGCACGGTGCCGAGGAGGTCGCCGCGCTGGACCTTGTCGCCGGGCCTGGCGGCGGGCGTGAAGGCCCACTCGCGGTCCCGCGGAAGGGCGTCGAGGTAGACGCCCGGCTCCAGGAAGTTGCCCGTCTTCTCCGCGACGAGGGGCAGGGGGTTCTGGAGTCCGTCGTAGATCTGGCCGAGGAGGCCGGGCCCGAGCTCCACGGAGAGCATCTCTCCCGTGAACTCCACCGGGTCGCCGACCCTGATGCCCTTCGTGATCTCGAACACCTGCACCTGGACGACGTCGCCGCGCACGCGGATGACCTCGCTCTTGAGCCGTTTCTCCTCGACGCGTATATAGGCGACTTCGTTCATGGACACGGCGCCCTGAACGCGGACGCCAACCATGTTGCCGTTGACGCCGGTCACCGTTCCCGTGGTCTTCGTCATCGTGACTCTCCGGTCTCTTCGGATGTTTGCGCCTGCCCGAGAACGGCGGCGTAGGTGTCTCTGTATCCGGCCTCTCCGCGCTCGGCCTTGAGGAGGGCGAGCCGCTCGAGGACCTCGAGCTCGAGGCGGTAGGCCGCGAGCCTGGCCAGGTCGAAGGTCTTGAGGGAGGCGAGCTCCTCCAGGCGGGCCCACCTGGCGCGCTCCAGGCTGAGCTCGCCCTCCAGCGGGGTCTCCGCCTGGAAGGCGGCCTGGGCCGCGCGGAAGGCGGACTCGTCGCGGGCGCCCGCCTCGGCTCCGGGCCTGGCGGGCCGGAGGTAGGCCTCCGCCTGGCGGCCGAGCCTCTTGGCCCTGAGGCGGGCGAGCTCGTTCCGCGCCGAGCGCTCCCACGCGTAGTATTCCGCGAGGAGCTCGTCCCTGCCCGTCGCCTCTACCGGCGCCCCCTCGGGGCCCGAGGCGAGGACGGCGGCCTCGAGGGCCGCGAAGTCGGCCTCCGAGAGCTGGGCCTTGGCCCGGGCGAGGTACTCCCCGCTCGACATCGGCGGCGGAGCTCCGAACTGGAGGCTCGGGAGGGTCGCCGCGAAGTAGTAGTATCGGCTCACGGCCTCACATCCCCTTCGCCGCGCTCCGCAGGGTCTCGGCGAGGCGCGCGTTGAGGTGCTTCGCGAAGAGCTCGGCCAGGGCCTCCGCCGAGAAGTCGTAGTAGGCCGCGCCGCCCCTCTCCGCGATGCGGAAGCCCGCGTCCAGGTCGGCGTAGGGCTTGAGCTCGACGCCCTTCTTGAGCTCCTCGGAGAGGAGGCCCGCGAAGCGGCCCTCGAGGTTGCGGAGCTCCTGGGGCGGAAGGAGGACGGCGAGGCCGCTCTCCGAGCCGCCGGCGGCCAGGGCCTTCACGGCGGCGGGGATGGCCTCGGCCAGGACCTCGGGACCGTAGGCGGCCTTCGTCTCCGTCGACGCGGCCTTCGCGAGGATGCCCTCCAGGTTTCCCCTGAAGGCGAGGAGGAGGTCCCGGGAGGCCTGGGCCAGCGCCGCCCTGCCCGACTCCTCGGCGCGCGCCGCCTCGGCCTTGGCCTTCTCCACGATGGCCTTGGCCTCGCGGCCGGCCTCCTCGACGCGGGCGCGGGCGGCCGCCTCGCCCTCGGCGACGATCCTCGCGGCCTCTGCGCGCGCGGACTCGACGCCCTCGCGCTTGATCTTCTCGAGCAATTCCTGGAGCTGGATATCCATGTTTTCCCCTCAAAGACGGATCAAATTGAGCTGGGGACGTCCCCGCCCGAGACATACGACCGGACTTTCTGCACTTTCCGGAAAACGAAGGCGCATATCGCCTCCGGCTCCTCGCGATCCTTCACCGTCTCCCGGACCAGCGTCTCGAAGGAGTCGCAGACTTGGCCGAGATCGGTATATAGCGAAAGATCCATTTCGTCAATCAGAGTTATTATCTCGCGGATCGCCTCTTCCTCCACGTGAAAGAGGGCGTCGTTCGACTTATAAACATACTCGGTTATCTCGTTTCGGGCAAGACGCTCGGAGTGCCGCCGTTCGGCCAGGCCGATGTCCTCGAGGAGATCCTCGAGCTCCGCCTTGAGCACCTTGAGGAACTTCGCCCTGGAGTCAGCCATCGGAAGCCTCCCACGCCAGCCGGCTAATTCCTAGTATAGGCCATGGGACGGGAATCGCAACCCGCCGAATTGCCTCATCCAAATTCAAACCCGAGCGGGGTCGTTGCCTCATCGGAAAA
>ENA-UOWG01001892-UOWG01001892.1-activated-sludge-metagenome-genome-assembly--contig:-NODE-1892-length-19325-cov-35.026570_pt1 | contig 19325 bp, 15 predicted proteins | sample MGYA00238147_ERZ761563 | MGnify/ENA primary metagenome ERZ761563 (study PRJEB28884, sample SAMN05720216) | anaerobic digester metagenome | isolation source: active sludge of municipal... | reverse complement strand
CGGTAACGGTTCTCGCGGCTCCGAGAAATTTTATTTTCATGCTATAGTCCTAATGATATCGATTCGGGATTGATGATATAAGGTTTAAGGTTCGAGGTTCAAGGCTCAAGGTTCAAGGAAAAAAATCTTTACCTTGTACCTTGTGCCATGCGACTTGCACCTTTCACCTTGCTCCTTGTACCTAGTCTTCTATTCTTTTGTCGCTTTTTTCAGCTTCTTGGCCTCTTTCTTTTCTTTGGCTGATTTGGCAGGCTTTTTCTTGGTGTCTTTTTTCACATCTTTGGATTTTGACATAATTTCAACCTCCGTATTAGAATTATCTTCCTAATATCAGAATATCAGAAAAAAAAAAAGGATAAAGGTCAGCATCTCGTGTGCCCCGCAGGGGTACGAGTGACCCGAAGGGTTATGAACCTTTTCATAGGGATATGTGTTAAAAACAACACACAAAAGCGATGACGGGTAGCTTTTAGCTTCAAAAAGAACTTGCTTTGGTAAAGTCTGTGTAAAAATAAACACAGATTGCATGAAAGATGGAGAATGGCAATTGCAGAGCACTTATTTATAAAAACACAATAATTTCAAACAAAAAGAAGCATTATCGCCCTTTGCCTCCATTGCTGGCAACTGGTTTTAGCAAGCGCAAATCCAGTCCTTTTATTCTTTTGGATCCAATATTTATATCTGGCATTGAAGTTGCTAACTAAAAAGCACATTCGGATCATTGGGAAATAAAGATTGACAATCCTGATGGGCCGATGCTAGTTTTGTGTAAAATATTTTGCAGCTAGGGTCTTGGGAAGCAAAATATGCAGTAGAGGCGCCTTTTTCAAGAAATGCCCGTTTCAAGAAAAAGGCGGAAACGTTTTAACTCTAATATTGATTTAGGAGGATAAAATGAAGAGATTTTGGTTGATTTTGCTGTCACTGGGGTTGATCGTCGCCTTCAGCGCAACAGCGATGGCCGTTGATGTAAAATTCAGCGGTGAGTATTATGCGGCAGGCATGTATTTGGATAAAACTAGTTTAAAAAAAGATGATGGTTCCAGCACAGCTTTTTATTTCCAGAGACTGCGCCTGGGAACCCAGTTTGTTGTTTCTCCCGGTCTGACTCTGGTCACCCGTGCGGACATTATGGAAAGAGCCTGGGGCGCACAGAGAACCTGGCCCGGAGGTGGTGCTGGTTCTCTTGATACGCTGTCGGCCGGCACCAGAGCTGAAAATGAAAACATCGCTTTTGATCTGGCGTATGTAAACTACGTTTCGCCGATCGGCCTTTTCCAGGCTGGTTATGTAATTGATGGCGCGTGGGGTACCGTTTTTGGCGACAATTCCATGCCGAGTGGTAGAATCATGTATCTGCTCGCCAAAGGCCCGATCCAGTTCGCCGTTATGGGAGGCAAACTTAGTCAATCTGTTACTCCTGTAGGCACTGTTAACGGCGAAAACAGCAGGGGTAACTTTGGTAACGGATTTGGTAGCAGCGTGGACAAAGACAATGATTTCTACACCGCTTTTGTCAAATACTTTGGCAAGAATTTTGAGGCCGGATTTCTTGAAAAGTACGTTCGCCTCGCGGCAAACCGGAATGTAGTTGGTGCGATAGTTCCGGATACAGGTTATACAACCAATGCATATGTTTCAATTCTTTACGGCAAGGCTAAATTTGGTGTGGTGTCTGTGCAGGCTGAAGTCAATTATGCGTTCGGAGATGCTTCCGACTGGGAAGGGCGTCCTGATTTGATTCCTGCAGCTTTAGGTGGTCCCCAGGTTGATCAAGATTTGGAATCGATGTCCGCTTTTCTTGATGCCACGGCTGATTTCGGCAAGTTCTATATCGGCGGTACACTGGCTTATGTTTCCGGTGATGATCCCGCAACCAATGATAAAAAAGAAGGCGGTGTAATTGATGGCGGTCTCGACTACAATCCCTGCCTGATCATGTTCAACAGTGATCTGAACTATTGGGCTGGAAACCAGACTGGTCATAATGGTTCAATTAATGGCACGCCAATGACCAACGCTTATTTCGGTCAGTTGCGCGCCGGTGTGCGGCCGATTGACAAGCTGGACATCATGCTTTCCGGTTCTTATGCCACCGCGGATAAGACCCCGGCAGTGGTTTGGGACAGCAGAGAATATGGTTACGAAATCGATCTGACCGCGACGTACAAAATCACCAACAACCTGTCCTATATGCTGGGCGGCGGTTATTGGATGGTCGGTGATTATTACAAAGGCACGGCGGCCAACGGTCAAGATGTTGATGACAACTACATGATCCTCAACAAGCTGACCCTGACCTTCTAGGTTTCAGTTCGTCGTTGTTCCAAAGTTAGTATCCATCCCCGGAAGGGCAACCTTCCGGGGATTTTTTTGTCTTAAATCCGGTTGGGAATTTTTTGACTGACTTTGCCGGCAGCGTTACCGGTTTTTTTGAAATTACTCGTCTGAGCGGTTTTCCTGGTTCTCGAGAATCTTCCTTAAAAACTGACCGGTGGCGGATTGTTCATTTTGCGCCACGTCCTCCACGGTGCCTGAGGCGATAATCCGTCCGCCGCCCGGGCCGCCCCCGGGGCCCAGATCAATCACGTGATCCGCGGATTTGATGATGTCGAGGTTGTGTTCGATGACCACCATTGTATTGCCCATATCCACCAGGCGCATCAGCACGTCGAGCAGTTTCTGGATGTCCGCAAAGTGCAGGCCGATGGTCGGCTCGTCGAGAATATACAGCGTATTGCTGTTGACCCTTTTGCCCAGTTCCCGCGCCAGCTTGATGCGCTGCGCTTCGCCGCCGGACAGGGTGGTGGCCGACTGGCCCAGGCGGATATACCCCAGTCCCACGTCGGCCAGCAGCCGCAAGTGCGATTTGAGGGAAGGGATATTGGCAAAAAAGTCCAGCGCCTGGGAGACGGTCATATCCAGAACGTCGGCGATGCTCTTGTCTTTGTATTTGATGTCCAGCGTGTCGGCGTTGAAGCGCTTGCCCCGGCAGGCGTCACAGGTGACATAGACGTCCGGCAGAAAATGCATTTCGATTTTGATCAAGCCGTTGCCTTCGCAGGCCTCGCAGCGCCCGCCTTTCACGTTGAAACTGAAGCGTCCCGGCTTGTAGGCGCGCAGGCGCGCTTCCGGAAGTCCGGTGAAAAGATCGCGGATAAAAGAAAAGATGCCGGTGTAGGTGACGGGATTGGAGCGGGGCGTCCGGCCGATGGGCTGCTGGTTGATCATGATCACCCGTTCGATGTCTCCCAGGTCTTTGACCTTTCTTATTTTGCCCATCGATCCGCTGTGCTGGTTTAAGCGGCGCGCCATCACTTTATAGAGTGTTTCAATCACCATGGTGCTTTTGCCGGAACCGGATACGCCGGTCACAGCGGTCAAAACGCCCGTAGGGATTTTAATATCGATATTCTTAAGATTGTTTTGCGACGCGCCTTCCAGGACAATGTGACGGCCTTTGACGGGTCGTCTCTGGGCGGGCAGGGCGATGGTTTCCCTGCCGGATAAATATTTTCCGGTGAGCGAGGTTTCGCTTTGCAGGACCTCGGCGGGCGTACCCTGAAAAATGACTTCGCCGCCCTGGACGCCCGCGCCCGGCCCCATATCCACAATATGGTCGCACGCCAGCATCATATCGGCGTCATGCTCGACAACCAGCACGGTGTTGCCCATGTCGCGCAGTTGTTTGAGCGTGTCGATCAGCCGCAAATTGTCTTTCTGGTGCAGGCCGACGGTCGGCTCGTCGAGCACGTACAAAACGCCCATCAGTCCGGAGCCGATCTGCGTGGCGAGCCGGATGCGCTGACTCTCGCCGCCGGACAGGGTGGAGGTGGAGCGCGCCAGATTTAGATAATCCATGCCGACGTTAAGTAGAAACTGCAGGCGGTTTTTAACTTCCTTGAGAATGCGTTCGGTAATGAGCGTTTCCCGATTGGAGAGATTCAAGATTTCGAAAAAGTGAAAGCATTCGCGGATGGACATCAGGCAGAGGTCGTAAATATTTTTGCCGCCCAAGGTGACGGCCAGGCTTTCTTTTTTCAGCCGCGCGCCGCCGCAGGTTTCACAGGGCCGCAAATCAATGTAGCGGGCCAGGTCGTTTCGGATTGCAGGGGATGTGGTTTCCCGCCAGCGCCGCTCCAGTTGCTTGATTGCGCCCTCAAAGGGACGGTGGGCAAAGTAGCGCTTGCCCGGACGGTCGGAATAGAATTTAATCGTTTCCGTTCCTGAGCCGTAAAGGAGAACGTTTTGGATTTTTTCGGGCAGCCGGTTAAAGGGCATGTTAAGGTCGAATTTGTAGTGCGTGGCTAAGGCATCCAGAACGTTGTGGTAATAGAGGGAGCTCCGTCCGGCCCAGGGCGCGATGGTGCCTTCGCGCAGCGACAGGCCCGCGTCCGGCACGACCAGGTCGAGCGCGAAGTGCATGCGCGAACCCAGGCCGTTGCACTGGGGGCAGGCGCCGTAGGGCGTGTTGAAGGAAAACACGCGGGGCGCCAGCGTGGCCATGCTGATGCCGCAATCGGGGCAGGCGTATTTCTCGGAGTAAAGTGTTTCACAACCGTCGGCGGTGACGATCCGGACCAGGCCGTCGCTTTTATTCGCGGCGATTTCCACGGAGTCACGCAGTCTGTTGCGAACGCCTTCTTTCAGGACCAGGCGGTCAACCACCAGGTCGATATCGTGGCGTTTGGTTTTGGGAAGCGCAATGTCTTCGGCCAGGTCACGGATTTCGCCGTCAATGCGGACGCGGGCAAAGCCTTCCTTCTGGAGTTTTTTCAGCTCCTTGGCAAACTCGCCTTTTTTCCCGCGAATCAGAGGAGCCAGAACGCTGAAGCGCTCGCCTTCCGGGAGGGAAAGCACGCTTTGCACAATGCTGTCGATGGTTTGAGATGAAATTTCCCGTCCGCAGTTGTAACAGTGGCAGACGCCGATTCCGGCGAAAAGCAGACGGAAATAATCGTAAATTTCGGTGACCGTGCCTACGGTGGAACGCGGATTGTGGCTGGCCGCGCGCTGCTCGATGGCAATGGCGGGCGAGAGGCCTTCGATGGATTCCACCTCCGGCTTGTCCATCTGGCCGATAAACTGGCGCGCGTAGGCGGAGAGCGATTCGACGTAACGGCGCTGGCCCTCGGCATAAATGGTGTCAAACGCCAGAGAGGATTTTCCCGAGCCGGAGACGCCGGTGATGACCACCAGCTTGTCGCGGGGAATATCCAGATTGACGTTCTTGAGGTTATGCTGGGACGCGCCCTTGATTCTTATAAAATCCATGTTGCCTTTTGCTTTTTTTGCTACAGCCGGACATCGATGAAGGATTTTTTGCGAAGGTCTTCCATCCACTCGTCATATTTTTTGGCGACCTTCTCATCTTCAATTTTTGCTTTGATCTCGTTGCGCACCATCGGCAGCGGTTTCAGCCCCGCCCCCCGCTTATCGACGACGGCGATGATGTGAAATCCCATTTCCGTTTCAATGACTTCACTGACCTGCCCTGCGGGCAGGCTGAAGGCCGCCTTTTCAACTTCCGGCACCATAACGCCTCTTTCCACAAAGCCGATGTCTCCGCCCTGGGCCGCCGCCGGCCCTTTGGAATATTGCGCAGCCAGTATTTCAAAGGGTTCGCCTTTCGAGATGTTTTCGCGCAATTGCCGCGCCTGCGCTTTGACGCTTTCACGCGTCTTATTGTCCGCACCGGCAGCCACCGGTAATAAAATCTGTTTGATGCGCACCGCTTCCGCTCCTTCATAATCCTGACGGTGTTTGTCGTAAAAATCGCCGATTTCTTCATCGGTGATCACGATTTTGGACTGCACTTCTCTTCGCAGCAGCCGCATGCGCAGCATCTGTCCCCGAATTTCTTTTTTCACGGCTTCCAGGCTGTTGCCTTCCGCTGCCAGTTTCTTTACATAGTTTTCCATGGAGAGATTGTTCTTGGCCAGCATGTCACGGACCACGTTCATCACTTCTTCATCGGATACGGCGGTAAAACCCGCCCCCGCTTTTTTCGCTTGTTGTTCGATCAGCAGCTGATCAATGAGGCGTTGCAGGAAGACTTTCTTGTTCTGTTGCAGAGTGGCTTCCTTGTCATTCCCTTTATAGTTGGCTTCAATATTTTGGGCATAGGGTTCAAACCCCCGGTTGAGCTCGGCCAGTGTGATCACCTCATCATTGACCACGGCAATGATGCGATCCGTCACTTCGGCGGCAACCGCTCCGCACGCCAGTCCTATCAACAGAATGGCCGCAAGCCCTCTTTTAAGAAATTTCACGGTGTTTCCTCCCTCTCGTTTAATATTTATTTTGTCTTCTTCCGGCTGAGATTATGGGTTTCCTTTTTTACGATGGCCTTGAGTTTCAAACCATCCAGCCACCGGGTAAATGCCGCATCCTCCTTTCGGGCCCGGATATCGGCCATCACATCTTCCTTGCATTCGGGAAAAGATCTTGTGCGGGCCGGCTGGATGTCCGTCACCTTGAAAATATGATAGCCGTAATCGCTTTTCACAACCGGGCTTATTTTGCCCGCCGGCAGATGAAAAAGCGTTTTGTCCAGCGGATCCGGCAGGCTCTCCCGGTAAATAAAGCCCAGGTCGCCTCCGCGTATGGCCTCCGGCGCGATGGAGACTTCGGCCGCCACCCGGGCAAAATCCTCGCCATTTTGCAGTCGGGTTTTGGCATTGTCGGCTTTTTCCCGGTCCCGCACAACGATTTGCGCCGCCCGAACGCGCGCCTGGCTTTTGCATAGGCCGGGGTGGTCATTAAAGTAATCTTCCGCTTCGTCTTCCGAAACGCGGATTTGCGCATTGACGTCGGCGGCCACCAGCTTGTCCCGCAACATCTCTTTTCTCAGCTCTTCGCGCCAGTCTTCATATCGCACATTTTGCTGGGTGAGCAAATTAAAAAAATTGTCGCCGTAATCTTTGCGGATATCAAGAATCTTTCTTTCCAGTTCCGCATCGCTGACTGACAGGTTCAGCTCCCGCGCCCGCTGGAGGACAATTTTTTCCGTGATCATGGATTCCAGAATTTCTTCGTCCAGCAGCTCCTGTTTATTCAAGGACTCCGCCAAGGCCTGGGCGGAGAGCAGCCCCTTTTGAGCGTTCAGTCTCTTCTGGTATTCATCCAGATAAATTTTTTCGCCGTTGACTGTGGCGACAACCTGTTGATGGGGGACATTCTCCCGGCTGCAGGCGGCAAGCAGGCACAGGGCCGCCAGAAGAACCAGAGGCAGGAACGGCCCGGGTTTTATCCAAATTTTTAATCGCTGTGACTGCATGTTGTTCATAACATATCTTGATAATGGTTATTGGGCAAGCATCTTTAAGAGCCCTTCGGCCTGATCCAGTATTTCCGGCGCCGTTACGCCCGGGGCGGGCCAAAACAACTTAAAGTCGGGTGTCAGGCGCAAATCTTTCATTTTCTTACGGGAGAGGGAGATGATTTTGGCCGGATCAATCGGGGAGGATTCCCGGAAATACAGATAGAAGAATTTGCCGTCGTATCCCATTTTTTTGGCTTTGAGCGGTTTTAAGACATTGCGGATGCCGATCACGCGCAAAAGATTTTCCGCCGTCTGCGGCAGGGGGCCATAGCAGTCCGCCAGCTCGCTGCGCAGCGCATCGAGGTCTTCCGGATTTTCCGCATGCGATATTCTCTTATATAAAATCAGCCGCTGATGAACGTCCTGCACATAGTTTTCGGGGAGAAAGGCGGAAATTCCCATGGCTATTTCCGGAAGAGCTTCTTCGACAGGCGCCGGGTCTCCCTTGATTTCGCGCACTGTCTTTTCCATCAGTTCGGTATAAAGTTCGTAACCGACGGCGGAAATATGCCCCGCCTGCGACAGGCCCAGCAGATTGCCGCCCCCGCGGATTTCCAGATCATTGTAGGCGATACGGAAGCCGGAACCCGGTTCGGAAAATTCCTTGATGGCCTGCAGTCGTCTCATGGCGTCGCGCGACAACAGCGCGCCACGGGGGAGCAGCAGATAGGCGCTGGCTTCCTGGTTGCCCCGGCCCACGCGGCCGCGGATCTGGTAAAGCTGGGCCAGGCCGAAGCGGTCGGCGCGGTTGATGAGAATCGTATTGGCCGAGGGAATATCCAAACCCGATCCGATAATTGTCGTGCAGACCAGCACATCGAATTCACGCCGGATAAACTGCGACATGGCCTTTTCGATGTCCACCGGTTTCATCTGGCCGTGCACCACGCCGACTTTTGCCTGCGGGACGAGCCGCTGCGCCAGATGGGCGATGGAGTAAATGGAGCGCACGCGGTCATGAACAAAAAACACCTGGCCGCCCCTGGCCAGCTCGGCCTCGATGGCGGCTTTGATGGTCTCTTCATCGAATTCCAGAACATAGGTTTTAATCGGCTGCCGGTCCTCCGGCGGCGTGTTGATGATGGACAGATCGCGAATGCCGGTAAGCGACAGGTGCAATGTGCGCGGGATCGGCGTGGCCGAAAGGGTCAGCACATCGACGAGCGTCCGCATTTTTTTCAGTTTTTCTTTATGCGTCACACCGAAACGCTGTTCTTCGTCGATCATCACCAGCCCCAGGTCTTTGAAGGCCACATCCTTTTGCAGCAGGCGGTGCGTGCCGACGACGATGTCCACTTTTCCCAGACGGAGATCCGCCAGGATCTTTTTGATGTCGGCGGCGTTCTTGAAACGGTTGAGCGCTTCGACGCGGATCGGGAAGTCGGCCAGGCGGCGCGAAAAAGTTGCGTAGTGCTGCTCGGCCAGAATCGTGGTTGGCGCGAGAAGCGCCGCTTGTTTGCCGTCCATCACCGCCCGAAAGGCCGCCCGGAGCGCGACTTCCGTCTTGCCAAATCCTGCATCGCCGCAGATCAGACGGTCCATCGGTTTTAACTCATCCATATCGGCATGGATGTCTTCAATGGCCCTGGCCTGATCGGGTGTTTCCTCAAATTCAAAGGTCGCACAGAATTCTTCATAGACGCGGTCCGGCGGTGCGAAGGATTTCCGCTCCATCGCCTCGCGCGCGGCGTAGATCGCCACCAGTTCCTCGGCCACATCCCGGACGGACTTCTTGACCCTCTCCTTGACGGCGTCCCAGGAGGTTCCACCCATCTTTTCGATTTTCGGCTTGTAGCCGTCCGGTCCCAGATAGCGCTGGATTTTTTCCAGCGCGTTGACCGGCAGGTAGAGCTTGTCGGAATCGAGATATTCAATGACGAGAAAATCGTTTTCGATAATGCCTACGGTAATTTTTTGCAGGCCGCGGTAAACGCCGATGCCGAAATCCGTGTGGACGACAAAATCTCCCTCTTTCAAATCGCCGAAGGATTTCAGGAAATACCCTTCGCGGACCGGCCTTAAGCGGCGGCGGGAGGTTTTTTTGACAAAAATTTCTTCTTCGCTTAAAAAGACCAGCCCCAGTGTTTCAAAGACAAAACTGCCGGAGATTTTTCCTTCCCGCAGAAAAAGCGCGGAGGCGGCGCCGGGATCATTGAGCGTTGTCAAGAGGGGAATGTCCGCAGGCAGAATCCGCACCGGCAGGTTGTACCCCGCGAGCAGGTGCTTCATCCGGGCTGTGTCTTCGGGTGTCGGTGAAATGAAGAAAACCGTTTTCCCCTGGGCCAGCCAGTTTTGAATTTTATCCGCAGTATGCCGCAGGAGCGCTTCTTCTTTCACTTCGCCGGCCAGCGGCTCGGCCGCCAGGGTGTCCCGGGAAGCCGCGAGCGTCACGGAGGGGTTTTTGATGCTTGGATCGTCCAGCGTCAGGCCAGAAAGCCGGATCTGCCTGAACCTGGCCAGCTGCGCGTTGAGCGTTTTCTCGCTCAGATAGACGCCGGCGCTTTCCAGATAAAACTTGCCGCTTGCTTTCGCCTTGTAGAGCAGCTTGTCGATGTTGGCCACAACGTTTTGCGCGGCCTGATTTATCGCCAGCGGATCGTTGAGGATGAACAGAGCATTGGGCGGCAGGTAATCAAAAACACTCGAGAGCTTTTGCTCTCCAAAGCCACCCTGTTCATCATAGTCTTCATAAAACAGGGGCAGAAAGATTGGGTTGACGGAGGTTGCGGATTGCTGCCGGAGCGTTTCCGTAAGCCTGTTGCGCAGATCACGCGAAAGGTCCAGATCCTCGGCGCGGCGTTTGACGTTGCGCACGGCGCGAAGCAGTCCGGCTTCGTGAATGAGAATTTCACCGGCCGGGCCGAGAACAAAAGCGTCAACGGACGCGCCCGAGCGCTGCGATGAACAATCAAAGCGGCGGATCGTTTCGATCTCGTCACCGGCCATTTCCAGGCGCAACGGTTCCGGCTCGGTGGGCGGAAAAATATCCAGAATATTGCCGCGAAGGCTGTATTCGCCGGGGTTTTCCACCAGTGAGACCCGCTGATAGCCGCCGGCCAGGAGCCGGGCCGGGAACTCCTCCATCAGCAGCACATCGCCTGTCGAGAGAATTTTCAGATACTGCTGAAACTCGGCTTTGGGCATGACTTTTTGCATGCAGGCCGCCAGAGAGGTGACGATAATCTTACGGCTGTCCACCTGAAGCTGGGTCAGCACATTCAGACGGGCCAGCTCCTCTTCACGCTGAAGGGCGAACATGTCAATGGCAAGAAAATCCAGGGGCGGGTAATGCAGCATGGTTTCTTTGCCCAGAAAAAGAATCAGATCGCGGGCGAACGAGGCGGCCTCCCTGGCTGTGGGACAAATGACGGCCATCGGCGCGGGCAGGCGATCAAACAAAAGCGCCGTCAGAAACGGACGCGCAGAGCCTGTCAGCCCGTGAACATCCAGGACAGAGGCTTCTTTTTCCAGCAGTTCCAGAATTTCCCGAACCGCCGGGGCATCCGGGAGGATTTTTTTATCGATGATTTTTCTCAATGAACTTCATCCAAACAAATACAACGGCCGGTTAAGAAAGCGCCAGCATTTTATCCAGAGCGTTTTTAGCGGCCAGGCTGACTTCCCGGGAAACCGTGATCACCGGCTGCATCGTCACCAGCGATTTTTCGATGTCATCCAGTGTTATTTTTTTCATATCGGCGCAGAAAAGCACGGGTGAGGCGAGAATAAAGGTTTTATCCGGATTGTGTTTTTGCAGCTCGGCAAAAATGCCTTCTTCCGTTCCGATGATGATTTCCTTTGCTTCGGTCTCGCGGGCGAACCGGAGAATAGCCGCCGTGGAGCCGACAAAATCGGCCAGCGCAAGGACCTCCGGACGGCACTCCGGGTGCGCGACAAACAGCGCCTGCGGATGTTCCCGCTTACGCGCTGCAATCGCTTCCGCCGTCAGCGCTTGATGAACAGGGCAGCAGCCTTCCCACGCGACAATGTCTCTGCCCGAGACGGATGCGACGTGGCGGGCCAGATTGCCGTCAGGCAGCATGACTACTTTTGGGGAAGGCGGCAGTGTTTTGATAATCTTGACCGCGTTGGACGAGGTGCAGCAGATATCGCATGCGGCTTTCACTTCCGCGGTGGAATTGATGTAGGTCACAAAAACGGCGTCCGGTTCCTTCTGCCTCATTTTTTTGACCGCTTCGGCAGTGGCCATGTCGGCCAGAGGACAACCCGCATCCACGCGCGGCAGCAGGACGGTTTTTTGAGGCGAGAGAATCGCCGCGCTTTGCGCCATAAAGTGCACGCCCGCAAAGACGATGACTTTGGCCTCCGAGCGCGCCGCCGCCTGGGCCAGTGCCAGCGAATCGCCCAAAACATCGGCTATTTCCTGAATGTCGGGCCTGGCGTAATAATGAACCAGTAAAATGCCCTGCTTTTCGGCCAGCATTTTACGAATTTTATTCTGTTGTGGAGTCATGAATCGTTTCCCTTCCTTAAGTTACCCTTTCCCTAGCGCAATTGTTCATTTAGTTCAAGGGGGAGAAAGGTGCAAGGTGCAAAGTCGTTCATCTTTTCTCCTTGATCCTTGGTCCTTTTACCTTGATCCTATTTTTTAATTGACAACCTATCCGTCTTTGATAAGGTGCATCGAACAAGAATAAGGGAGACAAAAAATGATTTCCGTGGAAGAAGCGCTGCAAACCATTCTGGCCGGTTGCCGACCGATGGGACTGGAGAAAGTAAATATTCTGGAAGCCCGCGGCCGGGTGATCGGCGAGGATGTCTTTGCCCCGCGCGATATTCCCTCCGCCGCCAATTCCGCAATGGACGGTTACGCCGTGCGGTCTGCCGATACAAAAGGCGTTTCCGCCTTAAAGCCCGTGGAGCTCAAGGTGATTGAAACCATCGCGGCGGGCAGCGCTCCCCGCAAAACCCTCCAGACGGGCCAGGCGGCGCGCATTATGACCGGCGCGGTGGTTCCCAAAGGCGCGGACGCAGTAGTTCGCCGCGAAGATACCGAGGAACAAGGCAAGACGGTATGGATAAAAGTGGCCGCACCCAAAGGGCTGGATATCCGATTCCCCGGGGAAGATGTGCAAAAAGGAGAACAGGTTATTGCGGCGGGCAGCGTTTTACGTCCGGGATATATCGGCATGCTGGCTGCGCTGGGGAAATCGTTTGTCAGTGTCCATCAAAAGCCGCGTGTGGCGATTCTCTCCACCGGCGATGAACTGGTTGATATTGAAACCGATCCGCCGCCCGGTAAAATTGTCAACTCCAACAGCTATTCGCTTGCCGCTCAGATCCTGGAGTGCGGCGGTATTCCGATCATGATGGGCATCGGCCGCGATAAAAAAGCGGAGCTTGTCGAAAAATTTCAGATTGCCCGCCGGGCTGACGTGATTCTTTCTTCCGGCGGTGTCTCGGTCGGTGATTATGATTTTGTCAAGGATGTGATGGGTGACATCGGCAACGCCATGCACTTCTGGCAAGTGGCCATGCGTCCCGGTAAACCGCTGGCTTTTGGTTCCATCGACGGCGTTCCGCTGTTTGGCCTGCCCGGCAATCCGGTCTCCGTCATGGTTTCCTTTGAACAGTTTGTCCGTCCCTACCTGTTGAAAATGCAGGGACATGTCCGAATCTTCCGTGAGATGCTCATGGCTCAAAGCGCCCAGGATATAAAAAAGGGCATCGGCGTCAAGAATTTCATTCGCGCAGTGGTTCAAAAAGAAAAGGACCGCTATCTTGCGCGTGTCACGGGCGAGCAGGGTTCAGGCATTCTGAAGTCCATGGTGGTCGCCAACGCTTTTATTGTTCTTCCGGAAGAGGTTTCGTTCGTAAAAAAAGGGGATCAGGTTGTTCTGCAACTGCTTGATGAAACGCTGACCAGAACGGATGTTCCCCGCTTTGATTAGGCGCTTTGTCCTGCGGCGAAGATATTTTAATTGATGATTTAAGAAAGGAATTCTATGCGTAAACTGATCCTCTGTATTTTTGTTTTACTCCTGGCAATACCTGTAGGAGCCGCCCAGCCTCAGACCGAAGACCAGAAAACCCTCTATGCGCTGGGGGTTCATATGACGAGGCAACTGGCCGTGTTCAACCTGTCTCCCGAAGAATACGAATTTGTCAAGGAAGGCATCACCGACGCTGCCGCCGGCAAAAAACTGATTGCCGAGCCGGAAGCCTATGGACAGAACCTCAATGCCCTGGCGCAAGCAAGAATGGAAGCCGCCGCGCAAAAACAAAAAGAGCTGGCCCGGCCGTATCTGGAAAAGGCGGCGGCCGAGCAAGGCGCGCAAAAAACTGCAACCGGTCTGATCTATCAGGAAATCAAGGCGGGGAAAGGCGCGCAGCCCAAGGACGTGGATACAGTCAAAGTTCATTATGTGGGCACGCTGATTGACGGCAAGGAATTTGACAGTTCCGTTAAACGCGGAGAGCCGGTAGAATTTTCACTGGGGCAGGTGATTCCCTGCTGGACGGAAGGTGTGGCAAAAATGAAAGTCGGCGGCAAGGCCCGGCTGGTGTGTCCTGCGGATCTCGCTTACGGTGACCAGGGCAGACCGCCCGTCATCCCCGCCGGTGCGACACTGGTCTTTGAAGTGGAACTGCTTGACGTGAAAGCTCCCGCAGCGCCCGAACCTAAGACGCCTGCGACGCCCAAGGCCGGTAAAAAGAAGAAATAGATGGGATAGGGATGACCCCGGCTGATTGTTTCACGGGTGTTGGAGATCAGCTTAAACCCAGGTGGATTGGACTCTTTGTCTCAGGGCAAAGATTAATTTTAAAATAAAAGAGAAAAGAAAGGATTTTTATGCGTAAACTGATGATCGTTTTGATAGCCCTTATTGCCGTTTGGGGTTGTTCTCCACAGGCGCCGAAAACAGAAGACCAGAAGGCCTTTTATGCGTTAGGCGTTCACCTCAACAAACAACTGTCCGTTTTTGACCTGTCCCCCGAAGAGATGAAATATGTTCAGCAGGGCATGTCCGACGCGTCTGCCGGCAAGAAGCTGGCGGCGGAACCGGAAGCCAACATGAAGAAACTGGGCGAATTGGCACAGGCGCGCATGGCGAAAGCCACTGAAAAACAAAAAGCGCAGGCCAAGCCGTTTCTAGAAAAAGCCGCCGCTGAGAAAGGCGCGCAAAAAACGGCTTCCGGCATGATCTACAAAGAAATCAAGGCCGGCACAGGCGCGCAGCCTAAACCCACGGATATTGTGAAAGTCCACTACGTCGGCACGCTGACGGATGGCAAGGAATTTGACAGCTCCGTCAAACGTGGAGAAGCGGTAGAGTTGCCGCTGAGCCAGGTCTTCCCCTGCTGGACGGAAGGTATTCCCATGATGAAAGTCGGCGGCAAGGCCAAGCTGGTTTGTCCGTCAGAGACGGCTTACGGTGACAGAGGACGCCCGCCGGTCATCCCCGGCGGAGCAACGTTGGTCTTTGAAGTGGAACTGCTGGGAACGAGAGACGCTGCCGTGGCGCCTGCGGCGCCCGCGATGCCTCCGACGCCCGCACCGAAACCCAATGCGAAGAAATAGCTTTCAATAAACACACATTTCAAGAATCGGAAAAGAGGGGACGGGTGATCAACCCGCCCCCTCTGCTGTTTGATACAACGTCGTATTGCAGTCCTCTTTAATCCGTCTTGATGGCCGATTTTTCCCGATGGCGCATAAGCGCCAGATCAACCAAATGATCGAGGAGCTCGCCGTATTGAATGCCGGTGGCCGCCCAGAGCTTGGGATACATGCTGATGCTGGTAAATCCGGGCAGCGTGTTGATTTCATTTAGATAGAACTGGTTCGTCTTTTTATCCAGGAAGAAATCCACGCGCGCCATGGAATTGCAGTTGAGCGCTTTGAAGCCTGCGACGGCGCATTGGCGAATGGCAGCGGACAGTTTGGCGGGAAGTTTGGCGGGGATGTTCATCTGAGCGCCCTCCGGATCAAGATATTTGGCTTCATAGGAATAAAATTCATGTTGCGGAAGGATCTCGCCCGGAACGGACGCCTGCGGATTGTTGTTTCCCAGTACGGCACATTCGATTTCGCGGCAGTCGATGCCTGTTTCAATCATAATCCGCGTGTCGAACTGAAACGCGTAATTTATGGCATCCGCCAGCTCTTTTTTGACTTTGACTTTTTTGATCCCCACGGAAGAACCGGTGCATAAAGGCTTGACAAACAGCGGCAGGCTTAGCTGATTCCCGGCATGGTTCAGAATATTTTTGGGGTGTTCCAGCCAGTCATGCTTGCTGACCGTGATCCAGGGAACAACGGGGATACCGGCTTCTTTTAATAGGCGTTTGGCAATGTCCTTGTCCATGCCGACGGCGGAGCCCGCGACATCCACGCCCACATAGGGAACCATGGCCAGTTCCAAAAGCCCCTGCAGGGTTCCGTCCTCGCCGTATGTGCCGTGCAGGATGGGAAAGACCACATCGACAAAGACCTTTTCACCGCTGGTCTCAAGATTGTAAATGTACAGTTTGTTTTTCTGTTCAAAATGATTGACCAGCCACAACCCTCGTTTTTTTAAAGACAGAATTTTACCGAAGGCTTTATCCACGACAATTTCCGGTTGATCCTGGACGTACCAGCGTCCGCCGCGGTCAATGCCGATGGCGACTACGTCGTATTTGGATTTATCCAGCGCCGCAACAACGGATGCCGCCGAACAAAGGGACACGTCATGTTCGCCGGATCTCCCGCCGTATAACACGCCAATTTTCAATTTGGGTTTCCTTCTAGTTTTGTCTGCAGGCCGCATATTGTATCCTTTAGTAGGTATAGGTGATGGCTGATCCGACAGAGAAGCGGCCCGTGTATTGTCCCTCGATATTCAGGCGAAATCCCTTGGCCAGCGGAATGTCGGCCCCGAGATATCCTCCGGCTGCCGACTTGTTCCTTAATAACGTCTTTTGAGTGCCGAAGGGGCGCCCCGGAATATTGTCAGAAAATCGCGTGTCTGCTTCCGCGTAGTAAACATAGGGCCCGCCGTAAAGTTTTATTCCGAAGGGAACCGTGGCCTGAAAGCCGATGCCGAAGTTGACATCCCAGAGATTCTTTACTTCCAGGTCGGCTGTGAAGGGCGTTGTGTTATGGCGTCCGGTCGTCTCATCCGTGAACTTGCCGAAGGTGTAGCTGCCCTGAAGAAAGGCGCCAACGCCAAAGATGTTGTTGATCGGGTAAAACCCCTTGGCGCCCAGCGTCCCGAAAAATTTCCAGTTCTCTTCAAAATGATCTTTGGACGTCGTTGTTGAAACATCGGTCGAACGAAACGCGTCGGATATTTGTAAATCGGACAGGCCGATGCGTCCATAGATTTCCCAACGGTTAGAGGCGCCATACGCCACTTGAGAGTATAACTGATTTTGCCTGAGGACATAATCTGCATGATTCCGGTAAGTATCTTCATGATACCGGTAGCCGATAGCTGTATTAAGGCCTCCGGCTTCTTGGGAAATTGTTTGCGGTGGACCAAACAATCCCCCGGCAACGGCAACCGGGTTCATGGCCAGAATCAACATGGCTGATAGGGCAATAAGGATAAAATTTTTCGTTAGGAGGGCTCCTTTCTGACTGATTTATTTCTCTGTCCGGGACGTATCCACCACCGTATTGCTTGCCTCCGGGTTTTTTAAAAGTAAAGATTTGGCCTTGCGGGCATTGACTGCCTTCATGCGATATTGAATATAAGCGTTGCGCATCGCCACATAAGGATCAATGGCGGCGCCGATAAGCGATTCATACTCTCCAATTCTCAGGGATGTGGCGTTGATGGCCTCGAATCCTAATACGCCCGGTGACACATACCAGGGATAAAAGTATGAAAGAGGGTACAGCAATTGATTTCCAACAATAGACACGGAATCCCTCGGACTGGACGGTCCGAAAAATGGCCAGACGATATATAAACCATGACCTACTCCGTAAACGCCGAGAGTTTGACCCAGGTCGGTGTCTTGCTTCTGGAGATCCAATGACTTGCCGGCGGCGGGATCCATAAGTCCGCCGATGCCCCACAGGGTGTTGATGGTAAACCGGCCGGTTTCCACAGCGGCGCCTGAAAAGTCAGACTGGAGCAGGCAGCTTAGAAAACGCGCCGGGTATCCCATATTGGAAAAAAAATTTTTCACGCTGATCCTTGCCGGCTCGGGGACGACTGTTTTATATCCCTGTGCGACCGGTTTGAGTAGCCAGAAGTACATCCTGTCGTTAACGCGGTGCATGGCCCGGTTGAAGGGTTCTATGGGATCGGCAATCGTTACTCTTTCTTCGGCGAAAGGTTCGTCCTCGTAATCGAAGTCTTCTTCCTCATCATATTCATCAGATACAACGTCCGTTGGCTGAGTTGGCGATTTTGCCGGGGCATCGCCTGTTTGGACAGGCAAAACCGCTTGGGACGACACGGCGTCTGTTGACGCCTGTTCCGGTTCAGCGGCCACGCAGTGCACGGGCGCATGCACTGCGGAAAGCATGATGAACAATATGATCAGTGATACGTAGTATCTCATGACAGGGTATCTATATTTCTTTATTGAGCCTTCACTTTCTTGCGCAAGGTCTGCAACAGTTGTTCCGGTGTGCCGTCGGCCAGGATTTCATTGAACTGGGTTCGATAGTTCTGAACCAGGCTGACGTTCTCCACGACAACGTCATAAACTTTCCATGTGCCATCTTTGAGAATCATTCGGTAGAAAATGGGAATTTCCTTGGAAGCGGTGACGATCTTCGACTGAACCTCGACCTGGTTGTCCGTAAGTGTGTCTTCCTTATAGAAAATAATTTTTTCATTGGAGTAATCCAGAATTTTGTCGAGATAGGCTCTTTCCAGAACCTGCTCAAAGAGATTCACAAACTCCTTCCGCTGGTCGGGCGTGAACTTCTTCCAGTTACGTGTCAGGGTTCGTCTCGAAAATTCCATCTCATCAAACATGTCTTTGTAGATTACGCGGAGCTTCTCTTTTTTTATTTCCTTGGCGGCCGGACTTTTCAGTTTGGGATCCCGTAATACATCGAGCACTCTCTTGACGGTTTTGTCAACAGCAACCGTCGGCGTTCCAGCATATGCCGGAACGGATAATATAAAAATAATCAATAGACTGAATACGATAAACCGTTTTTTCATGGTTTCTCCTCCGTTACCTTTTCCTTTTCTTCCTCTTTCCCTTTCCCTTTATCTTTTTTTACTTCGCCAAAAGCGTATTTGCTGATGAGTTGCTCGATGTCCATGGCCGCCTGCGTGTCCGTGATGACCCCATTGGGTTTCAAGAGGTCGCCCCCGCCGCCCGGGTCAATGTTGAGATATTTGTCTCCAATGAGTCCTTCTGTTTTGATGGAGGCGATGGCGTCATCATATATTTTAATGTTTCTTTTGATTCTTAGCTCCACAACGGCCTTTTGGTTTTCCTGATCCATGGTAATCTTTTCAACGCGTCCGACATCAATCCCTAAGATATTCACCGGACTGCCGATTCTCAACCCGGTAACGGTGGTGAACTTGGCCACGAGTGAGTAGGAATTATCTCCCAGGATATTAACTTTGCCGAGCTTTACGGTCATATATCCGACGCAGAGCAGGCCAAAAATAACAAAAATGCCGACGATAGTCTCCATAGTGTACTTTTTCATGTGTGCACTCCCCCGGTGGCGCAGCTAAGCCGCCCGATTTCTTTTTGTTGAGATTTTGCCAAGGCGATCACTGAGTCGATGTCGGTTGTTGATTGACCCTCGGCAATTCCAGCCCTGATCGTCATTTCGACCGACTCCCCTGAAGCTAATTTGCAGGCTTTTTCCTGACTGGCAGGAATAATTTGTTTATGGAAATCCTGAATAAAATTATTCATTATGCTTTGTGTTTCGCTAAGATTGGAATAGGGAAGCATGGTAATAATTTCATTGGTATTACGGCGGGTGGAAAAGCCGCCGATGTCGCCAAAGTGCTTATCGATGTATAATCCCATATTCCGCAGGGCCTCCTGCGCCGCATCA
>ENA-UOWG01001891-UOWG01001891.1-activated-sludge-metagenome-genome-assembly--contig:-NODE-1891-length-19327-cov-20.652553_pt1 | contig 19327 bp, 16 predicted proteins | sample MGYA00238147_ERZ761563 | MGnify/ENA primary metagenome ERZ761563 (study PRJEB28884, sample SAMN05720216) | anaerobic digester metagenome | isolation source: active sludge of municipal... | reverse complement strand
ATCTTCCGCCTCCAAACCCCTGGAACTGGTCTGTCCCGCTGGCAACCTGCCCTCGCTGAAGACCGCCGTGGATCACGGCGCCGATTCGGTTTACATCGGCTTCCGCGACGACACCAACGCCCGGCACTTTCCCGGCCTGAATTTCGACGCCAAAACGGCGGCTCAGGGCGTGCAGTACGCTCACGCCAGGAATCGGCGGGTGTTCGTCGCGCTCAACACCTTCCCGCAACCGGCCGGTTGGGAACGCTGGCAGCGGGCCGTGGATCAGGCGGCAGAACTCGGCGTGGACGCGGTGATCGCCGCCGACATCAGCGTGCTGGATTACGCTCGCCGCCGGCATCCCAACCTGCCACTGCATCTGTCGGTGCAGGGTTCCGCCACCAATTACGAATCCATCCGGTTTTATCACGAGCATTTCGGGATTCGCCGGGTGGTGCTGCCGCGCGTCCTGTCGCTGCCGCAAGTCAAGCATGTGGTGGAAAACAGCCCGGTAGATCTGGAAGTCTTCGGCTTCGGCGGACTGTGCATCATGGTGGAGGGGCGCTGCCTGCTGTCGTCCTACGTCACCGGCGAATCGCCCAACATGTGCGGGGTCTGTTCGCCGGCCAAGGCGGTGCGCTGGGAGGAAACCCCGCAGGGCCTGGAAACCCGGCTGGGCGGGCTGCTGCTCGACCGCCGTGCGCCGGGCGAACCGGCCGGCTATCCAACGCTGTGCAAGGGCCGGTTCGAGGTAGCCGATCAGACTTATTACGCCATCGAGGAGCCGACCAGCCTCAATACCCTGGAACTGTTGCCGGAGTTGCAGGAAATAGGCATCGCGGCGATCAAGATCGAAGGCCGCCAGCGTAGCCCGGCCTACGTGACCCAGGTTACCAAGGTCTGGCGGGCCGCGATTGACGCCTGCTGGCGCAATCCGGCGGCTTATGCGCCGAAACCGGAATGGCAGCGGGAACTGGGCAAGGTGTCGGAAGGCCACCAGACCACGCTGGGCGCGTATCACCGGACCTGGCAGTGAGGGCAGCGATCATGACCGAACGGCAACCGAAGCTGGCGCTGGGACCGGTGCTGTACTACTGGCCCCAGGAAAAACTGCTCGATTTTTACGAGCGGATGATCTCCGCGCCGGTGGACATCATCTATCTTGGCGAAACGGTCTGCTCCAAGCGCCGCGCTTTCAATGCCGACGAGTGGCTGGAACTGGCCGAACGGCTGAGCGCTGCCGGCAAGGAGGTGGTGTTGTCTACCATGGCGCTGCTGGAAGCAGAGTCGGAGTTGTTGACCCTGCGCCGGCTGTGCGAGAACGACCGCTTTACCGTCGAAGCCAACGACATGGGCGCGGTGCGGCTGCTGTCGGAGCGCAAAGCGCCGTTCGTGCTGGGCACTGGGATCAACGTTTACAGCGACCAGACCCTGCGTTTTCTGGCCGGGTTGGGCGCGAAACGCTGGGTGATGCCGGTGGAGCTGTCGCGGCAGACGCTGGCGTCGATCCAGGCCGGGCGTCCCGAGGGCGTGGAAACCGAAGTCTTCGTTTACGGTCGCCTGCCGCTGGCCTATTCGGCCCGCTGCTTCACCGCCCGCCATCACAACCTGCCCAAGGACGATTGTCAGTATCGCTGTCTGGATTATCCGGAGGGATTGACGCTGAGTACCCGCGAGGGACAGGCGTTTCTGGCGCTGAACGGCATCCAGACTCAGTCGGCGCAGACCTGCAACCTGTTGCCGGAACTGGCGGAATTGCAGGAATTGAACGTGGATGTGTTGCGCCTCAGCCCGCAGCCAGAGGGCATGGAAACGGTGGTCGAGGCATTCGCCGCCTGTCTGCGCGGGGAGCGCGATCCGGTCGAAGCAGCGCGGGCGCTCAATGCCGCGTTGCCGTATGGCGCCTGCGACGGTTATTGGCAGGGACAGCCGGGGTTAAGGCAGGTGGTGAATCTGGCCTGAGTCCTTCGATACTTGAAACGGCACTGCGGGAAGCGATGATCTGATCCCGCCCGACTGCAATCCCATCGCTATCATAGGCCACGGTGTTTGATAGCTAATCACATCGATTGATGAGTGCCAGCCGGTATAAGTTACCCCAAATCCCCACCCTGTGGCGGTTTTGCGGCATAAATCGTGAGTTTCAGTTCTGCGTCGTCGAGCAGCACATATTCCGGCCTGCGCCCTGAAAGTTTTTCGCTTTCAGTGATGATAATCGGAACGCCGTCGCCGCGTTTATCCATGATAAATTTGCGTTGACTCCCAGGAGCATCGATGTTCATCGGACAGCGGGCCAGCAGAGAGCTCAGCAACTCATTGCGAGACGACTGGCGCTCCGAAAGACTGTCAATCGTCATCGTGTTCGGAATCGTTCCCGGCGAAAACAGCTCCAGCCGGTCAGCAAAAACATGGAGGCGAATTCTGGAGCCGTACATTGAATAATCGCGATGTGCGGCTGCATTGACGACTGCCTCAAAAACCGCATTCATCGAAAATTGTGGGGTTTCGATGCGATAGGGCGCCTTGATCGCATAAACCCGCATATTACGCTCGACGAATTTGCAGGCTTCCCGAATCTGCACGTCCAGCGGTCCGGTAATATCCTTAGCATCCAGTTGACAGGCGGCACTGCGTTCCGTACCGCGATAACAAACCGCCTGGATATAAGCGACCGCAATCAAGGATTCCGGATGTTCGGTCGCCATTAACACACCGCTGACGGTTGGGCGCAAGATCCCGTCTTCATCCCGCCCAATCAACTTCATTTTTTCTAAAAATTCTTGATCGTCGGTTGACGACAGCACCGTCCTGAATCGCCTCCACAACGAGGCTTCAAGAACATCCGGTTTTGTATTGGCAATCGTTTGTTCGTCAAAGCGGATCAGCCGGGTTTGGCTGCGTTGCTGGAACAGACGCGCCAGCGCCTCAGGTCGCATCAGCCGTTTTGAACTGCCAATACGGCGAAAATAACCTCCCGGACTTTGATGCACGAACAAACTGCGTGGCACATCAACGCGCACGATGGTCTTTTCGCTGCCATTCTCGTCGGTTACCAAAATCTTGCGGATCACGCAATCCAGGGGTGGTTCGATCAGGTCGTTGCAGATTTCCCGCAGCCAGGTTTCGACGATATCCAGCTTGTCACGGGGAACGCCAATGATGGCTTTGGATTTGTCATCCACGCCGAGCAGAAAGCTGCCGGTGTGGGTATTGGCGATGGCGGCGAGTTCGTTGGCCATGCCGTTACGGTGGGGATCGGTAATCCGGTCGCCGCTGAACTCAACGGTTTTCAGTTCAAGGACCGAGTCTTCGCCAAGCGATATCCGCTTTAGGAGATCAACTGACTCTTCCATCATGATTCGGCGCGCCTACCCGCTCAACCGCTCGTAAACCCCCATCAAGCCATTGGCGGCGCGCAGCAGCGGCGGCAGCGGCCCGCCAATCGCCTCCGGGTCCATTCCGTCCAGGAGATTTTTCAGTTCCAGTCCCAGGGCGGTATCGCCTTCCATCACCACTCGGCGGTTGAAAAACAGCGTGTCGGAATCCTCGCGCCGGGTGGCCAGCGCCAGGAAATCGTAGATCGTGCCGCTGATGGTCAGCTCTGGCGGTTGCGTGGACTGACAGGGCACAAAGCCGGCGGGGCCGGCATAGCGAAAGTGGTATTCCACCTTGGCGTCCCGCACCTTGATCGCCAGCCCCCGGTCGCGCAGGAACTCGAATTCTTCGCCTTGTTGAATGCGGCCGGCGAATAGCACGTTCAAAGCGGTCGTCAGGATGGTCGAATGCACCGGGCTTGGAATCAGCGTGAACGGCAGCGCCAGCAGGGCAGGGAGGGTCGGGCGGGGTGGAAACAGCGAATGGAGGGTGGCCTGGAACATGGCGTTTCTCGCATCGTGACTGCGTCAGCGTTTCATGGACTCAAAGAATTCCCGGTTGGTGCGGGTGTTCTTGAGCCGCTCCAGCAGGAATTCCATCGCCTGCAACTCGTCCATCGGATGCAGCAGCTTGCGCAGGATCCACATCTTCTGCAAATCATCCGGATCCGCCAGCAGTTCCTCGCGGCGGGTGCCGGAACGGTTGATATCAATGGCCGGGAACACCCGCTTTTCGGAAATCCGCCGGTCGAGATGGATTTCCATGTTGCCGGTACCCTTGAACTCCTCGTAAATCACGTCGTCCATGCGTGACCCGGTATCAATCAGCGTGGTGGCGATAATGGTCAGCGAGCCGCCTTCCTCAATGTTGCGCGCTGCGCCGAAGAACCGCTTGGGCTTTTGCAGGGCGTTGGCGTCCACGCCGCCGGTCAGCACCTTGCCGGAGGCCGGCACTACCGTATTGTAGGCGCGCGCCAACCGGGTGATGGAATCCAGCAGAATCACCACGTCGCGCTTGTGCTCGACCAGCCGCTTGGCCTTGTCGGACACCATTTCCGCGACTTGCGTGTGGCGGGTGGCCGGCTCGTCGAAGGTGCTGGCGATCACTTCGCCACGCACCGACCGCTGCATTTCGGTCACTTCCTCCGGCCGCTCGTCGATCAGCAGCACCATCAGATAGCACTCGGGGTGATTGGCGGCGATGCTTTGGGCGATGTTCTGCAACATCATGGTCTTGCCCGCCTTGGGCGGCGAGACGATCAGGCCGCGCTGGCCCTTGCCGATAGGCGCGATCAGATCAATGACCCGCGCCGTGATGTCTTCGGTGCTGCCGTTGCCGCGCTCCAGGGTCAGCCGGTCGTCGGCGTGCAACGGCGTCAGGTTCTCGAACAGCACCTTGTTCTTCGAGGCTTCCGGCGGCTCGAAATTGATGTCGCCGACCTTGAGCAGGGCGAAGTAGCGCTCGCCTTCCTTGGGCGGGCGAATCTTGCCGCTGACCGTGTCGCCGGTGCGCAGGTTAAACCGGCGGATCTGGCTGGGCGAGACGTAGATGTCGTCGGGGCCGGCCAGATAGGAACTGTCGGCGGAGCGCAGGAAGCCGAAGCCGTCCTGCAGGATTTCCAGCACGCCATCGCCGGAAATATCCTCGCCGCTCTTGGCCAGCGCCTTGAGGATGGCGAAAATCACGTCCTGCTTGCGGGAACGCGCCATGCCTTCGAGCTTGAGCTCCTGCGCGATGGCGATCAGGTCGGCAGCGGATTTTTTCTTGAGTTCGGTCAGATTCATGGAAGCAACAGGCTCGGGGCGACGGGCGCGACGGTGGCGCGTCCGTGGAGAGGAGTGAAGGGGTGCTCCTGGGTTGGAGGCCGAACCGGACAAGGGCGGAGCAGTGCGAGGAATGATTGAAGGGAAGGATAGCGGTTGCGATGTGCGGTCTACGCTAGCACGGTCGCGAAACGGCGTCTACCCTGAAAGAACGCCGCTCGCCGGGTTCAACGCAGGCTGCTGTCGAGAAAGGCGACCAGTTGCGATTTGGACAGGGCGCCGACCTTGGTGGCCTCGACGTTACCGTTGCGAAACAGCATCAGGGTCGGAATACCGCGAATGCCGTACTTGGGCGGCGTGGCCTGGTTTTCGTCCACGTTCAGCTTGCAGATCTTGATGCGCCCCGCATAGTCGGCGGCGACATTGTCCAGAATCGGCGCGATCATCCGGCAGGGGCCACACCACTCAGCCCAATAGTCAACCAGTACCGGTTGCTCGGCCTTGAGCACCTCAGTCTCAAAAGTGGCGTCGGTGATGTGTACAATTTGTTCACTCACGGATTAGATTCTCCAGTTTGAAATAGCAGGAAACGGGGTTTACCAACCAGGAATATCTTGGAAAATACAGAGCCAATAGGCTGATGACGGAATGACCATCGGGGAGCGTCCGCGAAAATCAGCAGCGCGCGGCGTCCAATGACAGATATTGTGGCAAAATAATTAACCGGGGCACAAATTTCTTTCGGTTCATTTCAGCCTAAACCGGGCCTTTACGCAAGCCCCCCACACCCTGCTCACTCGGGATCATTGCCAACTCATGCAAACCGACCATCTGACCCACGTCCCGTTTTCCGCGCTCGGCCTGACCGAGTCGCTGCAGGAAAGCGTAGAGGACGCCGGCTTTGTCTATTGTACGCCGATTCAGGCCGCCACCCTGCCGCTGGCGCTCAAGGGCCAGGATATCGCCGGTCAGGCCCAGACTGGCACTGGCAAGACCGCTGCCTTTCTGCTGGCCGCCTTCCATCACTTGATGGAAACTCCCGTCGCCGAAGACGCCGTCGGCCCCTGGGCCATCGTCATCGCTCCGACCCGCGAACTGGCGGTGCAAATCCACCGCGACGCCGAGTTGCTGGGTCGCTACACCGGCCTCAAATGCGTTGTCGTGTTCGGCGGGACCGGCTATGACGCCCAGCGCCGCCAGCTCGAAGCCGGGGCGGACGTGTTGATCGGCACCCCCGGCCGCCTGATTGATTACTACAAACAGGGCATCTACAAGCTCAACCATATCGAGGTGGTGGTGCTGGATGAGGCCGACCGCATGTTCGATCTCGGCTTCATCGCCGACATTCGCTACCTGCTGCGCAAGATGCCCGCGCCCGACCAGCGCATCAATATGCTGTTCTCGGCCACCCTGAGCAACCGGGTCATGGAACTGGCCTACGAACACATGAACAACCCCCAGGTGATTCGGATCGAGGCCGAGCACGTGACCGCCGACAAGGTGCGCCAGGCGCTGTATCACGTTTCCGCCCACGATAAAATTGCGCTGCTGCTGGGGGTGCTGCGCCAGCAGGAACCCAGGCGCACCATGATCTTCGTCAACACCAAGAAGGTGGCGGACCGGGTCACTGGCTATCTGCTGGGCAATAGCTACGAGGCCGGCGTGCTGTCGGGCGACATTCCCCAGCCCAAGCGGCTCAAACTGCTGGAAGCGTTCCAGCGCGGCGACTTGCCGATCCTGGTGGCGACCGACGTGGCGGCGCGCGGCCTGCATATCGCGGATGTCACTCATGTGATTAACTTCGATCTGCCGCAGGAACGGGAAGATTACGTTCACCGCATCGGCCGCACCGCGCGCGTCGGGGCCAGCGGCGATGCCATCAGCTTTGCCTGCGAGCAGTACGTCTACTCGCTGCCGGAGATCGAGGACTTCATCGGCCAGAAAATTCCGGTGCTGCCGATCACCGAGGACTTGCTGGTGGAGTACAAGCCGCCCAAGCGGATGGAGCGACATCGGCCGCCGCTGGCGGGCGGCGAGCGGGGGCGCGGGCGGGCGCCGCACCGGCGGACGCCCCACCGGGCCTGAACGGTAGCCAGAGAGAGCGGCATGACCATGACAGCCGGGTCGGGCAGGGCCAGCGTCGCCAGCGGCCATCCACGGGTGACTGAAGCCTCTGCCGAAATCCTGCGCGCCGGGGGTAACGCCTTCGACGCGGTGATCGCGGCTGGGTTCGCCGCCGCCGTGGCCGAACCGGCGCTGACCAGCCTGGGCGGCGGCGGATTTCTGCTGGCGCGCACCGCCCAGGGCCAGACCACGCTGTTCGATTTCTTCGTGGATACGCCAGGGCAGGGCCTGCGCGCCAGCGAACTGGAGCCGCATTTCCTGCCGGTGACGGTGCGTTTTCCCGCCTGCGAGCAGATGTTCAACGTCGGTCTGGGATCGGTAGCGACGCCCAGCGCGCTGCGCGGCTATCTGCACGTCCATCGGCGCCTGGGCCGGTTGCCGTTGCGCGAGGTGCTGGCGCCGGCCGTTGATCTGGCCCGCGCCGGCGTGACGATCAGCCACCGGCAGGCCTATTTTCTTGACCTGCTGACGCCGATCATGACTCTGACCACTGCGGGCCGCGCGCTGTTCGCGCCGGAGGGCCGTTATCTGGGCGAGGGCGACGTGCATCGTAATCCCGACCTGGCGGCGTTTCTGGAAACGTTGCCTGTTGATGGCGAACGGGAGCTTTACGAGGGCGCACTGGCCCGGCGCATCGCCCGGGACATGGCTGAGGGCGGCGGGCTGCTGACTGAAACTGATCTGGCCGCCGGCCGGGTGATCGAACGCGAACCGCTGTCGGTCCAGTATCGCGGCTGGCGATTGCTCACCAATCCATCACCCTCGTTCGGCGGTTCGCTGATCGCGCTATCGCTGCGGTTGCTGGAGGCGCGGGAAGTCGCCCCGTTCGGTTTCGGCTCGCCGGCCCATCTGGCGCTGCTGATCGCCGTGATGCAGGAAGTGGATCGTCGCCGCGCCGAGGGTTATCTAAGCCCCACCGATCTGGGCCAGCCGGGCCTGGCCGAAAGCCAGGCGCGGGTGCGCCTTGCCTCCGGCGGCACTACCCACGTCAGCGTGTGCGACGCCGAGGGCAACACCGCCAGCATGACCACTTCCAACGGCGAGGGGTCGGGCTATTTCGCGCCCGGTACCGGCATCATGCTCAACAACATGATGGGCGAGGATGATCTGCATCCCGAAGGCTTCCACGTCAGCCCGCCGGGGCTGCGGGTGGCTTCGATGATGGCGCCGTCGCTGCTGTTGGCCGGCGATGCGGTGCGGCTGGCGCTGGGCAGCGGCGGCAGCAAGCGCATCCGCACTGCTCTGATGCAAGTGATTGTCAATACTGTGGATTTCGGCATGAAGCCCCGCGAGGCGGTCGAAGCGCCGCGTCTGCACTGGGACGGTCAGTGCGCCCAGGTCGAGCCGGGTTTCGCCGAGACGGCGCTGGCCGCTCTGACCGATCGGTGGCCGATCAACTGCTGGCCAACGCACGATCTGTACTTTGGCGGCGTCCACGTGGCGGCGGCTGACGGCGATGGCGCCGGCGATCCACGGCGTGGCGGCTGCGCAGCGATGGTCGTTTGAAGTGGAAATATACACATGAGGGTTACCGATCAACGCCGGGCAGTGGACGTACCGTCCTGGGTCCGGGGTCTGATTTTCGATTGCGACGGCACCCTGGCCGATACCATGGCGCTACACTACGCGGCTTGGGAAGAAACCTTTGCGGCGCAAGGCTTGGCGTGTCCTCTGGAATTTTTGATCCGGCACAACGGCAAGCCGACCGACCGGATCGTGGCCCAGTATAACGTCGAGTTTAACCAGAACCTGGATGTCGAACGGTTTACCGCAGACAAGGAGCGACGGGCGTGGGCGCGGCTCGACCAGGCGAGGCCGCTGGAGCCGGTGGCGGCGCTGGCGCGCCAGTACCAGGGTGTTTTGCCGATGGCGGTGGTGTCGGGCGGTACTCGCGCTAATGTGGAGCGGATACTTCGAGCCATCGGCCTGTGGGACCTGTTTCCGGTGGTGCTGACCGCCGACGATGGTCTGCCGCCCAAACCGGCGCCGGATTTGTTTCTGGAAGCGGCCCGACGGCTCGGCGTGGAACCCCGGCTCTGTCAGGCGTTCGAGGATGCCGACGCCGGGCTGGAAGCGATCCGCCGCGCTGGGATGCTGGCAATAGACGTGCGGCTGGCTCTGGTAGAAACATGGTCCTGAATCCGTTCGATTCCTGGCTGGCAGCAATATTCAGGCGTTGTTACCGGCGTTGAGTCACCGGCAACAGTTCGGAAAAATCGTGAATCGCCGGGAATTCGCCCGGCGGTTTGGGCGGATGGGTGGAATCGGGCCGCAACACCGAGACCAGATGCGCGATGCCATAGACCTGCGCCGTGCGCAGAATGGCCGGATGATCATCCACCAGCAGAGTCGTAGCGGGATCGAACGGCTCCTGCTCGCGCAGCCGGGGCCAGAATTCCGGTTGCTCCTTGACCAGGCCGAGATCGTGAGCGCAGATGATGGCGTCGAAATGGCCAGCCAGCCGGGTTTTCTCCATTTTCAGCGTCAGGCTCTGCCGGTGGGCGTTGGTCACCAGAATCACCCGTTGCCCGCCCGCCCGCAAGGCGTCCAGAAACTCCAGCACGTGCGGATGCACCGCGATCAGATGGTCAATTTCGCGCTTGAGGGTCACGATATCCAGCGCCAGTTCCCGGGTCCAGTAGTCGAGGCAATACCATTCCAGCGTCCCTTCCACCGCCTGGGTGCGGGCCGCCACCTCGGCGCGGGCCTGGTCGAGTGGCAGGCTGTGGCGCTCAGCGTAACGCGCCGGAACCAGTTCCCGCCAGAACTGGTTGTCGAACCGTAAATCCAGCAAGGTGCCGTCCATGTCGAGCAGAACGGTGTGAATCAGCGACCAGGGCAACTGCAAGGTCATCGCCAGAAACTCCGCCGGCAACCGGCTTGGGTTTGGATTGTGTAGAATTAAAGCAGACCGCGCCCATTCGCGCGCCCACCGCCCCGCGAGGTTCTCCACGTCATGTTCACCGCTCCCGACACCGCTCTGGCCGCACTGATGGAACCGGTTCAGGCCATCGCCCGGGAGGCGGGGCATCGTATTTTAGCCGTCTACGCCAATGGCTTCAGCGTTACCGAGAAAGCCGACCAAAGTCCAGTCACCGAAGCTGATCTGGCCGCCCATCGCTGCATCCTGCGCGGCCTGGCGCAACTGACCCCCGGCATCCCGATTCTGTCCGAGGAAGCGGCTGATGTCAGCTTCGCCAAACGCAGCGCCTGGGAATGGCTGTGGCTGGTGGACCCGCTGGATGGCACCCGCGAGTTTATTCGGCACAGCGACCAGTTTTCCATCAACATCGCCCTGATTCACCGCCACGAAGCGGTGCTGGGGTTGATTCTGCCGCCGGTCATCGGAACGTGCTATTACGCCTGGCATGGCGGCGGCGCGTTCAAACAACCGCTGGGCCAGGCCCCCCAGCGCATCCGGGCGGCGCGGGTCTGCCACTATCCGGTGCGTGTGGTCAGCAGTCAGGGTTCCTACCGCACCCGGCGCTTGCAGGATTATCTTGGCCTGCTCGGCCCACACCGGCATGTCTCCCTGGGGGGCGCCCTGAAATCCTGTCTGATCGCCGAGGGCGGTGCGGATCTGTACCCGCGCTTTGGCCCCACCGGCGAATGGGATACCGCCGCCGCCCAGATCATCCTGGAGGAAGCCGGCGGTTACCTGACCGACACCCAGTTCCGGCCGCTGCGCTACAACGCCCGGCCGATCTTGATCAACCCGGATTTCTTCGCCTTTGGCGATCCCACCCGCGACTGGGCGCGGTATCTGCCGCCGCCGCACCATCCGCGCGGGCGGCCACTGTCCCTGCCCAGCCACTAAAACAACCCGTTTTCGAGTGCCACCATGCCCTACGAACGCTATCGCCGCGATTTGCAACGGGAAGGTTTCCAGCATGACCCTGCCCAGGAACGCGCCATTCTGTACCTGCAAAAAATTTACGAGCAATTAATGGCTCAGCCGGAACCGGCTGTCATCAAAAAACCGGGGCTGTTCACCCGCCTGCTCGGACGCAATATCCCCACGGTCACCAGCAATCCCAACGCCGCCGTTCGCGGCCTGTATCTGTGGGGTGGCGTCGGGCGCGGTAAGACCTATCTGGTAGACACCTTCTTTGACGCTCTGCCGCTGGAGCGCAAGCAGCGCATCCACTTTCACAGCTTTATGCGGGCGGTGCATGCCGAATTGAAGCAACTGCAACACCAGCAGGAGCCGCTGCGGATCGTCGCCCGCCGCTTCGCCGAAAAGGCGCGGGTGATCTGTCTGGATGAATTTTTCGTATCCGATATTACTGACGCCATGCTGCTGTACGGGTTGCTGAAAGAATTGTTCGCCCGTGGCGTCACCCTGGTTACCACCTCCAACATCGAGCCGGATGGGCTGTACAAGGACGGCCTGCAACGCGCCCGGTTTCTGCCGGCCATCGAGTTGCTCAAGCAGAACGTGGACGTGCTGAATGTAGACGGCGGCGTGGACTACCGGCTGCGCTATCTGGAAAAAGCAGAAATTTATCACTATCCGCTGGACGATCGGGCGGACCGGGTGCTGGAAGATGCCTTCACCCATATCGCGCCCGAACCGGGCCATCGCGGCGGCGAGGTGGAAATCGAGGGTCGGTTTATTCCCACCCTGCGCGAAGCGGATGGCATCGTCTGGTTCAATTTCCGGGCGATCTGCGATGGGCCGCGCGGCACCGCTGACTACATCGAAATCGCCCGCGGCTATCACACCGTGCTGATTTCCAACGTTCCGGTCATGGACTGGCAGATGGAGAATCAGGCGCGGCGCTTCGTCAATCTGGTGGACGAGTTCTACGACCGGGGCGTCAAGCTGATCCTGTCCGCCGCCGCGCCGGTGCTGGAGCTGTACACCGGCGAGAAACTGAAGTTCGAGTTCCAGCGCACTGTCAGCCGTTTGCAGGAAATGCAGTCGCACGAATATCTGGAACGGCCGCACTTGCCATAGCGGCGCGCTGAACACCACGATTCCGCCTGTCGCCAGGCAGAGTCCCAGAATGCCCGTGCGCCTTCCGGCGCGCGGGGGCTGAATACAATGCGAAATGGTCTGGTTTCCCCCTGATGGCCACCGTCTTTGACCTGACCGTTATCATCGTCAACCATAACGGTGGCCGCTATCTCGACCGCTGCCTCCAGGCGCTGGCCGCCCAGAGCCTGCGCCCGCGCCAGGCGGTGCTGGTGGACAACGCCAGCAACGATGGCAGCGCCGATCAGGCCGAGCGGACCTTCCCCTGGGTGCGCGTGATCCGCTGCCCGGAAAATCTCGGCTTCGCCGCCGCCAACAATCTGGCGGTCGCCCACAGCGAGCCGACCGAATGGCTGGCGCTGCTCAACCCCGACGCTTTCCCGGCCCCGGACTGGCTGGCAACCTTGCAGCAGGCGACGCGGGATGAACCTCAGTATGCGGTGTTTGGCAGCCGGTTACTGGATGCCGCCAACCCGACGCAACTGGATGGCGCGGGCGATTGCTACCATGGCAGCGGCCTGGCCTGGCGGCGCTGGCATGGCCGTTCGGCGGCCACGCAGGGCCTGCGCGTCGAGGAAATTTTCGCGCCCTGCGCCGCCGCCGCACTGTATCGGCGGCAGGCGTTCCTCGAAGCGAACGGCTTTGACGAACGCTTCTTTTGCTATATGGAAGATGTGGACCTGGGCTTTCGCCTGCGCCTGCTCGGCTATCGCTGCTTGTATGTGCCGGCGGCGGTCGTCCACCACATCGGTTCCGGCCTCACCGGGATGCGCAGCGCGTTCGCCACCTACCATGGCCATCGCAACCTGGTGTGGACATACTGCAAAAACATGCCGGCTCCCTGGTTCTGGTTGTATCTGCCGGCGCATCTGCTGCTCAATCTGCTCAGCATCCCCTGGCTGGGGTGGCGGGGGCAGGGCCGGGTCGTCCTGCGGGCCAAATGGGATGCGCTGTGTGAGTTGCCGCACATCTGGCGCCAGCGGCGGCAAATTCAGGCGCGGCGCAAGGTCGAAGGCCGCCTTCTCCGCCAGGTGATGACGGGGACCTGGGACCTGCTGACCCAGTTCGTCCGCCGTAGCGATTCACCCCGACATTGATCCACGCAGTCGGCGCAGGACGTGCCTCACCCCCCGTAACGGCCCGGTGATCCGCCAGGATGTTGACCGATAAATCTGGTCAAGCTGCCGGGTCTGTTCAGCCAACCGGTCGCGCAGTTGCGCCGTCGTTTCGACTAGTTCATCCAGTCGCCGCCGGCTTTCATGGAGGGCGTCCCGGTTCTGCCGGTCATTTTCCAATTGCGCCAGCACTTGCCGCAGCAGGGCGTCCTGCTCAGTCAGGCGCGCGGCGAGCTGTTCCAGCACCGGGGGCGGATCGGGGTGACAGTGGGGTTGCCGATGAATGACGCCATCCCGTAGCGCCGCCAGCGCCTCGCTCAGTTCCGCCCCGGACCAGAGGGTTCGCCACTTGTCGAACAGCGCCGCCCGCCCGGCGGCAATTTGGGCGGCGTCGGCGACCAGGCCAAACCCGGAATGGCCGAAATTGCGATAGCAGGCGGTAACGCGGTCCACGTGCAGAAATTCGCTGTGCTGGGCCAGTTGCAACCAGAAATCCCAGTCCTCGTACCGCGCCAGGCGCTCATCGAACCGGCAACCGGCTTCCACCAGCGTGCGTGCGAACAAGACCGCATGGATCGGAATGTAGTTCTGCGCCCGCAGGCTGGGGCGGTGAAAGGGCTGATTGAGCACGGTCTCGGAGCCGGGCGCGCCATCGGGCTGATAGGCGATCATCCGCACGCCGCTGTAGGCTACCCGTGTTTGGGATTGTTGCTGCAACGCTTCGGCCAGCGTCGCCACATGATCGGGGAACAGCAGATCGTCATCGTCCAGAAAGCCGAGGTACGCGCCGCGCGCCGCATCCAGCCCGGCGTTGGCGGCGGCGCTGCGCTCCAGCGGCCGGCCCTGATCCACGAAGCGCAGCGGAAACGGCCCGCACTGTTCGCCCAGGGGGAGGTGGCCGGGGCCATGGGCGTTGACCACGATCACCTCGAGCGCGGGATAGGTTTGCTGGGCGATGCTGGCCAGCGCTTCGGCCAGCGTGGGCCGCGCCACGCTGCGGACGATGAGGCTGACGGTCGGCGGCATCACCCCACGACCCGCAGCGGCGTTCCGCTCAGGAAGCCCAGAATATTCTCGGCCAGTTGTCCGACCAGTCGCTGGCGGGACTCGCGGCTGCCCCAGGCGCAGTGGGGCGTAACGATCAGATTGGGGATATCAGGCGCCAGCAGCGGATTGCCGTTCACCGGCGGCTCCAGGCTCAGCACGTCCACGCCCGCGCCGCCCAGCGCCCCCCGGCGCAGCGCATCGGCCAGCAGCGCCTCGTCCACCAGTCCGCCCCGGGCGGTGTTGATCAGGATGGCGTCGCGCCGCATCAGCGCCAGTTCCCACGCCCCGATCAGCCCCTGGGTCGCGGGCGTCAACGGGCAGTGCAGGCTGAGCACATCCACTTGGGGCAATAGCGCGGGGAGCAGGAGCCGGCCATCCAGCGCATCCACCGTGCCGGGGCGCTGGGCCAGTACAACCCGCATCCCGAACGCTTCGGCCACTTTGGCGACACCCCGGCCCAGTTCACCGTAGCCGATGATGCCCAGGGTTTTGCCCGCCAGCTCGCTAATCGGGAAGTCCAGCAGGCAGAAGTGACTGGCCTGTTGCCAGCGCCCCTCCCGGACCGCCCGCTGATAATCGGGCCAGCGGGTGCAGAGCGCCAGCAGCAGCGCGAAGACGTGCTGAACCACCGCCGGCGTGACGTGGCCCCGGCAGTTGCAGACCGTGATGCCCCGGGTCGCCGCCGCCGCCAAATCCACGTTGTTGACGCCGGTGGCGGCGATGCCAATCAGCTTCAGGCGCGGTGCCTGTTGGAGCGTGGCGGCGTCCAGCATCACCTTGTTACTGATCACCACCTCGGCCTGGGCGATTCGCGCGGCGACCTGATCCGGGGTGGTGGCGGGATAGTAACGCCAGTCCGGCAACACCCGGTCCAGAGTGCTGAAGTCGAGATCGCCACGATCCAGTGAGTCACGGTCGAGAAAGACGCCCAACATGACGAGAAACCTCCAATGGATGATTTAATGCTGGAGCGCTGCGAGACAGCTTTCCTCTGAAACCGGCCAGCCGTGGCGCGTTGCCTTTACAGGCGAGGCCTGAATTAGCGTCCCCAAAATCGCCTGCCCGGTTGTGTACTGAGAAAGTTGAGATAAATCCTGGTGGTCGCCTCGGGGTTTTCCAGCAACGGCAGGTGGCCAACGGCAGGCAATTTAACCCGCTTGTTGCGAGGAAACCGGTAGCGGAGTCGGTCCGCGCCTTCGACGGAGAAAATCCGGTCATCCGTCCCCCACAAGACAAGGGTAGGAATCCAGATCGGCGGACCGTCTTCCAGCACCGTGTCATACAGATTGACGATGTTCCAGACCTGTTGGTAGTGGCGGTTGCGCTCGATGTAATCCTTAACCAGCGCCGCCTTGACCGACTCCGGGATGGATGGCGGGTTGGCGAACAGCAGGCGCATTTCCAGATCGAACTCGGTGATGGCGATGGGAATGAAGGGGTTAACGCCCTGGTAAATCGCTTCCCTGATCTGTGGACTCCAACCGACGATGCCGAGCGGTGAGCCGATAAAAGCGAGGGTGCGAACCTGCTGGGGATGACGCCGCCCATAGAGCGCGGCGATAGTGCCGCCCATCGAACTTCCGGCCAGATCGAAAGTGGCGATGCCCAGCGCACCCATGAACTGGCGCAGGCGTTCCACCTGATTCTCCAGCTTGTAATCCGCCAGCGGAAAGTCAACGCTCTGGCCATAGCCGGGCAGGTCCGGAGCAATCGCGGCATAGCCGGCGGTGGACAGCAGGCACAAGACACTGTTCCATTGCTCTTTCTGGGCGAACAGGCCATGCAGAAGCAGGATATGGGGGCCTGTGGTTCCTGCCATGTTGTAATACAGGATGCCGCCGTCGAGTGCGACTTCGTGGGAAGTAATATTGCAACTGCCATTGGGATTGTCGGCGCGGACGTAGCCGTTCAGTCCTAAGAACAGCAGCAGGATCAGGAATAAATAACGAGTTCTGGTTCTCATCTGGCTATCGGATCTCCTGACCAGGTTCTTCGACAGTTTCTTTGGAAGTTGAGGTGATTTCTCGCAAGGATTATAGCTGTGGGGCCTGTAGGGACACGGCGGCGCCGTGTCCCTACAGGGAACCTACCTGCTCTCAGCTCCCTGGCCGCAAGCGCGTCAGCAACTCGCCCAGCCGGCGATTGGCGGCCAAATCCACCTCCGCGCCGTCACGGGTCCGGGCGTTGCGCTCCACCAGGTCCAGGAAGCCGCGAATCCAGTCGGTGTAATAATCCTGATCATAGCTGGACGGTTGTTCGCCCAGTTGCGGGCCGCCGCGCGGTACTGCCCGGGGTGGAAACACGGGCCGGGGACCGGTTTCCAGCGCCAGCATCGGCCGCTGCTCCAGCGCCAGGGCATCGTAGCCCAGATAATCCACGTAGCCGTTGAGCAGGTTGGCGGTCAGCCGGGCCGGCAGCGCCACGATCTGCTCGAACTTCATGCGGAAGCCGGTCACCTTGCGCACCAGCGCCTCGATCCGCTCCTCCAGCTTCAGCCGCTGCGCGCCGTTGATCAGTTCCTTGACGAACTCGGCCATGTTCGCTTCCGGCACCCGGTAATAGTCGCACAGCGACTTGTTGCCGCTCAGGTCCTGCAAATCCCGCATCCATTCCGCCACCGCCTCGCGGGCGAACAACGCGGCGTCGTCCTTGCGAGGCGCTTCGGGCGCTGCGCTCCCCGCTGGCGTTCCCAGACCCAGCAATGCCTTCATTTTGCCGGTGTCCACCACCGCGCCGATGGTGGGAGCGCCGATGGCCTGCTTCTCATCCGGCAGCCGGGTTTCGATCCGGTAATAGATGCCTTCCAGTTCGTCGCTGTCCGATTGCAGAGCGCGCAACAACTCGCCGAAACGCTGTTCGCCGGCGCAGTCAATCAGGCAGCCAGCGACCTGCCGCGCCGCCGTCCGGCGCTTTTCCAGCTCCTGTTCCGGGTTGTCGCTGACGTAGTAATGAGCCATGCGCTCGACCATCTGCTCGCGCAGCCGCGTCGCCTGCCCGTCCAATTGCTGGCGCTTGAGCTCGGGATTGCACAGCGGCCGCAGGCTCTCGGCCAGATAGCTGATGCCGCCGTCGTTAAGGGCGAAACCCGCTTCCCAGGCCCGTTCGGGATTCTCGAAATGGGCGCTGGCGGCGGTATCCTTCAGGAATGCCTGCTTGAACAGCTCAATCCGCTTGCGCTCGCCGGGCCGGACGTTCAATTCCTGGCCGTTCTCGTCGTAGTCGAAGATGTTCTTGGCCTTGAAGTGGGGATTGCGCAGCCAAAAGCTGTTGCGAAACACGCCCTGGTTGTCCCACTGGCGGGGCCAGTCGTGCTGCTTGCCGAAGAAGTTGAGCAGCGAACTTTCCAGGCGGGTGATCCAGCGGCTTTCCGCCGAGCGTTCGCCGGCTTTCTCCTCGAACTCCATGTCGAACTTGGTCAACACCAGAAACAGCGCGGTCGGCTGTTGCGACCGCTGTTCCGGGGTCGCGCCGTGGGTGGATGCGATCCAGTCGAACACCATCTCTGGCAGGGTCTTGACCTCCTGGTTGCTGGGGCCGATGCACAGCAACATGCTGGTCAATTCCTGCTCGGCGCAGTACCGCTCGAACAGATAGGCCACCTTGCCGCGCAGGAACAGGTTCCACAGGGCGTCGGTGCCTTGCAGGAAGGTCGGCAAGTCCTTGATCTGCTCGCGGGAGCGCGCGCCGGGGAAGTCCAGCAGGTCGGTGTGCTGGAAAAAGTCCCAGGGCTGTTCGTTGATGACGATGCGCAATTCGGCGATCAGCGCCGTGACCTCGCTGCGCGGCAGGGTCACTCGCGCGCCGCCGCTCCCGGTCAGCGCCAGCGTCCCGCCGGCGCCGGTCCCCAGTCCCTTGAGGGTCTGCACGTCAATGATGCTCTGCTCGCGGGGGAGCAGCGCCTCCAGCCCGGCGCCAGCGTCGGCGGCGAAGTTGAGGCCCTGCAAGCCGGCATACAGCCGGATATAGAGCTGGCTGAACGCCTCCACCCCGCCCCAGATCACGCCAAACAGCTTGGCGCGGTCCTGAATCCGCAGCCGGGGGGCCAGTTGCGCCGCCTGTTCCCAGTAGCCGTGCCGCAGCAGGCGCACCCGCTCCTGACCCTTGAAGTAACGCTCGAAATAGGCTTGCAGGTCGTACACGTCCTCGGCGGTCAGCGGGTCCACCGGCTGTGGCTGCGCCGCCGGGACCAGCCCGGTCAGCAACTCGGTCAACTGCGCCTGGGTCAGCAATTCGTCGTCGCTGTGGTCGCAGTCGGCGTAATAGGTGTTGCCGAGAATCTTGACCAGATCGGTCTGGGTCAGCAGCCGCATTTGCACCGGCGCGGCGGGCGTGGCATTCGCAGCCGATTGCAGGGTGAAGCGGGTTACCAGGCCGGTGGATTCGCGCCCGCCCTCCGGGTTGATGTCGCGGATGAAATCAATGTCCTGCCCGGCGAAATCGGCCAGCAGCGGCGCATTGCCCTTGCGGGCCAGGGCCGAGATCAGATAGGACTTGCCGGACTGGCTGGGGCCGAACACGCCGACGCACATCGGCCGTTGCGCCGCCTGATCCAGCCGGCGGGCCTGGGCGGTGAGACGGCGGAATTCCTTGGTCAGGCCGGCCTTTTCCTGGCGGACCCGCTCGGCGTTGTCGTCCAGCCAGGTCAGGAATTCGGCGCCGACCTGTTCCAGGGTGCGGCAGGTGTTGCTAAGGGTGGCGTCGGTGGCGGTCATGGCAGGTTCGCTGGCGATGGGTGGCTTGCTTGCTGGCGATTGTAGCGCAGCCGGATGGTCGGTTGGGTCAATGAGCGGCCAACGGTCACCCTATTCCGGCCAGCCATTCCTGGAGGGAGCGCACCGAAGTTTCTCCCGCCTGGCGGGCGGCGATGCCCTCCGCCGCCGCCGCCGCCGCTGCGATGGTGGTGATGTAGGGCACCTTGTGCCGGATGGCGGACTTGCGGATGTCCG
>ENA-UOWG01001889-UOWG01001889.1-activated-sludge-metagenome-genome-assembly--contig:-NODE-1889-length-19340-cov-4.555406_pt1 | contig 19340 bp, 22 predicted proteins | sample MGYA00238147_ERZ761563 | MGnify/ENA primary metagenome ERZ761563 (study PRJEB28884, sample SAMN05720216) | anaerobic digester metagenome | isolation source: active sludge of municipal... | reverse complement strand
TTGACGATTATGATTTGGGCAAAAATTGTTTCCGGCTTGCTGGTTGGCTGGTGGTTGGACCAAGTGGTTCTTAAGCCGAAACGGGCTCGCTTCACCTGGGTGACAGTGGTTGCCGGCGTGGCCGTTCTCTTTATCGTTTCTCGTTTGCCAATCATCGGCTGGCTAATTTGCGGCGTTGTCACTTTGATTATCTTTGGCACCGTGATCGATCTCTTGGTTAGCAAATGGCGGGCGCTTTAGTCTGGTGTGGTTTACGTGGTTCAGCTTGACTTTCTTGCCAAATCATTTAAGATGATAAAGTTGTAAGTGCTCCGTTTCTATCAACCCCGAAAGGGGAAGAGCAAACTCCTTATTGGGCTTTAGCTAAGTAAGGCGAGAACGGGAGGTCGCCTTACACGACAGTTAGTTCTAAATCTAATGGCTAAGAAATTGTATGTCGGCGGATTGCCGTACTCGACCACCGAGCCAGAGCTGAAGGAGGCTTTCTCCAAGGCGGGCACAGTTGAGTCGGCGGCAGTGATCACCGACCGCATGACTGGTCGCTCCAAGGGCTTCGGCTTTGTGGAGATGGCGAGTGATGAGGACGCGCAGGCCGCTATTGCCATGTGGAATGAGAAGGAATTTGGTGGGCGAAATCTCACCGTTTCCGAAGCTCGCCCGATGGCACCTCGCGAAGACAAACCAGCTGGCGGTCGCCGCTGGTAATCCAAAAGGAAAACGCCCGAAGCACTAGTTGCTCTGGGCGTTTTTCTTTTTGTGCCAAAGTCTGTTGTTACGATTCAGGTTTGAGTTGCTCGTCATGATTCACCCCCGATTTTTTCATTCTTAGCCACTTTGGTGGCCATTCACGCTCCGCTTGTTTGCGTCGTTGACTTTCTCGCAACACCGCCCAATCAGGGTCATCTCCTTCGAACCACGCAGTACCATTTTGTTTGGTGAGTTTGAAAGACAACAGCTTCCTCCCGTCCCTATTTTTGATTGAATAGGTTCGCTGGGTTTCTTGGCTGCCATCAATCACCAGCGGGGCAACATCAAAATTGTAAGTTGTGCTAAACCAGCTGAACAGTCTGGCGGCCACAATCGCAATTATGTCCCTGGACATCAGCAGCTCCCTTCTAGACTTTGGCGAAGAGCATCTGCCTTCAGCATAACTAAATCAACAAATTAGGCAAGTCGGCGAAAATATGAATAATATTTGTATAAACGGACTGTAGTATAGTGGCAGTATATGCCCATGGGGTGGGTAAGGTCCGGGTTCGATTCCCGGCAGTCCGACTAGGTGGTGCTTTGTTTTAATTTGGTTTATAGTAGAGCCAGTTGGTTTCTTAATTGGTGTTTGACAACTCGGGAGGACATATGGGCACTTATGCGGGAGCGAGTTGTGTCCGGGTGTCGGGCCATCGTCCAGGACGAGGAGAAGAAAGGAGAAGGGCTACTCGTGATTTTTCATATAAGGGGACTAAGGCCGTTAAGGAGTTAATCAGGAAAGTATTTCAGGCCACACCGGATAGCCAAAAATCAAGATTAGTTACCCCGGTGACCAAGAGATTAATCTTGGTTTCCTTGGAAGATCCAGAGTTGTATGATCGGGATAAACAAAAAGATGAGCTAACGACCAGAGAGATTTTTCGCTGGCTCATCGCCGCAGAACCTAGTCTTGTTTGGCAGTATTGTCCAAAGGCTTGGATTGCTGAAGTCTTGCCTTCACTAATTCGGTCTCAGCAGGAGAAAGTAGTAGTTGGAGTCCATCTCCAAGAGCCGGTTTTTAGAGAATTGGGTGGCCAAATCAAAGAATCGTTGTTTGCCGAGTCGCTTAATTGTCTAATAATGGTGAGGTCCTTTGACGCCCCGACAGAAGTTATTATTGTTCATGGCGAAAGTCGGCGATGTTTACAAGTTTGGCTTAATTCTGATCTGGAACAATGGGGATTAGTTAGGCGTCGCCGTCAGGAGGACATTATCCCCAAACCCAGCCTGTCCTATTGTTGATATCATCAAGTTTGACCAGTTTGCGGCCCCGACAGTACTGTCGGGGCCACTTTTTTGGCTAAAAATCCGGTTTCTGGTAGGATAGTCTCGTGCCAGTCTAATCAAAAACGGCCAAGCGGGATTAGTTTAATGGTAGAATGTCAGTTTTCCAAACTGAAGGCGAGGGTTCGATTCCCTCATCCCGCACTATGAAAAAATATTGTTATGCCAACGGCAAAATCGGTGATATTAGCAAACCGCAGATTAAACTGAATGATTTGGGCCTGCTGCGCGGGGTGGGCGTTTTTGACTTCGTGAAGGTGACAAGCGGCGTGCCGCTTTTCTGGCGGGATCACCTCGCTCGCTTCCGTCGCTCGGCCAAAACAGTTGGCCTTGTGGTGCCGCTCGTGGATGACAAGCTCACGCGCTTGGCCAAAAGTCTGATTGCCAAGAACAAACTCAAAGAGGGGAGTTTGCGGCTCCTCCTAACTGGCGGCGAGAGCGAGAACGGTTTCGACAAGCCGGCCCAGCCAACCTTAGCCATTTTGGCCGACGAGGCTCACCTCCTGCCGGCGAAAACTTGGAAGCAGGGCGGTAAGCTAATCACGGTTGACCACCAGCGTTTATGGCCGGAGGCCAAAACAACCAATTATCTCCTGGCGATTAAGTTGCAAACGGCCAAGCGTCAAGCTGGCGCAGTCGAGATTTTGTATGTTAGTCGGGGATTAGTGCTTGAAGCTTCCACCAGCAACTTGTTTTATGTTAAAGACGGCGCCATCCGGACGCCCGGGAGCGGCGTTTTGGCTGGTGTTACCCGAGGGATGGCCATCAAGTTGGCGCGCAAGCTTGGCTACCCGGTGACCGAGCGCGATCTTTCGCTCAATGAGCTTTGGCAAGCGGACGAAATTTTTATCACCGCTTCCAACAAAGAAATTTTGCCGATTGTGAAGATTGACGACCGGCCGATTGGTGATGGTAAGCCGGGGCCGGTGACCTTGAAGCTCTTGGCCGCTTATCGCGAATTGGTCGCGGATTACACTCGCAAATTCCGCTGGACGAAAATTTAAAGCAAACAAAACCGAAACCACGAAAAAACCTGCTCGTGGGAGCAGGTTTTTTCGGTAGAGGTAAACGAGCCAGTCTTATTTCACGGCGTCTTTGAGCGCTTTGGCTGGCCGGAACTTCGGCACGCGCATGGCGCCCACTTGAACGGTCTCGCCGGTGCGAGGGTTCCGGGCGGTGCGGGCGGCGCGGACCTTGGTTGAGAAGATGCCCAGGCCGGCAATGGAGACTTCCTCACCCTTCTTGAGCGTCTTAACGATGGACTCAATCATGGTGTCAACGGCCTGCTCGGCTTGAGTTTTGGTACCGCCGATCAGCTCATGGACCGCGTCAACGATCGAAGCTTTATTCATATTAAACTTATTAAGCTTTTTAATAAGAGACGACCTTGGTTCCACCTGCCGTCTAGTATATATTCCTAGCCATTTTTCCGCAATAGAGCCATCTTTTGAGCAAGAGGAGGGCTTCTGCTTGACAAAATAGCAATGATTATGCTATAATTAAAGAAGATAATGAATTGTCAATGGTCTGAATAAGGCCAAACCCGGAGGGAAGAAAAATGAAGATGTTGAAATTTACGGTGTTTGCGGTGGTGACGTACATTTATTTCGGTGGCCTGGTACTTGGGGGGATCGGATTGGTTTCTGACCTCTTCGACTACACGCCTTGGTCTATGATGGTGACGAATATCGCCATCCTGATTATGTTCGTTACCCAGGCGACTTGGGGAGTGGTGGTCGGAACCATTTGCCACTACCGTGGTTGGGAGGTGGTTGGTGGCTGGAAGAATCTTCCCGCCATGATCGTTCTCGAGTCCACCGTTTTTACCATTCCTAGTATGGTTTTGGGGATGGTCCATTACTTCCGGGTCGGGAAGTTTTTTCCCACTCCTCAGGAATGTTAATGTGTTAGTCGGCTAAGCCGACAACCCCGCAGGTGCGCAATGCGCACCTGCGGGATATTTTTTTTGCTTAATTTTGGGGAATTTAGCGGGCGAATTCGATGACGCGGTTTTCGCGGATAACGGTAACTTTGATTTCGCCCGGATATTTGAGTTCCTGTTCAATTCGGAGAGCAATATCGCGGGCAATTTGCCGCGCTTCCAAGTCACTCACCGCTTCCGGCTTCACGAAGACGCGGATCTCGCGGCCAGCCTGGATGGCGTAGGTTTTATCAATCCCGGGGAAGGAGTTGGCAATGTCTTCCAAATCCTTCAGGCGCTTCAAATAATTCTCGAGCGAGTCGCGCCGGGCGCCCGGTCGGGCGCCGGAGATGGAGTCGGCCACTTTGACGATAATCGATTCAATCGTTTCATACGGATATTCCTCATGGTGGGCTTGCATCGCTTTGATAATCGCTTCGCCGGCGCCGAACTTCTCTAAGATTCGCCGGCCAATTTCCACATGGGTGCCGGGCACCTCGTGGTCAACTGCTTTGCCGATGTCGTGCAGGAGGGCGCCGGCGCGGGCGACCACTGGGTCGGCGCCAAGCTCCTCGGCCAGCATCCCGGCCAAGTGCGACATCTCCACTGAATGTTGGAGAACATTCTGACCGTAGCTGGTGCGGAAGTGGAGCCGGCCTAAGATGAGTAAAATCCGTTGATCAAGGTTGAAGACGCCGGCTTCATAAGCGGCTTGCTCGCCTTTCTCTTTGATAATTTTCGAAATTTCTTCTTTGGCTTTCTCAACCGTCTCTTCGATCTTGGCTGGTTGAATTCGGCCGTCTTTAATCAGGTTCTCAAGCGCTACTCGGGCAATTTGCCGGCGGACGGGGTCAAACGAGGAGAGAACGATTGAACCTGGGGTGTCGTCAATCACCACCTCCACGCCGGTCGCTTTCTCAAACGAGCGGATGTTCCGCCCCTCCTTGCCGATAATTTTGCCTTTCAAGTCGTCCGACGGGATGTCAACGGTGGTCGACATCACTTCTGGCACGGTGCTGGTGGCCAGACGTTGGATGGTGTTGGCGAGAATGTCTTTGGCCCGGCGCTCAAGCTCCGCTTGGCCGACCGTCTCCAGTTTGTGGAGACGAACTGACAAGTCCTCACTCTCCTCGCGCTCGATGGTTCGGATTAGCTCCTCCTTGGCCTCGGGGGTGGTCATTTTGGCCACCCGTTCCAATTCGCGGTTCCGCTCCTCAGCCAACTGACTCACCTCGGCCTCTTTCTGCTTAATCTCTTCAATCTGACGTTTGAGGGAATCGGACTCCTTATCAATATCAGCCTGGCGCTTATCCAAAAGCTCGTCTTTGTTGAGGAGACGATCTTCCATTTTCTTTAATTGCTGTTCTTTCTCAGCCTCTTTGGCTTTGGCTTCTGCCAAGAGTTTGTCGGCCTCGGCTTCCGCCTCGGCCACTACTTGCTGGGCCTTGTCTTTGGCTTCAAGCATCGCTTGCTTAACCGAGAGTTCAAGCGACCCCTTTTGGCCCAAGGTAACGAGCCAACGGAGGAAATAGCCAATCACAATACCGGCCAGGCCCACAATGCCGGTGATTAACACGAAGGTGACTAAATTCATAAGGTGCGGCGGCCAGCCGACCTGACTAAACAAACATTAATCTCGAAGGACTAAGAGCGAGAATGATTCGGCGGGAGACATAACGGTTAGGCTTGATCAAAAGTTCGTTAGTTATTCAGATCAACTGGTCCAGATTTAACGATAATAAAGGAAATACGCCCTCATCCTACCAGAGCGAGCGCGAACTGTAAAGAGTGGCGGTTTTAAAGCTGGCCGTTGTTATTGACAAACTAACAGTAACATGCTAAACTTAACTTACAACCAACAAGAAAGGAGATCTTTGTATGTGTCAGGATGAAGGAGAAATCATTATGGTCGCGGCCGATGAGCCGCTTGCTCCGACGGCACCTCTTCTTGACCCCAAGGGCCCCTGTCCATAATAGACAGAGGCCTCAAGACGAAACCACCCGGTTGCGCAAGCAATCGGGTGGTATTTTGTTTCACTAAGTTTTTCTTACTTGTTCTTCGGTTTGATGATGTCGTCGATAATGCCGTACTTTTTGGCCTCGTCGGCATACATGAAGAAGTCGCGTTCCACATCCTTCTCAATTTTCTCCAATTTTTGGCCAGTCGCTTCGGCTAGGAATTTGTTGAGCCGCTCGCGCAATTTCAAAATATGCTTAGCGCTGATTTCAATATCCGTTGCCTGACCCTCGGCACCACCTAGTGGCTGATGGATCATCACTTCCGAATTGGGGAGAGCGAAGCGTTTGCCCTTGTTGCCAGCGGCCAGCACAATCGCGCCGCCTGAAGCTGCCAAGCCGACGCAAACCGTTGAAACATCCGGCTTAATATGGCGAATAGTGTCAACGATCGCGAGGGTGCTGGTGGCCGAACCGCCGGGGGAATTAACATACAAAGTAATATCTTTCTTTGGATCTTCGGACTCAAGGAAGAGGAGTTGGGCAATAATAATATTGGCCGAGATATCATCAATCGGCCCGCCGAGGAAGATAATCCGCTCTTTCAATAAGCGCGAGTAAATGTCGTAGGCGCGTTCGCCGAAGGGGGACTTTTCAATTACAGTAGGAATAAGCATAAAAATAATCCTATACTTTTTTGGCGGCGGCTTCAAGCCGCTCCCAAACCTTCTCCATTGTTAAAACGTGAGCCACATAAGCGGCCAGGCGTTCTTCGGCCACGTCCGGATAATGACCTTTTAGGTGCTCGGTTTCTTTCTTAACTTGTTCGGGCTCTGGCTCGAGCTTTTCCGTTTTGGCGATTTCGTTCATTGTGAGGCCAACTTTGACTCGTTTCTCGGCATCAGCTTGCCAAGCGGCGCGCAGATCAGCCTCGGTTTTTTTAAGATGAGTGAGATAGTCGTCAAACTTCATCCCCACTCGTTCCAGACTATCTCTCAGCTCGGCCAACATTTTGTCGGTTTCGGCTTCAATGAGAGTGGCCGGAACAACGAGCTTGGTTTTGGCAATGACTCCTTCAATCAAGCGCAAGCGCCATTTATCTTCCGCTTGCTTCTCTTTCTCGGCGGTCAGATTTTTCCTGATTTGCTCGGTCAGGTCTTGGGCAGTTTTAAATTCGCCAAATTGGGTGGCCAATTCGTCGGTTAAGGTTGGTTTTTCTTCACCGGGCTTGGTTCGGCTCGCCAACAGTTCAGCGATCACCTTATTAACTTCTTCATCGGTCACACTGACCACCTCGCGCGTGTCGCCAATTTTTTGAACGATTGTTTGCCAGTCGGGGAGGTCAATCACCGGAATCACATCAGTTGTAATTTTGAAACCCAAATCTTCACCCAAGGCGAGCTTGGTCAAAGTGATTTGCGGCTGGCCGATGGCATCGATTTTGTGCTCAGCCAAAATTTTCGGGTATTCGGTTTGGAGCGCTCGTTCGGCCATTGCTTCCAAAATCTGGCCGTTGCCCAGTTCGCGTTCAAGCACTGCCTCGGGGATGTGGCCAGCGCGGAAACCATCAAGCTTGGTTGTTTGATTGAACTCGGCCAAAACCGCCGATTTCTCGGCGGCAAATTGGGTTGCGGGGATTAGCCCCTCAATGATCACTTGGGAGTGATCGGTGGTTGTGATTTTAACTTCAGCCATTCTTCAATTTTAGAGGGAAGAATCAAGTCCGGCGTCTAAGCTGTCCAAATTGGTGGCGTTAACATCAGCTTCAATGTCAGCCAAATCGGTGGAAGTGCTTTGCCGGCCCAGTTGGTTCACTATTTGATCAGTCGAGGTGCTAGTTTGCGGGATCGCTTCCGGTGTGGTTCGGCTCTGCCAGAGATAAACGCCGCCGATGATTAAGAGAATAATGATGATGACGATACCAACCAACGGACCTTTGGTCTCTTGATCTGGCGTCATGTTGGGAGTGCCTAAGTTATCCATATTATTAATTATTAGCGCTATTAATCACTTTGAGTTCTTGAACCGCTTCCACCACTTTGGCGTGAGCGGCTTTAACTGTGAGGACGGCTTCTCGGAGCAAATCTTTCGCGGCGGCCAAAACGCTTGGGGTAGAGGTGCTGGTTGTGCTGGTCGCGGTGGTTGAAGCGAGGAGACTCGCCCAGGCTGGCGCGAGGTTATCAATTTTAGTTTGGCTATCGGCAATTAGGTTTTTGGCTTCGGTCAAAGTTGTTTCCACTTCGGCAACGGTTTTGCCCTCGGCTTTCCATCTAGCCACCAAGGTCTCGATTCTTCCCACAAATAAGCGGCTCCGGTCTAAGGCGGCGTTGAGCCGGCTGGTCATTTTTTCAACGTACAATTGAACGCGCTCATTTTGCCAATCGCCCTTTTGTTCGGCTTGCTGGGCGCGATATTGTTCCAGTAATTCATCGCGCTTTTCTTGGTATTCGCGGCGGACTTCTGAGCTAAATGGCTGGCCCAAGCGATAGCCGGGCTTCTCGTCGGTGCTGGTCGCCGCTGTTTGGGCGCTACCGGCAAGCGGCGAAGTTATCATCATTAGAGCCAATAAACTGAATAATGGTTTGATCATAAGTAATGATTAAAGTTATTTGATAAATTGGTCGCTGCCTACTTGGCGGCACCGTACTTAGCTTGATATTGCTCAAGCGCGTGATTAATGTCAACTAGCGCCTGGGCTCGATCCTGCCAGTCGGCCACCTTGACCTCCTTCTTCTGCAAATCTTTATAAACGCTGAAAAAGTGCTTGATTTCTTTTAAGGTGTGTTCATCGATGTCAGAAATTTCGTTGATGTGGTTGAAACGTGGATCTTTGATCGGCACAGCCAAAATTTTGGCATCCGATTCACCATCATCGGTCATTTGGAGCACGCCGATTGGGCGAGCAGCGACCAAGCAGCCCGGGACGAACGGTTCATGACTCATCACCAAAACGTCAAGCGGGTCATTGTCGTCCCATAGGGTTTGGGGGACGAAGCCGTAGTTGGTTGGGTAGTGCATCGGCGAGTAGAGAACGCGGTCAACGTGGATCATGCCAGTATCTTTATCGAGCTCATACTTAATCCGCGACATCTTCGGGATCTCGATCACGACGTTTAATTTTTCCGGTTCGCCCGCCGGCAAAGTGTGCCAAATATTATTCGTCATCTTGGGTTTCTTTATTAACGCTAGTAACTTCTCCTAGTGTATCATCATCAGCTTTGTCGCCAATTGGACCCTCGGGATTAACAATGTCAATCTTCCAACCAGACAATCTGGCGGCTAAACGGACATTCTGACCGCCCTTGCCGACCGCCAAAGAGAATTGATCCCCCGGGACAGTGACGGTGGCAACATGATTTTCTTCATCCAGATCAATGTTGCTAATCTTCGCGGGTGAGAGAGCGTGCTCAATGAAACGAGCGGCATTGTCGGACCATTCAATAATGTCGATTTTTTCGCCGCCCAGTTCTTGAATAACGGTGTTGACGCGACTGCCGCGTTGGCCGACCATTGAGCCGACGGGATCAACGTTTGAGTCGTTGGAGGCCACCGCGATTTTGGTCCGGCTACCAGCCTCGCGGGCAATTGCTTTGATTTCTACTGTGCCACTTGCCACCTCCGGCGCTTCGGTCGCAAACAGTTTCTCGACTAACTTGGGGTTGGTGCGAGAGAGGCGCAAAGTCACACCCCGTGGCGTGTCTTCCACTAAATAGAGATAAGCCTTGATCCGCTCGCCTTGGCGGTAGAACTCGCCTCGAACCTGCTCCTCATAGGGGAGGATAGCGGTGGTTCGGCCAACGTCGATGAATACGTTGCCCCGTTCAATTTTATGAACGGTGCCGGAGACCAATTCGCCCTCACGATTGCCAAATTCTTCCAAAATCGAACCTTTTTCCGCTTCGCGCAGGCGCTGAATAATCACCTGCTTGGCGGTTTGGGCAGCAATCCGGCCGAAGTCGTCTTTGGTTTCCAAAGGGAAAACGAGTTCATCGCCCACCTGGGCGTCTTTCTTGATCTTTCGGGCGTCGGCTAACCACAGATGATGCTCTTCATTGAAACGGACTCGCTCATCAGCATTTTCGTCGGTTTCAGACTCCTGCTTGTCGGTAGACGGGGCAGCCTCTTCCGGTTCCTCCTCGCCTTCAGCGAGTGGCGGTTTGGCGGTTGTTTCATCCACCACAATTTTGACCTGGTAGAAGTCTAATTTACCAGTCTCGGTGTCAAAATCAGCCCGAATAATCTGCCCTTTCCGGCCGTAATCTTTGCGATAGGCAGCGGTTAAGGCGTCTTTAATCGCTTCAATAATTTTATCTTTAGGGATATTGCGCTCTTCTTCCATTTGTTCCAGCGCGGCTTTTAAGGCTTTGAGGTCTAACATAATTTTAGATAGCTATTAGCTTTCAGCTTTTAAAAAAGATCCGTGGGCACGGATCTGACCCTTTTAGTATGCTCTTTTGGTCAATTTTTGTCAATATTGAGCAAAATTAGCCAGTTATCAACAGTTATTAGGCCAATCAAACCGGCTTTGTGGGGTTAATTTTGCTACAATTAGGCCAGATGGATACTCCAATCACCCCCAATCCTATCATCCCCACCCCACCACCTTCTCCGGCGCCTTCGCGCCGGCCGCTTTTCTTGTTGGTGATAGCGGTGGTGATCCTTGCTTTGATTTTGATTGCTTGGCGGCAGGGTTGGTTTAGCCGGTCAGCTGGGACTAGCGACTTGACTGAAGAAGAGATTGCGGCGATCGAGAACTTTTTAGCCCAAACTGATTTCGCTACCTCTTCGCCCGAAGAAGCGGCGGCCATTAATGACTATTTGCAAACTGCGACCGACACTTTAAGTGAAAGCGAGAAGGCACAAATTTTAGATTATTTGCAATAAAATTATATGAAGAAAAACATTTTAATCTTAGTCTTACTCGCTATTTTGACGCCAATGATTGGTTTGGCTCAAACTCCCCCGGCTTTTCAAAGCCCGACTGAAAATCCGCCCAATTGCACCAACCCAAGCATCATTGGTTGCTGGCCGCCTCTTAACGTTTCATCACTTAGTCAAACCAAAACCGGTGGTTTGGTGGTGAGCGGCCTGCGCTCCCTACTTGATCTCTTTGTTGACGGTCGGTTGGGGGTGGGCACCACCAATCCGGGGGCTAAGGTGGAGATTGTTGGCAGTGGCGGACAAAACATCGACTTTATTTCTTCTGGCCGGCTCAAATCCAATTCGTCCCAAGGTGGTTTGTGGCTGTCTAACACCAATGATGGTTTTGTTGGCAATTATCAAAACAACATTGGCTTCTGGACGCCAACTGTTGGCTGGAACACTTTCCAAATCAATAAAACTACCGGCAATGTGGGTATCGGTACCGGTAACCCAACTGCTAAATTGGATGTAAACGGCAATATTTGCTACATGGACAATGGCGTTCGGAAATGTTTCGGTAGCGGTAGCGGCACCCCAACCGGCGGCGACGGGATTGGTTCGGACGTTCTCTATACTTCCTTTGGTGGTTGTTTGCCGGCGATTGGTTGTCCGAACCGAAGCGGCGATTCCGGCCCAACTCAAGACTTGGTAGAAGTTGGTAATGTTGGTACGCTTGTTTTAACTTGTCCGACCGGCTACAAAGTTGTCTCTGGTGGCGCCGAATGTGACACGGGTGGCGGGGTTGGCTTCTCGGCAACAATGGCATTTCTGACCGAAAGTCGGCCAATTAGCGAAACCGAATGGGAGGTCCAGTGTACTCGTTACACTGTTACTAACCTAACTTTAGTAATGGCCGTAACTCGCAGTATTGAAGCGATGAAGCGAGCTTCAATTATTTGCGCCAAGTAAAAGCAATAAATTTTAAATAACCAAAACTTATGTTTAACAGCAAAAAAATTCTGGAATTCGTCAAAGTAGCGATTACGGTAGCGGTGTTGACCATCGGCACTGGCTACGCTTTGGCCAACTGGGCTAGCGCTCCGGGTGCCCCGACCTACTGTCCTACTGGATATTCCGGTTGTGATGCACCGATTAATGTCTCCAAAACTAGCCAAGTGAAAACTGGCGGTCTTGGTATCGGCGCCGCTTTCTCCACCAAAGGCAAGACTATTTTGGCTCACGGTCAGAACGAACCGGTAATCGCCGACAATTTGCGGGCGAAAGTTTACGGCCGAGTGGGCGCAAAGGCTTATTGTGATGAAGAAGGTAATAATTGTATTATCCCGGGAACAGTGACGCCAGGCGGGGGTGGTGGCGGTGGAATCAGTACCTTCTCATTTTCTTGTCCGAAGGGTCAAGCGTTAAGCGCGGTTGCTTCTGATGGATCTTTTGATTGTGTTAAAACTGGTTTTAGTATCAATTTACCTGATTTACCGGGTTTACCTGGTCCGAGTGACAGCACTGAGGAAGATACTCGCCAATGTTATGACACTGTCTGTAGTGATCCGGTTATCGCTTGTAAGGCTGGCTACTTCCGTCAAAGTACCCAAACGTGCACCAACTTTAATCAGGCTGGCAAGATAAATCATTGTTGTCCCAATTAAATTATCAACTTAAACCTCGGCTAAGCGCCGGGGTTTTTGCTATAATTTTAATATGAGTTTGAAAGGCGACGATCTAAAAAAATTTATTTTAAGCGAAGGCTTGGCGCCGGTTTCGGCGGTGGAGCAAGCCGCCGCCGAAGCGGGCGATGACAATAGTCGTTTGGCTCAATTGTTGATTGAGGGCGGGCACATCACCGACGAAGCCTATCGTCGGATTGAAGCCTACCTTCTTGGCATCCCTTTCATTGAACTGTCGAAGACAACGATTGATAAAGAAGTGTTGCAATTGATTCCTGAACCGATTGCCAAAAAACATAATATCGTGGCTTTTAATCGTTCACCGCGCGGCTTGGAAGTGGCGATGCTCAACCCGGCCGACATCACGGCAATTGATTTTATTCGCAAAAGCGCTGGGGTCAAAGTGTTACCTCGCCTGACCGATGTGCCGTCAATCAAACACGCTCTAGTCCAATATCAGCAAAGTTTGAAAGATGAGTTTAGCGGCATCATTACTCGGGAATCAGCCGCTCTTCATGATCCGGGTGCTTTGTCAGGTGATGAACTGAAGCGTATGGCCGATGATTTGCCGGTGGTCCGAATTGTTGAATCGCTCCTTTCCCACGCTTATTCGCAAAAAGCGTCAGACATTCACATCGAGCCCTACGAACAGGAATTAATTATCCGTTACCGGATTGATGGTCTGCTTCATGACACCATGTCATTGCCTCGTCAGGCGGCCGCCGGCATTGTTGCCCGCATCAAGGTGCTCTCGGGTTTACGTTTAGACGAGAAACGTTTGCCTCAAGATGGCCGGTTTAAAATGGAGTTGGGCGGCGATAAAGTTTCTTTTCGCGTTTCAGTTTTGCCGACTAATTATGGCGAGAAGGTGGTAATGCGTCTTTTGCCGGATACGGTTCAGGGTTTGACCCTTGATGAACTCGGTTTTCATGGTGAAGGATTAGAACGCTTACATCAAGCCGTTCGATTGTCGACAGGAATGATCTTAGCCACTGGTCCAACCGGCTCGGGCAAAACCACTACTCTTTATAGTTTGCTCAATATTTTGAATACACCGGACGTGAACATCTCAACCATTGAGGATCCGATTGAATATCAAATTCCACGGATTACCCAAACTCAAGTAAAGCCGGACATCGGTTTCACTTTCGCGTCTGGCTTGCGATCACTCGTTCGTCAGGACCCCGACATTATCATGGTGGGCGAAATTCGCGATAAAGAAACGGCCGATTTGGCGGTTAATGCCGCTTTGACTGGCCACCTGGTTTTATCCACCTTGCACACCAATTCAGCGGCTGGCGCCGTGCCGCGGCTCCTTGATATGAAGGTTGAGCCGTTTTTGCTCACCTCAACCATTCAAGCGGTGATTGGTCAGCGTTTGGTGCGTCGGCTAACGATGCGAAAAGAGGCTTATCGCTTATCGGCTCAAGAAATCAAAACTCTAGGTGAACAAGTTGATTTGGATCGAATGCTTAAAATTCTTAAGGCCGAAAATGTGGTTGATAAAAAAAGCGATTGGTCAGACATCGACTTCTACCGACCGGTAGCCAAAGGCGATGATGATGGCTACGAAGGCCGAGTGGGAATCCACGAAGTTTTAACCATGTCACCAGCGATTAAAGAATTGATTATGAAACCAGGCACCGGCGACGATCAAATTGAAGCCCAAGCCAAAACCGAAGGGATGCTCTCGATGATTGAAGATGGAATTTTCAAATCGGTCCAAGGGGTTACCACTTTGGAGGAAGTGCTGCGAGTGATTACTGAATAATTATGAAATTTACTTATCAAGCCCAACGCCAAAATGGTGAGCGGGTCGCCGGTCGCGAAGAAGCGCTTGACCGGTTTGCCTTAGCGCGAGCGATCCGCTCGCGTGGCTTGGTCCTTATCTCGGCCACCGCTTTGGAGGAGGCGCCAACTAAAAGTTGGTTTAAATTTAGTTGGCGAAGCACTCGTGTGCCGCTGCGAGACATCATCTTATTTACCGGCAACTTAAGTGTTTTGATTCAAGCTGGTTTATCGCTTTCTCGCTCACTTGAGGTGTTGCGCCAGCAAAGTAAGCGTCCAGCCTTAACCGCGGTCATCGAGGACTTAAGCGCTCGTGTGGCTGCTGGCGCGCCACTCGCCGCTGCTCTTGAAGCTCATCTTATTTTCCCGCCAGTGGTATCAGCAATGGTTCGGGCGGGTGAAGGTTCAGGTACCTTGCCAGAAGCGTTGAGCTTGGTTTCGGCCCAACTTAAAAAAAGTTATGACTTGCGCCGAAAGGTGCTCGGAGCGCTTATCTATCCGGCAGTGGTTTTTGCTGCCATTATTGTGATTGGCATTTTGATGATGATTTTCTTAATTCCGACTTTAGTCGCCACCTTCAATGATTTGAAGGTGGACTTGCCGTTTATGACGAAGGTTATCGTGGCGACTAGTAATTTATTAATCACTGATTGGCCGTGGCTTCTTCTCTTTGGTCTAGTCCTTATTGTCGGCGGCGGTTTGCTTAGGCGGGTTAAGAAGGTAAAAATCGGTTGGCAAAAACTGTTGCTCAAAACACCGGTAATTCAAAAATTCATAAAGGAGTTGAATGCCGCCATTTTAATGCGAACCACCTCCTCACTTCTCGCGGCCGGTGTGGGTTTGACCGAGAGTCTAACCATTACTAGCCAAGTGCTTCAGAACCATGTTTATCGGCAAATTTTAGATGGGGCAGCCTCCTCGATTCAACAGGGCTTACCGCTCTCGGCCATTTTCAAATCTTACGGTGAAGTTTTACCGATTTTGGTTGGCGAGATGACCGAGGTGGGGGAGGAAACCGGCAATCTCTCTGGTATGTTGTTGAAAGGCGCCGAATTTTATGAAGAAGATGTTGATCAGCTGACCAAAAATTTGTCGACGGTTATTGAGCCAGCCTTAATGATTGTCGTTGGTTTAGCGGTTGGGGTGTTTGCAATCTCGATGATTGGACCGCTTTATTCAATTAGCGACGCTTTCTAATTTAATGATTAACCGCGGCTTCACTTTAGTGGAAGTAGTGATTGCTACCGCCTTGCTGCTTGGCTTGGTGGTAGCGATTTATCAAGGTTTAGTCAGGGTGATGAACTTGATCCAGCTTTCCAGCGACAAAACCATTGCCGCTCAATTAGCGACTGAGTATTTGGAATTGGCTCGAAACTTATCTTACGCTGATGTTGGTTTAATCGCTGGTGTGCCAGCTGGTCTCTTGACGCGAGTTCAAACTGTCAGTCGCAACAACCACGATTACACTGTTACTTATACGATTCGAAATGTTGATGATCCATTTGATGGTTTGATTGGTGAAACACCTAACGATTTGACACCAGCCGATTATAAGCTAGTTGGGGTGACTGTGGAATGTGATTTATGCCAAAATTTCACACCAGTAACGGTGACAGCCACTATTGCACCCTTAAGTTTGGAATTAACCACTGGTAATGGCGCCTTGTTTGTTAAGGTGTTTGATGCCAATGGTGATCCGGTCGCCGGCGCGACTGTTCGAATAGAAAATAATGCCACCACACCGGCAATTGATATTAGCGAGACAACCAACAATGATGGTATTTTTCAACTGATTGATACGCCGCCGAGCGACTTAAGCTATCAAATCACCGCGTCTAAAGACGGCTACTCAACCAGTCGAACTTACACGGCCGCCGAACTTGGCGGGGCGACGCCGGTTTTGCCACTCGCTACCATTCTGGCGAACACGGTTACTCAAATCAGCTTCGCGATTGATTATTTGAGCGATTTGGCTGTTGAGACAGTTAGTCCAACCTGCGAACCGATTGGCAGTATTACTCTATCTGGCCACGGCGATAAACTAATTGGCACTTTGCCAGACACCTACAAAACCGATTTAAGTGGTAGTACCAATTCAAGCGGGGTCAAAACTTACGGCTTGGAATGGGACAACTATGATTTAGCCATCACTTCGACCAGTTACGACTTAGCAGGGACCTTGCCGCTGTTGCCGCTTGCTCTCTCACCCGGCGCCAATCAAACTCTCAAACTAATTTTGGTACCAGCCGATCCTTATAGTCTTCAGGTGACGGTTAAAGAAGCGGGGAGTGGTCTGCCGTTGCCTGATGCCACGGTTACTTTAATTAAAAATGGAGTAACAGTTGAAACTAAATCAACCAATCAAGGCTTCTTTAATCAAACTGACTGGTCTGGTGGTGCCGGTCAGGATCTCTGGTTGGACTCAAGCCGTTATTTAGCTGACGACAGTAATGTTGATGTCACCACTACTCCCGGCGAAATCAAATTGAAAAATAATTTAGGCCAATATGCCGCTAGTGGTTATCTAACTTCGTCACTTTTTGATACTGGCGCCACTTCTACTACTTTTTATCGCTTGTCATTTAGTCCTCAAGATCAAGCCACTTCAACTGGCGCCACCCCAGTCCGATTTCAATTAGCAACCGGCAACGATCCAGCGACCACTACTTGGGAATTCTTGGGTCCCGATGGTACCGCTGCCACTTATTATTCGACGACTGATTCCGATCTGGCGGCTATCCTTGATAATCACCGCTATCTCCGTTATCGGGTTTATCTGGCGACCGACGATCCAACTATCTCACCCAACGTGGCTGATATCGCCTTCACTTATTCTTCGGCTTGCACGCCTTACGGCCAAGTTTTGTTTCAAGGTTTGACTAACGGTAATTACGAAGTGGGGGTCGAAAAAAGTGGTTATCAAAATGCCACTGAACCAATCACTATTTCAAGTGCTGATACGACAGCTGATGTCGCCTTATCACCCCAACCTTAATCTTTATGCTTAATCATCGCGGCTTTACTTTAATCGAAATTTTGGTGGTCGTCGGAATTTTAGGTCTGGGAATCACTTCTGTTTACAACTTTACTGGTGATCTTTTGGCCAACAACCTCTATCTTCAGGAAAAAATTTTAGCCGAAGGGGAGGGTCGAACGGCGATTAAAATGATTGTTCGCGAATTGCGGGGCGCCGGTCAATCCAACACCGGGGTTTATCCGATTGACAGCGCTTCTGCCACTAGCTTGGTGTTTTATGCCGATACTGATGGTGACAACTTGTTTGAACGTTTGCACTATAGCGCAAGTGGTAGTGAGCTTAGACGGGGAGTAGTGGTGCCAAGCGGTGAACCATTAACTTATAATTTGAATAATGAAACCGAAAAAATTTTAACTGCTCGTCTGGCGACCTCATCGATTTTTTCGTTTTATGACCAAACTTATGCCGGTACCAGCTCGCCTTTAGCCGAACCTGTTACTTTGGCTGACATTCGTCTGGTCAATATTAATTTGTTGCTAGAAATTGATGAACGCTTTAATTCTGAGCCGCTCCAAGCGTCGGGTTGGGCGGTGTTACGCAACCTGAAAGATAATCTATGAACCAATTTAATCGACAGCGCGGCCACCTCCTTCTCCAAGTGCTAGTGTTTGGCACGATTGGTCTCATCTTAGTTTGGTCGTTGGCTGGTCTGGCGCGAGTTAATATCATCGCTAGCCGGAACAGTTTGGAACGAGAACAAGCTTTTCATTTGGCAGAAGCTGGTGTTGAATATTATCGCTGGCATTTGGCTCACGCCCCGACTGATTTTGAGGATGGTACTGGCGAACCGGGTCCATATGTTCATAATTATTATGATAAGGACGGTAATTTACTGGGCACCTTCTCGCTTGCAATTGAGCCGCCTCTCCTAGGCTCCACTTTAGTGAAAATTACTTCAACTGGCACCGAAACACTAACTGGCATCAGCCGAACAATTGAAGTCAAATTAGCTATCTCCTCACTCGCTAAATACGCTTTCATCTCTAATCAAGCGGTTCGCTACGGCGCCGGTACGGAAATTTTTGGCCCAATTCACTCAAACGATGGTATTCGCTTTGATGGTTTGGCCCACAATTTAGTAACGAGTGCCAAAGATAAATATGATGACCCTGACCATAGTGGTGACCTGGAATATGCGGTTCACACCCACTTGTCGCCAACTGACCCTTTGCCGCCGGCGACCTTACCAGCCAGAACCGATGTTTTTGCCGCCGGCCGGCAGTTCCCGGTGCCGGCGATTGACTTCAATTGGTTTACGGCTGATGTTTCGCAAATGAAGACCGATGCTCAGGCTGGAGGCTTATACTTCGCTGCTTCTGGTGCTCTTGGCTATAATTTGGTTTTGCAAACCAATGACACCTTCAAGTTATATCGAGTTGATTCGCTCGCGGCGGCACCAAGTGGTTGCTCTAATGTTGCTGGTCAATCTGATTGGGGAACTTGGTCAGTTGGCAGTCAGACCTTGCTTGGTACCCACAACTTTCCTGGGAACGGTCTGGTTTTTCTGGAAGACAACTTGTGGGTGGAAGGGGAGATTGATACTGCTCGCTTGACCATTGTTTCGGCTCGTTTCCCGGAAACGAGTAGCACCAACACCAATATTACTATCAATAAAAACGTTCGCTATAACAATTATGATGGGCAAGATGTTATCGCTCTCATTGCTCAAAAAAACATCAATGCTGGTCTGGTGAGTAATGACACTCTGACGGTTGATGCCGCTTTAGTCGCCAAGAATGGTCGGGTTGGCCGATTTTATTATGAGAATGATTGCTACCCTTATAACCACCGCTCGACTATCACTTTGTTTGGCATGATTGCCAGTAATCAGCGCTACGGCTTCGCTTATACCGATGGGACTGGTTATACCACTCGGAATATCGTTTATGACGGTAATTTGCTCTATAATCCGCCGCCCTCCTTCCCGCTGACAACCGATCAATACTCAGTTATCTCTTGGCGTGAGCTTTAATTGATCTCTGGTATAATACGGCCATGGCCAAAAAGCTCCTGGTTGCTAATTGGAAGATGAATCCGGCAACGCCGCGCGAAGCGCGGCAAT
>ENA-UOWG01001885-UOWG01001885.1-activated-sludge-metagenome-genome-assembly--contig:-NODE-1885-length-19376-cov-5.407639_pt1 | contig 19376 bp, 21 predicted proteins | sample MGYA00238147_ERZ761563 | MGnify/ENA primary metagenome ERZ761563 (study PRJEB28884, sample SAMN05720216) | anaerobic digester metagenome | isolation source: active sludge of municipal... | reverse complement strand
TCAGGACCGTTAGGTTCATCTACGTTAGCTACCACAACGTTTGAGACGGGTGCGCCATCGCTACCAGAAGGTTCGTCAACACGAGCAACAACAGGGGACCGGTAATCAACGATGTTGAGAGTAGTGCCACCTTCAGGCCCTACCCAAGCATCACTGTCTTCAACCATCACAGTGTATTCATGGTAAATCACAGTAAGACGGAATCCCTGTCCTTGAGTCTGGGCAGGCCACACCTTAAATTTACCCTCAGTGTCTGTAATAATGTCTTGACCTCGAATTACCAACCCGCCTTCTACCAAGGCATAGGGCAACGGGGTGTTAGTGTTCTTGACGCTAAGGCGAATTTTCAGCCCAGAAGCAGGGATACCTTCTTGGGTTTTGTAGGTACGAGTTAATGCTGGCATGATATAGTTTCCTATAAAGGTTAAAAAAGGGGAAGGCACCGAATAAGGTTACCAACGACTGAAATTACGTAGCTTCTGCCTTTGGTCCCAATAAGTGTACTATGCCTAACAGGGCATCGTCTAGAGTCTTCTCTGTTATGGTAGTTGACCCAAATACGACCGTACAATTATCTTTTGCTGTACGCTTGAACGTTTCGTACATACTTGTCATCGTCAACTTGCGGTTGCACACTACAATTAGGGGAACAGGTTTTCCATCCTTTACTTCAGGGTTCCCTATTTCATACATAACCCGGTCTGGAGTAAGTGTGATAGTAATCCCAACGTTTGCCAACTCTGGAACAATATTCCTGTAGTGTTTGCAGTGAGGAACAAAGGTGTCAAACACGTAGCCGTACAACACGACGTGGCAGGCGGGTAATACAGTGTGTACGGACTTAACTACCTCTGAAGGCTGGGGTTTAGGTTTGTCAGTTATAGGGGTGTCGGAACCAACAAGTTCTTTATACGCTAAGGGAGATACCTCTGCAGCCATACTAGGGATAGTAGGGACAACAGGAATAGTGCCTTGCTTTCGTACTTCGGCTAAATAACCATCAATGATTTTCTTGAGAGTGTCTATCTGAGAATCAACTACAGCAACATGGTGTCCCAATAGTTTTCGGATTTCATCTGATACCGCAGTCTTTAGTTCTTGGAGGTCATCTCTGGAGATTGCCGTAGTATCTGAGGTCCTAGAGGTTGATGCACTAGCTGAGGTATCTGATTTTTCCGAAACCTTTAGCTGGCGTAGGTATTCGTTTTCCACCTCAGCATATACTGGAAGTATCTTAGCAAACCAATACGTGGCGTTCTCTTTTGTCTTTCTGTACTCTAGAGGAATGCACATCTCTTGGATACGCTTGAATTCCTCTGTCTTGGGCAAAAATGGATGAGTGTTCCTGAGTTCAAGTAACGCCAAAGCTAGTTTTCTTAACGTAGCTGTATCCCACTTCACCTTAAAGTTCTTGGTGCCTTTGCAGGTGAACTTCGTTGTGGTTGTTTCACCTGTGCCTTGACTTGGGCTTGAGCTATTGACAGAGGGTTGTTCCATGCTATCCCCAAAAGTAAGAAAGGTCGGCGTAGGTATGTATGCCTACCCGACCTGTGTTTTGTCTTATGCCTGAGACGTGTTACTGGTAGTAGTTTCCCCAGAAACGCCAGTCACAGCAGGAGGGACAGAACTTCCCGCCGCCCCGTCGTTACTGCCTACAGCACCTTCAGACACGCCTTCACCTGCCTGCAAATAGTAGGAGAGAGTTTCTTCTACTGCTTGTACAGGTTCGTGCAAGGCACTAGTGTCCAACAGCGGAGTAACTGTCAGCACAATCGGAACCGCGCCATACAACTTCACAGTCTCGTGTTGGCCAGCCTTGGCCATATAGGATGCTTGGGCTTCCACAGCATCAGTAACGAATTCGCTGGACTGGTCTCCAATCACCACGAATCCTTCAAACATGTCTACAGGAAGAATCGTCTTAGTCTCCGTCACTAGTTCCGGAGGTGCAACAGGATCCGGTTGATCTGTATAGCTAACGTCAGTACCCATAGGGATGACAAAGATTCGGTTCTTCTCGCCTTCACCAGGTGCCTTATATTCAATAAGGTCAATCCGGCTTTCAGAGAAAAGAGAAATCACTGCGGACTTTACTGTGTTAAAGTTTACGTCACCGAGACCTCTGATCTCAGTTGCCTTACCTTCCAGGTACTTGGAGAGATCAACGAGCTTGATCCCCTTCTTCTTGTCAACGATCTTGACAATGATATTCTTTAATTTATCGGTCATTTAGGTTACCTCAGTGAAAAGTTGGGTGGTTGTGAAACGGTTGTGTTTTGCTAGTTTATTTACAGTCTTGCCTAGACAAGTAGTCTGTGTCCTAAATAGGATTAGGGTTCAATATGGCTGTTAGTTGCCGATGCCGACGACCCAGTAAAAGCTACAGGCCCTCTAACCCCTTCATCAGAAAAACTGAAACCTTCAAAATTAAGAGTCAACGGGGTCAGTACCGTGTACCGAGGTTCCTTTCGTGGAACACTTCCTAGACGAATATTAGAAGTAGGAACTTGAGATACGAAGGTTACTGCATCAAAGTCAGGTTCACCCGACATTGGTAGCTTGTTCAAAACGTCTGCTACCTTGGCCGTAATGATCTTGGTAATATCCGTATTGTCCAACATAATGTGAGTCTCACCTGTCTTGGTCAAACGGGTCTCAAAGTCTGTCAGGGCCCCTACGTCGACAACAAAGGTGAAGTCGATTCCCATCTGATTTTCCTTGTCGAAAAGCGAGTACAACGTGCCTTCCGCAAGTTGGCGACCTGCACTTTTCTTATAGTTATCGTTGTGGTGGCACAAACTAAGGCCAGCACGAAGCAATACACGGACCTGAGTCAGTGCATCAATTCCAGTGTTAGTTTCGTACAGGTTCAATTCGTATGCCACAGTAACTCCACCTCGAGGCAGAATATCAAGTAGCGTGTTTCGATAGTACACCAAATGACGCAAATGCAAGAATTGAACTTGTGGCGTGTACTTAATGGAATTGAGAGAAAGAGGAGGGGTGGTGTGAGAGTTGTGAGAGTTGTGAGTGTTCATAGTATTAAATGTCTATAAGTGTTAGTTAGTCAGTAGCATCAAATTTTAGGAGAAGAAACTTTTCCTTCGGATTGTGTAGTGGGTATAAACCGCGCGCAGGTCTCAAAATGTTTGATCGTTAGGTCTCCATGTGAAATACCTTTTCGTGTTGCCCACCTGTTGGTTAGTCTCAATAAGTTTCGGATGCTTCTACCACTAAGGTTGAATTTATGAGAAAGATCTTCAAGTAGAGAAAAGGAGAGCTTCACCTTAAGCAGTTTTGCTTGGAGTTTCCAGATCTTGGACGCATCTTGCAGTGTAGGTAGCTTGAACGTAAAGACTGCGGAACACCGGCTGATAATAGCGTCATCAATGTCAATGCCACCGTGGTCGTCTGAGTGGTTCGTAGTAAGGATCAATGTCCCCTTGTAGTATTCAAGCAAGCGAAGGAATACGCCTACAATTGCGTTCTGCCGGATATCGTGCCCTCGCTTATGGATGTAAGCGTTAGCCTCATCAATCATTAGCACACAGTTCCAAGCTTCCGCTCTGTGCAAGATCCCTGCCAGGTTGTTCTCAAGCTCTTCGTGAGTCATGCCTAGCTGGGCAGCTTGTATCTTGTACAGGGGCTTCTTGCATTCCTCGGAAATGACTTCGGCCATCAAAGTCTTACCCAAGCCAGGGTCTCCGATGCAAGCAATTATGGTTGCTTTGCTCTTGTTTTCGATAACGTCTTCGTTGTCCTCGTCTCCGGTAGAGACGAGCATCTCACTCAGTTCTTTCACCTCTTCGGGGAGGATAAGATTCTCCTTGATATTGTCCTTGTACTTGTAGGGAGCCATGTTGGCCGCATGTACTTGGAATACCGAATGGTGCGTTAAGTGAAACACATCTAGAACAGGATGAAGCGGTGCAGGTTCCTCTGTGTCTTGGTCTTTAACAGAGTTCCCATTAAGGTAAACTTTGACATTTACCTGCGCGTCTTGTATTTCAAGATCCGTGAGAGATATGTCTAGGTCGTCCACGTTGACCAAAAAGTTTGATTCGTACCTTCTGTCTACAGTTGATACTCGTCGGCGTGCTGTTCCATACCCAGGGCGACGACCTTGAATAGTATCTGATTCAGATTGAATTCTGCAGGCAGCAGGGACTGTTGTCATAATACATCTGCCAGGTGACCCGTCAACAGATAGGTCAATACTAGACGTGGTTGCATACCAGCCACTAGTATCTTGTGTATCAGCAGTGCCACGAACGATAAACTGTTGGCCGTAACGAGGCAGGAAAGCCTTGAACCTAACTAAGTGCTTCTCATAAATATCAAATAGGTCAGGTGATTCTTTGTAGATCTTGAGTTCTTCAAACAGGTCGTGTACTTTGACTTTTTCTTTGGCCGTAACGTTTAGCAGATAAGAGGAGTCTTTATCATGCTTCCACTTTTCGTCGTAATCAATTTCAAGTTTATCAAAGATACGGCGCAACGCATAGGCGTCTAAGATGATTGAATAAGGTATTGCTTTATTTGACGTAACAGTAGACGCATAAGCTGTGATTTCTACTCGTGCCTCAGTGTCATGTCTATAAGATGAGTTGTCTGGTCCTACTTTAGTAACCAGCCACGGATAGATAATGCCGTTGTCTTCTCGAGTGAAGATGTACCCTTTGATTCGGTTTGTATTAAGGTACGTCCATATAGCAGCAGCACAGTCGTCTAAGGATTTGAACTCAGCAGCAACTTTGTTGCGAGACAACGCATACAAAAACTCTAGGTTGTGGGCGTATGCGGCGTTAGTGTCTGTAGTCTCTTGCACCAAAAACTTAAGTGTGGGTCGGTCAATACGGGTGCCCTCTACGTCTAGTTTCCGAACAAACTTGGTGTTGGCCTTTTCATCAATAAGAAATTGACTGCCCGTAGCTGCAATTGCTTTGTCCACTAAGGACATTGGTAGTGTTATTCTCATTAGGACTGTCCTAAAGTTCTCGAATGTTGGTCATATCAGTATGAGGCAAGCCTACATAGAAGCCAGTTTCTTTATCTACAAAAGCGAAAATTGCTTCCGTCTTAGCTAACCGCAAGCTTTTGTGCCCTTTGCCTAACATTGCAGCCCCTAACCTAGTTAGGTAGTCAGGACACGTACCTACCAGTGTCTTTGCTACAGGCAATTTTCCTAGGTCTGGCAACCTAGGTTTACCTTTTTCTAGAGTAGGTGACTTGTCCTTTACACACCTAGCATTAGATAAATCGGCTCCTACGCAGGCTGAAATATCAAACACTGCGGAGGCAGCATACAAGATCAGATTAGGGAGATTTTTGTCTGAATAAAAGCACCGGGCCCAAACCCCGTTACTAGACTGGATCAAATACTCATGTAGGATGTGCATGGTCAAGTTCTTGTTCTTGAAGGTAATACCTATTAAGGCGGAAAGTAAAAGGGCGACACTTGAGGACAAACTTAAAAGTGTCGCCTGAATTTTAATCTTCTTGAGACTTGAGGAGTGCCTTAAGGTCGGCTGCAGAAGGGAAATCCTTTAGTGTCGTAAAAGCACCCGCCATGAACTTCACAGGCTTACGAATTGCCCGATAAATCGGGTCCTTCTTGTCCAAAGCCTTAGGCTTCTTATCGCTATCACCTGCCTTGAACTTGACTTCCTTAAGGGACACCTTAATTGCGCGGTCCTCTCGGCCTACCGCAACTCGGAACAACGCTTGTGCCTTAGAGTTGGCGGGCAAACGCTTTGCTTCGTTACGGACAAACGCAGCTCCTGCAAAACGGATACCAATCTTTGCAAAAGTTTCCGGGTCCCACAAAGCGAGGTCCACAGTCTTTGCCTTATCGTTCTTCGGATTCCCTTTAACACGAGTCACCTTCATCTCGGTAAAGATACCATCCTTACCGTAAGAGAGGAGGGTCTTGATGAAGAATGGCTTAGTACCTTCAGGTGCCTTGAACACCACGCCAGCCTTTTTCTTGCTCTTAGCCTTACCGGCGCCTTTCTTTCCCTTGTTGGCCGCCCGAGCTAACTGAGCCTTTTGGATCGGTGTAAGTTCTTTTCCGGGCTTGCCGGCCTTTGCCTTGGTACTGGATTTCTTTGCCTTGGTTTTATCTGTCTTTGCCATATAAATTCCTTAATGTGAGATGAGGGTGTGGGTAAATGTGTGTATTTACACCATTTATTTACAGTTTTACTACAGATCAGAATACAGTTCTAAACTGTTGTCCCATAAACCCTGTAGTTGATGTTGATGTATAGATCGATGTTGAGTTCTTCACAGCTAGAAACCCCTGTAAAGCACCTATTTCCAACGTTAAGGTCGCCTTAGTGTTCTGTATCGCATTCTTGAACATAGCTTCCGCAAAACTAGGACCTTGTTCATGGACTTCTAAGAGTTTTGCTTCAAACGTATTTTCCCAACTTTGCTTTTGGTTTCGTGCCTCTGTCAATTTCTGTATTGTTTCGGCTGTACGTAGGCGTAAAGCATTTAGCTTATTTTTCTTTGGATTTCCAGACAAATAGTCCTTAGCTTGCTTTAGCAGTTGTTTGAGGGCCTTTTCGTCGTCTACCTCCAAGGCTAGTTTGGCTGTAATAAAGATTTCCCCTAGATATCTGTCTCCCTGCGTCTTGTCGGGGTGACACAGGCTAGAGATTTTCTTGAAGAGTTTCTTAGACGCGGTAGCGGAATTCTTTACCTTACGTTGTTCATCTTCTAGTTGCTTTTCTCTTGCTCGTGCCTGAGTACGGAAGTTTTCTACCTGTTCCGGGGAAAGCTTTCCTGAGTTACCTGAATTCGCAGGTTGACCTTGGAGTTGCCGTTTAAGGTCGGCCAAGGTATCCTGCATTGCCTTGACCATATCTACTTCGTCCTTAAGCTTAGCTTCAAGTTCTCGAAGTACGGTAAAGGCATGAGATTGCCGTTGTGCAAGAGATTTCTGTTCTAGCTGCAACCGGTTAGCCAAGTCCTCGAACGTAGCGGTCTCAAGATCAATCTCGTGGTCGAACACGTAGATCAAAGCTGGTACTGGATACCTAACGAATACATCATTCGTCGTCATCTCGACTGGCCTTGGATTTAGGTTTAGACTTAGACTTGGATTTTCCTTTTGCTTCCAACTCTACTGCGTTTTCTTCAATGTTTTCCAGTTCAACTTTCATTCGCTTAAGGAGTTTGCCAGCAAACTCCGATGGGATAGATAGTCCCTGTTTTGTAGGCATCCAGTCCTCACTACCTTTCTTGAGAAACATCTTCCGCAAATTCAGGTATAGTTCACCTTCGGGCGTCTTAAACGAGGAGATTTCGATTTTAGTAGAGTCGGTCAGCATTACTTTAGACATAGCAGTACCTTTCTAGGAATTACGGGCCAAGGATCTTGGTAAGAGACGCCACCAATGCCTTTCGGCCTCGGAGGCGTGGTTCGTTACTAGGTTTACGCAAACGCTTTCTAGGCGCTTTTGCCTTTTTAGACGTAGCTTTAGAAAGACTACCTGATCCGGGGAGTTTGATTATAGGGGCCGCCATAATCTCTTCGTAAGAAGATGCCAACAGCTTGCTTGACCCAGTTGTAGGCATCAACGCCTTAGCCCAGTTGATGGTGCCTTCAAAGTGACCTTCAAGAGCTGCGAACGGGTGGTAACTAGGGTACTTACATTTTGCAGGCACGTCTTGCTTGTTGAACGGTGCTTTGAAGCCAACTAAATGGGGAGGGCAAGGTTCAACAGGAGAAAATTTGGGAGGTTCGGAGAACGTAGCGAGTATCACAGAAATCCTTATGAAAGAAGGCTAAGAATATAGGTCTGAGAAAGCATTGGTTTGAAAATAAGGTAAAAACCCTCATTTTCACTTGTTATTTACAGTTCTACAGACTACCTTATTTCAGGTCCAAGGTTAACCCAGAAGAATCTACCTCTGCCGTTATCTCTATTTTGGACAAACAGGTAGGGCAGGTAGTCTTATGAATTGAGGTATTTACGTCTGAGAACGTCTGTAGCCTATCAATTAGCGCATCTATGATAGGACTCCTACCTCGTATTTCATCTATGTGTGCTAGGAATTCCTCATGGGATAATAGTCGTAAGTTAGAGGGATTTATCATTTTCACCTTCTACATATCTTAGGTACTGTGTATGCAGCCAGTCATAGTCATTTACTGCGTGGACAAAGCTATTATTAGCCGCCTTTTTTCCTGCCATAGCTCCTTTTTGCGTAGCTGTGTGGTGCGCCATCAGATTACTCGTGGTCAGCCACTTACTTAACCGATCTTGGGCTTCCTTCAGAAGTTGCGTGTTTTGGTTAGGCTTGCAAATGAGGGTCTGGAGTTTGAAGGCCTCTCTAAAGCCAGTACGCCACGCACTTTCCTCACTCCAGTTGTACTGGTGTGTCCCCAGTACGTCAGTGTGGATCGTCAACCCAGCCCCAATAGAGGTCGTCATATCCCCACCATTAAAGGGAATTTCAAAAGCTGACTTGTTGATCAACTTAGGTCCACCATGACCATACACATTCAGGTTGCAGGCACTATGTACGTACCAAAGGTGGACGTACTTTTCCTCCTGAGGCATTACCTCAGGTAAGTATTTGAAGTTCTCGTTGGGAACAAAGTCAGCGTCTAAGAACAAAATGCTTTGCTGGGTAGGATGTGAGTAAGATACCTGTTTATGGCTTTCGTAGATACTGTATTTGGTATGGACTACCCGCACATAAGGGTCGCCCCACAAAAGAGAGTTCACTGTGGTCTCAAGTTTTTGGGCAGCCGTAGTGTCGTCATAGGGACTGCATAAAATATGAACAGGATATGGAAATCGTCGACTAGTTGCCTCAATAGCTTCATACCGCCAAAGCCTAGATTGTCCCGGCCAGTCAAACATATCATTAGGGTCATCTGAGGTAAACCCCGGAATTTCCTGAGTCACTTGGAGTAACTTCTTTAGACGATCCCCAATGTAGTAGAGACCTCCATACCTATTATGGTAATCCCTAAGGTTGGTAGTCTTTGTCTCTGTGCCTAAATGAGGCTGTGGCTTGACCGAGAATACTGTAAGTTTGTCCCGGCGCGCCAAACGTGTGCTGATCTCAGGTAAAGCTTTGGGGTTCAAATAGTACCTAGTGTCTAAAACCCAGTTCTTGTCTTGTTTGGCGGCTTTGATCAAGGCTTGTTTGAGACAAGTAGCGGTATGAAAGGGTACAGATTCATTAGGTGGGAGACCAGAGGTAGCATTGTAGTAGAAGAAGATGTTCTCTTTTTTAAGGGGACAAACAGGTTCCATGTTGAACCTGAGGTCTTCTCTGTCTTGGGTTATATCTGAGTTTGGTGCAGCCATTGCCAAGTCTCCGTTTCATTAATAGATTGCTTGTGGGGCGTCAAGAACAACTTGATGGTCCTACTTTGCACAGGACCAACTCTTGGTAAAGGGGTCCCTAGTGCTTGGGACACTAAGGTTCTAAGGTGCTGAATCTTGGACTGTATTCCTAAAGTCAAGTCTACGCCAGTTGTGGAATATGGATAAACGTTTGTTTCTGGGGCAGGTACAGTAGGGAAGTGCCGTTGGAATTGCAGTTTCATTTCCTCATAGTCCATTACCACGTCAATAGGTTGTTCCTCCAAATGAGCATAAACAAACCCAGCAAGTGCTCCGTGAATGGCATACTCGCCTACAGAGAAGTCTTCCCCCAAGCAAGTCCACTGTAGGAATCTTTTGAGGTTAGTGTTGGTATTGACATTGATCTCTGTTTCATACCGACGTAAGGGCTTCCCGTTTTGAAGAAGCATCTTCACCCCTTCTCGGAAGCCCGCACGCCAGGCCTGGTAGTTACTTCCATCAATCTTAGTAACGCCTAAAATGGCTGCCATTTGGATATAGTTAGAGTCCCAGCAAAAGTCTACAACTGGCGCGGGATTCAAGCCAGCTACTGCCGAAACTTGAGCGGCATGACTAGCTTGTGCTGCCTCGTGTGTAACCATCTGGTTCACAAAGTTTACGGACCACAGTTTAAGGCCCCCGTTACCGTAAGCCAACCCATTCACATTGTTGATGGACCGCCAGCTATAGGTAACGTCAGGATCAGGACCCCTAAGTGCTAGGCTGTGCCTAAAGTCTTGCGCCCATGTATCGCTAAAGACGACAGTGTCTCCGTCAACGGTAAAGAAGTGAGTAGTGTCTGGATCAAGTTCAAGAGCACGATCACGAGCAGCCTTGTGGGCAGCATCAAAGCCTTTAACGCCGTGGCTTCTTACTACCTGAAGGTTCTGGGATGTAGCTTGTCGCTGGAGAACGCCCCAGTTCTCATCTGCATTTGGTTCATCGTAGCTGATGAATACAATAGGAAATTGTTTGTTGACGTTAGTGTTAGTGTTAGTGTTCATGTTGATGTTAGTTTAAGGTTAGTAACTCTATTTACACTAGGTTAGACGACGTTTACCTCCGTTTGTCAGCTAGCGCGTCTTTAATCTTTTGTTCAATAAGTTTTAGTTTTTGTTGGTTCTTGTCTAGTTTTTTACCTTCAGCTATTTGTCGTTTGACGTAGCACCGTAAACTTCTAAGCGAAGCAAGATCTCGGTTAGCTTCCCTCCATTTTTTGTTGCTGTCTTTTTGAAGGAGTTCTTTCTGTTCCTTAGATACTTTAGGTCTAGGTACTTTGTGAACTCTATTTTCGTTTAGGTAACAGAAGGTGGTCATTCCATAATGAGTAGCAACTCTAGAATCTATGCTTGGATTTCCATTTAACTTCTCGTATAAGAGCTTTGCCATTGCAAGGTCAGGGACTATGACATACACCGGCCCTGTAGCCTTGGTATCACGGACATTACTTCGGGTAATACATTGAACACATACTTCCGCAACGTGGTCTAACGCAAAATCGTAGCTAGGTAACAAAGCTTCGTATAAGTGTTTACTAGGTCGGTCCGGATTAATAGCTGCGGCAAAAAATATACAGTTGTGGCCTTGGTAGGTATTAAGACCGTGGCTTTGGATAGGGATAAGTTTGAACTGAGGGTATTCCAAAGCAAGCCGTTTATCTAAACCATACTTGACATTAGCTACTGCTAAAGGTGAACCTTTAAGTTTTCCCCAACGCTTAATGTTTCTGACTACTTTTAATGCCGTCTGGCAATACCACCCAAACACATCTGTACTTGCTTTATATTTTTTAATATCAGCTAGAGTTTGAGTTTGATTAGGGGATAGCCGCCAGTAGTCTGCTTGAGATACTAACTCAATAACGGAGATAGTTTTCTTATGCCCAGAAGCTTCTAGTCTTGTCTTTAGCGAAAACTCTGCGTCTTCATGAACTAGAATGCCGTTTCTATACCTATTTAGACTAACCAGTTCATTTTGAAGAGTAAGTGGTATGATGGTAATGGCTTGATACCTATAGTTGATTTCTTTTAAGCGTCTGTACCTTATATCGTTAACAGCTTCTCGGTAAGGTCCGTATTGATGCATATCCGATAAGATAATGTCCTGTTTGTTTCTAAGCAAGTGCCACATCTGACTGTCCTTAAGAAAGGCGGACATTAGAATAACTTCTTTGAAACCTACAAAGATATTACTAGGTATAACTACTTGGTGAAACCGAAACTTTATTCGACCATGAGTTGCTGAAGATTTAGATACGTATAGATCAATGTCTGGATTTTTAATGATATCAGCTATGGTATAAATGGCTTTATACTGAAGACGACTATCCGTAGAATTGAGATGTTTGTTCAAATCCTTAGGAACCTTTGCGCGTAGCACTCGGTTAAACTCTGTTTTTTTACCATTAGGTGTCAACAACTTTTGAGACCCCTCGTCTAGAATTTTTGCAAACCAAGTTTGTTCTTCTAAGTTCTTAAGTTTTATTTCTTCTGGTTTTGTCACAAACTTACGAGCTTCATCAAAGATGACACATACATTGGTTTTATCAATTTTAGGGCGCTTCAAGAACGCTTCATGAGTAATCAAAATTATTGACCCCAGAGATACTTTAGCTATAGGTTCTTTGTCTTCTTTCCCATAGGGGGTACCCCCTTCAAGAGATAATCGAAGTTGTTCAGGTATAGATACACCAGACCTGTGTTTCAAACTACTAGTAGACTCAATTTGTCGTATTAATTTTTTAGGATTTTTTACTTTACCGTCCGCAGCCGAGAGCAAGTCTGCGTGAACTTGGTTCAAGAGGTTGATACTGGGCGCCACGTATAAGGTGATAACTTCTTTGGCAACCATTCGATTTACCATTTCAGAGATGGCCCAAGTTGTTTTGCCTTCTCCCGGTAACATAGACAGATAGTAAATAGTGGTCTTTGACATGATTGGTTTTAGTGTTGAAGTGTGGAAAAAGACTGGATTAGGACGGCATAACAATCGCGCAGGCGCAAGTAAAAGATGCTACTTTAACATTCATATACTACTTACTTAATATATACATAGTAATTGTTAACGCTTTCGTGTTCTATTTACAGTGTAAAAACTACGTATAGATCGGAAAAAGATAACAAAGCGTAAAAGTTTGCGAAGCGAAGCGAGAGCAAATCTTTTCGCTATTAAGAACGATGCAGCGAAGCGGAATCGTTCATAAATAATGAGAGTACCCAAACCGAACGTAAAGTGGTAAAGGTTCGAGTTAGGCTTACGCCCCCGCCTAGTTAATGGGTAGGAAGCCGACTTAGTTTGCGTTCGGGTTGGGAGTGTTTAAGACAACTTAGATAGAATTGATAGGAATTGCGCTTCGCTTCGCTCTCACGCAATTCTAGCATCGACCTCAGCTGATCTGCAAAGACTTGCTCTCGCTTCGCTTCGCAAGCTTTGGTTAAAACGCTACGCTAAAACCGGTCTCCGCTTCGCTACGACCCTCTACTTAGAACAGGAAACTAGACTAGCTAGACTGTAAATATCAGGTATAAGGGAGACGTAGATAGCCTTTCTCGTGGGCTTACGCCGTTCCCTATCTTTTCCATCTTTTCCTTAACCTCCGTTCTACCTACACTATGACTTTCCATTTCCAACCCGTGTCTTCCCCCTTTCCTAGCCCGAAAGTCACTAAACGAATAGCGGCTTTGGATATTGAGACCTTAGATGTGGGGACTCGATCTCATATCCTAGAAATTGGGATCATCATCTCTGAAGTACCAAGTCTACTGGATCTAGATATCCCAGAAATTTGGAGGCAAGTTCAAGACCTAGGTCCCAATGCCTTACAATCTATATCTACTGCCAGCAACGGGTTAGCTACAGTGGTTTATAGGATCCCTGTGCCGTGGCAGGCCCAACGAGATTTTGGTAGAACTATCTCTCAGTCTACCTTAGACTTTCACGCCAACTTTTCTGAGAACTTCGAGAAAATGAAGGCTGCGGCCCTTTCATTAGACGCCCAATATTCCAACCTAGATCAACTCCAGGCTTCCATTCTACCTGTTCACAAGTGCTTAGACACAGTTAGGTCCGCTCTTGCAGGAGCTAAAGAAATCTGGATTAACGGGCTTTCCTTTGACCCCTGTATTATCAAGTCTCTTGCTGAGGATTCTAGTTATATACCTAAGCTATGGGATTTCCGAGCCGAACGCGATGTCCGTACTATCTACCAGGAATTTGAAGTTGACCCAGATGTAACTCCTTACCCGTCTCATGTGGCTTTGAACGACTGTGTTCGGAACTTGGCAACCGTTCGGGAAATGGCGAGGCTGGCTGCTACTGGGCAGCTTCGAGTACGGCAAGTTCCTTTAGCCAAGCCCTGATATACCATTACTTGTCTTCTACTTCCTATGCAGTTACCCCAAGTAACCCTTCAGTACATTCCCTATTCTCGGATCTTTCCTGTTTGGGATACGCAACTGTGGCCTAACCGGAAATCCAAAATAGAAACGCATAGCGCGATGCTTTTCCCTCCGGGTCAAATAGATACAAAGTGCTTTGACCTAAATCTACCTGTGTGGTATTTAGGCGCCACGTTAGATGCGTCCGAAACTGAATCTACCTTGATCGGCGTAAATAGTGGGCATATGTGTTCGGATGGTACTGCCCGATCTAGAGGGCTTTGGGTAGATCCTAACCACAGAGGTCGAGGGGTTGGTGTAGCTCTTCTATTGGCAACTATACTAGCAGCAAGTAAGTACCGACCTAGTTTTGTTTGGAGCTTTCCGAGGAAGACCTCTCTTAAGTCCTACTCTAATGCAGGGTACTTTACGGTCGGAGATGAACAACCTAGCGAGACCAGTGACGCAAATTTTTGGGCACGAACTGCTCACTTTAGTTTACCTGATCAGCAACTAGCTAAAGTGCTTGACGCTTATGTTGACTGTTTCAATACGATACCTAACGTGACACTAGACTTATAGCAACCTGTTCTTTGGTGTACTGGGGCTTACATAGTAATTTAATGGGACTAGATTTTACTAGGTAACATCTGCCTTACACAAGGGAATCCACCTCACAAGGAAATTTATGGACATTAACCAGACCACACTTGACAACTTGGCCCAAGCATTACCTACGGTATACCAGGACCCTGAGGTTGGTAACAAGCAAGCTCTTGACAGATACTTGGAAGACCGAGGTATCGACGTACAATGGAATACGTTAGGTCTGACACCAGAACTTCGGCGCCTCTTTATTGAGGACACTCAACATATTGTTGACGCGTCTGACACACGCGAATCTCATCACGTAAAACACGCCTGTTACTCGTTGTTCCAGGAAATGGAAGTTCGTCCTAAGCTGACGGGATTTGAAGCTTTTGCGGACCGTGATTTGGAATTGCGTTCGGAGTTGAGCTCTATTGTCACTGAATCTCAGTTCACCCCTACTGAGATTTTGGAACGGACGCCTGGTGTTCGGGCAAACCCCGAGACACGAGGTTACTACGATACGCTGGTCGCCGCCTTAACAGACCTTAACGACAAACCCAAGTTAGTCTATTTCAGTGGCGGACTTGATAGTGAGTTGATGCTCCGTGCTATTTTAGACAGCATTGCTAAATATCCGGTAGACAACAACCTACCGGTTACGGTAGTGACTTTGGTCTGGATGGATGACAAAGGTATCGTACAAAATTACGAGGATGTTGAGTTTGCTAGAATCTTTTGCCGGGTACACAACATACAGTTCTATACTCAAGCTTTCAACATCACAAAGTTGTGGGCGTCTCCTGAGTTCAAGGACTTTATGGTGGCAACCCAACTAACAAGCCCGCAGTTGGCTACCTATGCCTGGGCAGCGAAAGAACTTGATACCGTACACCCAGGCCACCGTCACTTGTTTGCAGGTGAAGTCCGTTACCGTAGCAACTTTGTTCAGGACGATCAAACTGAAGCAAATATTGTCTACTTGACAAAGTTGAGTCCTGCCTACAACGGGCAGACATATACTGCTACTTACGGTATTGGTGCCTACAGTGGTCTAGTATATGACCAAGCTGGTAAGTGGTGGAAGATCGTTACGGACAATACTCCTTGGACTACTGTGTTCCCTGCAAATCCTTTTGCAGGTACTGCTCAGTTCTCTAACAACAACACAGTTACCCATGAGATGAGGACCAGCGCTTCTGTAGCTGTCAACACAGGTAGTGGTGGTGGTTACATCTTCCAGCCTAATCCTGCTCCAACGTGGCACACGCTGGCCAATAATTCATTTGTAGCAGACATTGCTGCAGGTATTGGATCTTACAACCATGTAGGCACAGGAGTTGTTAGCCTTGACGTTACGTTTACGATCGAACTACGTACTGTAGGTAACCCTGCTGTCATGTCGTCTACTTGCAGGTTTGTGGTATATGATGGTGACGGCTCTACCCCCGGATGGTCTTTTGCCTAACCTGTTTGTTAAACCTAACTGAGATCGCACTATATCATGACAATCACAATTGATCCTACCAAGAATATTGGCATTATTTTCCAACTACGTTCTGGTTCTACTGCACTCCAGCAGTATCTAGCTTCTAGATTCCATATGGCTAACATTATGGAACTCTTTAACGCTTACACCAACAACAACTTCTTGACAGGTCCTGCTAGCGGCAAAAACACTCTGCCACCCCCTGCAAAGCCTACGGCCCCGTCGTTGACGCCATGGCCGGCTACTACTCGCATTGAGGCTTTGCTTCACCTTGACGAACGGGTGACTGCGCTCCAAGCTTTTAATGCTCAAGGTAAGCTTGGAGTGTTCAAGGTAAACGTGATGTCCTATATGAAGGACTACCCTACGTTTTCTGACGTGCTGGCGTCCCAGACAAACATTCAGTTCATCAATTTGGAACGCGCGGATGTTCTGTACTCGCTTATCTCCCGTTTCTTAAGCGTACAGACAGGTGACTGGAATATCTTTGGCAATACACCTAGGCCTATTAACGCACCTGCGGGAACTACCTATGCTTTCTCGGCTGCCCAAGTACGCCTAGCTTTCGACGAGTACCTGGCAAAGAGAGACCATATTGCTGCACACTTTCCGACCGTTCCTACTATCTACTACGAGGAATTCCAGAATAATCCTGCCAATCTGAGCAATATGATTGCAGGTGGAGACATCAACTCCCAAGGGCGTATTGCTGTCAGCAAGTTTACAGACAACCACAAATTGCTGATCTCTAACTTGGCAGAAGTTGAAGCGATCTACCAAGAGTATGTACGCCTGCACCCCACTTACTTCCCTGCATCTACAGGTAAAGTACCGGGGGTGGCAATCCCGGTAGCACAAGGCAATCAACCAACCTAAACTCAAAACTGAGTTTACTTTTGACCAGAAACTGAGAATATGATTTTTCTATTAGATGACCCTTTGTCAGAGACAAGTCATTCTAAAGATATGTTAGGGATACTGGCTGAGCACACCACTCAGCCAGTCCAGCATATACCTCTGCTACCTAACTTGCCTATGTTCGATTTAGTTGCACTGGTTTTATCTCTAGCCCCTAAATGCTTAGGTACAGACGTTGTACTATGTCCGTGGTCTGTACCTGGGAACCTTGCTCTCGATAATGCCTTTACGGAATTGTCTAAGGTGTGTGCAGTAGTAGCTGCCGCTGGACATAACGGTGGGTATGTAAATGAAGTTAGCCCAGCTAGGGCTCACGGGGTAACCGCAGTTGGTTTGCTCAACAAACGCGGGGAAATCTCGGCCTCAGCTACTCGCACTAAGGGCAAACCTATTCAGTGGGTAGTAGGTACCAACTACCTGCTTAACGGACGGTTTATATCTGGCTCAAGCGTGTCTGCTGCTGTCTATGCCGCGTGTTTGGCTGAGGCACTAGCTTGTGGTTTCTTTGTTGGTTGTCAACAAAAACTGAATGCTTACCATCAAAAATGTTGGGAGGAAGTCTCCGGTACACCCTCTTCAGTAAACCCACCAACTTTGGTACCTACCATAACTTTAGGAAATTCTCATGGCCAAAATTAAGAACATGGTCCTCACTTTAAGCCGAAAGGTGTCTGACAACAACTATGGCTCTTACGGAGCAGACGTTACGCTTGAAGTTGAGGTTGAACCTGGCGACGATGTAAAGGAAGTTAAGGCCTCTCTTCGGAAGGCCGCCAAGAAGGACCTGGATGCTTCTCTTGAGCTATTGGTTCCTAAAGAAACTGAAAAGAAAAACAAAGGAGCACGGTAATGGACCTCAAATTCTTTTATGAGGACGGACTCTCTGTTCCTAAGTGTACACCTACCCCTGTTACCTCTGTTATCGGTGTACCTCAAAACCGGAAAACAGACTATAAGTTCATCCAAACACTTGAACCTACAGGGTACTGGGCACTATCCAAGACGCCTAACGCAGGTACTACTCACCTGTTCACTTACGATGTTCCCAATAAGTTTCACCGCCTAATGCACCGTCTCCTTTTAGGTTGGGTTTGGGTACCTGCAAGTAAACGTTAACTCACACATTTGGTCTTAACTATGCCACACGTTGCTCGGATAGGAGATTCCTCCAATCATGGAGGCACAATTATATCAGGCTCCGCTACGGACAAAGCAAATGGTATAGGGATTGCCCGTGTAGGTGATACCCATTCTTGCCCTTACCACGGCGTCTCTACTATTGAGAGCACCCCACAGTCTTCTGTGTACGCTAACGGACAGTTGGTAGCAACTATTGGGGCGGTTGCTGGATGTGGTGCGGTTATTTCCTCTGCGTCCCCTAACGTAAATATTGGTGGAGCAGACCCTGTTGTACCCCCTTATACTTGGGACGGACAAGGTGGGGGTTCTAGCGGTGGTGGCGGGGGTGATGGGTTTGTTCCCCCTCCAGGGTCATACGACGTTCAAGAAAACCGACTTATTACTTCTGCACAGGCATACGTGAGTCCTCTTGGCTATAGCCGGTTTATGTCTCCACCAAACCCCTCAGCTATCAATGGGACGTGTTTGATTAGGTTCAATACAGTTACTATCATTGCTCGTGATGGGTATGGCGAGAATTCCATGTATAACGGGAATACTTGGATGGGTTGGGGTTACGCTATTGAGTACAGGTTTGTCTTGTATGACAACACAGACACGGCTATTGCTGTATCTGAATACGGAGCATGGCGTACTACTTGGACAAGCGAGACTGGATGGAGTACGGCCAAGGTAGGCGTAGAACAGCATGACTTTACGTCCTTTGTTCCTATACCAGCGGGTTTTGACATGAATGTAGATCCTAGAAACCAATGGGTACCTAACCCTTGACATAGACATAACAGAACAGAGAATATGAAGATCGCTATTACTGGAGCCTCTGGATTTATTGGGCGCAACTGCCTTGACCGATGGCCCAACGCCATCACATTTGACCGACATATCACTACGCATCCTATCACCCACCTAGGGGATATGTATTGGTTAGGACTAAATCCAGAAAAAGAGTCTAGGCATTCCTTAGCTGGAGTTGATACGGTAATCCATCTGGCCTCAGAGACTTCGGTACGCTCTAATATTTCTGCAGACGCTATGTTAGCTACCAACACGTACTTAGCAGAGGTAGCTTATTTCGGTGCTTTGTTGAACAAAGTACGTCTCTTGATCAATGTGTCTAGTAGTTCTATCTACGGGTCAGTTCCTGTACCTCAACGAGAGACCTCTGTCCCCAATCCCCTTTCAGATTACGGGAGGTCCAAACTTCATGCTGAGAACGTCCTTTTGGACTACCACACTAAATATAAGGCAACAGCTTTGACTGTAGTGAACCTAAGGTTGTTTAACGCAGTAGGTTGGTACCAAAGGCAAAATATGCTGCCGTGGCTGTCCATAGAAGCAGCCCAACAAGGCAAACCTCTTACTTTGTTTGGAGACTGTTCTAGAGCATGGACTCCTGTTTCGTTTATTGTCAACGTTATTGAGACTTTGATACAAAGCCCTAAGCTGGCGCCTGGGCGTACCTACACGCTTAACTATGGGTCACCGTTTTCGTTG
>ENA-UOWG01001882-UOWG01001882.1-activated-sludge-metagenome-genome-assembly--contig:-NODE-1882-length-19405-cov-4.709767_pt1 | contig 19405 bp, 12 predicted proteins | sample MGYA00238147_ERZ761563 | MGnify/ENA primary metagenome ERZ761563 (study PRJEB28884, sample SAMN05720216) | anaerobic digester metagenome | isolation source: active sludge of municipal... | reverse complement strand
GCAGAACCCCGTCGACAAGGCGCCGCAGGACATGTCGTGGATCCTCATGCCGGCCATAGCCCGCAAGCGCTGGAAGATCCTGCTCGGCAAGCAGGCGGAGTTCCGCGCCTACGCCGAGGAGCGCTCGCCGCTCGCGCCCGCGTCGAAAAAGCTCGGCGTGGTGACCACGGGCCTCGCCCTCCAGTACTACCGCGAGAACCTCGAAGATTTTGTGGCCGCGAACGGCGAGGCGCCTTCGCACCTCCACATCGGGCATTACCCGATACCCGCCGGAAAGCTCCGCGAGCTCTGCGCGAAGGTGGAGAAGGTGCTGGTGATCGAGGACGGCTACCCCGTGGTCGAGGAGGCCCTGCGCGGCGTCCTGCCCACGCCGATCCCCGTGCTCGGCAGGATGAGCGGGGAGCTGCCTCTCGACGGCGAGCTCAATCCCGATCTCGTACGCGCCGCGCTCGGACTGCCGGAGCGCGAGGGCGTTCCCGCGCCGAGCCTGCCCCCGCCCGGCCGGCCGCCGCAGCTCTGCACGGGCTGCCCGCACGCGGACAGCTTCGCGGCCCTCAAGGAAGCCCTGCTCGAGTACCCGACCCACGCGGTCAACAGCGACATCGGCTGCTACACGCTCGGCGCGCTCGCGCCGTACAACGCCATCGAGAGCTGCGTCGACATGGGCGCCAGCATCGGCATGGCGCGCGGCGCCGCCGAGGCGGGCCTCAGGCCGACGGTGGCCATCATCGGCGACTCGACCTTCTACCATTCCGGCATGACCAACCTGGTCGACGCCGTCTCGCACGCCACGAACACGACCGTCTACATCCTCGACAACCAGACCACGGGCATGACCGGCGCGCAGCCGACCATCGCGCCGTCCTCGAGGCTCAAGGACCTGGTCATCGGGCTCGGCGTCGATCCGGCGCACGTCCGCGTGCTCGACGCCCACAAGCGCTCGCACGAGGCGGGCGTGCAGGCGATCAAGGAAGAGCTCGCCTACGCGGGTCCCTCGGTGATCATCGGCGTGCGCGTCTGCATCGAGGCCTACAAGAAGGAGCGCGCGAAATGAAGTACGACATCGTCCTCTGCGGCGTGGGCGGCCAGGGCGGCATCTCGGTGTCCGTCGTGATCGCGCGCGCCGCCATGGCCGCGGGCCTCGACGTCAAGCAGTCGGAGGTGCACGGCATGAGCCAGCGCGGCGGCGAGGTGCTCGCGCATCTGCGCATGTCGGACAAGGAGGTCGCCAGCCCCATCATCCCGCGCGCGAGCGCCGACCTGATCCTCGCCTTCGAGCCGCTCGAGGCCCTGCGCTACGTGCCCTGGCTCCGGAAGGGCGGGGCGATCGTCACCGCCACCGCGCCGCTCAAGAACATGGCGAACTATCCCGATCCCGACGCAGTCGTCGCGGAACTCCGGAAGATTCCGGGCGCAGCGCTCGTGGACGCCGACGCGCTCGCGAAGGAGGCAGGCAACGCGCGCGCCGCCAACGTGGCGCTCGTCGGCGCCGCCGCGAAATACCTGCCGCTCGAGGCCTCCGCCCTCGAGGCGGCCATCAAGGACCTGTTCGCCCGGAAGGGCGACGCGGTCGTCGACGCAAACCTGAGGGCCTTCGAGCATGGACGCCGCGCAAATCCGTAAGGTCGTGGACGCCGCCCTGGCCGAGGGCCGCGACGCGCTGACCGAGCTCGAGGGCCTCGCCATCCTCGAGGCCATGGGCGTGCCCACGGCGCGCCGCCACTTCGTGAGGGACTCGGCGGAGGCGGCGAAGAAGCCCCTCCTTCCCGGGCCGCGCGCCGTGGTCAAGGTCATCAGCCCCGAGATCCTCCACAAGACCGAGGTCGGCGGAGTGGCCATCGTGCCGAACGAAAACGCCGCCATCGCCGACGCGATCCGCGCCATGGAGGCGAAATTCGCCGGGCAGAAGGTCGAGGGCTACACGATCAACGAGTTCGTGCCCTTCGAGCCGAGGCTCGGCCACGAGATCATCGTCGGCTACCGCTTCGCCCCCGATTTCGGCCCCGTGGTGAGCTTCGGGCCCGGCGGCATCTACACCGAATTCCTGGCGACGGTCTTCAAGCCAGGCGCCGCCAACGCGTTCTGGAGCCCCGCCGTCTCGGGGCGTGCCGAGGTGGAGCGCGAGCTCCGTGACAACGCGGTGCGCACGCTGCTCTGCGGAGGGCTCCGCGGCACCAGGGCCGCGCTCGAGGAGCGGAAGCTCGTCGACGTGGTCGCCGCCTTCGTCGAAGCCTCGGCCCTTTTCCCCGCGCTCGGCATCCTCGAGTTCGAGGTGAACCCCTTCGCGGTCGCCAAGGGCGAATCGGGCGAAGGTCGCCTCGTCGCGCTCGACGCCCTCGTGAAGATCGGCCGCCTCGAGGGCGGCGAGCTCGCGCGCGTCGGCGACAGGATCGTCAACGCGGCGCAGGCGGCCCGTCCCCTCGGCAAGATCGACCGCATCCTCGAGCCGCGCAGCGCCGCCGTCATCGGCGTGTCCGAAAAGGGCATGAACAACGGGCGGATCATCCTGCGCAACCTCATCGAGAACGGCTTCGACCGGAAGCGTCTCTACGTGGTCAAGCCCGGCCTCGACGAGCTCGACGGCTGCCGCTGCGTGACCGACGTGGCCTCGCTGCCGGAGAAGGTCGACCTCTTCGTGCTGGTCATACCGGCCGCGCAGGCCGCGGCCACCATCGCGGAACTGGCGGAGGCCGACAAGGCCGAGAGCGTCATCGTCATCCCGGGCGGCCTCGAGGAGAAGCAGGGCACGGAAGCCATCGTGGCGCGCATGAAGGCGGCGCTCGCGAAGGCCCGCGCCGCCGGCGGCGGCCCGCTCCTCAACGGCGGCAACTGCCTCGGCATCCGCTCGGTGCCCGGCCGGTACAACACGCTCTTCATTCCCGAGCACAAGCTGCCCATGCCCAAGGGCGAAGTGGCGCCGATCGCGGTCATCTCGCAGTCGGGCGCCTTTGCCATCTGCCGCGTCTCGAAGCACCCGCGGGTGAATCCGAAATACATCATCACCTGCGGCAACCAGATGGACCTTACGGTCGGCGACTACCTCGAGCGCCTGGCCGAGGACCGCGAGCTCGAGATCTTCGCGGTGTACGTGGAGGGCTTCAAGCCGCTCGACGGCGAGAAGACCCTGCGCGCCGTGAAGCGCATCGTCGAATCCGGCCGCTCCGTCATCTTCTACCGCGCGGGACGCACGGCCGCCGGCGCCGCGGCATCCGCCTCGCACACCGCCAGCATCGCGGGCGACTGGCCCGTGACGCGCGCGCTCATGGCCCAGGCCGGCGCGGTGGTGGTCGAGACGCTCGACGACTTCGACGACGCGCTCACCACCTTCGCGCTGCTCCGCGGCAAGAAGGCTACGGGCAGGAGGCTCGGCGCCCTCTCGAACGCCGGTTTCGAGTGCGTCGCCTTCGCGGACAATCTCGGCTCGCTCGAGCTCGCGGCGTTCGGTCCCGCCACCGCGCCGCGCCTCGGGAAGGTGTTCGCCGACTCGCGCATCAGCGAGATCGTCGACGTGCACAATCCTGTCGACCTGACGCCCATGGCGCCGGACGCCGCCTACGACGACACCTTCCGCGCCATCCTGGACGACCCGAACGTGGACTGCGGCCTGGCTGGCATCGTGCCGCTCACCGGCGCCATGAACACCTTGGCGGCCGGAGGCGGCCATGCCGAGGACGTGACGCGCGGGGATTCGGTGGCCGGACGCTATGGCAGGATCATGCGGGAGACGGACAAGCCGTGGATCGCCGTCGTGGATTCCGGCACGCTGTACGATCCGCTCGTCGCCGAACTCGAGAGTCGCGGCGTGCCGACCTTCCGCACGGCCGACCGCGCCCTCCGCATGCTCAACCTCTGGCTGGACGCCAGGCTGCGAGGCTGATTTCGCCAAGAAACCACGGAGACACGGAGATCGGGATGAGGCAGCGCGCGACGGGCGCGCATCATAATCAATTCCGCCACGAAAGCGGCACGAAGCGACGCAGGGAAGAGGGAGAGGAGCAAGGACGAGCGAAAGACTGGATATCCATTTTTTCGTCCTGGTTCCATCTTGCGTTTCCCCCCTCCTGTCTCCGTGCCTCCGTGGTTGATTTCGTTCCGGACACTCATCCTTGACCGGGGCGGAGGGGCGGTCCTATACTGGCCCGAAAAACCATGCCGACTACTCCCGATAGCGTCGAAACGTTCCGATTGCTCAGGCAGGCCGAGCTTTTCGCCGCCCTGCTCGACGACGACCTCGCCTACGTGGCGTCGCGCGCGGAGCGGCTCGAGGTCCCGGACGGCGCAGCGCTGTTCGGCGAGGGCGACGAGGCAAACCGTTTCTTCGTGGTGCGATCCGGGGAAGTCCTCGTCTCGCGCTCGGTCGACGGCGCCCGGCTCGAGCTCGCCAGGTTCGGCCCCGACGAGGTCGTGGGCGATTTCGATTTCGCCGCCGGCACGCGCCGCGACGCGCGGGCTTCCGCCGTCGGGCCGACCTCGCTCCTGGTCTTCCCGCACGCGGGCGTGACGCTGGAAACCATGTCGCTGGAAAAACCCGACACCACGGCGCGCATCCTGCTCAGATCCCTCGCCATGGTGGCCGGACGCATCCGCGCGGCCCGCGCGCTCATCGCCGAGAATTCCCCGTGGGTGCGCGAGCTCAGGCGGCGCATCCACGTCGATGCGGCGACGGGCCTTCGCAACCGGGCCTGGTTCGACGAGGAGCTCGCGCCTTCCCTGAAAGGCGGCGCGGCCTTCGTCCTGCTCAAGCCCGAGCGTTTCAAGGAACTGGTCGATGCCCGCGGGCACGCGGCCGGCGATCTCGCGATGTCCCGCATCGCCGCCCGCCTGCTCTTGGTCGCCCGCGCCCATCCCGGCGGCGAAGCCCTCCGGATCCGCTCCAACGAGACCGCCGTAATCGTCCCCGGACTGGATGCCGAGGGCGCCGTGGCCCTGGCGCGGACGATAGCGGGCGAGCTCCATTCCATCGACCTGTCCGACGCGAACGGCGGCCGGCCCTTCCCGCTGGCCGCATGCTTCGCCATAGCGCTCTGGCCCGAGGACGGGGCCGAGGCGCGGCGCCTGCTCGACCGGGCACGGGACGTGCTGCTCAAGGCGTGGCAGGATGGCGGCGGGCGCGTCTACCGGGTCCGGCCGGCCGCGAAGGCGGCAGGATGAACCCCGTCGCGGATTTCCTCGAGGCTACCGGAGCCTTCGGGACCATGAGCCGCCTGGAGCTCGAGGCGCTCTCCGCCTTCCTCGGCGAACGACGCGCCGCGGCGGGCTCGGTAGTCTTCAGCATGGGCGATACGGGTACAGAATTCTACATAGTCCGCTCCGGGCTCATCGGCATGCGCGCGCCGCAGGCCGACGGCGCGGAGGTCGACACCTACGAATTCGGCCCCGGCCGCTTCTTCGGCGAGATGGCCATCGTGGAGGGGCTTCCGCGTTCCGCCACCTGCTACGCCCGCGTCGACTCGGAGCTGCTCGTCCTCGAGGGCATCGACTTCTACCGCCTCGTCTGGGACCATCCCGTCATCGGCGCCAAACTGCTCGCCTCGATGCGCGCTGTCATGCGGACGCGGCTCGCCGAAGCGACCGGCATCCTTTCGGATCTGGTGAAGTGGGGCGAATCGGCGCGGCGCCGGACCATCGTCGACGAGGCGAGCGGACTCTTCAACCGGCGCTACCTCGACGAGAACCTCGACGAGGCGGTGCGCCGGGGAACTCCCTGCTCGCTCCTCATGCTCGACATCGACCGCTTCCGCGAGGTGAATGCGGCCTGGGGGCTCGCCGCCGGCGACGCGGCCATCGCCTCCGTCGGCGCCGCCCTGCAGTCTCTCGTCCGCGAGAACGACGTGGCGGCTCACCTGTCCGGCGACGAGTTCGCCTTGCTGCTCCGCGGCGCGGGCAAGGCCGAGGCCCTCGTGGTCGCCGAGCGGGCACGCGCCGTAATCGAAGGGCTCTGGCTGGAATTCCGGACCGGGAAGAACGCGGCGCCCGTGCGGCTCAGGCTGACCGGCTCCATCGGCGTCTCGAGCCTGCCTGATGACGCGCTGAACGCGGAAACCCTGAGCGCGACGGCCGACGCGGCGCTCGCGCGAGCCAAGGAGCTCGGCCGGAACCGGGTGGTGGCTGCCCGCGGGGCTTAAAAGCCGCCGGGCCTTGTGGCGGCTGACGCCCGAGCTTAGACTTGCGCAATGGCCCCCGGTGCCCTTTCCGGCTTCGTCCGCTTCATTGAACTCTCCACCCCGAGCCTGGCGCTCGGCGCCGTCGCACTTTGCTCCGCCCTCATCCTTGTCGCGCTGCGCGAACACCCCCGGAGCTCCCTGCGCGCCTCGCTTTTCGTCAACCTCGCGGCCACAGCCTTCGTCGCCCTCGAGCTGGTCGTCATCGCGTGCGGCCTGATCGAAGGCGGCATACCGGCGGGCAGACTGTTCCACGCCGCGCAGGTCGCGAGCGGGGCCTGGTTCGTGCCCGCGTTCTTCTTCTACGCGCGCGCGGTGGCCGACTGCCGGCTCGGTACCCGGAACGACCGCGCGCTGCGGCTGCTGGCCCTGTCCGGTGTGGCGTTCGCGCTGGCCGTCTGCGCGGCGACGGTGGTGGATCCCGCCCTGGTCATATCGCAGACCGTCCCCTCGGTCGACGCGCGGCCCGGCTCCACTTGGGCCGCCCGCGGCACCAAGGGCCCCCTGCTCTCGGCGATCAACCTGGCCTCGTCGCCGGCCTCGCTCGTCGCGCTCGTAACCCTTGTCCGCATAGCCTTCGCACGCGCCTGGCGCCGGGACGACTGGCTCCATCTCGCGGCCATACTGGTGTTCATCCTGTCGAGCCTGCAGTCGCTCGCGCAGAACCTGTTCGGCGGCTTCCTCGATCCCTTCCGCGAGCTCCAGATCTCGCGGGTGGGCCTCGGCGGAGCGACTTTCGCCATCCTTTCAAGCCTGGCCGTGCTCGGAACCTTCGCCGCCGACGCGCGGAAGGTGGCGGAGGCGCGCGCGAGCGCGGACCGTGAGCTCGAGGAACGCCGCAACGTCGAGAAGGCGCTCGAATCCTCCAAGCGCCAGCTTGCCGACATTTTGGACTTCCTGCCGGATCCCACCTTCGCCATCGACCTCGAGGGCCGGATCATCTCCTGGAACCGCGCCATCGCGGAGCTCTCCGGAAAATCGGCCGGCGAGGTGATTGGGAAGGGCGACTACGAATACGCCCTGCCCTTCTTCGGCTCGCGCCGCCCCATCCTGATCGACCTGGCGCTCAAGCCCGATCCCGCCATGGAGGCGAAGTACGACTTCATCGAGCGCCACGGCGACTCGCTCGTGGCGGAGAACTACAACTCCTTCATGCGGTCCGGGACGGGCTTCCACCTCTGGGGCATCGCCAAGCCTTTCCGCGACGCCGAGGGGCGGATCGTCGGCGCCATCGAGTCCATCCGCGACATCACACAGCACAAGCAAACCGAGGGCAGGCTCGCCGACCTCGCGGCGAACCTGGAAATCAAGGTCAAGGAGCGCACCGCCGAACTCGAAGGCGCGCTCGCGAAACTGACCCAGGCGCGGGAATCGCTGGCGGTCGCCGAAAAGTACGCGTTGGTCGGCCGGCTGGGCGCGAGCCTCGCCCACGAGCTCAATACGCCGCTCGGGGCCATAATTTCCGCATCGCGCGGCGCGACGGAAAACCTGGTCAAGGCTCTCCGGGAATTCTCCGAGATCCGGCGGCAAGGCGTACCAGGCGCGAACGAGCTGATCGGCGTCATGCTGGACCGCGCGGCCGCGAGGGCCGCCGACCTCGACGGCGCGATCGCTCCGGATACCGTGAAGCGCATCGCCGATATCCTCGAGGCGGGCGGCGTCGAACGGCACCGGCATGTCGCCCGGGAGCTGGCGGAACTGTTCGACGCCGAATCCGCGATCGACTTCGCGCGGGACCTGGCCGCGAATCCGGGCCTGGCGCAGCTCGTCTCGCCGGTAGCCCGCATCGCCGCGGTGGTGCGCTCCGCGGCCATCATCGGCGAGGCGGCCCTCAAGGCCTCGCGCGTCGTCTCCTCGGTGCGCTCGTATTCCCGTTCGGAACCGGCCTCCGACGGGGCCTCCGGCGCGGCAGTCGACGCCGTAGCCTCGATCGAGAACCTACTCGTCATCTACTACGGCGCGCACAAGCACGATATCGCCTTCGAACGGGACTGGCTTTGCCGAGACAGGGTGCTCGGTTCGAAGGACCGCCTCGACCAGGTCTGGGTGAATCTGGTGAACAACGCCCTCCAGTCCATGGGCAACCACGGCGTCCTCTCGCTCTCGACCCGCCGCGACGGTCCCTGGGTCGAAGTCTCGGTCGGCGACGACGGGCCAGGAATACCGGCGGAGATCCAGGGCAGGATTTTCGAGCCCTTCTTCACCACGAAGCGGGACGGCGAAGGCACCGGGCTCGGGCTCGACGTCTGCCGGCGCTTCGTGGAGGGCGCGGGCGGCTCCATCAGCTTCGAGTCGCGGCCGGGACGGACCGTCTTCACGGTCAGGCTCCGGGCCGCCGCCGACCCGGCTCCCGCGGAGGGCCGAGAGCCGGGCTGAGCGGCCGCGACCGGCCTCCGCTTACTTGACCGAGACCCAGCGCAGGATCTCGCCGAGCCTCGCCCGCTTGCCGGTCATCAGTATGCCGGTGCGGAAGATCTTCGAGGCGAGCAGCGCCATGCCGATGACGCTCGCGGACACAGCGGCGACTGAGATCGCGAGCTGCCAGGCGGGCGGGTCCGACACGAGCACGCGGATCAGCATCACGAGCGGCGCCGTCATCGGGAAGATCGAGAGCGCCGTCGCGAGCGCGGAATCCGGCGACATGATGAACGAGGTCACCATCACGAGCGGCACGATCAGGAACATGAGCAGGGGCCAGGCCAGCTGTCCGAGGTGGTGCTCGTCCTCGCTGGCGGCGCCGAGCGCGGCATAGGCCGAGGAGTAGAGGAAGAAGGCCAGCAGGAAGAACACGAGCAGCCACCCGAGGTTCTCGGGGCTGATCGAGGCGGGCACCGCGATGTCGAACGCGGGTCCCACCAGCTTGACCAGCGCCAGCGCCACCGAAATCCAGACGCCGTACTGAAGCAGTCCCGCCAGGCCGAGGCCGAAAATCTTGCCGAACATGAGCTCGCGGCTCGTCACGCTCGAGAGCATCACCTCGACGGTTTTCGAGGTCTTTTCGCGCACGACCGAGGCGCCGATCATCTGCCCGTAGAGCAGGACGGTCATGTAGAGGACCATGACGAAGCTCAGGGAGACGAAGAGCGCCTCCATGAAATCGTCCTGGGTCTTCGACTCCTCGTTCCCCTCGGGGCCGATCTTGAGCACCTCGAAGGGAGCGTCGGCCAGTATGCCCCGGACCAGGGCTGGATCGATGCCGGCGGCGCCGATCCGGAGTTCGCGGGCGAAGGCGCCGAGTATCGCCTGCGTCGAGGCGTACATGGTGGCGTCGACGCCTGTCTTCGAGTAGAACAGGGCCCGGCCCGCGTCCGGCCAGCCGGCTTCCACGACTACGTAGCCAGCGGAAGAGCCGTCCAGGACCGCCGCCTTGGCCGCCTGAGGGTCATCCGTGAAGGCGACCGCGACCCCCATGGCCTTGAACGACTCGGCGAGGGTCTCGGCGGCTCCCGGCACCGCGCTCGAAATGGCCACGGGCCTGCCCGCCGACATGGCGGCCGGATTGTTCGCGAGGAAGGTGGGCAGCACGGTGACCGCGAGGATCAGGAAGGGGCCGAGGACGGTCAGGATGACGAAGGCCTTGTTGGCCGTCGCCATGCGGAACTCGTGGCGGACTATGAGCGCGAGCTTACGCACGGAGGGCCTCCCCGGCGCCCGCGCCGGCAGTTTCCTCGGGGCTCCGTCCGACCAGGCGGACGAAGATCTTGTGGAGAGAAGGCGTGACGGCCTCGAAGCGGCGCACGCGGAGCCTGCCCGCCACGGCGCGGAACAGCTGGTCCGGCTCCGAGCCTTCCCGCAGTTCCACCTCGACCCAGCGCGGATATGCGACCACGGTCTCCACGAAGGGCAGGTCCTTCACGAACGCGGCGTCGCCGTCGAACTCGAGCTGCACCGCGTTCCGGCCGTGGCGCGCCTTCACTTCGGCGAGCGGACCGTAGAGCACTTCCCGCCCCCTGTCGACCAGCAGGATGCGTTCGCAGATCTTCTCCGCGTGGTCCATGACGTGGGTCGAGAAGAGCACGGTGACGCCCGCGGCCTTCAGCTCCACCATGGCCGCCAGGAGTTCGTCCTGGGCCACCGGATCGAGGCCGGAGAAGGGTTCGTCGAAGAGCACGATCGAGGGCTTGTGGGCCACGGCTCCGATGAACTGCACTTTCTGTCCCATGCCCTTGGAAAGCTCGGACACCTTGCGCTCGCGCCAGTCGGCAATGCCGAAGCGCCTGAGCCAGGCGTCGATGGAGGCGCGGGCGTCCTGCAGCCTCATGCCCTTCAGGGCGGCCAGGTACTCGAGCGACTCGCCTACCTTCGCCTTCTTGTAGAGCCCCCGCTCTTCCGGCAGGTAGCCGATGCGGGCCTTGTCCGATTCCGACAGGCGCTCGCCGTCGAACCGTATCGACCCGGAGTCCGGGGCGATGATGTTCATGATCATGCGGATGGTGGTCGACTTTCCGGCGCCGTTGGGCCCGATGAGCCCGAAGATCTCGCCGGGACGTGCCTCGAACGACAGCCCGTCCACCGCCCGCACCGTCTCGTAGGTCTTTACGACCTGTTCCACTTTGAGCACGGTACGCTCCTCCGAAGCAGGATTGGTCTTGAATATATCGATTGGAATCGGCCGGGGGAAAGCTCCGGGGAAAAGAAAGACCGCCCCGAAGGGCGGCCTTCCGACGGAGTCGAGCGCTCCCGTCGCCGGGAGCGCCCCGCAGGGTCAGTCGACGACCGTGCCGATCTTCTGGAGCCGCTTGATGAACGCGTCGGCGTCCATGATGAACTCCTTGTAGCTCTTGCCGGTCAGCATGGTGTAGCCGTCGCCGCCCGCGAAGAGGAAGTTCAGGGTGGCGAAGCTGTAGGTCTTGGCCGGATCGACGGCGACGCCGTTCACCATGATGTTCGACACGCGCTCGCCCGCGGGCTTGGTCGCGTCGAGGGTGAAGGTGAGGCCCGCGAAGTGCGGGTAGCGGCCGTCGGCGTCGGGGAGCTTGCCCACGCCGTGCTCGATGATGGCGTCGAGCTCGGAGCCCTTGAGCGTGGTGGACCAGACGTAATTGCCGAAGGGCAGTACGGTGTACATGATGCCCTTGGTGATGTCGCCGACGGGGATCGAGACGCGGATGCCGCCGCCGTTCATCATGGCGATGTCGGAGCCGGCGGCGTCCTTCATGCCCCAGGCGATCAGGCGGCCGAGGTTGGTCTCGGAGGTGCGGACGATGCCGCGGGTGCCTTCGAGCAGGACGGCGCTCTTGCCGATGACCTCGGCGAAGAGCGGGGCCTGGGCCTTCTGGATCTCGTCGGTCATGGCCTTGACGGCCGCGGAGCTGACGAGGGCCGGCTCGGACTTGACGGTCATGGTCTTGGCGCTCATGGCGGCGACCTTGCGGTCCTTGCCGATGGTCAGCTCGACCACGCCGAAGCCGACGCCGTTGGCGCCGGTGGAGACGATGCGCGGCTCGGTCTTGCGGGCCGACTCGAGGCTGGTGTGGCTGTGGCCGTCGATGATCAGGTCGATCTCGGGGACGGATTCGAGCAGGGTGGCGCTGACCGGGTCGCTCGAGCCGTCGAGCCCGATGTGCGAGACGACGACGAGCACGTCGTAGAGCCCCGCGATCTCGTTGCGCACGAGGCGGGCGAGTTCGCCGACCGGGTGCTCGAACACGAGTCCCTTGAGACCGGACGGGTCGGACTTGTAGGTGGTCTCCTGGGTCGAAAGGCCGACGATGGCCACCCGGACGCCGCCCACTTCCTTGATGGTGTAGGCCGGGAGGACCCGGGCGCCGTCCTTGTAGATGTTGGCGGCGAGGATCGGGAACTTAGCTTCCTTGGCCAGCTCGAACAGGCGCTCCTGGCCGTAGTTGAAGTCGTGGTTGCCCGGGACCATGGCGTCGTAGCCGACCGCGCTCATCAGCTTGATGACAGGGGCGCCCTTCTCGAGGTTGACCCAGGGCAGGCCGTGGATGGTGTCGCCCGCGTCGAGGACGAGGACGTTCTTGCCGGCGGCCTTGAGGCCTTCGACGTAGCCGGCGATCTTCGGGTAGCCGACTTCGGTGGCGGTCTCGAGGCCGCGGCCGTGCATGTCGTTGGTGTGGATGATGGTGATGCCCACGTCGGCGGCGAGCGCCTTGGCGGCGGGGGCGGCGCCCGAGCTGGCGCAGCCGACGGCGAACAAGGCGAGGACGGCGGCCATTACGGCGACGTACTTTTTCATGTAACCTCCTTGAAACATATGACGATCTATCGGGAACGCCATGTTACCACCGCATCGCCCGAAGGTCAAAAGGAAACCCGGCCAGAAAGGCCCGAACATCGCCCGGCTGCGTGCGAAACCCTGTTGACTTTTTACTAAACCGGTTTTATACCAAGACACGGGTGTTCCCACTCCCGCATCCGACCCTCGCGCAAGGAGCCCCCGATGCGCAGCGAACGAACCGCAGGCGTCCTCCTCCACCCCACCTCGCTACCCGGGAAATACGGTATCGGCGACCTCGGCGACGAGGCGCACCGCTTCGTGGACTGGCTCGCGGAGGCGGGGCAGGGCGTCTGGCAGGTGCTGCCCCTCGGACCCACCGGCTACGGCGATTCGCCCTACGCGAGCTTCTCGACCCACGCCGGCAACGAGCTGCTCGTCGCGCTCGATCCCCTGGTCGGGGAGGGGTTGCTCTCCGGGAACGATCTCGCCGTCCTCGAGCGCCTGCCCCGGGGCAAGGTAGCGTACGGGGACCTGATACCCCGGAAGTCCGCGGTATTGGACAAGGCGGCCGACGCCTTCGCCGCGCACGCCTCCGCCGCGCGCCGGGCCGCTTTCGATTCCTTCGTCGCCGAGAACTCCGCCTGGTTGTCCGACTACGCCCTTTTCATGTCCATCAAGCGCGAGTACGACGCGAAGTCGATGGCCGCCGGGCGCTTCGGAGACATGTGGAGCAACTGGTGGCCGAAGGAGCTCGCCCTCGGCGACAGGGCCGCCCTCGACGCCTGGCGCTCCACCCACGCGGACGGCATACGCCGCGTCGAGATCCTCCAGTTCTTCTTCTTCTCCCAATGGGACGCGCTCCGCGCCCACGCGAAAGCCCGCGGCGTCAAGATAGTCGGCGACATCCCGATCTTCGTCGCCGCCGACTCGGTGGACGTCTGGGCGAACCGGGAGCTCTTCCTCCTCAAGAAAGACGGAGCGCCGATCGACGTCGCCGGAGTCCCGCCGGATTACTTCTCCGCGGACGGCCAACTCTGGGGCAACCCGCTCTACGACTGGAAGGCGCACGAAGCCTCGGGCTTCCGCTGGTGGATCGACCGCATGCGCGCGGCCCTCAGGCTCTACGACGTGGTGCGCATCGACCATTTTCGCGGCTTCGAGGCGTTCTGGGCGGTGCCCGCGGGCGAAAAGACCGCGCGCAAGGGCGAATGGCGCAAAGCGCCGGGGCACGAGCTCTTCAAGGCCATACGCGCCGAGCTCGGGGATGCGCTCCCCATCATCGCCGAGGACCTCGGACTGATAACCGAGGAAGTCCGCGACCTGCGCGACCGCTTCGACCTGCCGGGCATGAAGATCCTCCAGTTCGCCTTCGACTTCAAGGAGGGCGGCAAGGGACTCGATCCGCACAACGCCTTCCTGCCCCACAACTACCCGCGCGAATGCGTCGTCTATTCGGGTACCCACGACAACGACACCACCCGCGGCTGGCTTGACAAGGCCGGCGCCGACGAGCGCGCCTTCATGGCCGAGTACCTGGGCCTGCCGCCCTCCGCGGGTTCGGCCGAGCTCGTGGAAGGCCTCGTGCGCGAGGCACTGAAGAGCGTCGCCGACCTGGCCGTCATTCCCGCCCAGGACCTGCTCGCCCTCGGCACCGAGGCCCGCATGAACATTCCGAGCACGCTGGGCGGCAACTGGGCCTGGCGCCTCGAGTCCGACGCCCTCGACGCGGGGCTGGCCGGAAAGCTTGCAAGGATGACGCGGCTCTACGCCCGCTCCGGGGACTGAGGGCCCCGCCGGGGGAAGCGCCGCTTTACACCCGGCACCCCGGGCGCTATCGTTGGGGCGGCGACTCCCGAATGAGCGCCGCATCCCACGCAGTCCGGAGGCCACAGCATGAACCCGACTCCGCAGGTCGACGCCTGGCACGACGCCACCCTCGGCGAGGCCGCCGTCAAGGTCCTCAAGAAGAACGGTTTCGACGCGGTCTTCGCCGCCACGCCCGAAGAGGCGGTCGAAAAGGTAATGGCCTTCATCGCCAAGGGCAAGACCGTCGGCTTCGGCGGCTCCATGACGGTCAAGGCCCTCGGCATCCAGGAAAAGGCGAAGGAGCTCGGCGCCGAGATCCTCGACCACAACGCGCAGGGTCTTTCCCCTGACGGGAAGCTCGCCGTCCTGCGCCGCCAGCTCACCTGCGACGTATTCGTCTCGGGATCGAACGCCGTCACCCTCGAGGGCGACATCGTCAATGTGGACGGCAACGGCAACCGCGTGGCGGCGCTGACCTTCGGCCCGGCCAAGACCGTGGTGGTGGTCGGCGTCAACAAGATCGTCCGCGACCTCGACGAGGCGATGGCCCGCATCGAGAGCTACGCCAGCCCCATGAACAACAAGCGCCTCGACAAGACCAATCCCTGCGTCAAGACCGGGCTCTGCGAGGACTGCGAGGGCGCCACGCGAATCTGCCGGGTCTACCAGATCCTGCGCCGCAAGCCGAGCCTCTCGGACTTCACCGTCGTCATCGTCGGGGCGCGCCTCGGGTACTGAGCGGACCGCGGCGCGGATCGCTGCGCTGATAGCGGACCGGAAAATGACGAAGCTGTCCGAAAAGGTCCTCGCGGACCTTCCGGACAGCTTCTTTTATATAGAACGGTGCGCCGCTACGGGGCGGACGCCCGCTGATCATGGATCGGGGCGCCGTCGAGCTTTCGCATACGGGCCTCCTTGCCTTGATCGTGATGGAGACGAGCATAGGTCCGGCGCGGCGGAAAGTTCAAGGGGGCGGGGGAAAAACGCGCGTTCCCGATCTCTCTCCCGCTTCGCCCGGAACCTCAGTCCGGGCCGTCGGCGGAGGGGGCGAGGGCGAGGCGCCGGTCGGTCCCGAGCAGGAGCTTCGGCACCTCGTCGTAGCGGGCCACGTTGTTCCAGTATGTCAGCCCCGCGTTCGCCCCGTCGCGGACGCCCAGGGTCTGGAGCTCGACATAGCGCTTGCCGTACCAGGCGCGATCGTAGGCCACGTCCAGGAAGAAGGACTGGGCGTAGGGCCGGATGACCACGCGGTCGCGCGAGATGGTCCTGCCCCGCAGGGTGCCCAGGTGGTAGATGCGCCAGGGACGGAGCTCCGCGGGCTCGTGCGCCAGGAAATCCTGGGCGAAGTGCGAAGGATAGAACATGGGGCTCACCACGTCGACGTAGCGCGCGAGCAGCTCCAGGTCCTGCCCGGTCCTCGCGCCGGAGCGGTACCAGCCGTTCGACCCGTAGATGTCGATTGAGATAGGGCCATGGACCTTGGCGCGCGCGTAGCGCAGAAAGCTCGCGATGGCGCTTTCCCGGTCCATGCCGGGATCGCGGTGGCGGTAGCTCGCGTCGCCCAGGTTGACGCCGTCGGTCGGGAAGCGGATGTAGTCGAACTGCACCTCGTCGAAGCCTGAGTCGATCAGCTCGTTGGCGATGGCGACGTTGTACTCCCAAACCAGCTCGGAGTATGGATCCACCCAGTGCTCGCCGTAGTATTTCCGCGTCGCGGGAGCGCCGTCGGCGCCGGGAATGACTTCGTAGCCGCGCCAGGGCGCCTTCTCCCTGGCATCCCAGACGGCGAGCGCGCCGCCCGCGGATTCCTGAAGGGCCTTGTCCTTGAAGACGACGATGCGGGCCACAAGCCAGATGCCTCGGGCTTCTGTTTCCGCCGTGATCGCCTCCACGTCGATCGGCGCGGAGACCCTGGCGCGCGCGGCGACTACCGGATCGCGCGGCCTGTAGCGGAGCTTACCCTCGTCGTCCTTGAGGTCGATGACAAGCGAATCGAGGCCGCGCTCCTCCATGAATCCATAGATTCGATCGCGGTCCGAAGCCTTCGCGACGTAGCCCGTCCGGAGATAGAGGCCGTGCCGCGCGTCGGCGGCCTCCCGGTAGGCGCTTCGGGGGCGGCCGGCAAGCAGCCAGAGCTCGGAGAGCGCGATGGGCTCGCCGTCCGCGTCGCGGGTCAGGACGCAATCGAGGGCTCCGAGCCGGTCGCGGGCTGCATCGCGCACGGCGGACTGGAGCAAGGGTTCGGCCTCGTCGCGTCCCGAGCGCGGATCCCAGCGGAGCGCCTGGCCGCGCGTCAGGTAGCGCAGGCCGTCGGACCCCGGCCAGAGCGAGTCGATTTCACCGAATTCGTGCGCGTCGGAGCGGACGAGGGCGAAAGCGCCCGTGGCCGGATCGAGCCGGTAAAGCCTCATGAGGAAGCTGTTGGAAGCCCACACCTCGGGGCCCGAGTCCGCCATCCGGACCGCGATGTCGGAAACCTCGTCGTGGTTTCCGGTGCCCGGCGCCAGCGCGAAATCGCCCCGTGCCTTCTTCCAGACGGGTTTCGCGGGTATCCTGCCGTCCGCCTGAAGCTCGAGGACGAAGAGCCCCTCGATGGCGTGCGAGGCGTAGACCGTCGGGACTGTACCGGGAACCAGCGCCACGGCCTTGAGGCCGCTCGTGGTCGACGGGCTTGCCAGGCGGTTCCAGGATTTTCCGGAATCGAACGAGAGCCAGAGCTCGTCCTTGGTGCAGGTGACCAGCCGCTCCGGGTTCGAAGGATCGAATTCCAGGTCCTTGAGGTCGGCCGGTTCCCTGATCAGGGCCTTGGCCGCGCCGTCCCATTCCTTAATGACCTTGGCGGGAAGTCCCGCGGCGCGGAGCTCGAAGGTCGCGAAGTCCTCGGTCCGTACGGGGCCTTTCGCGGTGAGCAGCCAGGCGCCCGTTCCCGAAGGGATGATCTTCCGCACCTCGCCTTCGATCCAGAGCGGCGTTTCGGCGCCGTCGGCCTCGAGGCGGTAGAGGCCCTTCTCATACCCGGCATAGAGCGGATAGTAGGGCCGTTCGCGGACCGGGACCGATCCGGATCCTGCCGGCCGTGCCTGCGCCGAAGCCGCCTGGCAGGAGGCGAGCGATCCGGAAAGCAATGCCGCCCCGGCTACAAGGCTCGAGAAAAGGCCAACGGCGAGGGCGAAGCGGATCTCGGGGCGCTTGGCCGCGGGGGAAGGGGCGGGCTCGCTCATGCGGTACTCCGTCGTGCAGATGCTTCATCCTACATCGGAAGGCCCGGCTCCGTCCTCAATGCCCGTCGCTCCGTCCCGCAACGCCGCCTCCGCGAAGCGCCGCACGACCTTGACGCACCTGGTCCCTTCAGGCTATATAGAAACCCGCCTCGCCCAGATGGTGAAATTGGCAGACACGCTAGATTCAGGTTCTAGTGCCTTTACCGGCATGGGGGTTCAAGTCCCCCTCTGGGCAGCTAAAAAGGAAAACCCCGCTCGACAGAGCGGGGTTTTCCTTTTTTGCGATCAGCCCAGAGGGGGACTTGAAACGGAGGCGCGTCGCGACCGGAAGGGAGCGCGATGAGGCCGCCCGCGCTTGGCGCGGGCACCACGATCCTTTCCACTCTGAAAGCGACCCGAAGGGGCGCAGGCGCATGGATGCGCCGAGAGCGCCGGAGGCGGGCTGGAGCGGCTCGACACGAAGTCGAGCCGCGGAAGCCAAGTGCGCGCTTCGCACGCTTTCGGATAGGTATGGATTAAACAATGCGCCTTGGGCGCATGACCTCATCCCCCTCCGGGCATGGACGGGTAACCCGCTCGTTCGAGCGGAGTTCCCCTGATGCCGATCGGTCGGGCGATCTTTTCGGCGGAGAAGCGGCGTCGAACCCGCGACCTTCCCGCGGGGTTGACGCGGCGCGCCACGCGAGGGAAGCTGGCAGGAAGGGCGGCGCAGGCACCCGCAAGCGGGAACGAGGAGGGGGCATGAGGATCTTCAAGCTCGCATCACTGATGGTTCTTTTTGGCGCCGCCTTCGCATGCGCGGCGCAGGAGAACTACCGGCTCGAAGTCATCCCGCTGTTCAGGCCATCGGAGTTCGGAAGGCTGCTTCACAAGGCAGTAGTGTTCGATGGCAGTTTTTATTATCTGGACTCCAAATACAATCTGGTTTCATTTTCATCGGGAGCAGGGGCGGAAATCATCGCGCTGCCGACGACGGGAAGGGCACGAAAAATCATCGGCGCAAGTTCAGGCACCATCCTGTATCAAGAGTTCGATACACTGTATTCCTTTTCCGGGAAGGGAAGCGCTGTTGTTTCGAGTTCGGTCGCGATTGGGGAAAAATACGAATATGACATCAATCTGGGCGTCGTAGATTCGAGAGACGGTAAAATCCTCTTTCGGGAGAAGCAGAAAGGCTTTTATTCCATAGCCAGGCTTCCTGCAATTGATGCGCGTGGCCAGGTCTTCATGCTCGTCAGGGAAAATCTTTCCGATTCCTTTGGAAGCCTCGTCAGGATCTCCGGCAAGTCGGTCGAGATCATTGCCCGGGGCATACGGTCATTTGCCTTGGCGGGCGATCTTCTTCTGTGCAGCACCGTCAGGAGCACCGGCCAGCCGACGATGTCGGAAGAAGAATACGGATTGGTGTTGATCAACGATCGGGGAATCGTTGTCGCCGACCTTCAGCGGTCAGGCGAAGACCGAGGGGTCTTCATCTATCTGGATGACGTTTTCGCTTCCGCCGATGGCAGGCTGTACGGGTATGGCTCGGGGAGCATGGAGGTCACCGGAGGACGCGAAGCGATCGCGGGTTTCTTCGAGCTCGCGATCGGCAAGGAATAGCTTCGCGGAACCGCGTGTCTTCTGATGCGTTTCCGAGGCATGCGAGCTTCGCTTGCTCGGTTCGAACCGCGCATCATGCTGGTTGAGTAAGCTCCGTCCGCCAGGAGGGGGCTATCTTGCACTCGAATCTTCCGGCGGCGGTTCCGGTTGGAAGCGCGGAGTCCCAGGTCCCGGACAGCGTCTTGACGATGGGCGCGGACTCTGGAAGTATGCCCGGCAGGGTGGCGCGCGGCCGGCGTCTCGACGCGGTCCGAAGCTAACCAAGGAGAAATGCATAAAACGGATTTGGAAACGGATGGCCTTGGCCGCATTGCTCGCGTTGACTGTCGCCTCGTTGAACGGTTGCGTCGTCTTCACGCTTCTCAAGTATTCGGACGCACCCGAGGCGGGCTCGGTCGTGGCAGGGAGACCTGCGGTCGGTCGTTTCGGCGGGG
>ENA-UOWG01001880-UOWG01001880.1-activated-sludge-metagenome-genome-assembly--contig:-NODE-1880-length-19410-cov-6.451615_pt1 | contig 19410 bp, 21 predicted proteins | sample MGYA00238147_ERZ761563 | MGnify/ENA primary metagenome ERZ761563 (study PRJEB28884, sample SAMN05720216) | anaerobic digester metagenome | isolation source: active sludge of municipal... | reverse complement strand
AGCTCCTCCTTAAGGTGGCTGAATCCTGAACGGCTGACAGGTATTTTTTCTCCCCCGTGCAAAACTGCAACATGAATGTCCTTTCCATAAGGTTCAATCTTCTTTATCTCACTTATCCTGATAATGAATGAACGGTGAACCCTGACAAAATCCTCATGGGGAAGGTTATCTTCATAGAACTTCATTGTCTGCTGTTTAAGCGCCTTGCCTTCAGTATGATAGATCATAACATAATCATCCTCGGCAGCAACATACCTTATTTTTTCAAGTGGTATAATATTAATTGCAGTTGCTTTTCTTACAACGATTCTGCTTAGGGGTGCGCTGTTTTCAGGGCGTTTTGCAATGAGTTCGTTTACAGGTTTCCTGGCTGCTGTTCCGGCAGACATTTTGTCCCTGACTTTCTGTAATGCTTCGCCAAGCCTTTCCTTGTGAAAGGGCTTCAAAAGGTAATCGGCAGCATTCAGTTCGAAAGCCCTGAGTGCAAACTGATCATAAGCAGTTGTGAAGATTACCTCAGGTCTTTCTTCTGTGACTTCAAGCATTTCGAAACCTGTTAGTTTAGGCATCTGGATGTCGAGAAAAATGAGATCAGGCTTATGCCCGGATATTGCTTTCAGCCCTGTAAAGCCATCCTGGCATTCAGCAACAATCTCTATATCAGAATGATCCTTAAGGTAATGCCTGAGCAGATCTCTTGCCGGAGCTTCGTCTTCTATTATAATTGTTCTTATTGTATTCATTCTGAAAGGGGTTTATTTCAATGCTGATGCCGGAATTATGAGGCTGACCTGGTATACTCCGTTTTCTTTTGTGCCCGTAAGCGCGCTTTTGTTGCCGTAGGTCAGCTCCAGTCTTCTTCTCACATTTGCCAGTCCGGTTCCTGTTCCTTTAACGGCCTGCTGGGAAGAATCGTAATTGTTGCTGATAAGTATTTCGAGATTATTGTTTGCCAGCCGCGCTTTAGTCACAATCTTAACTGTTTCTGTACTTTCATAAACGCCATGTTTAACGGCATTCTCATACAGTGGCTGCAGAAGCATTACCGGAATTTTTACATCGAGGCAGTTTTCTTCTATAACTTCCTCGGTGACAAGCCTGTCGCCGAACCTTACCTTTTCTATGTCGAGGTAAAGCCTTAGGTTTTCAAGCTCGCTTCTAAGTGATACCGGGATTTCTTCTTTTCTGGCCAGGGCATACCTCATGAAATCTGAAAGCTTGATAACCATTAGTCTTGCCTTTTCAGGATCGGTAACAGTCAGCGAGCTTATTGAGTTAAGGCTGTTGAAGAGGAAATGCGGATTTATCTGTGAACGCAGCATTTTAAGTTCAGTCTCCTTCACAAGCGCTTCCAGCTTTGCCTCCCTTGCTTTTTTTTCTGAAAGGTTTGTGAGGCTGTTAAACAGGTAATATGAAAGAACTATTAGTCCGTAAATAAATACGCCGGTGCCTATCCTGTATGGAAATGTAGCGTTCCAGTATTCGTTGTAAATTATCTCATCCGGAAGAATGTTCTGAACAAGAAATCTTGTGATCAGCACCCAAAGCGTTACAGAAATAACCCCGCTGAGAACAAGGTTTGAGATCACTGTTAAATTTTTAACATTGCCGCTGTTGAAGAAACTGAAAGGATACCAGATTGAAAGTCCTATACCTGAGTAAATCAGCATTGAGATTATGCAGTCGAGGATACTTGTACTGATGTAACTCCCGAAAGCATAGTAGAAAAGAAGTGACTGACCTGCTGTAAGGAACAGCCAGATCAGCCACCATACGATAAGCCGAATTCTGTTTGTAAGAACCGGGTGCTTCATATATTTATTTAAGCGTAACTTTTAAGTTCACCACCACCGAAAACAACAGCTCCTTTTATTATAAGCTGTTTGGATGTGTCAAGAGGTTTCCCGAGGGTAACTTTTCTTTCATCACCAAAACCTCCCAGCACTGGTACTACTTCAACTTTAACATTCCAGTCATTGGGGACGATTATTGTTGTTCCCCCGAAAACACAGGCAACTTCAATCTCTGAGATTCCCGGAGCAAGCCTTGCCTGGGTAAGGTCAATTTCGCTGCCTCCGAATATTGATGTGATTTTTCCTCCCCTGAAGTTGTCAGTGATTATTTGTCTTTCTCCTCCGCTGAATATGTTTATTATATCAATAAAATCGTCGCCAACCTGTGATGAAGTGGAGACCCCTTTCCATCCGCCTTTTCTTTTTGTGAAGATAAAGATCAGACCTATTATTATGAATATTGAAGGCCAGAACATATTGAAATCGAATGTTTCTCTGAAAATATGGGGAAGGAGGAAGAAAGCACCTACTGCCATTACAATTATTCCACCTGTTTTATTTCCGGCAGAACCTATTGTGATTACAAGGCCTATTGTAACAAGCAGCATAGGCCAGCTGAAAATTATGTGATCAATGAAACCCGGAAAAATTCCCGAATTCCTCATTATAAGAAAAGCACCAACAAGGACAAGGACAACTCCTATAATCGCACGGTTGCTTTGAAGATGAGGATGGCCATGCCCTCCGGGATGCTTTTCATCTCTGTAATTATCATTTGTTTCCATGACTGTAAATTTATTTGTTTATTATTATTTATTTGTCTTATCTGACTCTCCTGAATAAGGAAGAGATTATATATGAAAGTCCCAGGAGAATAATAATGCCTGGCCAGAAAAATGTTTCAAAATTCTGCGGAAGGATTATATTCAGTTCATCGCGAAGGAACCAGAAGCCACCTGCAATCAGAAGTATTCCGCCTGTCAGATGAAGATTGAGAAGCATTATCACTCCTATGAATATCAGTACTGTCTCCCAGGTAAAATACCTGTGAATGCTTCCAAGGTTGAGAAGGTCGTTTGTAGCAATAAGAAGAGCCACTCCGAGTGTTATGAAGAAGATTCCAAGGCCTACACCGGGGTGCTGTTCTCTCTTTGTAATGTTTTTATTGAATGTGTGTGCCATTTTTTACTAATTTTAACTGAAGCAAAAGTAACAGCCATATTTACAGGCTCTAAATTAAAATCGGTGAATGGCATTTTTTTACCGGTGGATAATCATTTAAGGCTTTTGATGTTACTTTTTTGTTGATAATTTTTTTAATTAAATAAGGATTCATATTTTTGCAGACCAAAATTCTGAGAGATGTCCGGAATATATACCATACCGTTAAGCGGATTAAAAGAAGGACTGCACCTCTTTGATTTTGAAATAGAAAATGAGTTTTTTGAAAGTTTTGAAGAGTCGGAAATCAAGGAAGGAAGACTGAACGCTCATGTTGAGATGGAGAAAAGATCCTCACATCTCGATTTGCTTATAATTATCACAGGGACAGTGAAAATAAGCTGTGACCGTTGCCTTGAGGAGTTTCCATGGCCGCTTGAGTGCCGGAACAGGCTGCTTGTGAAGCTTGGGAAAAGCATATCGGATGATGATCCGGATATTCTTTCCCTGCCTTCTGATGAGCATGAACTGGATCTTATGCAGCATTTTTACGAGTATATTCATCTTGCCCTGCCGATTAAAAGAGTGCATCCTGATGATAAAAACGGAAAAAGCGGCTGTGATCCGGTGATGCTTGAAAAGCTTAAGGAGCTTCTTGTTGATGACGACGATGATAAACCGAATGATCCCAGGTGGGATGACCTTAAGAAATTGATGAACAATTAAATATTTGAAAAATGCCAAATCCCAAAAGAAAACATTCGAAGACCAGAAGAGATAAGCGCAGGACACATTACAAGGCTACCGCGCCCACTGTTGCAAGTTGCTCAAACTGCGGTTCAGCCGTTCTCTATCACAGGGTATGTCCGGAATGTGGATATTACAGAGGCAAGCTTGCAATTGCAGGCAAAGCTACAGCCTGACCTGAAGGCTAATTTAAAAACCTTGATATGAGAATTGGCCTAGATGTCATGGGTGGGGACTATGCTCCTGATGCAATTGTGGAAGGAGCAGTTGATACCCTTCAGCACTTGCCGGCTGATGATACACTTGTTCTGATCGGGGACAGTGAAGCCATTAAAAAGAAGCTTGGCGAGATGAATGTTGATCCGTCATCATTCGAGATAGTTCATACAACCCAGGTTATAGGTATGGGTGAACATCCGGCCAAAGCATTTTCGCAGAAAAAAGATTCAAGTATTTCTGTAGGATACGGAATGCTGAAGAACAATATGCTTGACGGATTCTGCAGTGCCGGAAATTCAGGAGCAATGCTGGTAGGGGCCAGCTACACTGTCAACGTAACTCCCGGTGTGCTTCGTCCGGCCCTGGGCATTGTTCTCCCAAAGGTTAACGGCCGGCGATCAGTTATACTTGATGTAGGACTGAATCCTGACTGCAAACCCGATGTATTGCTTCAGTACGGAATTCTGGGAAGCATTTTTGCCCGCTATGTCCTTGAAGATGAAAATCCTTCTGTTGGTCTTATAAATATTGGTGAAGAAGAGACAAAAGGTACTTCTTCCGTGAAGATGGCTTATGAACTGATGAAAGACCATCCCGGACTGAATTTCATAGGAAACGTTGAAGGTAATTCCCTGTTCCAGGAAAATATGCCGGATGTTGTGGTCTGCGACGGTTTTGTTGGAAATGTAATCCTTAAAATGGGAGAATCTTTTCATCATATTTACAAACAGAGAAATCTTCAGGATTTATATTTTGATCAGCTTGATTTTGAGAATTTCGGTGGCACTCCCATTATTGGAATAAATGCAAATGTTGTAATTGGACACGGCGTTTCAAAACGGAAAGCCATTATGAACATGGTCATAAGAACCAGGGAGGTAGCTCATGCAAACCTGGCTCAGAAGATCAGAGAGGGAATTTAATTATGGAAAAAATACGGGCAGCTATTACAGGAATTAATGCATGGGTGCCGGAATACAGACTCACAAACAATGAGCTGTCGAAAATGGTTGACACCTCTGATGAATGGATTATGCAGAGGGTCGGGATCAGGGAAAGAAGGATACTAAAAGGTGAAGGTCTTGGTACTTCTGATATGGCAGACAAGGCAGTGATCGGGCTGCTTGAAAAAACAAACACATCCCCCGACGAAATTGACCTTCTCATCTGTGCCACAGTAACGCCCGACATGCTTTTCCCGGCCACCGCAAACATAATCTGCGACAAAGCCGGAATAAAAAAAGCCCTTAGTTTCGATCTGGGCGCTGCATGTTCCGGTTTTCTTTTTGCCTTACAGACAGCTTCTGAATATATATGCTCGGGAAGATATAAAAAGGCGATTGTTGTTGGTGCTGACAAGATGTCATCGATTGTCGACTATACCGACCGTACAACCTGCCCCCTTTTCGGCGATGCTGCCGGCGCAGTGTTGCTTGAGCCCACAACCGAGGAAATAGGAATACTGGATCATATACTGAGAACTGACGGATCAGGAAGAAAATTCCTTCACATGAAAGCAGGCGGATCATTAAAACCGTCTTCTCATGAAACTGTTGACGCAAAAGAACATTTTATATACCAGGAAGGTCAGAGTGTCTTTAAATTCGCTGTATCAAACATGGCAGATGTTGCTGCAGAGATTATGGAGAGGAACAACCTGAAGCCTGAAGACATTTCCTGGCTTGTTCCGCATCAGGCGAATCTCAGGATAATTGATGCCACAGGGAGGAGAATGGGACTGCCTTCTGAAAAGGTAATGATCAATATTCAGAATTACGGAAATACTACAGCTGCAACTATTCCGTTATGCATCTGGGAGTATGAGAAGAGTCTTAAAAAAGGCGATGTGCTTATACTTGCTGCATTCGGAGGTGGCTTTACATGGGGGGCAATTTACCTCAAATGGGCTTACGATCCGAAATAATATTATATTTGTAATAAACAGTACCGTTACAAAAAAAATAAGAGGTCATGGCAAAGTACAATGAGACTGAAAACAATACAATTAACCTTATAAGCAATGGCACTGATATTATTGGTGATGTTAAATCAACAGGAGATATCAGGATAGATGGCTCTCTTACCGGAAACCTCAATACAAAGGGAAAAGTTGTTGTTGGCCAGACAGGCAAGGTGAACGGAGAGATTATCTGCAAAAACTCTGAAATATCCGGTGTTGTTGAGGGAAGAGTTATAGTCAACCAGCTTCTTAACCTTAAAGCTTCATCTAAGATCCTCGGTGATATTGTAACATCAAAATTATCAATAGAACCGGGAGCCATTTTCTCAGGCACCTGCAAAATGAGCGAAAACAACAATAATGGAGGAGCCCCGGCCACAAAAGAAAAAGAACCAGAAAAGGCAGGACGATAAGGGCCTGAATGCCTACGCGAAATATTCAGGAATGGCCTTTCAGATGGTTGCAATAATTGCAATAGCAACCTGGGGTGGTATTAAGCTCGATAATATTGCAGGATTCCAGAAACCGGTTTTTACAATTATTCTTTCATTGCTCGGTGTGTTCGGAGCAATTTATTTTGCCATCAGGGACTTTATAAAGTAAAACTGATGAGATCTTTTTTAATCCATATTTCTTCCCTTCTGCTTTTGACTCTTGTTCTTCTTGTCACTGGATTTTTCATGCTTGAAAGAACAAATCATCAGGAGCTCTGGTCACAACTTCTGACACTCACCTCATGCTTTTCAGTTATAACCCTCATTTCTTTAATAATTTTTAACAGAGGAATATCCCGTGATTCCCGGAGCCAGACCTTCCATTCCTTTGTGTCAATCAGCCTTAAGTTCCTGCTTGAATTGTTTTTAGCTCTTATCTGGTTTATTGTTATAAAAAAAACAGAAACAGAATCCGTATTAATGTTTTTTGTTCTATATTTATCATTCAGTTTTATTTTAATATTTCTGATATTAAAAACACTGAAAACCAAATCTTTATAAAACACGACGGATTTGAAAACTAGACTTATTACACTGTTCATTTCGATTTTATTTCTGGCAGGCACAGTTGCTGCCTCCTATGGACAGGAAGGACACGAGGCTGAAGCAGCTGCACAACATGGTGAAACAGAGGAGGCTTTTAATGCAAGCACCTTCATCATGGAGCATATCGCTGATGCACACGAATGGCATCTGTGGACAAAGAAAAACGGGGAACATGTAGCAATATACCTGCCTGTTATTCTCTATTCAAAGGAAAAGGGTCTTGATATGTTCTCTTCAAAAAAACTTGCCCATGGACATACCCATGAAGGCTATAAGCTTGAAGAAGGTGCAATAGTTGCTGTAAATGAGGAAGGCCATCCGGTTGAAGGGGCTTCCATTCTTGACTTTTCAATAACAAAAACCGTTGTTGGTCTTTTGTTTTCATGCATTGTAGGCTTGTTACTCTTTCTTTCACTTTCAAGGTCATATAAGAAAACAGGCATTAGTCACCCCAGGGGAATACAGAGTTTCCTTGAACCCGTAATACTTTTTGTGCGCGATGATATTGCCATTTCAAACATAGGGAAACATAAGTATGAGAAGTACATGCCTTATCTGCTTACAGTATTCTTCTTCATACTTCTCAACAATCTTATGGGCCTTGTGCCATTTCCTCCGCCATTTGGTGCTAACGTAACCGGTAATATTGCCGTTACTCTGGTACTTGCCCTTTTTACTTTCTTCATTACCCAGTTCAGCGGCAACCGGAACTACTGGCGTCATATTTTTGCCACTCCGGGAGTACCTTTCTGGCTTCTTCCGGTCATGATTCCGGTTGAGATAATAGGTATGTTCTCGAAGCCCTTTGCTCTGATGATCCGTCTCTTTGCAAACATTACTGCAGGTCATATTATTGTCCTGAGTCTAGTCTGCCTGATCTTCATCTTCAAATCGCTTGCCGTGGCACCGGTTTCAATTTTATTTGTGATTTTTATGGATTGCCTCGAATTGCTTGTGGCATTCCTCCAGGCATATGTTTTTACCCTCCTGTCAGCCTTATTCATAAGTCTTGCAGTAGTGGAAGAGCATCATTAATATTTTGTTTAATAAAAACCAGTAATTATGACAGGTACATTGGCAGCAGTTGGAGCAGGTCTTGCAGTTATAGGTGCAGGGCTTGGTATCGGTAGAATCGGTGGTTCAGCAATGGAAGCTATTGCACGCCAGCCGGAAGCTACTTCAAAGATCCAGACAGCTATGATTATTGCAGCAGCTCTTATTGAAGGTGCAGCTCTTTTCGCAATAGTTGTTGCTCTTATTGCTTAGTAAAGGAAAAGGAAAGTCCTGCAACGGTTGGTTGCAGGCTTCTTTAAAAGGTAACAGTTAATATTCAAGATATGATATTTTTAGCAAACAGTCTTACAACTCCTGCAATAGGAACAGTGGTATGGACTACCCTTATTTTCACACTGTTCTTTCTTATTCTTTCCAAATTTGCATGGAAACCTATCCTTAATGCCGTAAAAGCACGTGACGAGATGATAAAGGGTTCTCTTGCCGCTGCCGAAAAAGCCAGGGAGGATATGACCAGGCTGCAGAGTGACAATGAAGCCATTCTCCGCAAAGCAAGGGAAGAGAGGGAAGTGATCCTGAAGGATGCCAGGGATATACGCGATAAGCTTATATCAGAGGCAAAAGACAAGGCAACGGAAGAGGCTGAAAAAATTGTGGAAAAGGCACGGGTAAACATTGAAAGCGAAAAAAGAAAAGCTCTTTCGGAAATTCATGACCAGGTAGCCACATTATCAGTCGACATTGCCTCAAAACTCCTCGGGGAACAGTTAAAGAAAACCGGAGAGCAGGAAAAACTGATTGATAATTACCTTAAGGAAATCGGAGTCAATAAGAATTAGGAACAGATAATAATGAATGAAAGTAAAATATCGGTAAGATACTCCAAGGCTCTTTTTGACCTGGCTGTCGAGAAAAAACTTCTCGATAAGGTACATCAGGATATGCTGTTCATTTCGGAGATCTGTAAGCTTCCTGAAACAAAGGACCTTCTCCTCAGCCCAGTAATTGTTCCCTCAAGGAAAACCGAAATACTTCACACAATGATTGGCAGTGAAGTGGAAAAGATTACAATGGCACTTATCGATCTGACAGTCAGTAACGGGAGGGAAAGCTTTATCCCTGCAATTTCACGTGTTTTTATACACGAAACAATGAAATACAAGGGAATAACAAAATCAATTCTTACAACGGCTGTAAAGACTGATGCGGCTGTTAAAAAACAGATTACCGACATGATCTCAAAAGTGTTCAGCACAACTGTTGACTTTGAGGAAAATGTCAATCCTGATATAATAGGCGGATTTATCCTTCGTGTCGATGACAATTTCATTGATGCAAGCATCAGGACAAAGTTGAGAAAAATCAAAAAAGAGCTCAGGGGCAGTGCCCTGGCGTCATAAATTATAAAGGAATATTTAAGTTATTTTTAATATGGCAAACATTAAACCAGCAGAAGTTTCAAAAATCCTTAAACAGCAACTGGAAGGCATTCAGACAGGTGTGGAGCTTGAAGAAGTCGGAACAGTGCTTATAGTTGGTGATGGTATAGCGCGAATCTATGGCCTTTCAAATGTCCAGTCGAACGAACTTATAGAGTTCGAGAACGGGATGGAAGGTATTGTGCTTAACCTTGAAGAGGATAATATCGGTGCAGTGCTCCTTGGTCCAACCGAAGAGATCAATGAAGGAGACATTGTTAAAAGGACCGGAAAAATTGCATCCATAAATGTGGGTGAAGGCTTACTCGGTCGTGTAATATCTCCGACAGGTCAACCTCTTGACGGCAAAGGTCCGGTTAAGGGCGAGTTATTCACCATGCCTTTCGAAAGAAAAGCTCCCGGGGTTATTTTCCGTCAGCCGGTGAAACAGCCTCTGCAGACAGGTATTAAGGCCATCGATGCAATGATCCCGATAGGAAGGGGTCAGAGGGAACTTATTATCGGTGACCGCCAGACAGGAAAAACAGCGATTGCAATTGATACAATAATTAACCAGAAGAGCAATTTCGATAAGGGTAAACCAGTATACTGCATATATGTTGCAATAGGTCAGAAAGGTTCAACTGTCGCAAACATTGCAAGAACACTTGAAGAACACGGAGCCCTGCAGTATACAATCATAGTACTTGCAACAGCTTCCGATCCGGCTGCTTCACAGTTCTATGCTCCTTTTGCCGGGGCGGCAATCGGTGAATTCTTCCGCGACACGGGCCGTGATGCCCTCATTATTTACGATGACCTTTCGAAACAGGCTGTTTCGTACCGCGAAGTGTCATTGCTTCTCCGTCGCCCCCCGGGCCGCGAAGCATATCCTGGGGATGTATTCTACCTTCACTCAAGGCTTCTTGAAAGAGCAGCTAAAATTATTGAATCAGATGAAGTTGCAAGACAGATGAACGACCTTCCCGAGTCGATAAGGCACATGGTGAAAGGAGGAGGTTCTCTGACTGCACTGCCTATAATTGAAACACAGGCAGGTGACGTATCTGCATATATTCCCACAAACGTTATTTCAATTACCGACGGACAGATCTTCCTTGAATCAAACCTTTTCAACGCTGGTGTAAGACCTGCTATCAACGTAGGTATATCAGTTTCGAGGGTTGGTGGTAACGCCCAGATCAAGGCGATGAAGAAAATTGCAGGTACACTTAAGGTTGACCAGGCCCAGTACAGGGAGCTTGAAGCTTTCTCGAAATTTGGATCCGATCTTGATGCTGCTACCCTCGCTGTACTTAACAAGGGTGCGAAAAACGTTGAAATACTTAAACAGGGTCAGTATGCTCCTGTACCTGTGGAAAACCAGGTCGCTATAATCTATTGCGGCACAATGGGCCTTCTCAGGGATATCCCTGTGAACAAGGTAAAAGCATTTGAAAGGGATTATATTGAATACCTGAGTCTTAAACATAAGGATACACTTGAGGAAATCCGCAAGGGAAATATCAATAGTGATATAACCAAAGTTCTTGAAAAAGCAGCTTCGGAGATTGTGCTCAAGTATCGTGAAAACTAAGACCTGTTTCAGGAATAAAGTATTGTAAATGGCGAATTTAAAGGCAATAAGGGTAAGGATAAGCTCTGTTAAATCGACACGGCAGATTACATCGGCTATGAAGATGGTGTCTGCCGCAAAGCTTCGCAAGGCGCAGGACAAGATTGTCAGGCTGAGGCCTTACGTTAACAAGCTTCAGGAGATTCTCGGAGGACTTTCCAGGAGTCTGGCTGATTCCGAAGTTGAAAATATCTATGGAAGGATCTCTGACCCTGAAAAGGTACTCATAGTTGTATTAACATCCAACAGAGGTCTTTGCGGTGCCTTCAATGGTAATGTGATAAAAGAAACCCGTCGGCTGATCTCCGAAAAATATGCAGATCAGTACAGGAAAGGCAACGTCAGGATACTTACAATCGGGAAAAAAGGTTATGATTTCTTCCGTAAGACACAGGTTAAACTTCTTCCCGAACAGAATAACCTTCTCAATCATCTTTCTTTTGAGGCTGCTGCCAATCTTGCAGATACACTCATGAAGTCATTTGTTTCAAAAGAGTATGACAGGATTGACATAGTATATAACCAGTTTAAAAATGCTGCGATTCAGAACCTTACAGTAGAGCCTTTCCTGCCTGTAACAGGTAATCCTAAAGCATCTGAAACGCAGGAAGTTGTTGATTATATCTATGAACCTGACCAGGAAGCAATCGTTAAAGATCTTATTCCAAAGTCACTGAAGATCCAGTTCTATAAGGCTGTCCTTGATTCTTACGTTGCAGAACATGGGGCAAGGATGACAGCCATGCACAAGGCAACTGATAATGCAACACAGCTTGTCAGAGACCTCACTCTTCAGTATAACAAGGCACGTCAGGCATCAATTACTAACCAGATACTTGAGGTTGTAAGCGGAGCAGAAGCGCTCAGAGGATAAATTGACTTTAGATCCAGTCCGTTAATGTACACACAGTCAGATCTTAAGAATCTGGTTGATAAGGCTATTGTCAACCTGTCTTTTAATCATGAGGCTGAAAAGCTGATCGATCCAATCCGTTACATCCTGTCAATAGGTGGAAAGAGACTAAGGCCTGTTATGGCGCTTATGTCATGCAACCTGTTCAATGATAAGATCGAAGAAGGAGTTATACCTTCAGCCGGACTGGAAATATTTCATAATTTCACACTGGTTCATGATGATATAATTGACCAGGCGCCTGTTAGAAGGAATTTTCCCACAGTACATACTAAATGGAACACTAACCAGGCAATATTGTCAGGTGATGTGATGGCCTTCATTGCAAATGACTGTTTCCTCCAGTCTCCGCAGCGTTGTCTTCTGAAGGTTTTCAGGGAATTCAACAAGGCTGCTATTGAGGTTTGTACCGGTCAGCAGCTTGATATAGATTATGAAAGAGCCCTTTTAGTTTCCCAGAATGAATATTTACGGATGATTGAGCTGAAAACTGCTGTTCTTCTTGCAGCATCTGCAAAGATCGGGGCACTGATAGGCAATGCTGAAGATAAGGATGCCGAGGCACTTTATGAATTTGGAAGAAACCTGGGACTTGCTTTTCAGATTCAGGATGATCTCCTTGATACCTATGGAGACAGCAAGCTCTTCGGCAAAATGCAGGGAGGAGATATAGTTGCAAATAAAAAGACAATACTTTCTGTTAAAGCATTTGAACTTTCGAAAGGCCGCCAGTTCAAGCATTTACAGGAGCTGTACTCAGGTAATGCTGAAGACTCTGAAGCAAAGGTAAAGGCAGTGATGGAGATCTATGACAGGCTTAATATCAGGAACATCACTGAAACTCTTGCCAACGAATATATAGAAAAAGCCTTTGTTATGCTCGACAAAGTCGATATACCCAGGGAGAGAAAAAAAGAGCTGACCTCTCTGGCCAGCTCGCTTATAGGAAGAGATAAATAGATCAAAGGCCTCCGTTTTTCTCGTTTTTCGCCATCCATTCAATATTAAACAGTATTCCTGCATTCAGCATTAACTGGTTGTACTTGTTGTTAAACAGGTATTTGGCTTCGGCATAAAGATCAAAGGAATCCCTTATTTTCATATAGGTTCCGACCCCCAGGTTCAGTCCCAGAGCATTGTCTTTTTCCTTATATACATTTTCGAAATATTTCTCCTTCTTCCATGCCATCAGAATATCAAGACCTGCCAGTCCGTAAAACTCAAACTGGTCAAGTGAATTGAAAACATAATGCCCGTTAATGTCAATCATTGCTGTATTTACGGAGTATCTGGCATCCCCGTCCTTGACAATATGAGGAACAAAAAATGACAAAGAGGGTGAAACATGGAATGGCAGGCTGAATTCATAAATTCCTTTCAGCGAGCCTAGTATGTTTCCGCTTTTATTATAATCCCATTTAGCATCATGAAAATAGTATCCGGAAGTTAAACCCAATCCACCGCCGACTTTTGTAAATTGTCCGTTTACGACTGAAACTAATGATACACAAAGTATTAATGTAAAGAATGCTTTTTTCATGGTATCTTTGATTTTATATTTCTAGCATCGCAATTTATCCCTGCGCTAATTTATTAAAATGTATCAGAATCTGCAATATTTCTAATATCAGCAGATTAAAATAAAAATGAATTTAAAAGCCTCCGGACCGTGGTGATACAATAAAATTATTAAATTTGTAACTGCTTTAAAACATTATAAAAAATACTTTGATATGTCACAGAATACCGGTAAAATAAGCCAGATCATCGGACCAGTGGTTGACGTTACTTTTGAAAAACAGGGAGTTGACATGCCCGATATCTACGATGCTCTGGAGATAAAGAGGGATGACGGATCAGTTCTTGTTGTGGAATGCCAGCAGCATATTGGCGAGAGAACAGTCAGGACAGTTGCGATGGATTCAACAGACGGACTTCGCAGGGGAATGGAAGTAGTTGCAACAGGTCTTCCGATTACTATGCCGATTGGCGAACAGATAAAAGGCCGTCTTATGAACGTTACCGGGGAGGCAATCGATGGTATCGGACGGCTTGACAAAACAGGAGGCTATCCGATTCACAGAAAACCCCCTAAATATGAAGAGCTTTCAACAGAGAAGGAGGTTCTGTACACCGGTATTAAAGTTATTGACCTTATTGAGCCCTATTCAAAGGGTGGAAAAATCGGTCTTTTCGGAGGTGCTGGTGTCGGAAAAACAGTTGTTATCCTTGAACTCATTAATAATATAGCAAAAGCTTATGCAGGCCTCTCAGTTTTCGCCGGTGTTGGTGAACGTACAAGGGAAGGTAATGACCTGCTCAGGGAAATGCTTGAAGCCGGTGTTATAACATACGGTAAAGACTTTCTTGAAAACATGAAGTCAGGCGGATGGGACCTTTCTACTGTGGATAAAAATGCACTCAAAGAATCAAAACTTGCGCTTGTGTTCGGACAGATGAACGAACCTCCAGGTGCAAGGGCAAGGGTTGCGCTTTCAGGACTTTCTGTTGCTGAACATTTCAGGGATGGTGATGGCAAGAGCGGCGGACGTGATATCCTGTTCTTCATGGACAATGTGTTCAGGTTCACACAGGCCGGTTCAGAGGTTTCTGCCCTTCTCGGAAGGATGCCTTCGGCTGTAGGTTACCAGCCTACACTTGCAACAGAGATGGGTATTATGCAGGAGCGAATCACCTCAACAAAGAATGGATCAATAACATCTGTTCAGGCTGTATATGTGCCTGCTGATGACCTTACTGACCCCGCTCCCGCAACAACATTCGCTCACCTTGATGCCACGACAGTGTTAAGCAGGAAAATATCAGAGCTTGGTATCTATCCCGCTGTTGACCCGCTCGACTCAACATCCAGGATCCTTACTCCCGATATAGTTGGTGAAGCACATTATAACTGTGCCCAGAGGGTTAAGGAGCTTCTGCAGAGATATAATGAACTCCAGGATATTATAGCTATTCTTGGTATGGATGAACTTTCCGAAGAGGATAAACTTGTTGTTCACCGTGCAAGAAGGGTACAGCGCTTCCTTTCACAGCCTTTTCAGGTTGCCGAACAGTTTACCGGAATCAAGGGAGCACTTGTTTCAATTGAAGATACTATCAAAGGCTTCAATATGATAATGGACGGGAAGGTTGACCAGTATCCTGAATCAGCATTCCTGCTCGTAGGTACCATAGAGGATGCTATTGAAAAGGGAGAAAAGATCCTTGCCCAGACAAAATAATTCCGAGGAATGAAGATAGAAATAATCACACCCGAGAAGAAAGTATTTGAAGGGGATATAAAATCAGTGAGGGTCCCTGGAAAAAAGGGATCATTCCAGGTTTTGAAAGACCATGCCCCTATCGTTTCCACTCTCGATAACGGACCGGTTGTTATGGTCGATATGGATGGGAACGAATCAGTATATGATATCAATGGCGGAGTGATTGAGGTAAAGGCAAACAGGATTATTTTACTTGCTGATTCGGTGAAGTAAAACCATCCCGATGAAACCAGACGAATTTCGTAAACATGCCCATGAGCTTGTCGAATGGATGGCATCCTACATGGAGAATGTTGAAAATTATCCGGTTAAATCACCTGTAAAGCCGGGTGAAATATTTTCAGAAATACCTGATAATCCTCCACAGAAAGCAGAGCCTTTTGAATCTTTCATGAAGGATCTGGATAAGATTATAATGCCGGGCATCACACACTGGCAGAGCCCCAATTTCTATGCATATTTCCCTGCAAACACAAGTCCTCCTTCCGTACTTGCAGAGATGATAATTTCCACTCTGGGAGCCCAATGTATGATCTGGGAAACATCTCCTGCCGCTACCGAACTGGAAGAGAAGGTAATGAACTGGCTGAAAAAGATGATTGGCCTGCCTGATTATTTTGAAGGTGTGATACAGGATACTGCTTCCACTTCAACACTTGCAGCCATAATCACCGCGCGTGAAAAGAAAAGCGGCTTTTCGTTCAATGAACAGGGTGCAGGCGGATGCGGGACAATAAGGATATACTGTTCTGAACAAACACATTCATCTGTTGAGAAAGCAGTCAAGATTAGCGGCATAGGCAGGAAAAACCTTGTTAAGATTCCCGTGCTTGACGATTTTTCAATGGATACGCACAAGCTGCGTGAAGCAATTGAAAAGGATAAGGCACTTGGTTATATACCGGCATGCGTTATTGCCACTCTGGGAACAACAGGAACAACTGCTGTTGATCCGCTCAGGAAAACAGGGGAGATATGCTCGGAATACGGCATTCATCTTCATGTTGATGCTGCCATGGGCGGCACAGCTCTTATTCTTCCCGAATTCAACTGGATGCTTGACGGCTGTGAATACATCGACTCTCTTGTATTCAATCCCCACAAATGGATGTTCACAAATTTCGACTGCTCTGCATATTTTGTTAAGGATGCTTCTTCACTTATCAGGACCTTTGAAATACTTCCCGAGTACCTGAAAACAAGAACAAGGGGAAAGGTAAATGATTACCGTGACTGGGGTGTCCCGCTGGGACGCAGGTTCAGGGCCCTGAAATTATGGAGTGTAATACGTTCATACGGTGTTGAAGGCTTGCAGGAAAAAGTAAGGGAGCATGTAAGGATAGCATCAGAGCTTGAAAAAATGATCCTTCATGAAAGTGATTTTGAGCTTCCTGCACCTCGTACAATGAATGTTGTCTGCTTCAGGTACAGGCCGTCAGGATATGATGCTGAACAGCTTAACAAGCTCAATGAGATACTTAATCACAGGCTTAATGATACTGGTAGAATTTACCTTACTCATACTTCACTTAATGGCAGATATACATTAAGGATGGTGATTGCCCAGACAAATGTCACAATGGAGCATGTGAGGAAAGCCTGGTCGCTTATTCTTGAAAACGCCAGGTCTGTAAGTATCTGATCACAGTTTATTTTCCGTGTTTATAGCCATTCCGAACAGTTCGATATTGAACAGGATCTCAAAAACAGGGGCTTCATTTATGTTTTTCCAGGCCGACTGCACTCCTCCTGAAATCATGAAGGGTAACCTCAGGATATGAAAATCTGCAAGCATTTCAATCCCGAAGGAGCTGAAAGCTTCCCTGTAATCATGCCTGTAATCAAATGTAAGTCCCGAACCGTTCTTTTTCAGATAATAATTGTCTGATGCGGAAGCATAGTCACCGAACAGGACAGCACGAAATCTTTTAAGGTATAAAAGGCTTGAAATATTAAAGTCGGGATAGGCAAGCGGAAAGGTATAATCGGCAGAAAGGAAAGTAAGATCCTTGGAAAGTATGTTTTTATAGCCTCTGGGCAGAGATATGCGGTTGCTGAGAGAATACCTTGCATTCTGCTGTTTTTCTCTTTCAAAACGGAGTTTCAGGCCGTTATTTGGAAATATACCTGGTGTATATAAGGCAGTCTTCAGTGAAATATCCCCGGGATAAATGTCAGTATTATAGGGAGCAAAGGTGTAATTAAGGTCAAAAACCTGGGCCCATCGCGGGTAAATATCCCTTACAGAGCTCCTGTGGGAGTTTGAAAAATAGAATCTACCTGACAGCAGGCCCTGACTGTTGTCGAAACTTTTTTCTTCGGGGATCCAGATATAGTTATTCCTGTAATCGTAGGTAACGGAAGGCTGAATGTATTGTGAAAACCGGCCTGATGCATACCGCAGGGGAAGGCTTATGATGTTAATCCAGTGAATGCTGTTTTGTGATCCGGACGGGCTCGTAACTTTTTCTCCTCCCGTAAGAATACCGGGATTACCGCCATAGCTTATGCCTGATTCTATCACCGGATACCAGCCTTTCCAGATTATTTTTGAATGAAGGATGTGTTCCTTATTCACACTGTATTCATAACCGGCTTCTGTTGTAAGGGTGCTGAGCTGATTCTGTGACAGAAGTGTTATGCCGGGCCTGATTGAGGCAGGATCGTCCTTAACCTGTTCAATGTCAGCATAAAATGGCATCCAGCTGTGGAAGCTGAACAGGTGAAGATGTTTCTTGTATGCCTCAGTTTTATAAGCTGAGATGTCATTGTCTTCCTGCTTATCGTCACTGATTTCAAAACGGTTTATCAGGTATGAAGCAGAATCTTCAGGCGGATTAAGAACAGTCCTGATATCCTTTGCAGGCATGCTGCATATTTCAAAGCCCCCTGATGTATAATTGCTGAATACAAGGTTCCTTTCATCAGCGCTTATATCATTAATTCCATATTTTGAAATTGTCAGACAGGCTTTTTTGCCTGAAGGTGTAATCAGGTGAAGCTCTTCAGAGCCAGTACCTGAACTGATATAAAAGAGAGAATCGTTTCTGAGCACTGCTGACTGCAGGTCGTTTCTGCCGTAACTGACAAGTGTTGTCCAGGTGTTTTGCTTCAGTGAATAAGAAAGTACAGCCTCTCCTTTATCTGTTAAGGAAATAACAGTGATTTTTTCTCCGTCAGTACTCCATGCAGGTCGCTGCAGTGCGGCATTTTCCGGGGAACTGACTGAACTTATAACAATACCGGAATATGCATCAATTATTACAAGTGAATTTTTATTGCTTACGGAGTTTTCAAATGCCGCTATCCTTGTCCCGTCAGGTGAGATGGCGGCAGAGAGGTAGCGTGATTTTTCAGACAGGATTCTGACAATGCCGGTCCTGAGATCCATTGTCTTTATTATCATGTAATTCCGGTTTTCCCAGCGGGGATCAGGCTTGTATTCAACCCAGGCTGTTTTTCCTCCTCCGTACGACAGGTGAAATGAATAAATCTGCCCTCCTGTATGTATCCTTTTTTCAGTTTTGTTCCTTGTATCAGTCAGTACAAATCCTGCAGGATCCCTCAGTGAAGTTTTTATGCTCAGAATGCTGTCCCTGCCTATTACGACAGGAGAGTAATAATTCACGTATTCACCCTTCTTGCTTTTGTTCAGCGGTATGAAGGAATCTATTTTTTTCTCTGATAATTCTTTTGTCCACAGGAGGGCGAGAGTGTCATAGGCCTCTTCATAAAGCTTCCTTTTTGTGATGCCTGCCTGCCTGAGCATGGAGATATTTACAGGATCAGCAAGAAAGGGGTACTTAGCCGTATAATCGAGGTTATTGTTCCAGAAATCCAGGCCGTTTTTAGCAAAAGAGTATGTAACAATCTGGTAACCTGAAAAGTAATGGTTGGGCACATATTCCCTGAATGAACCGTTTACTATCCTGTCGTATTTGAATTTCTTCCCGTTTTCAAGACTTATCGCCCTGAACTCCCTCAGGAAATATGGTGACCTTCCCCTGCCTGAGGCTGTAAGTGCTGACTCGGTAAATACTGCCTTGCCTTCGAAATACCATAAAGGAAGCATTGCCGCAGTGAGGCCGGTGAATTGTTCGCCAAGAAAAAATGACGCAGCCTTTGAGAATCCCTTGTTGAGGGAAGCCATCTGGAAAACATGGGTCAGTTCATGCAGGGTGAGTTGTGTTCGTGTTCCAAGCGGAATTGAACTCTGATCGGGCGC
>ENA-UOWG01001879-UOWG01001879.1-activated-sludge-metagenome-genome-assembly--contig:-NODE-1879-length-19426-cov-5.641784_pt1 | contig 19426 bp, 22 predicted proteins | sample MGYA00238147_ERZ761563 | MGnify/ENA primary metagenome ERZ761563 (study PRJEB28884, sample SAMN05720216) | anaerobic digester metagenome | isolation source: active sludge of municipal... | reverse complement strand
TCCAAACCCCGTTCCGGTTAATACCCCAGTTACCATCACCGCAATCATCGATGATTCCTCAACGGGAGGTTCTCCTATCGCAACGGCCACCTACGTCGTTGATGATATATCCCACCCTATGTCACCATCTGATGGCATCTTCGATGAGCCGATTGAGGAAGTGACAGCAACGATCGCCGGCTTTGACACCGCCAGTGTACATACCATTGCAGTAACAGCAACCGATTCTGAGGGCAATATTGCCCAATCTGAAGAGATCCTCCTTGCAGTCTACGACCCCTCTGCCGGCTTTGTCACCGGCGGCGGCTGGATCATGTCACCGGAAGGAGCATACACTCCTGATCCCACCATGACCGGGAAAGCAACCTTCGGTTTCGTCTCCAAGTACCAGAAGGGAGCAACGGTCCCGACCGGAGAGACAGAGTTCCAGTTCAAGGCAGGGAATCTGAACTTCAGGTCCACCAGCTATGACTGGCTCGTCGTTGCCGGTGCAAAAGCTATGTACAAGGGGACCGGGACGATCAACGGTGCCGGTGAATACGGGTTCATGCTCACTGCGATCGATGGGGCGATCAAGGGCGGAGGCGGCATGGACAAATTCCGGATCAAGATCTGGGAGAAGGCGACCGATGCACTCGTGTATGATAACCAGCTGAATGCTCCTGACACGGACGACCCGACAACGGTTATCAGCGGCGGATCGATTGTGATCCACACGAAATAATTACCCCCCCATTTTTCGAACGAGAAATCCTTCTTCAGTAGTCTTCATCGATGATGAACTTTGTAATCGAGCCATTCTATCACATAACGCCGTTGCAGTCGATACAACGGATGCTACCCGGAGAGCAGCGGAAAGCCCCGCTGTTTGTCGGGAGGGAACAGGTGGAGGGGGTCAGTAATTCCCCTCCAGTAATTTTCTTAGCCTGGATGAACTGCAGTGATTATCCGGAGGGATCGCCTCCGGAATCCCCCTCCCTCGTGCCCGGGAGATCCGTTTCGATGACCCCGTCTTTCATGGAGATGATCCGGTCGAAATACTGTTTGTGCCATTCCTCGTGGGAGACCATGACGATGGTCTGGTGGAGGTCGTGGTTCAGCTTCCGGAAGAGATCGAGGATCACCTTCGAGTTCCGGGTGTCCAGGTTGGCACAGGGTTCGTCGGCGAGGAGGAGGGCCGGCCGGTTCACGAGAGCCCGGGCGATCGCCACCCGCTGCTGCTCGCCGCCGGACAACTGGGAGGGGAGGTGGTGGATCCGGTCGCCCAGCCCTACGACCCCGAGGATGTCAGTGCAGACCAGCGTGCACTCCTGGGGGGTCATCCCCCGGGCCATCGAGGGGAGATAGACGTTCTCCTTGGCGGTCAGCTCGGGGACCAGGGCATAGTCCTGGAAGACGTACCCGAGCCGTCGCAGGCGGAAGACCGTCCGTGCCCGTTCATCGAGGGCCCCCACATCGACGCCGTCGATCAGGAGGGATCCGCTGGTGGGACGGTCAAGCAGGCCGAGCATATGGAGCAGGGTCGACTTCCCGCTCCCGCTCGGTCCCATCACCCCGACAAACTCCCCTCTCTGTATCTTCAGGGACACCCCGTCGAGCGCCCGGACCTGGACCGCCCCAAGGCCGTAGTATCGTGTGAGATCGGTTCCGATGATCATGTCAACCCCTGATTGCAGACAGGATATCCTCTCGGGTCGTGATCCAGGCAGGGACGTACCCGGCGATGAGCGAGACCACCAGGAGACTCAGTGTGGACCGGAGGATCAGCATCGCATCCACCACCGGGGCGACCGGCCCCCCGGGAAAGACGATCGGGTTTGCGGCAAGGAGCTGCAGGATCAGCACCAGGAACCCGCCCCCGATGAGGGTCCCGAGGGCAAAGATGAACAGCGCCTGGAACAGGTACGACCGGATGATGATCGAGCGGTCGATCCCGATCGCTTTCAGGATCCCGATCTGCTTCCGCCGGTAGACCGTGTTGATGAAGATCACGATGAAGATGACCACGATCGCGATCACCAGGCTCACCACCGTCCCGATGAAGTTGATGATGTTGAAACTGCCGATGATCTGGTTCAGGAAATTGGCAGACTTCTCCTGCCAGGTCCAGATCTTCTCCTGTACCCCAAATGACATCAGGGTTGTCCTCATCTCGTTCTCGTTCCCGGTCTCTAGGGTCCGCACCAGCATCTGGTTTGCCTTGTCTTCCAGCCCATACACCGACTCATACTCGTCCCTGGTGATGAACGCGTTGGAGTCGACATCATAGGAGTCGGAGTTGATGATCCCCTTGACCCGGTACTCCCGGGTCACCCCGTTATTGAACGTCACCTCCACCACCTTCCCCACCACCACACCGCCAAGGGAGGGGATCACATCAAGCCGCTCATCATAGTTCCCGGCAAGCCGGTACCCGATCAGGATCTGGCCGGTGTCGCCATCCCCCAGGTACTCCCCGCTGGCGACCTTGGAGGCGATCTTCAGGACCCGCCGGTCATCATCCGGATTGATCGCATACAGGAGCGGGGTCACCTCGTTTCCCTTGTACACGATCGTTGCCCCCGCAATATACCGGGGAGAGACCCTGGTCACGCCAGGGATCCGTTCAATCTTCTTCTGGAGCTCATCGGCACTATTGATATACACCTGGTTCTCTTTCGGCTCGATCACCAGGTTCCCGTAACTGTAGTCGATCGTCTGCTGGTTAAAGAGCACTGCTACCCCGGAGATGATGGAGGGAAGGAAGATCAGGTTGACAAACACCATCCCAATGATCAGGATGGTGAGGGAGAGGGTCCCCTTGTTTCCCCGGACAATCGACCGCTTCGCGAGGAAGAAGGCGACCTTGGCATCCTCAAACATTGCCGGTTCCCGGTTTCCGACGGAGTTTGAAGTACCAGTAACCGCCAATCCCTGCCAGGACGAGGAGGAGCACTCCTCCGAGGATCAGGAACGTATTGTTGCTCCCATACACATTCAGGCGAAGGTTCTGCACCTGTTCGCCAGGACCATAGTCATCCTCGTACCGAATGGTCAGCGTGTAGGGGATCTCCCCGGCCCGGTCGGCCTGGAGGTTGAAAGGTGCCGGTGCATCATTGGCCGGTTCGATGGTGCCGACGAATGCCTCCTTGGTGCCCGGAAGCGGGATATCGATCATGGCATCCACCGACTTGGCATCATCGGTGCCGGTATTCTCGATCCTGATGATCAGCGTGAACTGCTCTCCCTTCTGGATCCGGGCAGGATCCGTCGTAATCTGGGAGATCCCGAGCTCCGCTCTCCCCCTGACATTCACCCCGAGCGTCTCCACCTGCTGCTGGATTGACCCGTCCGGTTCCTGGTATTCCATCACCAGGGTGACCGGCCGGAGCCCTAGGGGGGCATTCCGGTCGGTCGAAAACGCCATGGCGATCGCCTGGCTCTCATCTGGTCCCAGCCGGTCGATATGATAGGTGCTGGCGGTCTTTGCGGTGATGGAGGGGGTAGAGGAGTTCACCGAGATTTTGAGATTGCTTGCCGAGAGCTGCCCGGTATTCTCAAAGAGGATGGTCGCATTGAAGTCATCGCCGGGAGTGACACTGGCAGGCAGCTGCTTCTCGATACTGATCTGGGGCCGCTTCTGGATCGCCACCTCGCTGTTCACATTGACCGGGATCGGATACTTCAGGCTCCGGGCATCCGAGACCCGGATCCAGATCTCGGGAAAGTAGATCCCGGCCTGTGCCGGGGCCTTGAAGAGAAACGAGAGGGGGATCGACTGCCCCGGACCGATATCCCCAACCCGGTAATACCCCTCGCTCAGCACCTGGATCCCGTTTCCCACCATCGTGACGCTGTCGATCGGGGCATTGATATCAATATTCGTGGTGGTCTCGGTCGTATCAGAGAGATAGGACTGGGTGAGGGTAGCCCGGTCAGCGGTATTCCTGACCGTCACGCTGATGATCCCCTGCTCCCCGGGGAGCAGGACCGCAGGAGAGACCTCGTACTCAGTGATGATCACGCTCGGAACACTGGTGGCTGCCGACACGATCGAGCAGAGCAGGAGGATACCAAGGACTGCGATGAAAAGTCTGGTGGCCTTTTGCGGCAATCTCATGAAGTATTCTGTGCCAGAGCTGGTCAATAATACTATGGGAACGACCAACAAGGCTGGCTGAGCGACGGTTGACCTCATGAGTACCTCAGCACTTGTGATACCCTTTTCCCCTTGAGGAATTCCAGAAGCGGATACCTGGCTGTGGATTCCTTCACGACGATACATGAACAACGGAAAAACAGGAGAGATTGCATTCTCCAGGGAACTGGGATTCCAGTTTACTATCAGGGAGTTCGACGACCGGAATTTATTAACTGATTACCAATGAGGGTGGAACAAGAGAGTACCATAGACCCTCTTAAATATCGGAACCAAATATCTATTAAGATTCAGGGAGCAGGTATGGAATTCAAAATTCCGATTGAACAGGATGAGGATGGCTGGTATATCGTTACCGTGCCGTCACTCCCGGGTTGCGTCTCCCAGGGGAAAACCGAGGAGGAGGCGAAGAAAAATAGTGCCGAAGCTATCGAACTTCACCTCAGCGCCCTCGCACGGGACGGTATTCCCCTTTATCATCGCCCGGGGGTAAAAGAACCTTTTGTTGCATGATGATACATTAGTACCCATAACAGAACGCGTGAAAGGAATGCGAATGCTCGTAAAATTTGAAATATATTTGGATGGCACCTTCTGGTGTAGTCGGGGCATCGGGGTGGACCTATTCACCCAGTGAAAGACGCTCGATGAGCTGATGGGCACTATCTGTTGTTTGTTGTCCACGATCAGGAGGGATACTTCTTCTCCCACATCTTAATAATCATATCCCCCTAACTATAATCGAAGAACCTCCTATGAAATTCACACTCCTTATCGAACAGGATGAGACAGGACGCTATGTTGTGGAGTGCACCGATCTCCCTGGATGCATGACAGAGGGGAGGACGCTTGATGAAGCCATTAAAAACATCAACGAGGCCATTGTCGGATGTATCAAGTCGCGGCTCAAAACCGCATCCGAAAAAATCCATATTACCACCCTTCCCACCCACATGAGCATCGACGTCGATACCACAGGCATCAATTATGCCTAAACTCCCCCGAGCAAGGGGGGATAAGCATATAGCTGCCTTCAAACGGGCAGGATGGATCGTGAACCATATCGAGGGTAGCCACCACATCCTCATAAAAGAGGGCAGTCCTGTCCATCTCTCGATTCCGTTGCATTCCGATCAGACCCTCGGTCCTGGCCTTCTCCGCAGGTTGATCGAAAAAGCAGGGATGACACCAGAGGAGTACGTGAACTACTTTTACAAAAAGAACTGACAGGAATGACAGGAGTATCACCTTGCTTTTCGAGAGAAGGTGATAACAATGATGGCCAGGATCAGAAGGGATCATATCATCCTCAAATGAGGAGAGGCATACTTTGAAAAGATCTCGTTTTGACATGACCTTTTCGCGGAACGAAAGATACCGATTGTCAATCCGAGCGAGGATGTTACCGGGGCATACTTCCAGGAATATGTCGATGCCTTCACCCTATCATCAAAACGTGTCGAAATAAATCGGGTTCATCGACACATTTTACGGTTCCATGAGCAGCTTCAGCAATGCTATGTGAACAGAGATCTTCTCCCTTCCGACCTTTCGCGAGGTAAGGATCCCGGTCTCTTCGAGCTATTTCAGGTTATCCACATGATTGTAAATATGTCGATAAAATATCTTTTCATCGACACGTTTCTGGTGATGACCTGATTCACCACCCTTCCCCCCGGACCGCTATACCCGCTCCGAGAGCACTGCGATGACCGGTTTCAGCAGGTACTTGTCCGATCCGGTGCTGACCACTGATTTCTCCGCGTTGAAGTCAAGGGTGAGCATCCGGGTCTCGTTCGGGACCAGCACAAATCCCCGGTTCAGTTTGAGCACCCCGCTCGGGACCGTGAGAGGGTAGTCGGTGTCATCGACCGTGATCGTCCCCGAATCGATCTGCAGGCGGATCTGGGTGTAGGTGCCGGTATCCAGGGTCTTCTGGCCGAGGACTCTGCTCACATTCACAAACTGCATCAGGTCCACCGACTGGGTCTCGTTCATGACCGTGATCCAGCCTGCAGTATCCGTCTCTGCTGACTCGGTTGCAGATACTTCCTCCTCGCTCTGGGTGATCGTCTGGTTTGGAGCTGCCTTCTGGACACTCACTTCACTGATATTCAGGAGGAGACGGGTGATCGTGCCACCGTTCTTCGGAGCATCCTTTACCGCGATGATCAGGGTTGCCTGCCCGGATTGGACCGGTCCCGGCCCCGGGACCACCTTGCATTTCCCGTCAATGCAGCGGCAATGGCCGGCACCACAGTCGAGGGGACCCAGACATGCAGCGGTGCAAAGGACAGCACTGCAGTCCGGCCGGTACTTGCTATTCGTGCAGCTTTCAGGATGGCAGCACTGGGCAGGGACACACTCGGCGTCCCGTGTGCACGAGGTAGGATCCCCCATCGTCGTTGGCGAAGGGGTGAGCGTTGGGGTGAGATTGGGACCTCCCGGAGAGGTGGTGCAGCCGGAGAAGAGGACGATCCCCCCGACCAGGCATACCATGAGGAGGAACAGAGAGGCGTGCTTCATGAGGGAGAGGAGCGTGTGAAGGGAGATAAAGGCTCCCCAGGGAAAAACATTCCCGGGGAAGGAGGATCAAGTCTCCCTGAAATTTTTAAAAATTGATGAGGTTCATGATTCGTGAACATTGCGTTCACGATTTGTGAATTATTTGTTCACGATTCTTGAACTTATCGATGAAAGGGAGTGAAACGCTGATCCCGCTTCCCTGACCTCATTTAGTATCACTATTTCAGAGAGCCGTCTCCTTAGAAATCGCGATATACCTGCTTCCTGTCTTCGATCTCAAGTACCTGAATGACAAGAACGGTGTCATGGATTGACAGGATGGCCCGGTACTGGTTCCCGATGCGGAACGTGTATACCGGATGGCCGGGGTTCGTTCCTTTCAATTTTTTGATCTGCGAGTAAGGGGAGTCCGAAAGCCCGTGCAGAGCCAGGATGATCCGTTGGGCAGTCGTCCGATCGAGCTTATGCAAGTCTTTTCGTGCCCGGGAAGTGTATTCGATCCGGTATCTCATTCCACACCGAACTCAGCCAGGATCTCTGCTTCAGAGTGGAGCCGGCGATGCCTGATATCCTCAAGAGCTTCTTCCAGCCCTTTGATCGCTTCATCGTTCAGGGGATCCTGATCCACCGCAAGGGTCACCAGCCGCTCGATGACGTCATTGTACGATTCTTTGGGGTGTTGTTTCAATGCCTGGAGTTTTTCTTTCAGATCTTCCCTGATGTAAATTGTGGATGCGGCTTGCATAGTACCACCTATAGGTATCTATTAATATCAATATGTCGATCGATGACCATGTCCTTCATGAAGGAAGTACAGGGTGGAGGTGAGAGAGGCTTCCCCCTTTTACACTCCGCACGAAAGGTCAAATACTGACTGCGAAAACAGTTGTGATGAGAGAGAATATGAGACTCCCGTTGCATTTTGAAGAACGGATCGTACTCAGGTACCTGCAGGAAGAAGAGGAGGCCGCCACCTCACTCGATGTCGCCAACAGGACCGGGCTTGACCATCCCCCTCCATGCCTTGTCCCCTGTTAACCCAAAAACCCTCGTCACAAAGCGGAGCACGGTAAACCCGGAGGAGGTCCGCCACTATTTCACCACACCCTACCTCGGGGAAGAAGAGACCTTCGACAGCCTTGCCCTCTGCTCTGCCCTGTATACCGTATCCTCTCCTCCCCTTGCTGAGGAGAAAGGAGGTGTGAATGCTGCAGTCCTTGGGAAGAAGAAACCCTGGCTCGGGTTCAAAAAGAGCCTTGCGATCATCCCCCGGGAATTCCGGCAGCTCACCTCGTCGTATTATTATGCCATAGCAGAGCAGGAGAAGCAGGTGCTGCATACGAAAGCCGAGAAGATCAACCTCGCCTACCACAACCCGGAACGGATCCCCATGCACATCCCGGTTGTCCTTGACCAGGTCGAAGTGCAGCCTTTGAAGCACTATGCTCTCGATATGGAGAGTCTCAGCCCGATAGTGACCGCCTTCATGCTCGATGCCCTCATGATCCGGCCGGAGATTCCTGCCTCCCTCGAATCCCACGTGACGGATACCCTCTATTCCGTGGTCCAGGAGTTCAAGGGTTCAGGATGGGCTCCCTACCAGCAGGACTTCAGTTCACTCGTGCCCCGGTTGAGCCTCTCCTTTGCCCGGTATAATGCGCACCTGAAACTATCGAAACGGGATGTCACCCAGGCAGTGGATCTCTGGTCCGATATGTATTACCGTGCAAAAAAGGTGGTGAGTACCCAGTATCACGTATGCCTCGATGACAATGCACGGAAGCTGTACCTTGACCTCGTGGATGCCTATGGACTTGAGATACCAATTCCCCTCGAAGAAGCCCGGAAGCAGATCCCCTCATTCAGGAGTGAAGGGGACTTTGAAGAGGCACTCGATACCCTCAACCGCTACGGACTCCTGACAAAGCCCCGGCACGACAGCATCAAGATGCTGGATAACCGGTCGGAAAAGGCCTGATAAATCCGGTCTTGATCGCTTTTTCTGATGCTCCTGTGATCAGCTCCTCCCTCGAGGCATGCCGGAACAGCTCCTCCCTCGAGGCATGCCGGAACAGCTCCTCCCTCGAGGCATGCCGGAACAGCTCCTCCCTCGAGGCATGCCGGAAATTTCCTCTCGTTTGCGCCCGTCACCTGCAGGCCTTCTTCCGGCCGGTATCAGCGGTCTGTCCCCTTCTTCTCGGGCGAGACCCAGCGGTCATGTGCCATCTTCATACGTGGGGAGGGGGATGAACCACGTCCTTCCCATCCCTGCAATGCATTGTTTTCCTGACGTCTGACGCCAGGTCTCATTACCTGACGTGCGGAAGGACGTCCTTCCATATCCTGATTCCAGCAGCCTCGTCGAGAGCCGGCCGGGGACCTTTTGCGATCGCCATTCTCTGGTCGCCAACGGCAAGATGCGTGTACCCCATCCGCTTCATCTCCTCTATCCTCTTGATAAAATCTTCTGCACTATGGAAGATCGAGATCATCGAGCTTGAGAAGGCCTTTGCCATGGCACCCCCCTGGATAGTACCTGCATCCTGCTGCAGGTGCTCAGGGAGGACCACCTGGTCCGGGTCGTAGACGTAGGTAAAATGTCCAACCCGTTCCATGGTGCCCGGATCCCTGCCCGACTCCCTTGCAGCAGCCTCGAGAGCCGGCCAGAGCTCATCATTGAGATACTGGGGATTGTTTGCAAGGCTGACCAGGTGGTCGCCGAGGCGACCTGCCAGGTTCGCCGCCCGTGATCCGATCGCGCTGACATACAGAGGAACCTTCTCCCTGGGCTTCGTCAGGAGGACGGCATCCTTGAGCGTGTAGTACTTCCCCACCGAGCTGATGGGCGTATCGCTCGTCCACAGCCGGTTCATCACCGTGAGTGCCTCTTCGAGCATCTCAAGCCGGGTAGTGTTCGATGGCCATTCGCTGCGGGAGACCGCCATCTCGTTCGGTGGCTCGCCCGTACCCACGCCGAGTCCGACCCGTCCCGGGTACATTGCTCCCATCGTTGCGAATGCCTGGGCAACGATCGCCGGGTGGTACCGCATGATGGGGGCGGTGACCCCGGTGATGAAGGGGACGCGTTTGGTCGCCTGGAGCGCCGAGCTCATGACCGTCCAGGCGAAGCTGCATTCGACCCCTCCCGGCATCGCTATCAGGTGATCTTCAACCCATATCGTGTCAAATCCGATTTTTTCGGCGGCAACTGCCTGCTGTAAACACTCGGTTGGTGTCCAGGCATCGGCTACTGCATAATACCCAATTTTTACTCTCATACCCTTCACGGTCTCCTTTCTCGTCCAGCGGTCAGATTAGCTAACCCTACGATGCATACAACACGAACTCATAAAACAATTCCTCTTTCCAGTCCGAACATGGGGGAAATCAACGATAAAACCTTTTATCCATGCAGCAGGAATAGTTGGACGAACACCATGTTCCGACTGCAAAAAGACACCACCTATATGATGCCTGCCCATTTTGGGGGCTATCCGTTCGATACCTCCTACCAGGCACAACAGAGGGCAACGATGCTGGCGATGACCTTTGAGACCGAGCGTGCCGAACTCGAACGCTACATCCCGGAAGAACTCGAACTCCTGGCGCCCGAAGTGCAGATTGCCTTCAACCAGTTGACCGAGATCAACTGGCTTGCCGGTGGGCATTACAATTTGGTGAACGTATCCGCACCCGTCAGGTTCAACGGCAAGAAAGACCATGTTGACTCAGCATATCCTCTCGTTATCTGGGAGAACCGGACCGCCCCCATCCTCACCGGGCGGGAACAGACCGGGGTGCCGAAGATCTTTGCAGACATCGAGGACCTGCACGTCTTCCGGCCCCAGTATTCCACGTCGGTAAGTTACGAAGGGAATACCTTCCTGTCGATGCATTTCGAAGCACAACCTCCGATGACCGGCGACGAGCTGGAACAGGCGAAACGCCAGTTCCGGCAGCTGGATCTGATCGGCTGGCGGTATATTCCGAAGGTCGGTGCCCCGGGAGCTGACCTCTCGCAGTTCATCCTTTTCCCGCAGTGGATGGAGGTGGAGAAAGCGTCGGAAGGGAAGGGGACCCTGACATGGACCGAGCTCGCCGTGATGCAGAACCCCCGGCAATACCAGATCATCAAAGCCCTCGCAGCACTCCCCGTGAAGAAAATGATCCGGTCCGCCATGGCCGAGGGGGAGGTCATCCTTGACACCACCCAGGCACGGGTTCTCGCATGAACGAGCCACCACGAAAAGACTACTTCAAAAATAAAATTTGTTTCGTGACCGGGGCAAACTCCGGGATCGGTTTTGCCCTGAGTGAAGAACTCCTGAAGCGGGGGGCCACCGTCTACCTTGCAGGACGTGACCCGAAAAAAGTATCAGATGCGGCTGAACAGCTCTCCGTGTTCGAAGAGAGGGTGCACCCCGTGCTGGTGGACGTTACCAGGCAGGAGCAGGTGCAGAAGGTGATCGAACAGACTGCTGCAGAGGAAGGCTGGCTGGACCTGCTCTTCAACAATGCCGGGATCCTCCTTATGGCATTATTCGAGACAGCAACCCTCGAAGAATGGAAAACCATCGTCGATACCAACTTATGGAGCGTGATTTACGGCACTCATGCAGCAGTGCCGATCATGCTCAGGCAGGGATCCGGGCACATCGTAAACACCTCATCTGTCGGTGGAATAATTCCGTACCCGATGCAGGCACTCTACAACACCACGAAGTTTGCAGTTACCGGTCTTACGGAGAGCCTCAGATTCGAATATGCGGAAAAAGGGCTGCACTTCTCCACCGTCTGTCCCGGTCCTGTCGCAACACCAATCTATGCGAAACGGCTGGGGAAGCCGGATCCGTTGATGAACGTACCCGGCGATGCAATTCCTCCTGGGACCGCAGCACCTTTCATCCTTGACAGGGTAGCCGAACGGAAAGGGATGATCATCGTCCCCGAAGGATTTCATGATCGCCTCTGGAGAAGCTACGTGAGCGGCGATCCGGTAGCTGAAGAGATGCTTGGTGCCCATGCCCATAACCGCAGGAACGCACTGGAACGGGGCGATCCCGCAGCGGCAGCCGCTGCACCGATGCACCGGTAAGATTCCAGGGACATCAGGGCATCTCCTTTTTTGAATGAAATATCCTCTGGCATTTCATGCATTCTGCCTGGTGAATGAAGGATTCAGGTAGTTTATACGAAACTGTACCGGGCATTTTCATGCATCCTGCTATGCCACGAAGGGAATCAGGAAGTGTCTCAATCCGATCTTCGAATCAGCAGGCCTCATTGAGATACATCATGAGAGCAGATGTGACCTCATAATCATGGTTGCACTGATGGAAAACCGGCAGTGGCTGGGTCAATGTCCCTCTTCCTCTCCGCACAGCATGCAACACCAGATCACCTCTCTCGATAGTACAGAACTGGTCTGCCCACCGCCACAGGAAAAGAGAGGGGATCCCTCTTCACGACGAAGGTACAGCACCCTGCTGGAGCTTCTGGGTGATCGATACCGTGATCAGCGAGAGGAGCCCCATGATAATAACGAGGAGCGGGAGGACGAGGGCATAGCCCACCATCCCGAGCAGGTTCGGGAGGAGGACCGGTGCAAGCGTGTTGATGCCGAACACGATCGTCACAATCCCGGTGACCATGAGGACGAGGAACAGCCGCTTGATTATCGGCGGGAGCATGACCGGCTGGGAGGGAGGGTGCCGTATCCCGTACAGCGTCGGCGCAATGATCTGCGTTCCCAGGAGCAGCACTCCCGTGACAATATTCTGGATACCGAGGAGCGGCTGGATAACCCCGGCAAGGATCCCCGGGACGATGCAGGAGAAGATCCCGGCAGCGGCACAGATGAGCCCGAATACAACCACCAGCCACGACCGGGTCACCTGGCTTCCGACGAACTGGCCCAGGGCAAGCAACTGGAGTGAGGTCAGGATCAGGAGCAGCCCCATCTGGCCATCGTCATTGAACGCGGGGAATATCCCAAGAATCAGAAAGAGGGTGAGTACTCCGACAAGGATCGTGAGAAACCCCTGGTAGGTGTTGAACGTATTCCCTACCGTCAGGGAGGCCTCTTTGAACAGGCAGAATACGCCCTTTGATTGAGGGGTTGCGGGAGCTTGCTTCGTGTCGCCGGAAGGGTACTGCTTATGTACCATATGGATGCACCAGGCAAGGAAGAAGAGGGAGAGGCCAAAGACGAGACAGAGCACTGCGGTCAGCGGATTGGGTACGATGCCAGGCAGCAGCGTGATGAACCCCAATACCAGCTCGATGCCGTATACCAGGACACAGGCGATCGTCAGCTGCTGCAGGATCCCGGGGACCTTCATCCAGAGCCTGGCCTTATCTCTCGCTGTGAACAACTGCAGCAACCCCAGCGCTCCGGTGAAAAGGACGATCAGGGCGGCAAGAAGACGGATCTCGAGGCTCAGGTACCCGGGGAAGAAGATGGCCAGGGTACCGAGTATCGCGGTGACGAGCCCGATGATCACGATGATCCATGAGCGGAGGAAGTCGCCGAATGGGGTCTTTCCCATCGTGATGATCTGCATCGAGACGAGGACCACGAAGAGCCCGTACATGCTGTCCTCGCTGTACGGGAGCAGCCCCTTATCGATCAGGAAGAGGAGCGCTCCGAAGAGGAGGAAGTACACCCCCCCGACGACAAGCAGAACCACCTCGATGGAGAGATCGATATCCGTTCTCTTCGTGATATAGGGTTGGAGCTGAGCAGTGGCGCCCTCGGGGGCATTCCCACTACTCATCTACAGCCACCGCCGGAAAGGGGAGTGCCCGGGCCGGCCGGACCGATCCGGACTCTTTATGGTCCTCTCATCACAGAATCTGGTTAGCGTCATTATTTCCATCCTCCATCGCGTCGATCAGATAAAACGCCCCTCTGTTTCGAACCGGATCCGGTGGTCATGGGCATGGTTCAGCAGGAACTCCTCCACCTTCTTGTCGCCGAGGATATATCCCCCGTAGATGAGGTGGTTGGGTTCATAGGGAACGATAATCCGCCCGTCGCCTTCCGCAACACGGTCAAGGATGTACGATGCTGCCTTGTCAACAGGATAGGCATCCGGCGGGATGGCCGCTCCCTGCCCCTTGCTGTCGACAATCTTCGAAAAGACCGGGGTTGCGATATCCCCGGGACAGATCACCGATACCCTGATCCCTTTCTCCGCATACTCATACCGCAGGCTTTCCGACAGCCCGACGACTGCATATTTCGTCGTATCGTAGATCACCTGCATCGGGTAGGGCACGAGGCCGGCCAGTGACGCGGTGTTCACGATATGGCCGGATCCCTGCCTGAGCATGATCGGAACGGCAGCCTGCACCCCGTAGATGACGCTCCACAGGTTGGTATCAATCATGGTTTTCCAGTCGTCAAGCGTCCCGGTTTCAAACAGCATGGGTTTGAAGATCCCGGCATTGTTGAAGAGCATATCCAGCCGGCCTGCGTCTGCCGCAGTGCCTTCAATCGCCTTCTGCACCTGCTCCTGTTTCGTAACGTCCACGATAAGCGTCCGTACACGGTCCCTGAATGCCGAGAGGTGTCCGGCGGCCTCCGCAACCTTCTTCTGGTCGCGGCCTGCCAGGTAGACGGTTGATCCTCTCTTCAGCAGTTCTTCACTCAGGGCATACCCGATACCCGAATTCGCACCGGTCACGATACTGATCTTGTCCTGATAATAGCCGTTGTTATCCATGCCTGTCCTCCGTCCTTTCTCCTGATCTCCTTCTTTTATCCTGACCTCTGCTCCCATAGCCCTGCTCGCCCTGCGATCGAGGCATGGCCTTATTTCAATCACAACCCTCCACCCCAACTGACGCATGGCCGGATCCTCGTGACAGGAATCCATGGCGCTTTACCCGTCCCAACGGTGGGGTGGGGGAATTATAACCACGTCAAATTGATTTCCGGAAGGTATTAATGATGATGATCCAATTGCTGATCGAAGAGGCGTGCTATCATGAATCCATCTGATGATCCAGTATCGGACACCTGCTCCGATGCGGGCCGCACTTCCCCGACGGGGGGGGTTCATTACTCCAGCGATGTCAGTCGCAGATGGGAGAAAATTCACGATGATCTGAAACAGCTCCCCCTGATCGGGGGGGTCCGGGGAACGACTCTCGATGCCGTCTATGAAAAAACAAAGACGCCGCCGAAAATCCACCCCGATCACCCCTTACCGGTCGTAGGGTTTTCCTGCATGACACGGGAGCCCACCGATGAAGAGATCCCCGGCCTGATCGATGCTGCCATCGCACAGGTGCTGGGACCGCAGGGCCTCCCGGCGATCATCAGGCCGGGAGACAGGGTAGTGATCAAAGTCAATATCGTCGGGCCAAGCCAGGGCTTGCCAGGGGAGAAGGGGCGTGGGATCATCTCAGACCCGCGTATTGTGAGATACGTCGCCGGCAAAGTCCGGGAGATCATCGGATTCGGGGGAACCGCGGACCTGAAGGTCATCGATGCCACCTTCACTCCTGAAAAGGATCCCTCGGATACGAAGAATCCACAAAGTTTTCACCATGCCCGCTTACAGCGGAGTGAGGGGAAGGCCGTCCATGAGACCGATGTCTGCTACGATTACAATGCCGACGGGATACTCGATGGAGGTTCCGGAGCAGAGCTCGTCAACCTCGATGCAGTGCCGGGATCGGAGCGGTTCCTGACCGTTTTCGACGAACCAATCAGGGGGAGGAGCGAGGTGTGGTTTCCAAAGTTCCTCCGGACAAAGGAGCAGGCCCGGGGAGAGGCAGACTATTGCGATGTGTATATCGGGATCCCGATACTGAAAAGCCATGGGTTCTGCGGCATGACCGGGGCTCTCAAACTCCACTGGGGAACGATGCTCGGCCTCCTCGAGAAACAGGAGCATGCCGGCTATGGTTTCGGTACAGGCGATATCCGCCTGTTTCTTGATTACCTGTGTGCGATGAACCGGACCCGGGGGTTCGATCTGGTGATCATGGATGCCCTTACCGGGAACCGTTGTGGCCCGACGAACAATGCCGATGATCCTGATGTCAGGACCGATTTCATCCTCATGAATGCAATCCTCTGTTCGAAGGAATCGGTTGCCATCGACACGGTCGAGACGCTGCTTGCCGGGTTCCGGCTGGACTCGATCCCCCTCCTCGAATCGGCATTCCGTGACGGGATCGGGATCAACAAGCCGGCATATATCGACCTGAAAGGCTTCGAGGCTTTCAAACACCACAAGAAATGGCTGCGGGAGACCTACCCTGGCTGCGGTCCGGGGAGCTATCCGCTCCAGGCAGGGATAGGGAATGCGAGGACCCACGAGGACTTCAATGCCCCCGAAGGCGTGACTGTCTCCTGCAGGAAGGCTGATCAGCACTATGTGTTCAGCTACACGGCAAAGGAGCCAACGCCCTGCAATCACCACCTCGCAAGGATCGATCTCCTTGTGAACGGGACGGTCATCCGGCGCCTCTTTGAAAACCTGACAGGAGGCAGTGTTCCGGTCAGCCTGGAGCAGTACAGGAATACGACTGTGCGGTATCAGATTGCTGCCTGGGATAACGCCCTCAACTGCACGCTCTCGGCTGAGAAGGACCTGAAGGTGTCCTGATCAGATTCCCGGGGGATAGCGCACGGCGTTGTAGGGCGATTCTTTTTTTCTCCACATTATCATTCGCAGTTGAGCAATTGCCACAAGGGAGGGAGGGGAAAAATCGGCTCCACAGATCCCAAGGCACGCCTTCGGCAGCAGTGAATGGGTTGTTTCTGATGGCGATTGTGCCGATGTCATCAACCGGGATCCTCGAAACAGCCGGGAAGGGAATTTCGTCCATCCAATAAACGAGAAGCTTTTTGCTTCCTGTGGAGATCATTGAACGAGGATCTCCATGCAATGTAAAATAGGATACAGCCCCAGTATCGAACGGTCCCGGCCGACCGATGCGTTACACCATGCAGTACTGGCTGAACAGTTGGGATTTGATTCGATCTGGGTCGATGATCACTTCCTTCCGGTACCCCACATGACCGAATGCGGGTTTGCCTGGACCTGGATGAGCTCTGCCCTCCAGGCCACGGACCGGGTATTCTTTGCCACTGCGGTCACCGCCCCTATCATGCGGTACAATCCTGCCGTCGTGGCGCATGCCTTTGCCACCATGGGAGCGATGTATCCCGGACGGGTCGGGATCGGGGTCGGTTCAGGGGAAGAGCTGAACGAGATGGCAGTGGTGCGAGGGGACTGGCCCTCTCCGGGAAAACGGCTTGACATGCTTGAAGAGGCGCTCTCCGTCATGGAGAAGCTCTGGACGAGCACTGCCCCCACCAGTTTTACCGGATCGTATTACACCCTCGCCAATGCCACCCTGTTCACCAGGCCAGAGCAGCATATCCCTGTGTATTTCAGCGCAATCGGACCACGGGCGTCGAAGATGGCGGGGCTCCTGGGAGATCACCTGATCACCGTTGCAAGGAATCCCTCTATCGTCAGGGACGTGATATTCCCGAACTTCGAAGCCGGTGCACGACAGGCAGGAAAAGACCCAGCGACCATGGAACGTGCCCTCGCAGTTCTGTATTATTACGATCCGGACCATCTGGTGGATCCTGAGGTGATGAAGGTCTCTGCCTCGGAAGCGAAGATCGAGGTTGCCGGGGAGGGATCCCAGATGGAGCTCTGGCACAGCGCCGAAGACATCATCCGGCGAATCGAAGAGTGGAAGCGGCTGGGATTCGATCACCTCATCTTTGGGAACTTCAGTGGTGATTGTGAGGCAGGCCTCAGGGTATTTGAAGACGTCCTCCCGCACGTGAACTGAGGGTGTTAAAAAATCCTTTTTTCTTTCCTAAAATACCTTATCCTTCTTCAGATTGGAGTGGCAGGGCCACAGGAATATCCCCCATAATCCGATTACAAGCGGCATTCTGATTCACTCGCGAGTACTTTTATTCGCATCTATCAGGACCAGGAAGGATAAACTTTAAAGGAAAAGGGTGAAGGTGAGCCGGTTTGGGATGGAATATGTTCTCATTCTCAACGAACAGAGAGAGAAATGGATTAGATTATTTTTATCTCCCTTGATCAGTTTGCTCATGATCGGACGTTGTTTCATTTGCTGGAATTCCACGATAAGGATAAGTGTATTGGATGCAGGTATTCGGCCATGAAAATCAAACTGACCAGTGTATTCGTGGACAACCAGGAGAAGGGTCTCAAATTTTATACCGGAGTCCTTGGCTTTGTGAAGAAAACGGATATTTCAGCAGGGAACTACCGGTGGCTGACCGTTGTATCGCCGGAAGAGCCGAACGGTCCCCAGTTACTGCTTGAACCCAATGAAAATCCGGCAGCACAATCCTACCAGGAAGCGATCTTCAAGCAGGGTATTCCCGCAGCGATGTTCTTTGTCGACGACCTTCAGAACGAATACCAGAGACTCCAGAACCTTGGCGTGAAATTCACCTTGGAGCCGATGAAAACACCTGGCTGGACGATCGTCATCTTCGATGATACCTGCGGAAACTTCATCCAGATAACCCAGATAGACTGGAAAGGTAAGGTTGAAGAGACAGAGGCGTATAACCGGAGACCATCAGAACATTTCTTCGCCTGGTGGCACTATTCAGCATCAATTCCACCCCACTCTATCATTTGTATCGAATCCCTCACTTGACATGACAGAGCCTGTTGATGCAATACGGGCGTTTCACAATGCCTTTCGGAACGATATCCGGCGTATCGATACCGTCGCATTCGATCCAGCAAAAGGAGAGAAAGGGTGTGCACCCACCATTGAGCGGTTCCGGTTCTTCAATGAAATCCTGGTCTGGCATGCCGACAGGGAGGAGGCAGCTGCCTTTCCCGCTGTCGAGAAAGTTACGCCTCTGGTTCCGGTACCCTACGTGAGGGATCACCATGACTGGACTCGGCGTTTGATGAACTGATCGAGTCATATTCTGCACATGAACCCCTGAAAACAGCCCGAGCTTCCGCTATGTTCCACTTCCATCTCGACATCCATCTGGCCAAGGAGGATGCTCACCTGTACCGAATCTTCAGGGAAAAAATCCCGGTCGCCGAACAAGGACAGGCGCTGGCGGTCCTGGCAGGCAAAGTCCCCCAGCAACGATTCTCTGAGGTAATGACGTGGCTGTATCCTCTGATCGGGATCACTGATCGTGAGAATATGACCCGGATCTGGCAGAGCGTGTTGCCTCCCCCCGCTTTTGCCGGGATAAAGGAACTCATCAAAAAATCAATCGGTCCTGAATGGGATGAACTAACAGAGCGTATCCCAAGCCTCTAAATGTTCACCATTCAACGGAAAATCCCATACTGGATGATCTTTCTTCTCCCCATGGCGACAAGACTCCCCATGTGCCAGGTCATAACCAGCCCTCTGGACCAGCCACCACGCTACCAACCCAAGATCCCTGGGAGTACTACCTCGGGGAGGGCGATGAACTTCGCTATCGAGCCATTCTATCGACGCCGTTGCAATCGATACCAAGAATGCTTACCGAAAACAGCGAAAAGTACCATTGTTTGTCGGGAAGGAGTTGATGAAGAGGGTGAACAGTGTTCCACCTTTTACCTTCACCCCGACCGTATCAAAAAAAATCCCCTATATAATCGAATGCACAGCAATACTGACCATCAAAATAATACGATGAATCTTATAGACCGCAAAAAATATTATTAGAGAAGTAAAAATGAAGGTGCCGTGGGGGGTCCGGCTTTTTTTCCCAAT
>ENA-UOWG01001875-UOWG01001875.1-activated-sludge-metagenome-genome-assembly--contig:-NODE-1875-length-19478-cov-6.619214_pt1 | contig 19478 bp, 16 predicted proteins | sample MGYA00238147_ERZ761563 | MGnify/ENA primary metagenome ERZ761563 (study PRJEB28884, sample SAMN05720216) | anaerobic digester metagenome | isolation source: active sludge of municipal... | reverse complement strand
TGTGACAACCACTATTATGCTGAAGATACTCATCAGCAAGGTTGCTGCAGACTCGCGGAGTATATACTGCTGTTTGTCGGAAAAATCGATGAAATATTCAAAACGGAGGCGGTAGTTATTGTCTTCCATGCTGAACCAGTTGACAAGGATCTTTGAACCGTTCACCTCACTCAGTCCTGTTCTGCCTCTTGCCTCATTTCCTGGAATAGCAGGTCCCGTTCTCCTGTGGATTACAGGAATTGTGTCTGAGGCAATAAATTCAAGATCATTGATTACTATTGAATGGACGAAGTTTTTATCCCACCTTCTTCTTTCAAAATAAGCGGCAAGCATTGCCGAAAGATCCTGTTCCTTATCAAGTGCGATTGTAAAATATTTCAGTATCTCCTGTTTTTTATTATAAAGAGCAGCTGAGTCCTTTGCATCAGATAATTCTCTGGCAGCCTGGTCAGAATACTTGCTTAGAACATACCTTACTGTATCGAAACCATCTGAGCCAAGTCGTCTGTTTATGAAGTAGAGGGCTTCCTGGGATCTCATTGTGTATCTTAATCCGAACATCTCATTCTTCTGCTTCCAGATGCCGCCCACAATAATAACCTGAACTGACGTAAGTATTATGATTGAAGCTATTCCAAGTATCAGGACACTATTCCTCTTTCTCATCATTGAAGTTTATCTTCTTCAAAATTATTCATTTATTTAATATTCATTACCCGGGCCTATAACATTAACCCTGTGTTAACCCGGTATTAACACTGCATGATTTTCAGTGGCCTTATCTTTACACTATAATATTAAATGCAGCAGCCATGAAAAAGTCAAATTCAGTTTTAATAGCAGTTCTTCTTCTTGTTTCACCTTTGTTTATGCAGCAGGTTAATGCCCAGAAGGGCGAATCGGACAAGGAGAAGGAGAAAAAGATCCAGATGGAAATTGAGCAGCAGAAGAAGACAATGTCAGAGCAGTATAAGGCCCAGGAGGATGCTCTGAAAGAAGCTCAGAAGGCTCAGAAAGAAGCACAGAAGGAACTTGAAGAATCGATGAAGGATATGGATATTGAAGTTATAACCGAGGATATTGAAGGCGGTGATGACGGAGATGTCATGAGGGTAATCGGAAGAAGGGGAGACAGGTCATTCAGGTTCGAGCAGCCTATGGTATGGTCTTCAACCGGTCCCGGGAACTTTCATACTTTCACCTATGGCGACAATGCCCAGATGACAAGATGGGAATTCTCGAAGAATATAAAAGAGGGAAGCTTCTCGAAGGAGTACGGTTTTGATATTGAGAAAACAGCAAAGTCAGTTGTAATGTCAGTTAACGGCGACTGCAAGGATGGCGAGATCAGGATAAAGATCACCATGCCCAACGGAAAGACATATTCTGAGATTCTTATTGATGAGTCAGGCAGCCTTAACTGGAGAAAGTCATTCTCGATTACCGACACTGAAAATCAGGACAAGGCAGGTGAATGGAAATATCAGATTTCCGCGTCAAAAGCTACAGGATACTTCAAGATATCGCTTCAGACCAATTAGTTAAGTTTTCATTCCTGAGATGTAAGGGGCCTTCTGCGGCCCCTTTCCTATTTTGCCTTTGCACTTGTATTACCACCTTTTTCGCTTTCAACCTTCACGGTAAATTCACTGCCTCCTTTTACTATCCATCTTAGGTCAACCTGTGAATTGCCGGCGATATTCTTTATTTCGAGCCGTTTTGGATTCTTTTTCTGCTCAGTTGTATTATTCAGTAGTTTGTCGTTCACTATCATAGCTGCTATTACAGAGCCTCCTTCAAGTGTTACGTATACTGGATGGTCGATTCTGAACTTCATGTTGGAAGCCGAGTGTGTGGGAATAGCCCTTGTATTAGCAACAGTTGCTGATACTTCCTTCAATCCGCCATCAATGTTTTTTACACTTATATCTTTTATTTCAAGAACGGGAAGCTGATTTGCGTTATAGATGCAGAATGCTGCATTTCTGTGAGCATCGGTTTCGAGCATAAAACCAGGATGAAGCCTTCCGAAGTTCTTTTTAAAACCGCCTATTTCAATTTCCCCATACTGAGGGTGATTTACTTTCTGCCACGGTACAAAGGCATCGTCAAATAGCAGAAGCCTGTCAAAGTCGTACTGATCGGTATTGGCAGTATCGTAAAACATGAGGTAAGGATTCCACAATTCATTTGAGAATACAAAGATGCCGTTTCCATGCATCCAGTCGAGCTCTCCGCCCCATACTGTGTACATGTCCTTCCAGATTGTAAGTAGCCTGTAGCCGGGAATTATCTTTTCACCAATTTCTCCTATTGAATTGATGACTTCATCATCCTGCCTGCTGTATACCTCGGCACCACCTCCTTTGATTGAAGGTCCCCTGAGTATCATTCCTCCTGTGTTATGGAATGACTGAGATCCTGAAATATTGGGATGTCTGGCAACAAAGTCCCTTACTGCCTGGTTTTCAGGAAAGGTGAAAGGGTATTTGTCAGCGCCGTTCTGAACATAATTTGGCTCCCAGTTAAATCCCCAGTCGCGATTTCCGTCATACCCGCCCGGAGTATCTTCATTTATAAGCCCGTCTCCGTCGTTGTCAATACCTTCTATTCCAAGGTAGTCATATTCGCCTGTTTCTCCGGGTTTTACCCTTATCATTTTCCTCGGATCGGAGGGATCAGTCCTCATTGTTCCTGAGGGGTTCTTGATACGCATAATGCTTACCTCTCCGTCACCATTCAGATCATCAAAGCCGTCTTCATCAAACAATCCGTCCCTGTCATTGTCTCTTGGGGCCAGACCCGATCTGGGAGGTACTGTCTGCGAAGTGAAAAACTCACGGCCATCAGGATTGATTGTGGGTGCAATATAAAAGGTCTTTTCGGCAAGGAGTTTTTTGATGAATTCATTATCAGCATACATCTCGCAAAGATACCAGGCAGTGTAAAGCGCCATTTCTGTACCCTGCAGCTCAACGGAATGTATATTTCCGTCAATCCAGTATCCGGGTTTGCCGGAAGGATCTTTTGCTTTTTTGTCGCTTATTGTAAGGAGAACGATATCGCGTCCCTGGTAGGATTTGCCTATTACTTCAAGTGATACAAGGTTGGGATAAGCCTTTGACAATTGTGTACAAAGGTCGTTAACACCCTGGTTTGTGTAGTACTTGTTCCAGGATGCCTTAACCTTCGGGTTGACAGGAGATCCTGCTGCTTTATAGAAAAACTTATCTGTCTGCGACCAGGAATATACCGGGACAGCAAGCAACAGAAGAAGAAATATTGTTTTGGAAAAATAATTTTTCATTCGGGTATTTCTTAGAAGATTAATTACTTAACGTCTATGTTTGTCCTGATAATTCCTGTATTTACGGCTCCTGCCGTTACGGCAAGTGTGCCTCTTCCTGAAACAAGCCAGCTGAACTCTGCAGCAGCTCCTCCGTCAAGCCGCTGTATCCTCTGAATCTTCTGACCGCTTATTATTGTCTGACCTTTACCCGGCTCGGCAGTAATTTTCATCAGTCTTGTCCACTGGTTTGTGAGTCCGGCTTCAGCCATGGTGGCAAAAATACCTTTATTATGCACTTTTAAAGTGACCCTGAAAATGTTTTCACCTGCATTTTCAGTTTTCAGATCAAGGAATTCAAGTTCAGGATGCATGTCAGCAAGAGCTTTAACGAATTTATAGTTTGCCAGCACAACATCTTTCAGAGTATCAGCCGGAGGAGTATACATTACAAAGGGCCTTATGCCTCCTGCTTCAGCTTTTTTCCCGGGGAAATCGGGATGTTTTATTTCTGTCCATGGAATGAAAACATCAGGGAGCTGTTTTTTTGCAGCAAAGGCAAGGAAAGATGCTTCGGCACTTTTCCCTTTATCAGCTGCGATCCACCATCCGGGTGTGCTGAAACTGTATCTTCCATAATGGAAATATGCCCATTCCATAAAGTTCCCAGGTGCCTGAGCTGGCTGAGGATTTCCTTTGGCGCCTGTGATTTCATGATACTTGTCAGATGCAAGCTTGTTTATTACAGCATCTTTTTTTGTAATACTTGTCAGTCTTCTGTCGGCAGGCTCCCTTGTGAATCCGCGTCCTGAGCCTCCCACGAATCCCCTTCCGGCTTCAAACGGATCGGCCAGAACTGGATCATTCTGCCTCTCTGATTCTTTCATGGGCTGGCCAAGGTTATCCTGCGGGCCAAATGCAATTGTCATGTAGATGTTGAAATGATCGAAGAGGAAATCGGCAACAGCCTTTGTCTCAGGCTCCGACATAGCATGATAACCTGTATTAAGGCCATATTCTTCGAAGTTATATGTAAAATTCCTGTTCGCATTTACACCACCGGGACCATCCTCATTAAATTTTCCATCCTTGTCATTGTCAATGCCTTCTGAAAAAACAAGGTAAGCTCCTGTCTGACCCTTTGAGATATCAGCAACTGCCATAATGCGTTTATCATCAGTACTTTCTATGTAGTTTCCTGTTGGATCAAGTATGCGAATAAGGGTTATAAGACCGTCATTATTAAGGTCTTCGTAAGGATCTTCATCAGTCTGAAAATCCCTGTCATCGTCGGTGCTGCCTGAATTCACCTTTCTTTCATATTTAAGCTGAGCAAAATATTGTTCGGCAGCATCGGGTGCAATATCAGGGAAAACATAGAAAGTGAGGCTTTCAAGAAGGTTTTTCACATCAGCTGATTCAGAATCCCTGAGTATGTTTTCTGCAAAGCCGAGAGCCATTTCCCTTCCAGCAATATAGTTTCCTTCAACAGTTCCGAATACAGCGACTCCCGGTTTTTGCTCTATGTCGCCCGTTCCGATTGTAAGTACCCATATATCCTTGCCGTCATGAGTTTTGGCAAGAGATTTATACGTGCATAGCGACTGATACCTGGATGCAAGGCTCTGGATATCTGCCGACAAGGTTTTAAAATCACGGTATTTCAGCTGTGCAGGGAGCTGCATTGCCAGAAGCAGTTCAAGGATTGCCAGGCACAGCAATTTGGTTACTATTTTCATGTTTTTTTATATGTTTGAAGGGTTAGTCAGTAGTTATACAGTGTTTTTACCCGGTCTTTCAATTCTTCCGGCAGGAGGTCTGAAACGGCAATTATTGAAAAAGGGATCCCAGTTTTTATTCTTGTAAAATTCATTAGTCTTCTGGTTGAAATATCCAAGGATATGCTTTGGAGAGACTGTATAAACAGGCTCATCATTATCACTTGTTATCGGATCATTTATAGTCATGACATCTTCTATCTGTATCTCGTATTCATTTGATACAGCGCTGTATATCTCATATATCAGTTTCGGGATTGCAATGATCATTGTATAGGTCCCATAATCCTTTCTCTGGATCAGGAAGTATGTTATTTCAATAGGCTCATTGGGATTTACCCTGTCGGTGGAGTGCGACAGCTGGCTTTCGAACACGAAGCCCTCAGTCATGATTTTTTCGACAGTATTGAACTCCTTGGTGTTATGAAGAAAGAAGTAGCACTCTTTAAAATCCAGTAAAACAGAAGCAAGTAGTTCGCCTTTATTCTTCATCAGCCGGGGGAAGGAATTACTAAATTCATATCAAAAATAGCTTATATTATTTTATTTGCAACACTAAACTTAATGTTATCTTATCTGTTAAATTTGTAGCTTCAATGATATCTTATCCTGATGGTCAGAAAACTTTTTATTCTTTTTACTGTTCTGTCACTTGTTTCGTGCGGAAATCAAAAGAGGGCAGATGAAAAACCTGTAATTACTGTAAGCATACCTCCATTCAAATACTTCATTGAAAAGATTGCCGGAGATGCATTTGCAGTGAATGTTATGGTTCCCGCTGGTGCAAATCCTCATATTTACGAGCCATATCCCGAGCAGATTACGAAACTTCAGAAGTCGGTGGCTTATGTTTCAAATGGTTACCTGGGTTTTGAAATGACGTGGCTTGACCGTTTTTATGAAGTGAACAGGAATATGAAGAAACTGTCGCTAGGTGAGAAAATAGAACCGCTTGAATCGGAGCATCATCATGAGGAAGGGCATACTGAAAGTGCTGATCCTCATTACTGGGTCTCACCTTCCTGCGCCGGTATAATTGCAAGTTCGCTGAAAGATTTTCTCATTGAGCTGAAGCCGGACATGAAGGAGCAATTTGAGAATAATTACTTAACTCTTGATTCGATTATTAAATCTGTCGGAAATACTGCTGAAAATTATTTTGCCGGTGCCGGCCCGAAAGCCATAATGATTTATCATCCAAACCTTGGTTACCTTGCAAGAGATTACGGACTGGAAGAGATTTCTGTTGAATATGAGGGCAAGGAACCTCCTCCTTCAAGGATGAAATATCTTATTGACAGGGCACGGAAGGAAAATATAAGAACTATTTTCGTACAGAAAGAGTATGATACAAGGAATGCACAGGCGATAGCTTCCGAAACAGGAGCAGTAATAAGGATTATAGACCCGCTTTCGGAGGACTGGGAGCATTCCGTAACTGATATTATCAATGCTGTTCATCAAAGCCTTGCTTCAGGCGAAAATTTATAAGGAATGGCACGACTTTTTGAAATGAATTCTGTTTCAGCTTCTTATGGAGGCAATCCTGTGCTTGAAGATGTAAGCTTTTATGTGCAGGAAAATGACTTCATTGGTGTAATTGGTCCCAATGGAGGAGGAAAAACAACGTTGCTCAGGGTTATCCTGGGATTGCTTAAGCCATCTGCCGGCACAATCTCATTCAATGATGAACTGCTGAAGCCAAACAGCATAGGATATCTTCCTCAGATATCGACCGGCGACATTAACTATCCGGTCACTGTTAAGGACATTGTTCTCTCAGGACTGATGATAACGAAGGGCATAGTATCAAGAATGTCACGGGAGGACAAAATGAAAGCATCGGCTGTTATTGAGGAATTAGGCTTAAGCGACTTTTCAGGGGCATCGCTGAATGAACTTTCAGGCGGACAGCTGCAGAGGGTATTTCTGGGCAGGGCTCTAATAGGAAATCCCCGCCTGCTTCTTCTTGATGAGCCGGGTAATTTTGTCGATTCATCATTTGAGAACGATTTCTACGAGAAGCTAAAAGAGCTCAATACAAGGATAGCAATTCTGATGGTTTCACATGATGTAGGGACTATCTCGCAGCATATCAAATCGTATGCCTGTGTAAACAAAAAGCTGCATTATCACCCTTCGCATGAAATAACAAACGATGACCTGATGTCTTATGGTTGTCCCATACAGCTGATAACTCACGGCGAAGTGCCTCACACAGTATTAAAAACTCACCGCTAGTGGAACAAAGTATTTTTCAATATGATTTCATAATTAAGGGGCTGTTGGGGGCGCTCTTTGCAAGTATTACTGCAGGTCTTGCCGGTACATATATAGTTTCAAGAAGGCTCGTTTTCCTTAGCGGAGGAATAACACATGCATCATTCGGAGGAATAGGCATAGGTTATTTCGCAGGAATAAACCCTGTTATCGGAGCTGCTGTTTTTGGCATACTGTCGGCGCTCGGGGTTGAGTATCTCTCAGTCCGGCAGAGGATAAGGGAGGATTCTGCAATTGGTATACTGTGGGCTTTCGGAATGGCTATCGGGATAATATTTATTTACCTGACACCTGGTTACAGCCCAAACCTTATGAGCTACCTGTTCGGAAGCATACTTACTGTTACAAATGCAGATATTATTGCACTCGGGATCCTTTCGGTAGTGCTGATACTTTATTTTTCAATATTCTACAGGACAATACTTTACATCTCCTTTGATGAATCGTATGCCCGCACTTACTCATCTTATGTGGATGTAATAAAGTACACCACAATATCGCTGATGGCGCTTACAATCGTATTGAATATCCGTATGGCCGGTGTGGTGCTTGTTCTGTCGCTGCTAACAATTCCTCCCAATATTGCAATGATCTTCACAAGAGTATATTTCAGGATTGTGCTATGGTCAATAGTTGCTGGCTTCATTGGCACCGCCGCAGGTTATACAATATCATTCTTTGCAGGTATCCCCGTGGGTGCTACAATAATTTTTACCCTTGTAATTCTCTGGGTGATTGCAAAACTTATCAGACAATTAACAACTAAACGTAATAAATCATAAAACAATGGATTTTGATCTTATAATAATAGGAAGCGGACCTGGCGGTTATGTTGCTGCCATAAGGGCATCCCAGCTAAAAATGAAAGTGGCAGTTGTTGAAAAGGCCGAACTCGGAGGTATTTGCCTCAACTGGGGCTGCATACCAACAAAATCACTACTTAAAAGTGCACAGGTATTTGAATACATGACTCATGCTTCAGAGTATGGAATTACAATTAACGGAGATGTTAAGCCTGATTTCAGCGCGATTATTTCAAGGAGCAGGAGCGTGGCTGAAGGTATGAGCAAGGGAATCCAGTTCCTTTTCAGGAAAAACAATATTACCCACATTAAGGGATACGGACGACTTGTATCGGCAGGATCGGTTGAAGTTGAGGAAGAAGCAGGTGCAAAAAAGACCTATACAGCCAAAAATATAATTCTTGCTACCGGTGCCAGGTCAAAAGAACTTCCTAACCTGAAGCAGGACGGGAAGAAGATTATTGGCTACCGTGAGGCAATGACACTTAAGGAACAGCCTGCATCAATAGTTGTTGTCGGATCAGGAGCTATAGGCAGCGAGTTTGCAAACTTCTATCAGACTATAGGCAGTCAGGTTACCCTTGTCGAATTTCTTCCAAGGATAGTTCCGAATGAAGATGAAGAAGTATCGAAACAGCTTGAACGGTCATTTAAAAAGATGAAGATGAAAGTGATGACTGATTCATCGGTTGAGTCTGTTGATACAAAGGGTGAAAAATGCAAAGTGCTTATTAAAACACCTAAAGGTCAGGAGGTTATTGAAGCTGATGTTGTTCTTTCCGCTGTAGGTGTAACGACTAATATCGAAAATCTGGGTCTTGAAAAAGCGGGTGTTAAGACAGAAAAATCAAAGGTTGTTGTTGACGATTATTATTCTACAAATGTTGTGGGAGTTTATGCAATAGGTGATATTGTTCACGGACCAGCACTGGCACATGTAGCTTCAGCTGAAGGAATTATCTGTGTTGAAAAAATAGCAGGACTGAATCCTGAGCCACTTGATTATGGCAACATACCGGGTTGTACATATACAAGTCCGGAGATTGCTTCGGTAGGACTAACAGAAGCTGCCGCCAGGGAAAAAGGTTATAAAGTGAAGGTTGGCAAATTCCCCTATACAGCATCGGGTAAGGCAAGCGCATCGGGCAGCAAGGATGGTTTCATAAAGCTTGTGTTTGATGCTGAATACGGAGAACTGCTTGGTGCTCACATGATTGGGGCAAATGTTACCGAGATGATTGCAGAACTTGTTCTGGCACGTAAGCTTGAAACCACTGCACATGAAATAATTAAGGCTGTTCATCCGCATCCGACAATGTCGGAGGCTATAATGGAGGCTGCAGCTGCTGCCTATGATGAGGTAATTCATCTCTGAAAAGTGACGCAACCTTTTTATTGTTAAAATCATCAATCTTTTAGGAAATTCTGGTTTTTGAGATAATAATTTTATAATTTTATCTGTTCAAAGTCAGACACATTGGCTGGAGTAGAAGAAATTATAAAAGGTTGTCTTAAGGGAAGCAGGAGAGATCAGGAACTCCTGTACAGGAAGCATTCTGCAAGGTTATATGCAGTCTGTCTCCAGTATTCCGGCAATGATGATGAGGCAAAGGATATATTGCAGGAAGGTTTTATAAAGATTTTTGAAAACCTGCATAGTTACAAGTTTGAAGGTTCTTTTGAAGGCTGGATGAGAAGAATAGTTGTAAACACCGCTCTGGAAAAATACCGCAGCAGAAATAACCTTTATAAAGTTGAGGATATTGATCAGATTGCTGAAACGGAAGCAGAACCGGACGGTGAAGATTACACCGGGCTGGAGGCAGCCGACCTGCTTGAAATAATCAGGGAACTGCCGCCAAAATACAGGATGGTTTTTAACCTGTATGCCCTGGAAGGTTTCTCTCATAAGGAAATTTCCAAAATGGTAAATATATCAGAGGGAACTTCCAAGTCAAACCTCTCAAGGGCCAGAATGATTTTACAGAGACGTATGGGTTCATATACAGGTATAAGGAAGAAAGTTGCAAATGGATGATCACATAGGAAATATTGATCTGATTTTCAGGAACGGACTCAGGGATTATGAGGTTCTTCCGCCTGCTGATGCCTGGGAGGGGATAAAACCTTCGATCAGTACAGGTACCAGGGTCTTGCCGTTTATGAAGGTGGCCGCTGCTGCCCTCCTTATGGCTGTAACAAGTTATGCTGCTTACAGATGGGGCAGTGAAGTGACAAAAAACCAGTTCTCAGATACCATTGCTTCATATCAACAGGGTGGTTATGTGCTTGTTAATGAGCCATTTGATGTAATGAAGCCACCTGCTATTTCAGTACTTCCTCCGGAAAATAAAGCAGAATCTGTACCCGATCAGTTCATTATGCGTGAGGCTGCAATACCTGAAGTTGACGCGAATGAAGCAGGGAAGAATGTAACTGAGTTTATTACTGCTGATTATAATCTTTTACCGGGGATACAGGATCCATTCATTATCAAGTATCCAAAGGTTTCAATTCCTTCATTTCAGCCTTTGGTTTATGACATAATTCAGGCCAATTCCCAGACTGTGGATAACGAAAGATGGTCGTTATCTGCTCTTGCATCTCCAACCTTCTATTCCCAGTTCACTTCTTCAGGCAACCAGTTTGCCAGGGATATTATCAGCTCGGATAAATCGAAGGTTTCCTATTCCGGAGGTCTTGGACTTGCTTATAAGATCTCGGGAAGGTTTACAATACAGTCAGGTATCTTCTATTCATCAATGGGTCAGAAACTTGAAGATGTAAATGCTTACAGCGGTTTCCAGCCCTATGCAAGTGCTAAAAGCGATCATAATTTTGAGATCGTCACTGCAAGCGGAACAGTATACGCTAAAAACTCCGACCTTTACCTTAATTCGTCCACTCTGCCCGGGAGGGTGCAGACAGATTATACAAGCGATGTTTTCGATCCTGTTAAGGCTGATCTTAATTATATCAGCAGTAATGTCTATCAGGATATGAGTTTCCTTGAACTGCCTGTTGTTATGCGATATAAGGTTATTGACAGGAAAATAGGACTGAACCTGATTGGGGGTATGTCGTATAATTTCCTTGTGAACAATTCAGTATATGCGATGGCCTCAGGCAATAAATACGATATAGGTACAACACAGGGCCTTAATACTGTTTACCTGAGCAGTTCACTTGGGATGGGTATGGAGTATAATCTCTCGAAGAACTTTTCTTTAAATGTGGAACCTACCTTCAGATATTATCTTAACCCTGTAAACTCGGGTGGTACTTCAGTATTTCACCCATACTCACTTGGGATCTTTTCAGGACTTTCCTACAGGTTCTGATTCTCATTCCGGCTATTCATTTACTTCTGCTATCATTTAATTGTTCATTTCCTGCATTCATTAGTGTTATTCAATCATTTTTAGAATGTGATACCTGGCAGGCGATTTTTTTATTGCTACCTTTGCAGATTATTTCATTTAGCGGCTTAAGGAAGATGGATAAAAAGAGGCGGACGGTAATCACGGTGGCGATAATGGCAGCTGTATCTGTTTTGGCATTGATGCTGACTTTTGGATTCAGGGATATCAGGGAAAACAGGACAAATCAGGTTCCTGATTCGCTCTACAGTATTCAGACATTCACTTTACCGGATGAACTGTACTTTGCCGGAGAACGGGTGCCTCTTGAAAACTTCGATACAAGGGAGAGCCTTGAAAGGGAAATACTGATAAGCGCATACAGGCATTCTTCAACAATTCTTATAATTAAACGGGCAGGAAGATATCTGCCAGTAATCGAAAAGATACTGAAGGAAAATAATATTCCTGAAGATTTCAAATATCTTGCTGCGGCTGAGAGTGACTACAGCAATATGGTTTCTCCTGTGGGAGCCACAGGTTTCTGGCAGATTATGGCAGAGACAGGCAAGGAGCAGGGAATGGAGGTAAATACTGTTGTGGATGAACGTTATCATGTTGAAAAATCAACAAAATTTGCCTGTGATTTTTTCAGGAAGTCTTATGAGAAATATGGCAGCTGGACCCTGGCTGCAGCCTCATATAACGGAGGAAGGAGAAGAATGGATGAACAGATTGGGATTCAGAATCAGAAGAACTACTATGACCTTCTTCTTGCTGAAGAAACTGCTAGGTATATTTTCAGGGCAATAGCATACAAACTTATAATTTCAGATCCCAAAGCTTATGGTTTTGATATTGAACCAGGGGATCTTTATCCTGAACTGAAGTATTATGAAGTCAGGGTGGATACTGCAATAAGTGATTTTTCAAAGTTTGCCGATCATTTCGGCACCAACTACAAGATGCTGAAATACCTTAATCCATGGCTCAGGAAGCCTTATCTGACTCCCGGACCCAATAAGGTTTATACAATCAAGATCCCATCCGAAGGAATGAGGACTGTCGAAAAAACCGAAGTTGATTCCAATTGAAGCAAGGGGAACAAGTGTAATGAGTGAAGAGATTAAGGTGCTTGGCGCCAGGGTGCATAACCTGCAGAATATTGATGTAACAATTCCGAGGAATCAGCTTGTAGTGATTACAGGTCTGAGCGGCAGTGGCAAATCATCCCTTGCATTTGATACTATTTACGCTGAGGGTCAGCGCAGGTATATGGAGACCTTATCTGCATACGCCAGACAGTTTCTTGGAGGCATGGAACGGCCCGATGTTGATAAAATCACAGGACTGAGCCCGGTTATTTCAATAGAACAAAAGACAACAAATAAAAATCCCCGTTCAACAGTAGGCACTATAACAGAGATCTATGATTTTCTGCGTCTTCTGTATGCAAGAGCCGGTGAAGCATATTCCTGGGCATCGGGTGAAAAGATGGTTCGCTACACTGACGAACAGATACTCGAGCTTGTCAATACAAAATTCAGGGGGCTCAAGGTATATTTCCTTGCACCTGTTATTAAGGGAAGAAAAGGTCATTACAAGGAATTGTTCGAGCAGTTGAGGAGGAAGGGATTTCTTCATGTGCGGATTAACGGAGAGATAAGGGAACTAAGCCCCGGAATGAAACTCGACCGATATAAAACACATTTCATTGAACTTGTTATAGATAAATTCAAGGTTGGTGAAACGACAGACAAGAGGCTTCATGATTCTATAATAATGTCACTTGATATGGGTGACGGGGTAATGATGGTTCTTGATGCGGATGGGAATGAGCCTCGTTATTTCAGCCGTTCACTGATGTGCCCTGTTACAGGCATTTCGTATAATGAACCGGCTCCCCATACTTTTTCATTTAACTCACCTCAGGGAGCCTGCCCTCATTGCGGAGGTCTTGGTGAGGTTTCCACAATTGACGTTGAAAAGATGATTCCAGACAGGAATCTGAGTATCAGGAAGGGTGGTATTGAACCTCTTGGTAAATACCGTAATATATGGATATTCTGGCAGATAGAAGCGATAGCAGAGAAAAACGGATTTACAATAGATACGCCTATCAGGGATATTCCTGAAGAAGCCCTGAATAAGGTTCTGTATGGCTCAGATGAGGTTCTTAAGCTTTCAAACACGCCTCTCGGAATGACTTCGAATTATTTTCTGACTTTCGAGGGTGTCGTGAACTTCATTGGCAATACTGAATCAGTTAACGGAACTCAGCCGGCTTCAAAAATAAAAGAACAGTATGTCCAGTACAATGTATGTCCCGAATGTAATGGTACAAGACTTAAAAAGGAAGCGCTTTATTTCAGGATAGCAGACAGGAATATAGGTGAGCTGTCGGCTATGGATATCAGGGAACTGTCTGTCTTCCTCGAAGGAATTGAGGACAGGATGACCGGTAAGCAGAAAGTTATTGCTGCAGAGATACTTAAAGAGATAAGGGCCAGGCTTGGATTCCTTCTTGATGTCGGGCTTGAATACCTGTCGCTGAACAGGGGGGCAAGGACTCTTTCAGGAGGTGAAAGCCAGAGGATACGCCTGGCCACACAGATTGGTTCAAAGCTTGTAAATGTTCTTTACATACTTGATGAACCAAGCATAGGTTTGCACCAGCGTGACAACAGGAGGCTGATTACTGCACTTAAGCAGCTCAGGGACGCCGGCAACTCGGTTATAGTTGTTGAACACGACAAGGATATGATTCTTTCGGCTGATCACGTAATAGATATGGGCCCCGGAGCAGGGGTACACGGAGGACTTGTTGTAGCAAGCGGGACTCCGGATGCTATTATGAAGGAAGATTCGCTCACAGCAAGTTACCTTAACCATGAAAGAAAATTCATTATCCCGAAGAAGAGGAGGGAAGGAAACGGGAAATTCCTGATTCTTAATGGAGCCAGTGGCAATAACCTTAAGAATGTCGACATGGTTTTGCCTCTCGGCTTATTTGTTTGTGTTACAGGTGTTTCCGGAAGCGGTAAGTCAACACTGATAAATCAGACGCTTCACCCTGCACTTGCCAGAAAATATCACAATGCAGGCAAAGCCCCGCTTCCGCACAGGGAGATACAGGGGCTTGAACATCTTGACAAGGTGATTGAAGTAAGCCAGGCTCCTATCGGAAAAACACCCCGGTCGAATCCTGCAACATATACCGGAGTATTTACGGATATCAGGAAGCTTTTTGAACAGACAACAGAGGCTAAAATACGGGGCTTTGGTGCAGGACGCTTTTCTTTTAACATAAAGGGAGGCAGATGTGAAGGCTGTGAGGGAGCCGGAGTAAAAACTATTGAGATGAATTTCCTTCCTGATGTTTATGTTCACTGTACTGAGTGCAATGGCAAACGATACAACAGGGAGACTCTTGAAGTCAAATATAAAGGCAAGTCAATAAGCGACGTGCTTGAAATGACAATCAACAATGCTGTTGAATTCTTTGCTAATGTGCCTTCTATTTATCATAAGATAAAGACTTTACAGGATGTGGGCCTTGGTTATATAAGACTTGGACAGCAATCAACCACTCTGTCGGGCGGAGAGGCTCAGAGGGTAAAGCTGGCTACAGAGCTTGCACGGAAAGACACAGGTAAGACACTTTACATACTTGATGAACCGACAACAGGCCTGCATTTTGAGGATGTCAGAGTACTGCTTGAGGTTCTTAATAAGCTTGCTGACCGTGGAAATACGGTAGTTGTTATTGAGCATAATCTAGATGTTATTAAAATGTCGGATTATATTATTGATCTCGGGAAGGAAGGTGGAAAATCAGGGGGTAAGATCCTGTTTTCCGGCACACCTGAACAATTGATAAGGAACAAGGAAAGTTACACAGGGAAATTCCTTAAGGAAGAATTAAAGGCATAAGATTTTTTTTAAATTAGCTGCTTCAAAAAAAACAGTAGTATGGAGAAACCATCTGACCTTATAAAGGATGCATTTGAGATGAAGACCTGGAATGAGATTCACACAACTGACTCATGGAGGGTTTTCAAGATTATTTCAGAACTCGTTGAAGGTTTTGAAAAGCTGGCAAGGATAGGTCCTTGTGTGTCAATTTTCGGCTCAGCAAGGACTCACTATAATGACAAGTATTATAAAATGGCTGAAGACATAGCCTATAAACTGACTCAGAAGGGGTATGGAGTGATCACAGGCGGAGGTCCGGGCATCATGGAGGCTGCAAACAAAGGAGCGTCAAGGGGCAACGGAAAGTCGGTTGGAATTAACATAGACCTGCCTTTTGAGCAGCATCCCAATACATATATTGATGCAGACAAGCTTATAACTTTTGATCATTTCTTTGTCAGGAAGGTAATGTTCATGAAGTATGCACAGGGTTTTATTGTGCTCCCGGGTGGTTTCGGAACCTTTGATGAGCTTTTTGAAGCCATTACCCTGATCCAGACAAGAAAAATTGGTAAATTCCCTATTATTCTTGTAGGAAAGAAATACTGGAAAGGGCTTCTTGAATGGATAGAGGAAGTAATGCTTGAACAGGAAGAGAACATCTCACCGGATGACCTGAAGCTTTTCAGCCTTGTTGATACATCAGATGAAGCTGTTGACGCTATAGTGAAGTTTTACTCGAGATATCTGCTCAGTCCCAACTTCTGATTATTTCGATTTGCGCATGCGGTCCATCTCCCTGGACGCATCTTTTCGTTTCAGCGTTTCACGCTTGTCATATTCCTTTTTGCCTTTTGCAAGGGCTATTTCAGCCTTTGCAAGGCCTTTCCCGTTTATGAAAACCTTTATTGCAACAATTGTGAGGCCGGTTTCCTTTACTTTCCTTTCAAGCTTTCTCAGCTCTCTGCCGGTAAGTAACAGCTTTCTGTCGCGTATCGGATCATGATTGTTCAGGTTACCCCACCAGTATTCCGATATATGCATTCCGCGAAGGTATAGTTCACCTTCAGAAAAGATGCAATAAGTATCTGCTATTGTAGCCTTTCCGAGCCTTATTGATTTTATTTCAGTACCGTAGAGCTGGATGCCTGCAATGAACTTCTCGATAAATTCAAAATCGTGAGAGGCTTTCTTATTTTTTATTACTATGTCTGCTGAGCTGCCTTTCATCCTGTAAATCAATCAAAGAATGCGTAAAATACCCTGTCGGTAAGCATTGTGAAAAAGAAATCGAGTGCAATATAAAAACCTGTCATCACAATTGTTGCTGCAATCAGCAATGGCATTCTTTTATGCTGTGGAGGATTCAGAATGGCATTGGCGCCTGACCAGAAAACATACAAGCCGTAGAGGCCAAGAATGTTAAGGAAAAGTAATGATTCAAATGCTGAGCTGACAATACTGCAGAGAAGAAAAGGGACCATTGAAAAGGTCACAAGCCTGAAGGCAATACTGAAGTCCCTCCCCAGATCAAGAGGATAGGTTATCTCCTTAAGCACAAATGAAGTGGAATAAATTACAGCTGTAAGCAGGATGAAAGTTTTAACACCATGTAATATGGAATATAGTAGCGGCATCTCAGTATTTACAAATACAGCAGAGCCGGTAATGCCGGCCAGAGTCACCAGCAGAACAAGAGGAAATAACAGGCTGTTTCTTATCAGCTTTGTTGAAGCTGGCTCAGAAAGAGTTGTATTCCAGTAGTTTCTGGGAGTTGTTAGTATGTTCTTTATACTGGCAACAAGAAAACGGTAATTCATAAATTATAATTTTAATTGCGCGTCAAAATTAAATAATTTTAATGTAAATTGCTTTGAATACAAAAGATCAGCAGTTTGAATAAGGAAACTTTTGAAGGTTTTGATCTTATTCTTGTAACTGGTCCCACTGCTTCAGGTAAAACATCACTGGCCGTTGCCCTGGCTCACAGACTAAATGGAGAGATTATTAGTGCTGATTCACGGCAGGTGTACCGTGGCATGGATATAGGTACGGGAAAAGATTATGATGATTATAACATTGACGGGTCAAGGATTGCCTGTCACATGATTGATATTGTCGATCCCGGTTATAAATATAATGTATTCGAGTATCAGCGCGATTTCTTCAAAGTATACCGATCACTGAAAGAAAGAAACGTCTTTCCTGTTGTCTGCGGCGGTTCCGGAATGTATGCCGACAGCATAATAAAAGCATATAAGATGACTGAAGTGCCTCCCGATTCAGGTTTAAGGGAGAAGCTTGAAAAGAAACCGATGGATGAACTGATAGGTATATTGTCGTCCATGAAGGATCTTCACAATGTGACAGATATTGATACAAAAAAGAGGGCAATCAGGGCTATTGAAATTGAACATTTTTCCCGAAGCAGGAAAGCAAACAAAAGCCTAATGCCCAAGTTGAATTCACTTGTTATAGGAGTTTCACTTGACAGGGAAGTAAGGAGGCAGAAGATTTCAGCCAGACTTAAAGCAAGGCTGGAATCAGGTTTGATAGAGGAAGTTGACAGGCTTCTTAAAACCGGAATGACTCCTGAGGCACTTATCTACTATGGACTTGAGTATAAATATGTTACTTTATATCTCACAGGCAGTCTGAGCTATGAGGAAATGGCGAGGGACCTTGAAATTTCAATACATCAGTTTGCAAAACGACAGATGACCTGGTTCAGGGGAATGGAAAAGAAGGGTACAAAGATACACTGGATAGACGGTGAACTCCCTATGCCGGAAAAGCTTGACAGGGTTCTTGAGCTTATGAAAACGGAAAGCCCTGAAACAGTAAGTATGTAAAGCTTTGATTTGATAAGCCTTACATACTCACAGTCATTTTACTTCAGATACTGGTCCAGCCATTCGAAGAATTCCCTTTGCCAGATTATTGCATTCTGTGGTTTTGTTACAAAGTGATATTCATCTTCAAAGAAAAGAAGCCTGCTTGGAACTCCCTTAAGCTGTGCTGCCTGAAATGCTTCAAGGCTCTGGGTATAAGGTATCCTGAAATCATTTGCACCTGTTATAATAAGAATGGGAGTGTCCCAGTTGTCAACCATCAGATGAGGTGAGTTCTTATAGCTTTCAGGCGTATTCCAGTAAGGTCCTTCTATATCCTTGTCGGGGAACCACAATTCTTCAGTTGATCCATACCAGCTGGTAAAGTCAAACATCCCGCAATGTGATATAAATGCACTGAACCTGCCGCCATGCATGCCGGCCAGGTAAAAGACCGAATATCCGCCATAACTGGCTCCCACAGCTCCGATCCTGTTTTTGTCAACATAAGGTTCTGAAGCCATTGCATCGGTGGCATCGAGGTAATCCTGTATGTTTAAGCCACCGTAATCTCCTGATATCTGTTCTTTCCATGCCTGTCCGAATCCGGAATTGCCCCGACGGTTTGGTGCGATAACAATGTATCCTTTTGCAGCCATCAACTGGTAATTCCAGCGGTACGACCAGGACTGGTCGAGCGGACCCTGAGGGCCTCCCTTGCAGAAAAGCAGGGCAGGATATTTTTTTGAAGCATCAAAATCAGGGGGGTAAATTACCCACATCTGAAGATCCTTACGGTCCTTTGTTTTTACATGTTTCTCCTCAACCTGTCCCATTTTAACGGCCTCATAAATATGTTTGTTGAGGGCTGTTACCTGCTTTATTGAACCGTTAGCAGGATCAATTGTACATATCTCATTAGCCATTGACATTGAGGCTATTCCTGACACCAGAACACCGGACTGATACTGAACCGGTCCCATGTTATGTATCCCTCCGGTAAGCCTGTCAACACCACCGGATGACAGGTTAGTTCTGAATACCTGTGCAGTTCCAAGGTATGAACATGTAAACAGAAGGTTCTCCTTGTCCTGCCATTTAATGTTTTCAACATCGAAATCCCATCCCTTCGTCAGCCAGTGTCTTTTTCCCTCACTGATGTCATAAATAAAAAGTCTGTCAAGATCAGCTTCATAGCCATCCCTTTCCATGCTCTGGTAGGCGAT
>ENA-UOWG01001874-UOWG01001874.1-activated-sludge-metagenome-genome-assembly--contig:-NODE-1874-length-19479-cov-5.819141_pt1 | contig 19479 bp, 14 predicted proteins | sample MGYA00238147_ERZ761563 | MGnify/ENA primary metagenome ERZ761563 (study PRJEB28884, sample SAMN05720216) | anaerobic digester metagenome | isolation source: active sludge of municipal... | reverse complement strand
GCTAGAACCAGAACCTGAAGCCGAAACCGGCCTGGACGCCCCAAGCGGGGATCTGCACGCCCGAGGGGGCGATGAAGGTGACGGCGGGGGCGAACTCGACGAAGAGCTCGAGGGGCTTGATCGGGTAGATGTTGATGCCCACGGGGACGCGGAGCCCCAGGGTGAAGGCGTCGGCCGAGACGCCGAGGAAGGCGCCGGGGCCGACGTAGAGGCCCACGGAGTCGACCAGGGTGCCCTGGTAGAGCCACCAGTCGGCGAGGAGGGCCAGGGAAGAGGTGGACTCTCCGACCGTGAGGCCGAGTCCGAAGACGGCCGGGAAGCTCGGGAGCCTGAAGGAGAGGAGGGCCGAATTGGGGAGGCCCTGGCCGATCTTCATGGCGAACTCTCCGCCGACGGCCGCCCTGTAGGCGAAGGCGTTGGCGCCCGCGACGAGGGCGACGACGAGGGCGAGGAGCAGGACTTTCTTCTTCATGGTACCTCCATGGGCCGCCTCCCCGGGCCAAAGGCTCGGGCGAGCGGCGACAGTTTATCTAGCGGGAATGATACTCAATGCTCGGTATCCTGGCAAGCTTCTGGCCCGCGCAAGGCCTGCCGGCGAGGCGCGTCTTGCGCCCCGCCACTCTTAGCGCATGAATTCCCCGCGCCAAGCCTCGATTTTCGCCCGGATGGCGTCGAGTTCCCGTTCGGACAGCCCCGTCCCGATCCTGAGGCTCTCGGCCCCGGCCTCGATGGCCAGCTGCCGCTGGGGCCTTCCTTGTATCCTGACGGGGGAGTTGACGATGACGCACTCGCCAAGGTCCGCGGCCGGACAGTGCCTGCCCCTGCCCTTTCCGAGCAAGCGCCGAGAGAGCGCCAGGCCCGATTTCCTGTCCAGGACCAGTTCGGTTCGGGCAAAAGCCGCGAGCGCTACCGCGCGTCCGAGGGCGATCCCGACCGCCCAGAAGGGAAGGCTGAAAAGGATGAAGACGAGGGGAGCTCCCATGGCCGCCGCGCTGAAGGTCCAGAAGCCGACAAACCCCAGCCAGAATAGGACAAAACCTCCCGCCCCCAGGGAAGCGGCCGTGCCGAGCCCCAAAGGCGGAATGGTTATCCTGAGCCGGTCCGGTCCTTCCTCGATCCTCACCCTGCTGTTTAAAGGAAGGCTCGCCGCGCCGCCCTTGCCGCCCCTCGATGCCGCCTTCCTGGGCGCCTCGACGACGGGTTCCGGCACCGGAGTCTTGCCGCGGAGGATGCGGGAGGCCAGGGCCGGCTCAAGGTCGCGTCTGGCCTCGTCCGGTTCGAGCCATGAGGAGAGGATCGCGGCGAGTCCCCGCCCGAGGGAAGGGAGGCTGGACAGGTCGGGCTTGAGGTCCTTCAGGGGCAGGTCGGCGGGATTGGCCCTGGCGAGGAGGAACAGGGCGGTGGCCGCCGCGCCGTAGCGGTCCGAACGCACCGTGGCCTTGCCCGAGACCTGCTCTAGGGGAATGTAGCCGGCCGTCCCTATGAGGGTGGCTCCGGGCCTTGAGCCGCGCAGCACGGCCTCCTGGGCGCCGGAGAAGTCCACGAGGGAGACTTTCCCCTCGGGCCCCAAGAGCACGTTGCGCGGATTGATGTCGCGGTGGACCACGGGGGGCCGGAGGGAGGACAGGTAGTCGAGGATGTCGGCGAGGGCTGCCAGGATCGCCGCCACCTCTTCCTCGGAAAAACGGCGGCCGGCGGCAGCCAGGCTCTCGAGGGCCTGCCCCGGCATCCGCTCCATCGCCAGGGCGAAGCGCGCGCCCCCTTCGCTGAAATCCTCGAAGCAGTCCAGGAAACGCGGGATGCCGGGATGCGAAAGGTTCTTGAGGGCCTCGATCTCGCGCAAGAAGAGGTCATAGCCCGACCAACCTCTCGCTTCCCCGAGATCCAGGATCTTGAGCACGGCCTCGCCGTGTCCCGTTAGGGGATCGGTCGCGACGCTCCGGACCAGCCAGGTGGAGCCCGTCTCCCCGGAGCCGAGCTTGGCTTCGAGCCTGTAGTTCCCGATCCGGTCGCCTTCGTTCATGCCGCCGACAAGCTTGCCCGTCCTGGCGGTCGAAGTCAAGTTCGGCGCGCATCGCGGCCTTCGATTCCCCTTGGGGCCACCAATAAGAAAGCCGGCCTTGCGGCCGGCTTCCAGTCTATGCATCCCCAAGGGGAACCGCCTTCCGCTCGCGGCCGTCCTGGCCGCTCGCTCCAGGCCGGCTCCGCGCCTCTCGGCACATCCTGCGCCTCGGCCCGAAGCGCGCTCGATGTCTCGCGCGCTTCGAGCGCGGCGCTGCGCTTCGATTCCCCTTGGGGCCGGAAAATAAGGAAGCCGGCCAAGCAGCCGGCTTCGAATCGATGCATCCCCAAGGGGAATCGAACCCCTGTTGGCGGGATGAAAACCCGCTGTCCTAACCTCTAGACGATGGGGACGTTCGTGCTGACTATAGTGAGAATTGCCTTATGCTGTCAAGCTATGCGAGGAGGTCGAGCTTCTCCATCGCGAGGGACTTGAGCTCCATGACCTCGGGACGGCCGGGCAGGATCCGGTTCGCGGTCTCGCAGTCGGCCACGACCTTTGGATAGTCGCCCAGGTGCCAATAGGCCTGGGCCCTGCGGTAGATCGCGAAGAACTGGTAGGGGTTGATCCGCAGGGCCAGGTCGAAGTCCTCCACGGCCTTTCCGTACTGCCCCTGGACGCTCCGGACTACTCCCCGGAAATAGGCTGCCTTGTAGCAGTCCCCGTCCAGCTCGAGGGTCCGGGAGAAGTCCTGGACGGCCTCCTCGTAGCGCGACTGCGAGAAATAGGCCATGCCGCGGTGCTTGGTCACGACGGCGGCCGCCTCCTTGGGAGGGGAATTCTCGAGGATGCGCCCGTAGATCGCTATGGCCTCGGCATAATCGCCCCGGTTGTGGGCGTAGAGCGCGTCGAGGAGGAGGTCGTCCAGCGAGGCCGCGGCGGAGCGGTCGTCCACGGAGCGGTCCTGGCAGGCGGCCGGGCGGCTCGGGCGTCCGTCGGCCATGGCGCTGCCGAAGGGCTGGTCGATGGCCTCCTCGATCTTGCTGTAGAAGGCGCTTCGCCGCCTCGCGAGTTCCTCGGAGAGCCTGCGCTGGTACTCGCGGATCTCCTGGAAGATGATGTCGGACAGGGAGAGGTTCGCGTTCAGGGCGGCGAGCTTCCGCTTCATCGGCTCGTCGAAGGGGGTGAACTCGGCCTTGTAGACGAGCTCGTGCTCGACCTCGGCCCAGGCCTCCTGGAGGATGGTGCGGAGCTGGATCTCGCAGGCGTCCACGTCCAGGCCCGAGCGCGCGGCCCCGAGCTCGGGCGGCAGGGCCACGAGGAGGTGGATGGACTCGTAGCCGAACTCGCGGAAGGAGCGGTCGGCGCCCTTGCGCTCGGTCTCAAGCACCCGGAAGTCCCGGGAGAGGATCCGCTCGGCCTCCGCCAGGTCGCCCAGGAAGGGGCAGACGACCCTTAGGCCGATGATGTCGTTGATGGGCAGGGGCCGCTCGGCGCCAGAGGCCATGGCCTGCCTGAGGAGGCGGATGCGCTTCTTGTAGAGGCTGTCGAAGGACTTGATCCTTCCCTTGATGGTGGGGCGGAGGCCCTCGGCCTCGAGCCTGTCGCGCACCAGGCGCTCCATGTCCTCTATCGCCGCCTGGTAGGAGGACTTCCGGCGCTCGTAGTCCGATTCGAGGAGGCCGCGGTCCGGTATCGGGTCGGTAGCTTCTCCGCTCATGCCCCAATCATACAACGGGAGAGGCCGGCGGAAAAGGAAAAAGGGCCGGAACCCAGGAGGTTCCGGCCCTTGTCGCCCAATGACAGGCTCTTGCGGGCCTTACTTGGTGGCGGGAGTGAAGTCGGACTTGGTCTCCTGCTTCTGGCGCTCGATGTAGCGCATGACCTGCTGGCTGCCGAAGCGCCTGGACTCGAGGATCTTGCGCTCGGACTCCTTCTTGCCGACGATGCCCCAGATGGCCTCGTCGTCGATGTCCTGGACGGGCTCGAGGACGGCCTTGTCATAGAGGATCTTGACGTCCTTGACGTAGGTCACGAAGTCGCCGCCCTCGTTGGCCGCGTCGCGGGTCACGAGGAAGCCGTCGAGCTTGATGAAGGGGACGGTCTTCGGGTAAAGCGGGTAGATCCTGAGCTCGCGGTTGCGGACGTCGGTCACGTACTGGGGGTTGTCCCAGCGGAGCTCCTTCCAGCCGTCGAAGTTCAGGTAGCCCATGAACATGTTGCGCTCGTTGCCGTCGGAATCCTTGAGGATGACGGAGAAGCCGTGGGGGAAGTTGAGGCCCTTCACGGTGACGGCGACGGTCTTGAGGCTGCCCACGTTCTTCACGATGCCGAGGGCGGTCGTGATCTTGGTGTTGGCGTCGTAGTTGCCCTCGAAGCGGGACATGCGGGCGTTGACGGGGTCGGAGCCCTGGGCGTCCTTCTTCGGGGTGATGTTGCCCTGGTCGTCGATGTCGGCCTTCGGCTCGAAGGCGGGGATCTCGTAGGGGGGCTTCACCGCGGCCCAGCTGTTGAAGGGCTCGGTGGGGAAGCGGACGCGCATGCCGAGGACCGTCTTGCCGCCGAACTGCTTCGCGTCCTGGGCGACGGTCGCCTCGGCGGTCATGGAGAGGGTCTGGTTCATGTTGTTCCGGGAGGAGGAAGCGAGGACGACGTCCCAGTTGGGGATCGCGAGGGAGACCCTCATCTGCTTCTTCTGCTCCTCGGTGTAGCCGGCGCCGGCGATGCCGGAGAAGTCCATCATCGTGTTGCGGTTCTCAAGGAATTTTCCCTGGTTCACCGGGTCGGCGATGATGTCCGCCTTGAGGAGGCTGAAATCCATGAGGACGGCCTCGTCCGCGGAGAGCGCGGCCGCACCTACGAAGAGAAGCGCGAGCGCCACTGCGATAATCTGCCTTCTCATTACTATGGCTCCTTTCATCGTGCGCGTTTTCGGTTTTAGCCTAATTAGTTAGGAAGTATACGCGCCGCGATGCCTTTGTCAATTCTTTTTCCCTTTTTTTTCGGCCCCGGCCCCGGCCCGGGCGGTCTCCGGGCCGTCCGCCGGGGGCTCCGGCTCCGGATAGTCGGCGTAGGGAAGGCGGCCGCCTATCGTGACCACGACGCCCTTGGCGAGGGGAAGGGCGGCCTTGAGGCTGCGCCTCAGGGCGGAAAGGCCCCTCTCCAGGTCCGCTCGGTCCGAAAGGGCGGCGTCCTCGGAGAGGTCCAGGTAGAGCCTCCCCTTCCTGAAGACGCTCGACTCGACCCTGGCGCCGGCGGGAAAGGCGGGAAGGAGGCCCGGGGCGCCCGGGCCCAGGAGGAGCTCGGAGGCGACGAGCTCGGCGCGCGCCTCCGCGCCCCGGGCCCGGGGAAGGGCCCGCGTCTCGCCACGGAGGGATCCTGTGCGGTAGGAGGGGAAATAGAGGGTCGCGTCCTCCAGGCGGTCGCCCAGGCTCCAGGCCCCGAGCGAGACGAGGAAGGCCAGGCCGAGGGCGGCCAGGGCCAGATGGTCGGCCGGGGCCAGCCAGTCGAGGACGCGCCGCAGGAAGGGGCCGGCCTTCTGGAGGAACTTCTTCATCGCGCTTGTGACCCCTTCATGTTCTCGAAATAGCTCACGAAATCCACTATGCCAGTATATATCCCCTCCGACAGGCGCCGCAAGTAATCGTCGTCCGCGAGCAGGGCCGCCTCCTCGGGATTCGTGACGAAGCCGGCCTCCACGAGGACGGAGGGCATCTTGGCGTTCCTTACGACGAACCACTCCTCGGCGCGGACCCCCCGGTTGGGGCTCTCCCGGCCGATGCCCGAGGAAAGGCCATCCATGATGCTCCGGGCGAGGAGGATGCTCTCCGTCGTGAACTCCTCCTCGAGCATGGCGTTGAGGATGGGGGCTATGTCCTCCCCCAGGTCCTTGGCCTTGTCCTGGGCCACGAGGGTCCTGCGGTACTCGGGGTTGAGGTACCAGACCTCGAAGCCCTTCGCGTTCTTGTTGAAGGAGGCGTTGGCGTGAACGGAGACGTAGATTATGGCCTCGTTGTCCTCGAGCTCCACCTCGTTGGCCATGGAGACCCTGTCCTCCAGGCTCGGGTAGCTGTCGCCCGAACGCGTTATCAGGATGCGCCTGTCGGGGTACGCGGCCTTCAGGGCCCGGTAGACCCGGAGCGAGAGGTCCAGGGCCAGGTCCTTCTCCACGACGCGGAGCTTCTTGCCTCCGACTGCGTGCTCGCCCACGGCTCCGGAGTCCTTGCCTCCGTGGCCCGGGTCGATGAGGATGGCCGCTATGGAGAAGTGCGACTTCTTCGCGGCCTCGGCCCTCGAAAAGCCTCCCTCGATGGCCGAAAAGGCCGCCTCGGTGAAGAGGGGGCCGTTTCCGCCGTCCCGCGGCGCGTCGAGGCCGATGAGCTCCTCGCGGCGGAAGAGGGCGTAGGGGGAGCCCAGGGCAAAGGAAAGGAGATTTCCCCCGCGCTCGAAACTGCCCGTGCCCGTGAGCGGGTCCCAGCGGAGCTTGGCCCCGAGGCGCTCGGCCGCGGCTGGCGCCGAGAGCTCGGCCTTGGCCTTCACCGGCGCGGCGGCCGGCGCGGGAGCCGGTACGGGGGATGATGCGGCGGGAGCGGAGCCGGGCTTGGCGGCGGGAACGGCGGAGCCTTCCGCGGCAGGGGCCCTGCCGACCAGGATGAGGAGAAAAGCGCAGGCGGCCAAGGCCGCGCGGGGCTCGCGCCTCACGCCCCCTCCCCTCCCCGCGCCTCGGTGTCGAGGACGTAGAGCGCGGCCTGGGCGCCGCCTCGGGCCAGGGCGCGCCAGAAGCGGCCGGCGAGGGCGGGAGCCCCTTCCGGCGCGAGGCGCGCGCCGCCCAGGCGGAGGGCGAGCTCGGCCGACTCGAGGAAGCCGCGGCCCGACCAGTCGGGGCTCATGGTGGCGGCCTCCGTCCGGAGCTCCTCGGGGAGCGGCGCGACGAGTAGCCTTACGGAGGCCGCAAGCCCCTCGGCTCCGGCCCGCTTCAGTCCGCCGTCCGCCTCGTCCGAGCGCTCGGGCAGGGCGGCCAGGAAGGCCGCCAGGCGCGGCCCAGGCGAGAAGGCCTCCGGGGGCCAGGCGCCGCCGTCGGGGTTGGCGACCCGGCCCTCGCCGCGTAGGAAGGCCTCTGTCGCGGCCTCGGCCGGGCGGAGACGGACGAGGATGCCCCTGACCGCGCCCTCGGCCGCGGAGACGGCGGCCTCGCGGCTCGGGGCCTGGCTGATCACGTTGCCGCACTTCTCGACGTTGTTGGAGGGGAAGACGCAGGCCTCGCCCGGGGCCACGCGGAGAAACAGGTTCTTCACGTAAGGCGCCGCCTCGGCCTCGCGGAGCCCCAGGACGGAGGCCGCCCTGCCCGGGATCGAGATGAAGGCGCGCTCGGCGGAGACCCAGCCCCGGTCGGCGGCTCCGTCCGAGGGCCCGAGGCCGGCCGCGAGCTCGAGGGCGCCGCGCGTGACCTCGATGCCGGAGGCGTAGGGGTAGGTCCAGCCGGACATATAGCCGCCCGAGAGCCGCGCGGCGATCTCGCCCACGTAGGCCCGGCCGCGGCCGGGGCAGTACTTGATGTCGCCCTTCGCGGCCCCCCGCGTGAGGCCCAGGGCCTTCACGCCGGCTTCGAAGACGCGCAGGACCTCGTCCAGGACCTCCTTCTGGAAGGCGCTCGGCATCGTGTGGCCGAGCTCCACGAAGTAGGGCGCGAAGAAGACGTGCCGGTCGGCGAGGCCGCGCACCGCGACCTTCCCGTCCTGGACGAGGGCGTCGATGGAGAACTCGGGGCCGTCGAGGTACTCCTCGACGATGGCCCGGCCCGAGCGGGAGTGCGGCAGGGCGTCGGCGAGGGCCGCCTCCAGCTCGGCGAGGGAGGAGACGAGGCGGCAGCCCCTGGCCCCCATGGAGTCGGCGGGCTTCACGACGAGGGGAAAGGCCAGGGAGGCGGCCTTGAGGGCGGCGGGAAGATCCCGGGCCGAGCGGAACTCGGCGAAGCGCGGCGAGGGGACGCCTGCCGCGGCCAGGGCCGCGCGCATGAGGGGCTTGTCCGAGGCCTTGGTCGCCGCCTCCAGGCTGTGGCCGGGTAGGCCCAGGCTCCCGGCGACGTAGGCGACGGAGGCGGAGAAGTCGGTTCCCGCCGTGAAGACGGCCTCCAGGCCGCCGTCCCGGGCGAGGCCCCGCGCGGCCTCGAGGAGGCCTTCCCTGTCCTTGAGGTCGACGGGGAAGAAGAGGTCGGCGAGGGCGGCGCCGGGCGCGGCCGGATTGCCGTCGGCGGCGGCGACGCGCCAGCCCAGCTCCTTGGCGATGCGGATCGCCGGGATCTGCATGACTCCGGCGCCGAGGATGAAGACCGTCATGAAACCCACCCCTTCCTCAGGAACGCGGACTGGCTCTTTCCCGCCGCTTCCGCGAAGGGAGGGAAGGCCCCGAGGGGCCGGCCGGCTCGCGGACGGCGTAGATCTCGAAGGTGTCTCCGAGGCCGAAAAGCCTGGAGACCCCGAGTCCGAGCCAGAGGGCCGCCCTGCGCGGCCAGCCCGCGGGCAGGCCCGCGAGGAAGGGAAAGCGCTCGGGATGGTGGCCCGTGATCCTCCGCAGTTCTACCCGAAAACCGTAGGCCTTGAGAATGCCCCCCGCGCGCGAGGGCTCCCAGACCGTGAAATGGTCGTCGGGGCTCCGCTCGAAGAAGCCCTCGCGGTCGAACTTCGCGGAGACGCCCTCGCCCGAGGGCGTGGAGAGGGCGAGGACGCCGCCGGGCCTGAGGAGGGCGGCGGCGTTCCGCAAGGCCAGGTCCAGGTCGGCGAAATGCTCGATGACGTACCAGAGGCTCACGACATCGAAGGGCCCCCCGAAGGCCGCGGCGACGGCCGGATCCAGGAAGTCGCCCGCCGCCGCCGGGATGCCGAGCTCCTTCCGCACGTAGCGGGCGGCGTCCTCCGCCATGTCGAGGCCGTAGGGCTCCTGGCCCCTCTCCCGCGCCGCCTTGAGGAAGGGCCCGTAGGCGCAGCCGACGTCGAGGAGGGAGAGGCCCGAGCGCCGGCCCAGGCTCTTCTCCGCGAGGCCTTCTATCAGGTCCAGCCGCGAATCCGCCAGGCGGGTCAGTGCCGGCCAGTCCTCGAGGTAGCTCTTCCCGTACTGGCGCCGGTACTCGTCGAAGAAGTAGGACTCCTTGTAGGGATTCTCGCGGCCCGGCTCGAAGCGCTGGAGGTAGACCGTGCCGCAGGAGGAGCAGCGGAAGTAGCTCTTCGCCGCGTTGCGGAAGAGGGCCCGCCTTTCTCCCGAGCCGCAGCGGGGGCAGCTCCTCGGCCCCGAGGGGGCCAGGCCCGCGAGGAGGGCGGCGAGGGAGGCCCGCGACTCGGGCGCGATGCGCCTGGTCCTCGCGAGGGTCCCCTCGGAATCGGAGAGGAGGCGGCGCAGGGCGGCGACGCGGGGCTTCCCGACGCCGATCTCGGGGAAGCCCGCGCGGACCGAGAGCTCGCGGTGGTAGGCGCTCGGGTTGAGGAGGACGACGCCGCAGCCCGCGAAGGCGGCCTCGAAGGCGGTCAGGCCGAACTGCGTGAAGACGAGGTCGTACTGGGCCAGGTGCTCTTTTAGGTCCTGGATCGGGCCCAGGACGGTGACGCCCGAGAGGCCCTCGGCCCCGTCGCGGGGCCCGCGCAGGGCGCCCGAAACGAGGGTCAGGCTCTCCGGCGGATAGAAGCCCTCGGAGACGAGGCTCCGCGCGAGGGCCGGACCGAGGCCGGCGGGGTCCTCTCCGCCGAAGCTCAAAAGGACGCGGGAGAAGGCTCGCGGAGGCTCGCGCCTTTTCCGGGGAAGGTCGAGGTAGGCGATGGAGGCCGCGTTGGGCGCCTCGAAGCGGCCCTTGCCGCGGCGGGGCGGCTTGGCACGAGGCAGGATGTCGACGAGGTAGGAAGCGGCCTCGCGGGCGGGTCCGCCCTCGTCCAGGGCCGCGACGGGACCAAGCCGCTCCCAGTAGGCGAGCTCCTCCGCGGAGGTGGCCCGCCTGTCCAGGACGACGAGGTCCCAGGCCTGGCTGGCCGCCTGCTCCGAGACGAGGGGGACGCCGAGGAATTCCCGGGAATAGGAGAGGGAGAGCTCGGCGGCGCTCCAGGAGCCCGCGGCCTTGGCCTCGGGCGCGAAGACGGCGGCGCCGGGCCCGAGCTCCCTCGCCAGGGAGAGGCAACGCACGAGGTGGCCCGAGCCGTTGCCCTTCGCGACGGAGGGGACGAAGAGGACGCGGCGGCTCATGCCGCCCTCCCCTGGCCGCGCAGGTAGGCGTAGACGAGCTCCGTCGGGACGGGGCTGCCCGAGTAGAGGGCTCCATAGAGCCGCAGGACAGCCTCGTAGTCGGCCGCCGTGTCCACGGTGACCCGGGCCTCGGGGAAGCGCCAGGGCTCGGGCGCCTCGGGGCGGTCCAGCCTGAAGAGCTCCGGGTGGCCGTAAAGGTAGGGGCAGACGTGCTCCCGCTCGGGGAGCTCCCTCGCCTCGGCCTCGGCGCGGAGCAGGGCCTCCGCGCGCACGAGCTCGACGCCCATGCCCAGGGGCAGGCCCGAGTAGCTCGTGTAGTCCGCGGGCGGGGCCCCGGCGGCCTCCGCCGCCTCGGCCCGGGAGACGAGCGTGGCGGCGAGCTCGTGGGCGACCAGGGGGTTGTCCCCCGTGGCGCGGAGGACTCGGCCCAGGCCGAAGCGCCGGACCGCGAGGCAGTAGCGCGCCAGGACGTCCTCCGCCGGGCCGACGAGGAGCTCGAAGCCGTTCCTCGCGGCGATCGGCCCGAGCTCGGGGGCGCTCGCCTCGTCGGTGGCGAGGACGTAGACCTCAGCTGGCACGAGGATGAGGCGGCGCAGGACCTGGTCGGCCATCGTGAGGCCGCCCAGGGGCAGGAGGGCCTTCCGCGCCAGGCGGGTCGAGCCCAGCCTGGCCTGGACGACGAGGCCCAGGCGGGAGGGGCGGCTCACGGCTTGGCCTCCTCCCAGAGGTCGACGACGCTCGAGGCGCCGGAGCGGAAGCGGTAGCGGTTCGTCCGCACCCAGTCGGCGGCCGCGCGGAATTCCCTCGCCGCGGCGAAGGGCCTGCCGCCGCGGCGGCGGAGGTAGGCCCAGTAGCGCGAGGGCGGGATGGCCGCGGAGTCGCCCCGGAAGACGGGCGCGAGGTTCTTGAGCCAGAACCACTTGTAGTCCTCGTCGGGGGTCGAGTCCTCCGTCGGGGGCTCCTCCTCGTAGGCGACGCGGAGGGCCTGGGAGAGGCGGATCTCCTCGCCCCAGAGCCAGGAGCGGAAACCGAAGTCCAGCTTCTGCCAATAGGGGTTCGCGATGCCCCCGTCGTAGCCGCCGGAGAGCACGAACTTCTCGCGGGAGTAGATGCCCGCGTAGTCGAAGGGGTAGAGGCTCAAGGCCCCGTCGCGGGCGGGGACGAGGGGGAGGATGCGGAGGTTCTGCCGCTCCAGGGCCGGCGCGGCGGCCGTCGGCAGGGTCTCTCCCCGCTTCGCCTGGAGGAAGGGCGCGAGGCAGAGGAGGTTCTGCTCGGCCAGGCGCTCGAAGAAGCGTCCGGAGAGGCCGGAGGCCACGAGGCGCATGTCGCTCCAGAGCGCGAAGACGTAGGGCGAGGAGGACTCGCGCATGCCCAGGTTGATCTTCTCGCCCGGGCTCGCCTTCCCACCGAGGAGGAGGAAGCGCACCTTCGGGAAGCGCTGGGACAGCGCCTCGACGTCGACGGCCTCGGAGCCCTCCTCCACGGAGACGACGGACTCGAAGCCGAGTCGGTCGAGCTCGCGGAAGAGCTCGCTCCGATAGAGCCTGGAGCCCCGGTCCAGGAGGAGGACGGAGACGGGCAAGCCCTCGCCCTGGGACCTCCCCTTGGGTCCTCCCACCACGGTGTAGGGTATGGAGCTGTCGTTAAGCGTTGTACGTATAGTATTCATCGCAGCCCGCGCAGGGTTCGGGATGGCGCCCCTCGATGTGGAGGCGGTGGTAGGCCTCGCCCGCGGCCCAGGCGGCCTCCAGGCGGGCCAGGACGGAGCCCGGGTCGTTCGGGCCGGACTCGTCGAAGAGCTTCCCGAGGACGATCTCGTTCCGGACGCAGTCGCGGCAGAGCGGCACCGTCCCGTCCAGGAGGACGGAGACGTCGCGCTTCAGGTGCCAGCAGGGCCGGCGGACGAGGGGCGAGAGGTCGGTCACCTTGCGCTCGGGGAGGAAGCCCGCGAAGCGGGAGTACTTCTGGACGATGACGTTCTCCGTCCGTTTCTTCCAGCCCCTCCAGAAGTCCTCCAGGGCCGGCTCGTTGTCGACGGCCCTGACGGTCTGGACGTGGGCGCCCTTGGGGAAGAGCTCGAGGAGGAGCTCCGCCGCCGCCGTGGCCTCCTCGTAGCCTGGGCCCCTGAGCCTCGCGTAGAGCTCGGGCTTGGGGGCGTCCAGGGAGACGACCCAGTTGAGCCTGGGGCTGGCGCCGCCCGGGCCGCTTTGGCCCTCGGCGCCGCCTTGGCCCGCCGCGCCGCCCGCCCCCGAGGGGCCGGCCCAGCGCGAGGCGAGGGACTCGAGCGTCCCGCGGCTCCAGCCGAGGCCGGAGGTCTCGACGATGAGGGAGAGGCCTGGCCGGGAGAGGACCTCCTCGACGAGGCCCTCGATGTCGGGGTGGAGGGAGGGCTCGCCCCAGAGGGAGAGGTCGACGACGGCGTCGCCGGAGAAGGCCTCTATGGCTCCCATGAGGGCGGCGAAGCGGTCGCGCGTCATGTGGTCGCGCCGCTTGAGGATGTCGCCGCCGAAGAGCGGATAGGGGCAGAGGGCGCAGGACTGGAGACAGCCCCCCTCGACCTGGACCTGGTAGAAGGCGGGGAGGCTCCGCTCGAGCTCCGGCCTCGCGGGGATGACCTCCAGGGCGCTGGCGGCGTCCGACACGCCCGCGGCCATGAGCCGCTCCACGAGGAGGAGGTTCCGCCTCGAGTCGCAGGCCAGGCAGAGCCGCCGGTCGCGGAGGTCCTTGGGGGAGATCTCCGTCTCTATGTCGAAGGAGTTGATGTCCTTCTGGATGAGGGAGAAGAGCCAGCCCCGCTCCGGCTCCAGGGGGTGGCGCTCGGCGAGGAGGCGCAGGGCGGGCAGGGCCCGGGGGTGGAGGATCTCCGAGGCTAGGCCCAGGGGATAGCCGTCGGCGAAGGAGTAGTCCGCCCGGTAGCGCCTGAAGTTCTCGAGCATGCGGGCGGCCAGGCTCCGGTCCAGGAGGGGCTCGTCGGCCCTGACGAAGACCAGGGCGTCGAGGCCGCCCCGCCCTTCGCCGCCGCCGGCCTCCTGGAAGGAGGCGGCGTAGCCTTCCGCGGCCTCGAGGATGGAGGAGAGGCTGAAGGCCTCCCTGGTCTCCAGGCGGAGGCGGCCCGAGGCCTGGCCAGCGGGGAGGTCCCCGGAGCCCGGCGTGGAGAGGACGAGGGCCCCCTCGAAGCCGGGGAGTTCCCTGACGAAATCGAGGACCCGGGCATAGGCCGAGCCTCCCCCCGCGAGGGGCTTGCGCGCCGACTCGCTCAAGGATCCTGCGTAGACTACTGCGGCGGTTCTCATATTCACTCCCGATTATCGGCGGAAAAGGCCGCGCCCTTACCTTCATACGGCCCGCCGGGCCACAAAACATCTAAAACCTAAATTGAGAAATATTCTACAGCTTGGGTATTGAAAATCGACCAGCCCCAATATATTGTAGTGACCGGGCCTCAAGCCCGCATCGATCGCAAACCCCGGGCGGCCGGCCGCCCTCATCCTTAAAGTCCTTGCAAGGGGGATCTCGTGAAATTCGAACGCCGCTTTACCAAGAAGGGCAAGGGCCCCTACGAGGGCATCCGCTGGGAAGAGCGGAGGAGCGAGATCCGGAATCCGGACGGCCGCGCAGTCTTCCAGATGGAGGGCTTCGTCGTCCCCTCGACCTGGAGCCAGATCGCCGCCGACATCATCGCGCAGAAGTACTTCCGCAAGGCGGGGGTGCCCGCGGACAAGGCCGAGGCCTTCAAGGCCTTCCTGCCGGCCGACCAGCGCGGGCTCGCCGCTTCGGGCGGCGCCGCGGCCGGCGGCGCGAAGAAACCCGGGGCCGAGACCGACGCCCGCCAGGTCTTCCACCGCCTGGCCTACACCTGGACCCTCTGGGGCAAGGAGGCCGGCTACTTCGACTCCGAGGAGGACTCCGACGCCTTCTACGAGGAGCTCCTCTACATGCTCGCCCACCAGATGGCGGCCCCGAACAGCCCCCAGTGGTTCAACACGGGCCTCCACGCCGTCTACGGGATCGAGGGGCCGGCCCAGGGCCACTACTACGTCGACCCGAAGACCGGCGAGGTCGTGAAGAGCGAGTCGGCCTACGCCCGCCCCCAGCCCCACGCCTGCTTCATCCTCGACATCGAGGACGACCTCGTGAACGAGGGCGGCATCATGGACCTCGTGACCCGCGAGGCCAGGCTCTTCAAGTACGGCTCGGGCACGGGCTCGAACTTCTCCAAGATCCGCGGCGCGAACGAGCCCCTCTCGGGCGGCGGCGTCTCCTCCGGCCTCCTCTCCTTCCTCAAGATAGCCGACCGCTCCGCGAGCGCCATCAAGTCGGGCGGCACGACCAGGCGCGCGGCCAAGATGGTCATCCTGGACGCCGACCATCCCGACATCGAGACCTACGTCAACTGGAAGGCCGAGGAGGAGTACAAGGTGGCCTGCCTCGCCGCGGGCTCGGCCGTCCTCAAGCGCTACGCCGCCGACCTCCTGTCCGCGGCCAAGGCCGGCGGCCTCGCGGGCGACGACCGCTTCTCCTTCGAGAAGAACCCCGCCCTGCGCAAGGCCGCCCGCGAGGCCCTCCGCGGCGGCCTTCCCGCCCCCTTCCTCCACCAGACCCTCTCCCGCTTCCGCCAGGGCGACGAGAGCCTGGACCTCCCCGCCTACGACACGGCCTGGGAGGGCGAGGCCTACAACACCGTCGCGGGCCAGTCCTCCAACAACTCGGTGCGCCTGGACAACCGCTTCATGAAGGCGGTCGAGGAGGACGCCGAGTGGGACCTGGTCGGGCGCATCAGCGGGAAGCCGATGCGGAGGATCCGCGCCCGGGCCCTATGGGACAAGATCGCCCAGGCGGCCTGGAAGTGCGCGGACCCCGGCCTCCAGTTCCACGGCACCGTCAACGAATGGCACACCTGCCCCGCGGACGGCGAGATCCGCGGCTCGAACCCCTGCTCCGAGTACATGTTCCTGGACGACACCGCCTGCAACCTGGCGTCGCTCAACCTCCTGGCCTTCTACGACGCGAAGGCGAAGAAATTCGACGACGAAGGCTACAGGCACGCGATCCGCCTCTGGACCACCGTCCTCGAGATCTCCGTCGTGATGGCCCAGTTCCCCTCCAAGGAGATCGCCCGGAAGAGCTACGACTACCGGACCCTGGGCCTGGGCTACGCCAACCTCGGCTCCCTACTCATGGTGATGGGCCTGGCCTACGACTCCGACGAGGGCCGGGCGGTCGCCGCGGCCCTGGCCGCCGTCCTCACGGGCGAGGCCTACGCCCAGTCCGCGCGGATGGCCGCCGCCTTCGGGCCCTTCGCCCGCTACGCCGCGAACGCGAAGGACATGCTCCGCGTCGTGCGGAACCACCGCCGCGCCGCCGTCGCCGCGCCGGAGGCCGAGTACGAGGGCCTCACGGTGCGCCCCTTCGCCCTCGATCCCGCGAAGTGCCCGCAAAACCTGGCCCGGGCCGCCCGCGAGTCCTGGGACGAGGCCCTCGCGATCGGCGAGAAGTCGGGCTACAGGAACGCGCAGGTCACGGCGATAGCGCCGACGGGCACGATCGGCCTCCTCATGGACTGCGACACCACGGGCGTCGAGCCCGACTACGCCCTCGTGAAATTCAAGAAGCTCGCGGGCGGCGGCTACTTCAAGATCATCAACACGAGCGTCCCCCCGGCCCTGCGCGCCCTCGGCTACTCCGAGGCCGCGATCAAGGAGATCGAGACCTACGCCCTGGGCCACGAGACCCTGAAGGGCGCCTCAACCCCCGACGGCAAGGGAGGAAGGCGCCCCCTCGCCCTCTCCTACGAGAGCCTCGCGGCGAAGGGCCTGCCCCTCGCCGCCCTGGACAAGGCGGAGGCCGCCCTCAAGACCGCCATCTCCCTCGAGTCCTGCTTCGCCCCCTACGTCCTCGGGAAGGAGGCCTACGAGGCGGTGAAGGTCCCCGAGGCCACCTACGGCCTCCCGGGCTTCAGCCTCCTCGCCCACCTGGGCTTCTCCGGCGAGGAAATCGAGGAGGCCGAGCTCTTCGCCTGCGGCACGATGGGCGTCGAAGGGGCGCCGGGACTCAAGCGCGATCACGAGTCCGTCTTCGACACGGCCACCCCCTCGGGAAAGCGCGGCACCAGGGCCATCGAGTGGAAGGCGCACATCTCCATGATGGCGGCCGTCCAGCCCTTCATCTCCGGCGCCATCTCCAAGACCATCAACATGCCGAACTCCGCCACCTACGAGGACGTGAAGGGGGCCTACTCCCTGGCCTGGCGCTCGATGCTCAAGGCCATCGCCCTCTACCGCGACGGCTCCAAGCTCTCCCAGCCCCTCTCCGCGCTGGCTCCCGGCGCCGACATCATCGCGGACTCCATCGTCGCCCTCCAGTCGGGAGGCCTCGAGGAGGCGGAGGCCTCCGCCGAGGCGGCGGCCTCGGCGGTGACGGCGTCGCAGGCCGCGAGCGCCCTCCGCGTCCAGGCCACGGGCCTCGCCGCCCCCGCGCCCGAGCTCCCGGGCCTGCCCGCCGCGCCCCGCGGCGTCCGAAGGAACCTCCCGAACCGCCGCGCGGGCTACACCCAGAAGGCCAAGATCGGCGGCCACTCGATGTTCGTCCGCACGGGCGAGTACGACGACGGCTCCCTGGGCGAGATCTTCCTCGACATGCACAAGGAGGGCGCGGCCTTCCGCTCCATCCTCAACTCCTTCGCGATAGCCGTCTCCCTGGGCCTCCAGTACGGCGTCCCCCTGGAGGAGTACGTCGACGCCTTCACCTTCACCCGCTTCGAGCCCAACGGCATGGTCCAGGGCCACGACTACATCAAGATGTCGACGAGCGTCCTGGACTTCATCTTCCGCGACCTCGCGATCTCTTACCTGGACCGGCGCGACCTGGGGCAGATCAAGCCCGAGGACCTGGAGGCCACGGCCACCCAGAGCAAGCGGGGCAACGGAGGCGAGCGCGTCCCCGCGAGCCGCGCCTTCGAGGTCGGCCGCGCCCGCGGCGTCCAGGCTCCGCCCAAGGCCTCCCCAGCGCCGCTCTCCGCCGCCCCCGCGGCCCTCAACCAGCCCGCCGCCGCCTCGCCGGCCCTGGCCGCGGCCGCCTCGGCGCCCCAGGCCGGCTCCGGCCAGGCCGCCGCCGGCCTCTCCAAGCCCAAGGAGAGCGCGCGCAACGCGCGCCTCAAGGGCTACGAGGGGGATCCCTGCCCCGTCTGCGGCCACCTCACCCTCGTGCGCAATGGGACGTGCCTGAAATGCGAGACCTGTGGTAGCACCACCGGTTGCAGTTGACCGAGGCAAGCAGGTCGAGCATTTCAGGCTACAGATAATCGCCGAAGACCGCCAGGTCTTCGGCGTCGCCGGAGCGCAGCGACGGCGCGAGACCTGTGGTAGCACCACCGGTTGCAGCTGATCACAGAGCCTCGACACGGGCTTTATAGGAACCTGGCTGGGCGGGTCCTGGCCATGACGAACGTCCCCGGGCGCTGACGCGCCGGGGCGCGTTCGTCTTGGCCACCCGCCGCTCCGGCTGGTTCCTAAAAAGCGGCGGCGGGGTTCGCGCGATGAGGGCTGCGAGCGGCCAAGCGCCGCGTCTCGCGCTTCAGGGCAGGCGCCTAACGGACGAGGGCGAGGCTTTATGAAGCTTCGACCTCACGCTGAAGGGCTGCTCCGCCCGCTGAGCCCGGGCGCTTCGCGCCGGGACTTGGCCTATACGCTCAGGCGACAATTGGCGACTCGCACCCCGGGCGCTTCGCGCCGGGACTTTCCCCGGGTTCTCCGGCGACAATGGCCGGGGCCGCGCGCCGGGCCTTGCGGCTAGGCCTTGACGGCGACGAGGGTCAGGCCAAGGCGGGACTCGGACTCGCGCAAGGCCTCAAGCTCGGCCGAGGAAAGGCCCGCGGGCTCGTCCCGGTAAGCGGAGAAGGCCAATACGGGCTTCCCGAGCTTCGTCTCGAGCGCGTGGAGCGACTCGAGCTGCTCCTTGCTCAACGTGGAGAGACTGTAGAGCATCGCGTTCCTCCTCCTCGAGCCCGGGATGAACGATCCGGGCCGAGACCTCAAGTCTCGCGCGGCCCAGGCTGATCCGCAAGGACCGGCAGAAGCGTCTTGCGGCGAAACGTCCGCCATCGTATAAAAGTAGGACTCAAGGAGCCCCCATGATCGACAACCCGGTCCTCTCCGTCCTGCGCGGCCGCGCTTCGGTCCGGAAGTACCGGAAGGAGCAGCCCTCGGAGGAGGTCATCGAGGCCGTCCTCTCCGCAGGCCGGCAGGCGCCCTTCGCCTCCCAGCTCTACTCCGTCCTCCTCACGAGGAAGAAGAAGGCGCCCTTCGGCGCCCCCCTCTGGTTCGTCGTCTGCGTCGACGCCCACAAGCTCGAGCGCTTCATGGCCCTCCGCGGCTGGAAGGTCGCGACGAACGACCTAACCCTCCTCCTCCTGGGCATGCAGGACGCCGCCTACGCCGCGGAGAACATGGTCATCGCCGCGGAGAGCCTGGGAATGGGCTCCTGCTTCCTGGGCGAGGGCAGCATCAACGCGAAGCGGATCGGCGCCATAGCGAAGCAGTACAAGCTCCCGAAGCGCGTCCTTCCCATGGTCGAGCTCGTCATGGGCTACCCCGAGGAGAGGCTCGCTCCGCGCCCCCGCTATCCGCGCCCCTTCGTCCTATTCGAGGACCGCTACCCCGAGCTGGGCGAGGCCGAGGTCCGCGACGCGATGCGCGCCATGGACGAGGGCTATCTCGCTGAGGGCTACTACGCGAAGCTCGGCAACAAGATCGAGCTCGAGGACGGCCGCGAGGACCGCTTCACCTTCGCCGACTACTCCTGGACCGAGCACATCTCCCGCAAGTGGGGCCAATGGGAACCATTCACGGACGAACTCCTCGCCGCTTTCCGCGAGCGCGGCTTCGACCTCGGCCCCAACGCGCCTAAGGCCTGAGCCCAGAGCCCCCAAGCGCCGTCCGGCGCGAGCCGGACGCGTGCGCCGTCCCGAGCAGCGACCCCAGCTCGAAGCTCTCCTTCCGTGCAGCTCCCCACCCCGCGCCGTCCGGCGAAGCCGGACGCGTGCGGCGTCCCAAGCGTCGCCCCCGCTGAGGCCTTCCACGAAGCGCCGCTCCCCACCCCGCGCCGTCCGGCGCGAGCCGGACGCGTGCCAGCGTCCCACGCAGCGCTAACTCTCCTCCACTCCCCACGACGAGGCCCGAGGAGACTCAAGACCCCTTCCCCCCACCCGCGGGGCATGGCGGAACGACGGGTGCCCGCGCCCATGCGCGCCCCCGCGC
>ENA-UOWG01001872-UOWG01001872.1-activated-sludge-metagenome-genome-assembly--contig:-NODE-1872-length-19482-cov-5.816441_pt1 | contig 19482 bp, 23 predicted proteins | sample MGYA00238147_ERZ761563 | MGnify/ENA primary metagenome ERZ761563 (study PRJEB28884, sample SAMN05720216) | anaerobic digester metagenome | isolation source: active sludge of municipal... | reverse complement strand
AAAGCGATATTGTTCCTTATATTATTTCTACGTATTATCTAAAAAGTATAGATGATAAAGAAATTGTTTTGTTTATGGATATTAATTCTAATAAAGAACTAATTCAAAAAGAATATCTATATTCAGATATTGTTATAGGTGATTTATCTTTAACTCCAATAATAAGTAATCCATTTCCTGAACTAATGGATATTAATGTTAATTTTGATTCTGTTTATTTTTACTCTTCAAACAAATATAACCAAATACAACCAAACTTTTGTAATACAGAAATAATAAGATATTATGAATCATTAAAAGAGGCAGAAGATGAAATTTCTCCGGATAATTTATTGGATTCTAAATTTGATAAAGATTTAGTAATTGATAATATATTTATTCCTAGAACAAAAGAAAGAATTGTAGATTATTTAAATACAGTTACAAATAGAGAAGGAGAAAATTGCTTTGATTATTTAACACAAAATAAAATAATAAATGGATATAATATTCTGTTAAAGGTAAAAATAAATACAAAGCAACAGACAATAGTAGAAGATAATAATTATTCTTTTTCTATAGATTTTGAACCAGAATTTAATAATTTAGTAAAACCGATAACTTTTATATTAAACTTTAACTCAGAAGCAACACGTATTTCGTTAGATTATCTTAATGAAAATAATTCTGATTTAACAAGTATAGATTTTTCAAGAACAGCAGCCAAATATTTAAATACTCCATATGTTTTTGCAGGGAGAAATAGAGCATATATAAGAAATTTTGGAAATTTAAAGGAAGGCATAGATTGTGTAGGGCTACTATATGTTTCTTTTAGGGATATGGGGTATATTGATGATTCTATGCGTTGTGTTGAATTGTTTAGGAACGGATGGGGAATTGCAGATTTTATTGAAAAGAATAAAGGGCACATTTCTGGTCAAGTAGGGGTAATTAGAAATGAAAGTGAATTAAGATATTTAAGGCCCGGAGATTTATTATTTTTAACTACAAAAGCAGGATTATTTGGGCATGCAGGAATTTATGTTGGTACCGAACCTAATTGTTATAAGTTTATTCATGCATCTTCTGTTGGAAGAAAAGTAATGTATGATTGTTTTAATGGAAAGTTATCAAATAGTTCTAACACCGCATTTAGATATCCATTATATTTTACAAGAGTAACTAGAGTAAATACTCAAAATATAGATTGTAGTGGTAATTTGATTTCAACAACAAATGGACGAGCAAATTGGTCCTCTACTGATTATGGCAATCCCCCTCCTGCTAGATTAATTGCGGACTTAGGATAGTCTAATTTTTGCATTTATTTTTTTTAAAGATTAACTATCAGACCACTCATTATTTCTTGGACGCATTCTACATTTATTTTTTTTGCAGTTATTATTAATTAAATAATCCATTATTTAAATAATTAATTATTTAAATATATAATTAAGTAAAACTACCCCCTTTAAAAACATTTTGTTCTTCCTTTTAATTTATATTAAACGGAAAAAGAATGGTGAGAAAATGGGAGTAATAACAATATCAATGGATGATAAGTCTGAAAAGCTTTTACGAGAGATGGCTAAAGCCAAATATGGAAATAAAAAAGATGCAATAAGTAAAACAATTGTTGAAACTATAACTGAAAAAGAAAATAAAAGATTAGACGCGATTAAGCATTTAAAATATCTGATGGCCAATCCTTTAAAGGTTAGAAAAGGCGGTAAGATGCCTAAAACAAGAGCGGAAATTTATGAGAGATAACGGTGAGATTATGATTGCTGAGAACTTATATTTAAATTTAGATAAATTAGATTCTAGCCCTAAAGAGCCTTATCTAATAGACACAAATATATTTGTAACTGTTTATACAAACGTAAATCCCGAAGATAAATCAGAAAAGATACGGAATTATTTTAATTTGCTTTCAGAAGATAATCTAAAATATGGATGTATAAGCATACAAAATCTTGTAGAATTTGTGAATGTCACTAAAAATAAAATTAAATGTTTTGATAATCCTGCAGAATTAAATAATCGCTTAAAAAATATTTCTAATTTATTTTGTGTTTTGTCATATAATTCTGATACAATTATGCAAGCAGTAGATCTGTCCTATTCAACAGGCGTGCATTTTTTTGATGCTCTTCTAGCACAAACAATGCTTAATAACAATATTCATCTTATTTTCACAGAAAACACAAAAGATTTCAACAAGATTCCAGGCATAAAAGCCATCAACCCCTTTACAGACAAAAAAATAACAAGACTCTGTGAGAAGGCAAGAAAGCAACAGATAAAATATCAAACAAAGAAAAATAATGCGAAGTAAAATACACAGAAACTTGGACGCCCAAAAAACCAAAAAATGAAGCTTTTATATACTTTTCCTTCTTTAATACAAATAGGGTTATTAATTTTATTAATAACTTTATAAAGTTAAAATTTAAAACATAAAAAAACATAAAAAACGGAGATGAAAAAATGAAAAATGATAAAACAAAGTTGATCATTTGGGCAGTAGTTGCTTTAGTGATTGGTGTAATAATAGGAATGATAATAACAAATGTAACTACCGGGAATGCAAAAAAGATCGAGAGTTCCAATTTAATAGGGTCTAACCCAGGAAATGCAGATTTATATGATGATGCTTCTCATGTACATTATTGGAATTGTTGTTGTAATGGTGACGATTCAGAAGGCTGCAAACCCGTATGTTTATGTGAAACTACAACTACTGGCACATCTGTTACAACAAAAACATATTACCCTGAAAAATAGAATCAGTATTTGTTGATTAAGTCATCGCCTTAAAATCTTGATTTTTTTATTTTAGTTAAATTACACAAAATATTGGACATTTTCTAGATTTTAAACAATGATGCTCTGCTGGCATCACTTAAGCCAGCAATGTATTTTTCTTCTATTTCTCTATATTTTTCATCAAGTTCTTTCTGATGTATTTCTCTGTGACAGTTTTCACAGACTAGAATACACTTGTCTGCTTCTTTTTTCAAGGTTTCTAATGAACAACGATTGCCCATCCTGATACTTATATCGTATTCTTTCTGGTTGTTTTCATCATTTATGTGGTGAAAACTTAAAACTGCTATGTTTTTGTTATATCCACACACAGAACACGCACCACCTTTATATTCTACAAGAGTCTTCTTGATTAGTGCGCCCCTGATCCTTTTCCTTATCTTTATATCTTCTTTGTGAGCCCTATCCCATTCGTTCTTATATTCTCTTGTTTGTGCATTGTCCATAATATCACTTTAAATTTATTTATAATTATAATATGTACGAAGTATTTATAACGTTATCGGCTAAAATATTTTAGCGGTTCTATATAAGAGCTATTAAGCCGACCGAAAGGTCGTCTGATAGCTTGTTTTTTCTATTTTTTGGTGTTTTTTCGCACATTTTGGCTAGAGTAAACTAGCGAAGAATTAGCTTTTTCTCTATAATTCCAAAAATGGACTTTTTATCGCCTCCTATATTTTTCTTTTGTTATTTTATTGGATCGGGATAGATCAATTGACTTAAGTTTTTCTACACGCAAACCTTGGGGAAAGGAAAAACGAAGTTTTTGGTTATGTAGAAGAAAACATAACAAAAAATCAACATCTTGTAAAATATCTCCTTTGTAGATTAGAGTAATTGGAAATTCTTGTTCTTCCAATTAAGCTTTTATTTTTTTGTATAAGATCATCAACCGATTTATACATAACACACACATTATCTTTATATTTATTTTCTGTTCTGAACATTTTTACATCACCAGATATATATAGACTTACAAAGAGGGGTTGTTTTCGGGGGGGTAGCTGTCCAGTGCGAAAATTATTTATTGGTTATTTGGAGATAAAAAAAGTAGTAAGACAAAATTAATTGTCTACATTTTCTGGGGTTCTAATATTCTGTTTCATATTGAAATCCGACTTTTGTTCTACAAGAACACAGTTGTGAGCAATATACTATTAGTCCTCCAATGGATGCATTAGGGTGACTTTCAAAAGAATTTCCACAAGTCTCGCCACCGCACGTACATCTTACCATATCATAAAATGTTGGTTGTGTGGTTTTAAATCTGGTACTTATTCCGTTATTATTTTTTATTTTAAATTCAGATGCATTAATTATACCTAAACTTAAGATTAATGCAAATACTATAGCTATGCTTAATGTGTTTTTTTTCATGAAATTACCTCTTTTTTCTTTATCAGCCCTAAATTTAAAAAAATGGCTTAAATTAAACTAAAAATAGTTTATATAATAGTAGACAAAAAAGTTTAAATAATAATTGGTTTTTGTCCAACTAATTGTGTATTTTTAAATATTCTTCTTTTAATATAGAATAATATGCTTCGTTGTAATATTTTCCATAATAGTAAGCTGAATCTCTTAAAATCGCTTCTTTTCTAAATCCGCATTTTTCTAAGACCTTACAAGAGGCTTTGTTTTCTACAGCTGGTGTGGCCCAGATTCTATGTAAATCTGTTTGAGTGAAGGTAAAATCAAGCACAGCAGACACAATTTCGGAGCAATAGCCTTTTCCCCAATAGTTTACATCTATTCCGTAACCTAATTCTGCAGAGTTGTTGTGCTTTAAGATATGAAGTCCTGCAGATCCTATAAGAAAATTATTCTCTTTTAAAAGAGCATAGAAAGAAATTGCGGTTTTTCCTTGATCTTTTATATTTGCTTTCATTCTTTTCTTTACTTCTGCTAAAGTCAAGTGTTCTTCGTTATATTTAGTCATTTTTGGATTAGACCAGATTTCTAATTTTCTTTTGCAAAAATCAAGAGATGGTTTTACAAGTATCAATCTATCTGTGATTATTGGTTTTTTAAGATAGTTATATTTTTTCATAATCGTCCAACTATTTGTGGTCTTTTTCCTTATTAAAGTATCCCATTTCTGTTAGCTTTATTAGAACAAGTTGCTTAACAACATCTGCTCTCGAGCAACCAATCTTGTTTACTAATCCGTCTATTATCTTCACCTGGTCCTTTGAAAAATAAGGACTAACTCTTGCTTCTGATACCATTTTCTTTTCCTCGTTACTATTATAGTGTTATAATAGTAACTAATGAGTGAAAGGTTTTTTAAATATTTCCAAACACTAATTAGTTACTAATAAGCAACAAAGGAGAATTGACATGAAAACAAAAATAGAAGTAATAGAAAGAAAAGGAATAGGCCACCCAGATACAATAGCAGATAATTTGTCTGAAAAATTATCTAAGGCCTTACTTAAAGAATATGGAACAATGAAACACTATAATGTTGATAAAACAATGGTGTGTGCTGGAGAAATAGAAAAAGGAAAATTTAAAACTCCGGTAAAAATTGTCTTTGCTGGGCAATATACAAAAGTAAAAAATATAGATAAAATTTTAGAATCTGTAGTTAAAGAAACTTTAGATTTTGAAATAAAAAACGGATTAAAATATAAAGTTTATAATTTTCTAAACCAAGGAAGCCCTGATCTTAATGATATATTTGCATGTAAAAAAGCAAACGATACAAGTTTTGCTGTTGGTCATCAAGAAACAAATAACGAGAAACTAGTTTTAGATATAGGTAAATATATTGATAATCTTCATAAAACAGGCAAGCACATAGGAACAGACAACAAAGTTATGTTTACTTATGATGGTAAAGAAAAATCAGTGTATATCGCTCTTGCATTCTTGGATTCTTTTAAAACTACAAAAGAATATTTTGAGTATAAGAAACAATTGGAAAAAGAATTAAAACAAAAATTTAAAATAAAAAATTTATATATTAATATTGGAGACACAAAAGAAGCACAATTTATAACAAAAACAGGAACATCTTTAGAGATGGGAGATAGTGGAGCAACAGGTAGAGGTAACAGAAGAAATGGATTAATTACTCCAACAAAACCAATGACTTTAGAAGCATATTATGGTAAAAATCCAATAACTCACATAGGAAGAACCTATCAAGATTTAGCAATAGAAATGGCAAAGAAGAAAAATAAAAATATCTTGTTATTGAACAAGATAGGTGGAGATATCAAAAAGCCAATTGTTTTTGAAATTTAATCTACCTTGGCCCTTTAAAATAATTATATGTTTCTTCATAAAGTTTATGTCTTATCTTTGTGTAGTTTTCTTTAGTTGATACTGTAAAATCAAATAATAGATATACATATTCTTTGTCTGATACAAGTTTTGGATGGATGGTATATTCAGGATATATTTTGATTAGATTTTTCTTTATTTCTTCAATTCTTTTTTCACTGTCTTTTAAATCCATAGCAGTTACAGGGATTTTTAAAAATATTGGAAGGTTTATTCCTCCATAGTTAATTACTTGTTTTTCTAAAAATATCTTATTAGGTATTTTAATTGTTTGATTTAAGTCTGTGTTTAAAGGATCTAAAAAAACATAAAAAGTACCAATATGTTTTACTCTACCTTCATCGTCTCCAATTTTAATATAATCTCCAATTCTAAATGGTCTTTTTGTTAATAACATAAACCAAACAAAGAAAGGTAAAAGGATTTCTCTTAAGGCAAAAGCAAGTCCTGTAGCAATAAGTCCAACAAATAATGTAATATTTTCAAGGGTAACTCCCATCTTCCATAATACAAAAGCAGTTGCAAATAAATATACAAAGAAATTATAAAATTTACTTAATAGTATTCTTTGCTCAAGATCTACGCTTTCGTCAAATAATTTATGTACTTTATTTTGTGTAAATTTAATAAAAACAGAAGCAATAAAGAAGGTCCAGAGTATAATAGAAATTAATTTTATAGTTGCAAGTATTCCTGGATTTAAAGTAATCCATCCTTTCGTATTTGCCATAATTAGAGAAGTTATTGTAAGAAGAAAAACACCTAAAATTAAGATTAACTTATTTACATTGTGTTCTGTTGTTTGAAATATTTTTTTCTTAAACATATACCTTCACTATATTATTATATAACATATTATTTAAAAATCATCTTTTTTGTCTAAAAATTTCTTAGTTCTCTTTATTGCTTTTTTTGTAGTGTGTATTATTTCTTCTGTTGTATCATTTAGTTCTTTTCCAAATTTTTTTGCAGTTAAGGAAAAATCACCTTTAATCTGTTTGGTTGTTTTTTTAAGATGTAATTGTATCTTTTTGGTACGTTGTCCAACATTGTGTGTTATTTCTTTTTGTTTTTCTCCCCAAATCTGCATTAATTTTCCACCACCATAAATTATTGGCTTAAAAACAATTATTTCTTTTAATACATTTGTCTTTTCAGGATTATTATCCTTTAATCCTTGACTTAATATTGCTGAAATAAATCTAAGACCTATTCCAATTATAAAAACCCAGAATAATGCTCTAGTTTCAGAACCAAGATTCTTTGTTAATAAATAATTTATTCCTGCTGCACTTAAAGCACCAAGTGTTAATGCAATAGATTGGAATAAGGTTAAGAAAGTCATGTGTGCAATTAGGTTTTTTCTAATATTTTGATAAAGATAGGATGTTAGAGCAATACCTAATCCAGCAGTTAATACTGCATCAATAAATACAAGAGATATAAGTACATAAAAATTTTTAGAAAATAAAATTAATGTTAATGGATAAAGTGGTAAAAAGAAAATTGTTGCTTTTAAAACTCTTGTTGCGCCAAATTTATCTACTGCAGTTCCCCAGTAAAATAGTGTTAAAATTACTCCAAGGATTGCAACAATCTCAATAGATATATATTGAGTATAACTTAATTTTGCAATTTCAAGTAAATAGAATCTATTATAAGGGGCAGTAACATATAAACTAAAATAATAAAATAAAACAACCACGAAAAAATAAACATAATTTTTATTATTTTTTATTTCATCTCTAAAGGCATTAAGCATTAATCCTTTAGATTGGTGTGTTTCATGTTTTATTTCTTCTTTTGTCTCAGTAATACTCATCTTGTTCAAAGACATAGCTGAAATAAATCTAAATATTCCTGCAAATATAAAAATTATTGTAAAAATAAAAAGAGTATTAGAATGAGATGCTGCATCTAAAATGGATCCTGCAAAAAATAAAGGCAATATTGTTACAAGATTACAAATAATGTTTCGTCTTGCATTATATAATCCAATTTCTTTGATTTTAAAAACCTTTCCTATCCAATCTCCATAGACTGGACCGGGTATTGTCCCTATTATTGAAATTAAGAAATAAATTATTAAAACAAACCACACTGCAGTGCTACCAGTCGCAAAAAAATAAACAAAAGCTAATGGAATCCAAAGTGTTGCTTGAATTATTACAAAAAATACAACGAAACTTCTTTTTGAATTAAAGTATTTTAAAAAATCATAAGAAAAAAAACAAATTATTGATGCAATTAATGTTGGGACATAAGTTGTGAGTCCAATTTGAAAACTATTTGCTCCAAGAGATAAAAGATAAGGGGTTAAAAATACTGCACCTAAATAAGTCATAATTGTCCAAAAAACACCATCCATTACAGAATATTTAAAATCTTTTTTCTGTTGTTCTTCTGTTTGAATAAATGTAGTCATATCTAGTCTATTTTTAAAATTTAAGTACAATATTAAACTTACTTATAAAATATTATAAATAGATGTTTTGTAGTTTTAAACCTAAATAAAAGGGAAGATTTAAAATAACAAATATTTAAAATATTATTATGGAAGATAAGATAACTATAGATAAAGAAACATTAAAAGCAATTGCTTCTGATTCAAGATTAAATATTTTAAAAGCTTTAGAGAAAAGAAAGAAAACTCTTTCTGATTTATCTATAGAATTAAAGTTATCAAATCCAACAATTAAAGAACATCTTGAAGTTCTTTCAAAGGCAGGGTTAGTAAAAAAAGAAGAATCTTTAAGAAAATGGAAATATTATTCTTTGACATTTAAGGGAAAGCGATTACTTAAACCAAATGAGACAAGGTTATTTTTAGCATTAATTTTAACAATAGTTGGGGTAATAGGTTTTGCTTTACTTTTAACAATGACTTCAACAATTGGTGGAATCAATCAGAAATCTAGTAAGAATTTTGCACAACAAGAAATGGCAAGAACTATTGCAAGTGATTCTGTAGAAAGCACAATGGTTTCAGCAATTAGTTCTCCTGCTGCAACTTCTACTCTTAATTATAACACCATTATTTTAACTTTAATAATATTAGGTTTATTTATTTTATTTATTTTTTACTTTAATAAAAAAAATAAATAATTAAATCCCTTTTTTAAATATTTATGTGATTATAATATATATCAATGAGACTTTTTTAATGAAGGAAAGATATACACATGAAAACAATAATTTTCTACCATAATGATCTTGACGGATTAATTTCTGCTTTAGGATTTGCATATAACGATTATTTAGAAAAAATATCTAAATCAATTCCAGATTATAAAGAATTAAGGAAATATTATTATTTTTATGAAGTTCATTATGGAATGGATAACATATTCGAGATTTTAAAAAAGTATAATATTGATATAAATAAATTTGAAAAAGTAGTAATTGTAGACTATAGTTTTAGTAAAGAAACTATGGCAAAATTTTTATCTGTTTTTAAAGAAAATTTAATTTGGATAGATCATCACAAAAATATTATTTCTGAAATGTTTGATTTAGAAATAAAAGGATTAACAGACATTAACTCTGCTGCAAGTGTTTTAGTTTGGAAATATTTTGATAAAGAACCATCTTTATTTTCACAATATATTCAAGATATGGATATTTGGACGTGGCAATTGCCAGATTCTAAAGATGTTTTACAATATATAGATTTCTTATATCTTCAGATTTATGACAAAGACACAAATAGAGATTTTGAAATAAATAATGAGTTTTTGAAATTGTTTGATAATAATTATTTTAAAGATTGTTTCCCAATTTTTAAAGAATATGGTAAATTAATGAATACTTATATTAATACAAAAGTAAAAGATGATGTTTCAACAGGAAGAACAATAGAATTTGAAGGTGTGAAAAGTTTTATTGTTAATTCTCAATTTAAGGCAGGATATATTTCTGAATATATTTTTAATTCCGAACTTTATAAAGATATAGAAATGATAATTGTATGGTATAGATATTATGCCAAAGGAGAAGATCAGAAAGATTTTGATAAAATAAGCCTTAGATCAAAAAATATTGATTGTTCCCAAATTGCTAAGAAATATGGAGGGAACGGACATCCAAAAGCAAGTGGTTTTATAAGTTCTGATTTTTCTAAATTGATTTAATTATTTTGCTTTTGAAGATATTCTTCTTAATTTGCGTTTTTTTGGTTCTGTTCTTTTTAATTCTCTTAATTTAGGTTGTTCTGTTTTTAATTTAGATAAATAATTTATCACGATTTCTTGTTTTAATTCTTTCTTTATTTTATCTAAAGCTTTAATTTTTTGATTAGGTGTTCCAATAAGCCAATCTTGAAAGCAATCATTAATTTTATTTATTAAATTAAGGTCTTTTAAGTAATGTATTTCTAAAAATTTAGAATAATTCTTGAGATTAGGTATTTCATTTAAGAATTCATAAAACTTTTCAGAATTTAATAGTCTTGTAATTTTTTCTTTTTCTGTGGAATTACTTTTATTAATAAGATATTCAATAAAAGATTTGTTTTCTTTTGCATAAAGAAATGATTTTCCATTATGAAAATACAAACAATAATAATTGTTTATTATTTGATTTTTTTTGAAATTGTTTGTTTTTCCTAAAAATATTGGTTTAATTTTTAGTTCCATAATTGTATCAATATAAATGATACACAATAATCTTTTAAAGTGTTTAGTCTTTATATTATTATTGTGAATCTTATGGATAATAACTTTTTTGATATTATAATTGTTGGTGCAGGGCCTGCTGGAATTTTTAGTGCTTATGAATTATCTAAGAATAGTAAACTTAAAATCTTACTTATTGATAAAGGACAACTTGTAGAAAACAGACAAAAAACAGATGTTATGACCGGTTTTGGTGGGGCTGGAACATTTTCAGATGGAAAGCTTCATTTTACTCCAGTTTTAAGCCACGAAAAGATGTTTCATCTTTATACAATCTCAGAATATCAAGAATATTTAGATTATGTGGAAAAATTATTTTTAGAATTTGGAGTGCCTGCAGAATATTATCCAAAAGATCTTAAAAAAACGCAAGATTTGGTTGATCTTTCTCAAAAGCACAACATAAAATTATTTATAAGAAAAACAATTCATGTTGGGACAGATAAACTACCGGCAGTAATTCATAAATTGCAAGAACATTTAATTAAAAAAAATGTACAACTTTTACCAAATACAGAAGTTTTGGATTTGTTGGTTAAAGATAATTTAATTCAAGGAGTAATTTTAGCTGATGGAGCAGAACTTAAATCAAAATATGTAATTTGTGCTCCAGGAAGATATAATTCTTCATGGATTGAAAAAATCTCACAAAAAAACAATCTTGAAAAAATGTATGATAAAATTGAAGTTGGAGTAAGAGTGGAATTCCCTGCAGCTTTAATTGAGGAGCAGGCTGAATTAATGTATGAAACTGTTTATTTGATGTATTCTAAAACATATGATGATGTTGTTAGAACATTTTGTCCTTGTCCTCACGGATATGTGGCAACAGAAGAATATGAGGATTTTGTTTGTGTTAACGGGCACAGCAATCATAACTTAGATGGCAAGAATTCTAATTTTGCTTTAGTAACTGAAGTAAAATTAACAGAACCTTTAGAAAACACAAGACTTTATGCAAATTTTGTAGCACAAGGTGCAACATTAGTTGGTGGTGGAAAACCAATAGTTCAAAGATTTAAAGATTTAAAAGTTGGAAGAAGAAGTACTTATTCAAGACTTCAGCACGCTCATATTACCCCTTCTTTAAAGGATGCAATTCCAGGAGATATTGGTCTTGCTTTGCCATACAGAATTACAAAAAATTTAATTGAAGGAATAGAGATGCTTGATAAGATTCTTCCTGGCCTTGATGGAGATTCCACATTTCTGTATGCTCCTGAAGTCAAATTTAGATCCACAAAAATTAAAACAAATAAATATTTAGAAACACATATAAAAAATCTTTATATGGCTGGAGATGGAGCAGGAGTTTCAGGAAATATTATTGGTGCAGCCATTACAGGCGTTATAGCAGCAGAAGGAATTTTAGAAAAAGAGAAACAAAAAACAATTAAATCATTTTAATTTTTTCTGATATTCATAACAATTAGTAATATACCTTTCAGCAATTTGTTTTAAATATTTCTTATTACAAGAGAGATCAATAATAAATTCATCTCCTGCAGCATCATTTTTTCTATTGTTTAATAAATCTTTTATTTTTAATAAATCTTTTTCGTTTCGGTCTTTAGAATATCTTATGTTTTCAGAGAGCGCTTTTCCAATTGCTTCTAGATATCTATCCACAGTTTCATAGCCATATTTTTTATTAAGAAGGTGCATAGAATCTGCATCAAATAAAATAATAAATCTATTTCTTTTATTATATTTTTTCTTAAGTTCTAATTTTTGCAATTCTATGTAATATCCTAATTTATTTAAAAGTTTAGTTTTTGGATCTTTTTTTAATATTTCTAAATCCAAAAGTTCTTTAGGAGAATTAGATAACTTTTTTTCAAGTCTTAGGTATGCATTAATAATTTCAGACGGAATGATATTTGTATATTTTAATTTTGGGCCATTATAAATTTCTATATTAAATTTTTTATGTTTGTTTTTGTTTGTTTTTGCAATTTTTAAAGCTTCTTCTGCTTCTGCTAAATTTCTTCCAATTCCAACACTTAATTTTATTAAAATTTTATTATTCATAATAATTATGTGATTAAAGAACTATATAAATTCTAAACTCTTGTTTTTTTGTATATTTGTTAAAAAATAAGAGAATTTTAAATTTTAAATAAACCCTCTTACAATAACTACAGGAGTATTTGCATCTGCACTACCAGACACAAGATCAGCAAGACTTGCAACAAGGTTTCTTACTTTTCTTGGTGTTGTTCCTTCACAAGCCATATTTCCTTTGTCTGTTGTGCAAAGTACTTTTTTCTTTTCTTTTTCTATCTCTTTTAGAATTTCTTCTTTAGTTTTTCCTTCATTTAGGTATTTTTGCATTAGATATTTTGTTTTTACCCCTACTCTTCTGTTGCTTTCAATTCCAGGAGTTACTCCAAAAGCACAAACAGGATCAGCAAGTTCATATATTCCACTTTCAGGATCTTTATATGCTCCATCTCCATAGACCATTACTTCTACATTTTTTTTAAATGTTGTTTTTATCATTTTTTGTATTTCTAGACAAACTTTGTCTGAGTCTCTTGGTGGAAGTTTAATTATTCCTTTTTCAGGATCAAGTATGTTTGAACCTAAAAGTCCATATTCTGAGTGTGATTTTCTTTTTTTATCAGAACAGATGTCTTGTAAAGTAATTGTGTTTTTAAACTTTGGTTTAATTTTTTCTAAAATTTTGTTTCTGTCGTGAACATTAGAGATAATTACTCCTGTTGGTTTATATTGTAGAATATGTTCAGGGTTATTTGATAAAAATATTTCAGATTTTGCTCCTTCTTTCTTTATTAAATCTTCATAGAATTTAATATAATCCATTCCAGTCTCTGGATGTATGAATCTATTTTTTCCAATTTTTTCTAAAGTAATTTTATCTTCTAATTTTATTTTTTTCTTTTTTAAGAAATCTTCAGAAATTATTTGATTTCCTTGCTCATCGGATGGAAACAACAATTGTACTATTATTTTTCCTTTTGGAACTGTTGATGAGATTGCTCTTAGAATTAAAGAAAATCTATTTCTGGAAGTTATTGGAAAAACAACACCAATTGTTGAGTTTTCTTTTATTTTTAATTTAGTTATTATATCTGTTCTAATATCTTCTAAACTTACGAAATTATTCTGAGTAATTGCAGTAACTGCTTCTTTAACACAAACAATGTCTCCATTTTCTAAAAGTTTAGGATTTTTTTTAAATGTTTGTTTAACTATTTCAATGATATTATCTTTTGGGGTAATTATTCCTGTTTTTACACCATAGGCAACAACTCCAACTTCATTCTTATTAAAACTCATCTTATCTTTCTCCTTTTATTTTTAAATAATCTAATAAAACATAAATAAAATATGCTTTTAAACATTTGTATTTATCATTTTATTATATTTAATATTTTTGTGGAGAAAAAGGTGAAGTAAAAATGGTATTATACAAATATTGTCCTAAATGTTATTCTTTAAATGTAGGAATGGATCAAAGCACAGGAGGACACAAATGTAGACAATGTGGTTATTCTGGTCCTGTTAATCAAGATAGTATTGATAGAATAAATGTTATGAAAAAATCAAAAGACGGTCAAAGATATGCTGCTGCAACAAGCAGTACAAGACCAACTCTTAATTCTGGTGGAAGAGATACAGAAATTATTAGAAATAAAAAAGAAGATCCATATAATGATGATATTGATGAAATTGAGATTTTAGATTCTGGAAACTATGACGATGAAGAACCAGATGAAATGGATGAACTTGAAAGTAAGCAGTCAAATATTATGAAAAGATCAAGTCAACCTGCAAATTTACCAAGACCAATGCACGGATTAGCAAATAAAGATGGAAAATCAGTAAAAGAAAGATTAAAAGATAAAGGCGGAAAAGACTGGGATCTTTTATAATTTTGTATATTCTTTTTTTAGTAATTGAGCATCCTCATATGGAATAGGACTTTCACAGATGATTGTCCCTTCTGCTTTTCTTTCTTTTAGTTTTTCTAAAATCTTCTTGTAAGGAAAGTCATTTGCTTTGTCTTCAAACATTAGATGATTTCTTTCTCCTTTCTCTGAGTAATTGATTCCTGACATGTGCATATGCATGTTCTTTAGATAATCTGGATAACTATCTAGTTTTTCAAAAAAAGAATTCAAGTTTTTCTGCTCTCTAAAGTAACCATTTTTTCTAGCATGTTGGTGTGAGAAGTCAATAACAGGTAATACTCCTAAATCTTTATATTTTTCATAAAAATAAAAAATATCTTCTAAAGAACCAACTTGCGTTTCTTTTCCGGTTAGCTCTAAACCTATGTGTATTCTTTTATGATTGCCTTTCTTTTCAACAGTTTCAATAATTTTGTCTATTCCTTTTGAAATTGTGTCTAGAACTTCTGCCCTTTCTTGTTTTTGAAAATAGCCTGGGTGAAATAAAGCAATCCTGGAGCCAATTAATTGTCCAACAATAAGTGATTGTGAAATATAACCTATACTATTTCTAATAATTTCAGAATCAAGAGAACTTAAATTAATATAATAAGGGCAATGAATGCTAAGTGAAACATTTTTTTCTTCTGAGGTTTTTTTTATGAGTTCTAGTTGTTCTGGGTTACTTGTTTTAAGATACACTCCTCTAACAAATTCAATCTCCAAAGCATCAAGATTAAAACTAGCTACTTGATGTATTCCTGAAACGGTTGCATCTTTTATCTTAGGTATTGGACCATTAGATGTCCCAGGAATACCGGCAGTTCCAAAATTTAATTTCATTCTTTTTCAATCTTTATACATGAAACCGGGCAAGTATCTGCTGCAACTTGGTTACAACCAATTTCTTCAACTTTAGTTTTTTTAGGTAAAACTTTGTCTTCTTTATATTCCCAATTGTCAGGGCATACAGCAACACAAGCACCGCAACCCACACATTTGTTTTTGTCATGTATTATTTTAAAACTCATTTTTTGTCTCCTATTAAATTTATTTTAATATATAAAAATAGAAAAGGGACATGTATTTAAATCTTTCTTTCTTTTATAAATATATTTTAATTATACTAAAACACAAGATAAAAGATGCCAGACAACTATAAGTATAAGGTTTCAAAGGAAAATCCAGGAGAAATTTATAGTTCTATAGCTATAGATTCAAGAGATTTTTCTAAACCTTCTGATAAACTTTCTAAAAAGAAATCAAATGCTTATGTTACTTTTTGTAAAAAGATTAATGAAAAGTTTTCAGGTCTTGGAAAGAATGCAACATACAACGATGAATATCAAAAAGCAATAGATTTCTTAGATTGGGATTTAAGTGCAGAAGAATATTCTGCAACCGTAAAGTTTGTTTTAATTGTTGGTTTGTTTTTAGCAGTTGTTATTTCAGGTTCAATATTTTATTTATTTGGTGAAACAATTTCAAATGCATTGGGATCTTCAATGCTTACATATTTATTAGTTTTTGGAATTCCAATTGGTTTAGTTTTCTATTTATATATTTTTGTTCAAAAATATCCATTAAATAAAGTTCAAGATGAAAAGATTAAAGCATTAACTTTTGTTCCAGAGATTTTAGGATATATGATAATGTCTATGAAGTTAGTGCCGAATTTAGAAAAAGCAATAGAATTTGCTTCAGAACACGGACATGGAAAGATTGCAGAAGATCTTAAAAAATTACTTTGGGAAGTAAAGGTAGGAATAAAGAATAGTGTTGCTGAAGCCTTAGATGAATTAGCTTATAAGTGGGGAGACATCTCTGTTGAACTAAAAAAAGGATTAATGAAGATTAGATCTTCAGTAATTGAGTCTTCTGAAAGTAAGAGATATCAATTATTAGATCAAACCATGAATGATACCTTGGTTTCTGTTAAAGGAAAATTAGAAGATTATGCAAGAACTTTAAATCAACCAGCAACAGTTATGTTTTATCTTGGTATTCTTTTACCATTATTGTTAATTATTGTTTTACCAGTTGGTTCTGCTTTTTCTGGTTCAGCAATGGCTCAACCAATCTATCTAATAATGATTTATAATATTGCTATCCCTCTTGGTTGTTTCTTTTATGCTAGAAGTGTTATAAAGAAAAGACCTCCAACATATGTTCCACCAGTTATTCCTGATAATTATCCAGGTCTTCCAAAAAAGAATACATTAAAGATTAAAGATTTTCAGATTAATGTTTTTATTTTAATTGTAATAATTATGGGTGTTGGTATATTTTCTGGAATTTTTTTACAAACCACATTAGGAGTAACAAAAGAAAAAATATTAGAAGAAGAATTCAATACAACAACACCTGTTTGGGGATGTACCACAGAAGAATTAAATGCAAAAGCACTTAATCCTAAAGTAATGTGTGCAGAAGAAGCTGCTTTTTGGGCAGAACCAAAGAATATGATTATTCCTTATTATATTATTTTTAGTTTGTTTATAGCTATTTCTTTATCAATTTCTCTTTGGTGTTATGCAACAAGTGTTTATAAAAGAAAAGTTCAACTTCAAACTGAAACTCAAGAAAAAGAATTTAAGGATGCACTGTATATTATTGCAAGTAGGCTTGGAGAAAATAAGCCAATTGAAGATGCTTTTGATCACACTCGTCAATTCCTTCCTAAATCAACTGTTGCTAAAGATATTTTTGGTAAAACTGTTGATAACATAAGAGTCTTAGGTTTAACTCTTAATTCTGCAGTTTTTGATAAAAATTATGGTGCCTTAAAGAATAACCCTTCAACAATAATCAATAGTGCTATGAGATTAGTAGTTGATTCTGTTCAGATGGGTGTAAATGTTGCAGCTAAAACTTTAATTTCATATTCTATGCAATTAAGAAATACAGATGAAATTAACAGATTATTATCAACTTTAATTGCAGAAATTACTTCTACTTTAAATAGTATGGCTAAGTTTATTGGTCCAATTATTCTTGGTGTAACAACAACTCTTCATAAGGTTGTAATTTCTACTTTGTCTTCTGTAGCAAGTAGTGGAGCTTTAGAAGAAATGGCTTCATCTTTAGAAGGAATAGACACTACAGGCATGGGAATGGATATAACTTCTATGTCTTCTTTTGGTAGTTCTTTAAATATGGATGTTATTAGTAAGATTGCAACACCAACAGCATTTACTATTATTGTTGCAATTTATGTTATTGAAATTGTTTTAATTATGACTTTCTTTACTACAATGATTGAACAAGAAAATATGATTCTTGTAAAATATAGAATTGCACAAACTCTTCCTGTTGCTACAATCTTGTTTGTATTGACTGTAATTTTAGCAAATATGGTTTTATAATGAAAATACTTAAACTTAATCAAAGAGGAGACGATTCAAGTTCTGAGTCTTTTAGATTATTAATTGCTTTTGTTTTAGCTGCTGCAATTCTTGTAATTATTATGAATATGATTGCATCTACAAATAAGCAATCAATATTGATTAGTGATCAAAAATTAAAAGAAGGAGTACAATCTGCAGCAAAAAGTGTAGGAACAAGTACAAAGATTCCATTTATTATTGAAGATTTAATGCTTACAGGCACAATAACAAAAAGAAAGATAAGTATTTATTCTGGAATGGACGAAAATTGTATAGGATTAATTGGTGGTCAAGGGATAGAGTATTTAGACAATGGAGATTTAAGAATTAAAGCAGACAATTTAAAGATGAATGTTTGGGCGTATTGTGATTTCTGGACAGCTAGTGGAGATATGCCTGATGAAATTTTTGACCCGATTAGCTTTGCACCAAATTCTGAAAACTGTAAAACCTATTGTGTTTATTTCTTTAACAAAAAACCAGAAAATTCATTATACACAGAAAATAATTCAAATGCAACAGAATCAAATAATTAATATTAAAAATACTTCTTATCTAAATAATATATTCAAGTAACAATGTGATTTTTATGAATCTTTTAACAAAAATTATTTTTTTAATATTAGCAGGTATTATTTTAGTTCTTGGTTTTGTTCTTGGAACTTTTATTTTAACATTTATATTTATAGTTTTATTATTAATGACTGTTCTTTTCATAATAATGTGGTTGTTCAATAACATTGTTACATTATTTAAGACAGGAACAGCAAAGTTAATATTTAAAGCCATATTCTCTGTATTAGTTACTTATGGATTAATAACAATACTATGGATATTTTCATCTAAATACTTTTTAGCTTTAGAAAAATATACTGCAATCATAACACTATGGGTAATTTCAGCATTAATTTTTAGTTTGCTTTGGTATTTATTACATTTAAAGAAACAAACAAAAGCACACACATATTTATGGGATGAATATAAGAAAAATCCTGATGCATTAAATACATGGGATGTATTAGTAATGCTTGTTATGCCTTCATTAATTATTTTCATATTTAATGCAGTGCATCTAATAATTTAAACGCAAAAAACCTAATAAAATAAATAACCTTTTAAAAGGTTATATCTTCTATTTTTTTGTGAAACAAAAATGGATACAAAGAAAGTAGATAAATGGTTAATGATTATTTCTGTAATTTTGTTAATTGTGGGTTTGTATTTAATATTTATTTTTATGGGAAAATTAGAACCCCCTAATACATTAGAACTAAATATTGGAACAATAGGGTTAAGTTTGGTTTTATTCTCAGTAGGTTATTTTATGTTATCTGCATTAACTTTAATTTCTAATATGATATTTAAGAAATTAAGTAATCATTTTATTTCAAATATTTGGTT
>ENA-UOWG01001871-UOWG01001871.1-activated-sludge-metagenome-genome-assembly--contig:-NODE-1871-length-19487-cov-6.335478_pt1 | contig 19487 bp, 22 predicted proteins | sample MGYA00238147_ERZ761563 | MGnify/ENA primary metagenome ERZ761563 (study PRJEB28884, sample SAMN05720216) | anaerobic digester metagenome | isolation source: active sludge of municipal... | reverse complement strand
TCGGTTGATGCTGTCATGACCGATGAGATCGTCTACTCTTGGTGGTACTTCAACACCGAGATCAATGACTGGTCATGTGCTGGTGAGTATTCGTACAACCGGGCATCGCAGATTGTCACTGAGGCTAGGGGAAACTACCCCATTTGTTCTGCCATTGGGGCGACATCGGAAGACAAGGCCCTACCCATTCCAGAGTTCAGAAGGAAGAGTCGTGGTATGCGTGTGGACAGGCAGGCTACCCCCTTCAACTACTCCACCACTCGGACACTTACCCTTGGGACCGAGCTTCGACTGTACCTCCGGCACAATCGCCCGTTCGGTGGTGAGCATGTTTCTATGACACTCTACTGCACGGAGGTATGAGTGATCCATGGGATCTAACAGGAGAAGAGGCGCAACATGACGGTTGTCGTCTACAACTGCACCAGAGGACCTGTTAGGATCGGGGACCTACTCGTACCCCGCTGGAGTTCTATCTCAATCGAGAACCTCACTCAGGAGCAGCAGGCCCGGCTGATGAAGGCTGAGGCATACGGGGAGGTCCGTTGTACCCCAAGTCTTCTACCCCCAGTGCCGCCTCCGAAACCCACTGTTGAGGTCCCTTCTAGCCAACCACCTGAGCCTTCGCCGCCACCTCCCAAGAAGCGTAAGCGCTAGAACTTGGGTCCGCCAACCTTTTTATCCAAAGCAGGTAGCTGATGAAAGCTCTTGTGTTGTCTGGTGGGGGCTCCAAGGGGGCCTATCAAGTGGGTGCCCTCAAGAAGTGGATGTTCGAGGATGGCATCGAGTACGATGCCTTCTGCGGGATCTCTGTTGGGAGCCTCAATGGGTCATTCTTGGCTCAGTTCCCGGCCGGTGACCCTCAAGGAGCTTGGGAGAAGCTCAAATGGGTGTGGGACCGAGTAGGACCCAACAACGTCAAGAAGAGCTGGTGTCCTTTCGGGAAGCTGTCCTCCCTTTGGAAGCCATCTGTCTACAACTCAGAACCCCTACAGAAGTGGGTTCTTTCCGAGTTGAGTCAAGAGCGGATCTCCAACTCTGGCAAGAAGCTCAGGGTGGTTTCGGTCTCCTGGAACACAGCCAAGTCCCATGTGGCAGACGAGATGGATCCCGAGATCGCTCTTCGGGTGATTGCCAGCTCATCTTTCCCCGTCATGCTGCTCCCAGCCGAGATAGGTGGGGAACAGTGGACGGATGGGGGACTTCGGAGTGTAACCCCTCTTGGTGAGGCTATTCGTCTTGGTGCTGATGAGATCGACGTGATCATGTGCTCCAATCCGGAGCTGTTCTCGCCCTTCGACCCGAAGTCGGCAGCCATTCCAGCGAGGCTGGAGCGAGCCCTGGACATCATCCTCGCTCAGATTGAGGTCTCGGACCTGAAAATCTGTGGGTACAAGAACGACCTTGCCGAACTCAAGCCCGAGTACCGGAAGGTCAAGGTCCGGCTTCTCCAGCCCAGCGAGATCCTTCCTGGATCTTCACTCTCCTTCGACCAAGAGACCATTCAACTCAAGATGCAGAAGGGGTACGAGGACGCCTGCAAGCTGGGCTCCGGTTGATCTTCTTATGAACCCTAATCCGTGGAACCCTCTCCCTTTACTAGGAGCACGCTAGATGCTGAGGCTCACTCACAACCAGACAGTTCAGGGACCTATCATCCTCACCGACATTGATGATGGCCTCCCCAACAAAACGGCAAAGCACGGGACAGGTGATCCCGACAAGTACCACAGGGATGGCAACTCCCTTGGTGGAGCGGACAAGAGCGTCGAGCCCGACGTGAACTGGCCGAAGCAGAAGTGCTACATCCCCAAGAGGAAGCTCACCGACTCCACTGTGGCGGGGTACATCGACCTCAAGGAGACCGACCGGGTCCTCATGAGCCAGTACAAGGGGGCCATTGCGGGCTTCCTGTCTGGTGGCTTCATCACGGTCACCTCCTTCACGGATGCCGATGTGGCTGCTCCTACCGTGACCTCGGCTCAGATCAACAACGTGACCAATGCCCTGAGCATTGGTGGGACGAACTTCACCTCGCTCGCCCCCAACGTCTCGAAGGTCGTCATCACCGGAACCGGTGCTGTGACCCTGACCCAGGCGCAGATTCTCACGGGTGGTGGTACCTTCTCGGCTACGGCCATCGCCATCCCGGCTGCTCTGGTTCCTGGGATCTCGGACACCACCTCCTTCGTCCAGGTCATTGCTGACGACCAGATCACCCCGGTTCGTGCTTTGGTCGAGGCCCCCGTCATCACGGGAGCTGAGATCGATGTCCCGACTGCTGGTGACCTGACCCTCACGGGAACGGAGTTCACCTCCATCTCCCCGACCCTCTCTTCGGTCATCATCACAGGGGACGGTGCTGTGACCCTGACCCAGACTCAGATCACGACGGGTGGCGGAACTGTCTCGAACACCTCCATCGTGATCCCGGCAGCCTTGGTCCCAGGTCTCGCAGCAACAACCTCCTCGGCACAGGTTCAGGCAGACACCCTGCTTTCCAATGTGTTCGTGGTGACAACCTGAGATGAAACAGGCGCCTTCCCTTCTCGGGCTTCTGGATGCTGAGGCTGGTTCATTCCAGAGGCTCGATAATACCTGGCGCCCTAAGGATCTCTTTTTCGAGTTGCAGACTCAAGAGTTGTTGAGGGACATGGTCCACCGATACGAGGCACTGAAGGCTTCAGAGGGAGAGTTCCAAGGACTCGACCGGGCGGACCTGTACCTCAAGCTCACACGTCGCATGAGCTTCATCATACGGCGTGCAAAGTTTGTCCGCCGGGCCAATCAGCTTGCCTTCGGCCAGGCGGTGGCGGAGTTCTACACAGCCTACGGTCAAGTGCTCCGCTATCTCAGGATCGATCAAGCGAGGGGCCGTCTACAGCAGCCACAGCCCATCTAGGTTCAGGAGGACATCACATGTTCGTCGCAGTCATTCGTGGAGATATCTCAAAGCCGCTCTTCATCGCTGATGTGGAGCCCAAGTCCACTGCCAATCCGTCCACAGAGTCCCCTCTCGGGCAGTCACGGTACATCTCCCGTCCTGACCCGACGAAGATTCAGGCTTACCTGGACGGACAGAGCCTTGTGGCAACGGCCTCAGCTCTCATCACGGCCACTGTTCCCGTCGGGGGTCCGGTGGACATCTCGCCCACAACCATCAAGGCCGTTGGGAGCCTTTCTGGATCCAGCAACGCCCAGGTTGCGGCTCTCCAGGCTCTCCTGGCAGCCAAGTTCGTCGAGACCGATGTGGTCAAGAAGAGCTTCCTCTACGGCAACCTTGCAGGGTACCGTTCGGCCAGCTTCAATCCGGATACACGTCGGGTTCCGCCCCTTTCCAATGGGGCCGCCATCGCCCTCGTTCAGGATGATGGGGTCACGGCCTTCACAGTTGGGGTCCCGACCATCTCGACGGCAGACCTGGACACCCCCACCACGGGAGCCCTTCGCATCACGGGCACCAGCTTCGGGGCTACGGGGCTCTACGAGTTGACGGTCATCCTGGTTGGCACCGGAGCCAAGAAGCTCACCAAGTCCGCCATCTTGGCGGGAGGCGGGTCCGTGACGGCCACCCAGATCGACATTCCAGCAGCCCTCATCCCAGGAGTCCTCACGGGGTACACCTCGGCCAGGGTTCGGGTGAACGACCTGCTCTCGAATGCAGTGGCGCTCAACTGATCTGTGAGTTCAACAAGCTCGGCCCCCGGTTTTCCGGGGGCCGCATAGATGTATAACGGGACCCAAATCACATCTCTTGACCGAGATAGACCCAGATTTAGATGAGGCTGAAATGTCAAAGGGAAACGGCGCCAAGGAGTTCCGCACCCCAGACCTGTACTTCGCTGCTTATTTGCAGACAGCAGGTGTGGAGATGAAGCGGACAGATCGAGAAAACAACCGAGTTTACTTCGTGTTCGATACCTCAATCGCCAACGTTGAGGAGCTGAAGACGGGATGGTTCAACAACACCAGCAAGGTACCCGCTCAGCCGTATGCGAACAACATCAAGAGCTTAAAATCTGTCTGCCATATGCAAGGCTCTTGACTGAGGCTCGGACTCGGATACGCAGGGCACCCCTACGGAACCCCGTTTCTTTGATTCGGGTCCGCTAGGATAGGTGCCCTTGATGACTGTCCACTGCCCCACAATGTTGCGGCTAACCCGGAGGGGCCATGGCGTTCACGGGTAAGCTAGGAACGGACCAAAGCCAGCTTGGAAACTTCCTGCTGGGCTCAGAGGGAAGCGGAGGAGGTGGGACTGCCATTGCAGTTGACGCCTCCCTCTCTGGTTCTTCCTCTGTCACGGTTGAGCTGACCTCGATAGTTCGGGTCGATGCTACGCTCCCAGGCGAGGCTTCGATCACTCCTGAGGCAGTGGTCGTCTATGCCCTTGCCACTACGCTCCCAGGGGAGGCTTCGGTCACCTCTGACGTGGTGCTGGTTTTTGCAGGGGTTGCTACGCTCCCAGGGGAGGCTTCCACCACTTTCGATATGGGAGTGGTCTTGGATGAGTCGGCCACCCTAGCTGGGGGGTCCACTCTATCCTCTGAGCTTTCCAATGTGGTGGTGTTGGACTCCACTCTGAGTGGGAGTTCGGACCTAGCTGCCCCTAGGTTGACTGACGAGTTGAGCGCCAACCTGTCTGGTGATTCTTCCGTCACCTCAGACCCGGTGTTCCTGTTTGCCCTGGATGTTTCCCTACCAGGAGAGTCCACCCTCGCATCTGACCTGGCTGTGGTGTTGGCTGGGTCTTTAGCCTTACTCGGGGAGGCTAGTACCTCCTTTGACTTCGGTCTCATCCTAAGTGGGGAGGCGACCCTAACTGGCGACTCCTCTCTTTCCGGGACCCCCTCTTCCTCTATAGTTGTGGATGCCACGCTAGGAGGCGACTCCAGCTTTAGCCCACCACAGTTGACCGATGAGATCGGTGCGATCCTGAATGGTGGCTCTAGTCTTGATTCAGACTTTGGGCTGTCCTTGTCCCTTGAGGTTACTCTTGAAGGGTCCTCCAGCTTCAGCCCGGCCAACCTGGTGGATGAGCTGGCACTTGACCTCAGTGGAGAGGCGACACTATCAGCCCCACGTCTGACCGATGAGATCGTCTCCAACCTCAATGGTGAGTCCACTCTTGAAGCCCCTCAACTGACCGATGAGCTGACTGCTAGCCTGTCTTCGAGTTCGAGTGGGACCTTTGATGCCACGGTTGTGTATGGGGTTGGTCTCGACCTTCTGTCTGAGTCCACCTTCATACCGGTTCTACAGGCCGTCTACAACCTCACTCGGGACATCACAGGGAACTCTAACCTTGGTGCTCAGCTAGCCTACCTTCTCACGATAGAGCTAGCTGGAAGTTCAACCCTCATCCCTCAACTGACCGATGAGATCACCGCTTCCCTTGCTGGGGACTCCACCTGTGATGCGGTCAAGCTCATCGACAACATCACCGCTTCCCTTTCTGGGGAGTCCTCTATTGACGCAACGATAGAGAAGAGTGGTCAGATCATTGCCTCACTGGCAGGGTCTTCGTCGATAGCAGCGGAACTTGATGCTCAAACCGGGGCTAGTTGCACCTTCAACGGGGACTCGTCTGTTTCCGCGACCCTCTTGAAAGTCCAGGTTCTCGATGCAACCCTTGCTGGAACGTCTACCTTCTCCTCAACCGAGCTTCTTGCCCTCCGGCCACTAGAAAGCTCGTTGGTAGGGGACTCAAACCTCACAGCTTCGGTTGTCAGGAAGTTCACAACCTTCTCGGTCCTTACCGGTATTGCGGACATCGTCTCGACCCCAAGGGTTGACTTTTCGGTCAATGCAACCCTTGCAGGGAACTCTTCAGTTGGAGCTGGGTCTCGGGTTGTGGGGAGCATGACCGCTAGCCTAGCGGGAAGCTCAACCCTGGTAATCCCCTACCTGATCGACCAGAACAACTTTGACCCCTTGCACCTACAGGGTTCTTCCACTCTCGCTTCAGAGCTTTCGACTCGGGTCTCTGTGGATGCAGCTTTGGGGGCAGATTCCTCTGTGGAATCGGAAACCTCAGTCGTTCTGGCTCTGGAGGCTACCCTATCTGGGGACTCGACTTCGGAAGCCTCCCTGACGGCACTCTACCCTGTCGAGGCTAGTTTGGGTGGGGACTCGGAGATGACCACCGACCTGGCGACCCTGATCGAAGCTCAGATGGCTGGCGACTCTGACTTCGTTTTGGAGGACTTCGTTCGTGTTCGGTACTTGGACGTTGTGATTCAGGGCTATGCCGCCATGGACCTGGAGCTTTCCTGGCAGGGGCACCCTGGACCGCCACCTCTACAGCCCACGGTCAACTCGGCTGTCACCCTCCAAAAATTCATTGATGCCACTGGCGTAGCAAGGGAGGCATCACGGACCCCCACACCAGATCACCTCACCGTGGTTGTGAACCCACGCCACCTATGAGAGGGCTGAGGACCTAGCATGGCTGAAATCATCTACAACCTCGGACCTCCGTATGAGAATGACTGGACAGACCCGTTCGAGGGTGGTTCGGATCTTGGCGCAGACCCGTCTTTGGTCATCGACCCTACCGAGGGGTCATTTCTGCTCGATGGTGAAGCTGACGTGGGTGCAGAGCCCACTGTGCTGTTCTCTCTCGAAGCCTCACTATCTGGGGGGTCAGATATTGGTGGGTCTCTGATTCCACTGTTTGACCTTGACTTCTCGGTGGTTGGAGAGTCCTTCCTCGTAGCAAACGGGTCCTTCCTCTTGGGAGTCTCTTCAAGTCTGTCAGAAGAGTCCCATTTGCTGGGGGATATCTCTTGGTGGGCGGCTCCTGGGGCACCCCCTAAGAGGCCCTCATCCAACTCGGCTGCGACCCTCCAACAATTCATTGATGCGACTGGTGTTGGCAGGTCCGCACCAAGGACGGCTCCGACACATTCTGTGGTGGTTGACCCCAATCCTCCGAGGAAGCCTCAAAGCCCACGGTAACTAGGAGAGCAGGAGATAACAATGGCTGCGAAGACAACGTACATCAAGAACCGATCCCTCGACCGCATTCTCAAGAACAATGCTGACTTCAGCTACACCTTCCCAGCGACGGTGTATGCAGCTCTGTTCACGGCTGACCCGACCGACTCGGGATCCTTGACGAATGAAGTCACGGGCGGGTCCTACGCTCGTCAGTCCATCACCTGGGGGACCATCTCCAACGGGTCCATTGCCAACTCGGCAGCAGTGACCTTCCCGGTCGCCACGGCTTCCTGGGGTACGATCACCCATGTAGGCATCTGTGACCTCGGTTCGGCCGGGAACATGATGTATCACGGAGCCTTGGGAACCTCCAAGACCGTTGGCACGGGCGACCAGGTGTCGTTTGCCATCGGAGCCCTCACGGTTTCTGAGACCTGATCTTCTTCGAGGAGTAGCGGGTGGACATCGACCTTGATACCAGTTTGTCTGGAGCCTCCTCAGTTTCGGCTGAGGCTTGGTTGGCGCTACCCCTTACCCTACCTCTCGATGGAGATTCAACTACCGGGGCTGATGCCGACGTGATCTGGACGGTCACGTCGGCATTCTTGGCGGGCTCCTCCATCAGCGGAGACCTGACTGCTTCATTTAGGGCGATCTTCTCTGCCCCAGGTGAAGCTCAACTTGGTGCCAACCTCACCCTGATCCCAGGGTATCAGGCCCCGATCAGGTACCAACCCCCATGCCGTACTTCCCCGACGGGGAAGATGATCCTTGAGCAAGTAGACTTTTTCCTGGTGGACGGCAGAACCAGGGCACAGGGGCTTGTCCCAGGGGACCTCCAACTGAAGGTATTCTTGAATGATGCCCAGGTGGACTGGCCCCTTGTCTCTGGGGCTGGGATTCAGAACGTTCGGGTGACTGCTGGGAGGGTCTACTGGACTGAGTTCTCTTCGGGGTACTACAGCATCCGGTTCTACCCCAACATGGCTGGGACCTGGAGGGTGATCGTCACTTACCCCGATCAGGACCAGGCTATCTCCCTTTCCTATGACGTTGCACCCCAGTATGCACCTCCACCTTCAGGGATGAGGGCGTCCCTGCTACGAAGGTAGTGGGACGCCCCAGAAACCTCTTGTAGGGGGCGTGGGAAGAGATGCCCACGACACGAGGTCGGCTTGTCTACAACAACTTGGTCGTCTATGACCAAGCCGACTTTTTTCAGCTAGACGGCTACACTAGAGTACCGGGACTTACCCCGTCGCAACTAGTGTGCCAGGTCTACCACAACAACGTGCTCTTGGCGTGGCCCCTCATATCTGGGGCCGGTCTGATTGAAAACCAGATCACTGCTGGGCACGTTTACTGGGATGACCTGTCGAGTGGCTATGGAGTCAGGTGGCGCCCAAACGCTTTGGGTTACTGGCGCATTCTCATCACCTATCCAGTCGGGTCCCAGATCCTCGGGCAAGACTACGATGTGAGTTCTGGAACCGGGGTTCTCCCTCCTGGTGGGGGCCTGAAGGCTTCATTTGTGGGACCTGGAGGTAAGCCCAATGATTGTTAAAGCCAGCCCAGGCGTCTTCCGATACGGTCAGCTCTTTCAACGAGGGGACCTTCCCATCTTCATCACCGACACGGTTGGGAGCCCTTTCGACCCCTACAGCATTCGGTACACACTCCTTTATCAGCCGAAGGATGCCCAATGCCTGGTCAAGGCTGGAGCATGTGGTCGGACCCCGGTCAAGGCAGACACGGGTGAATACTACGCAACGGGCTATGCTGGTGAGTGCGGGCAGCCGGGCCAGTGGTTCGTTCGGTGGTGCATCCAGGAATACTTCGAGGGACCTCTGACGACCCAGGAGTTTGGGTTCTCGGTCTATGATACGGCAGCCTTCTGTGCCCCCAATGGGGGGCTACCTGCACAGCCTTCTGGCTGTGGGGGGAGAAGGCACGGGTGGAACTGTGGTGGTGGCTGCTCCGGCTGCTCCCAGGGAGGCTGGTGAGTCATGGGAGTTTCATTCCTTCGGGGGCAACAACTTGGTCGGAACGACCTCAACATCTTCCTCACCAATGCCTCTGGGCACCCCACCAATGCGGCAGAGATCACCTACTCGCTCTACGACTACACGACGGGCATGGAGGTCCTGGTAGGCCCCCAGAGACGAGTACCGGCCAATGCTGCTGTGGGTGAATACTTTGCCTCGGTCATCATCCCCACGGATGCCAACATCGGGGGGTACCGTATCCGGTGGACCATGCGGGAGATGGTCGGGGGACCCCTTCAAACGGTAATCCAGGAGTTCGACGTTCGGGACAGGGAGACCAAGAACCCTGTAATCTACACTCCCATTGAAACTGACCTGATGAGACGGCTCAGGATCCTCCTGAGGGACCAGAACCCGGATAGGAACTACAAGTTTCGCCCCCCAGCACATGAAGAAACTGTTGACCAGTTCAGCAGAGTCTTCGGGTACATCTGGGAGGAGGAGGAGCTGCTGGAGTACCTTGAGCGTGGGATGGACATGGTGGTTGCGGCCCCACCTAGGACCCCCTTCAGCAGCTTGGACCAGATGGTCCAGACTCGACACGAGTGGACGACGCTTCTCCTCACCGGGGCCATGTACTGGGCACTTCAGGCGCTCCAGATCAACTGGACCGCTGATGAGTTCGACTATTCTATCGGTGGGGTCTCCCTCACTCTTGAGAAGTCCAGCAAGTATGAGTCTCTGAAGCAGGGAGCCAGCGACCAGTTCGACAAGATGCTGGAGAAGGCCAAGGCGACCGTCAAGGTCATCAAGGGTTTGCAGCAGCCGAAGTACGGGGCTGGTATTCGTTCCAGCTTCGGACCCTACGTTGGCAGAGGGGTACTTGCCCCGAGCAAGTTCCTCGGTGTCTAGTAGCCAGGCATGTTCGGTGTACCCTTTGACTGCAACGAGCCCCTCTCCCCTGAGGACTTTGGGAGATGCCTTACCGCTATCAACGAGGGGACCAGATCCCTTGCTCTCAAGGGGGCAAAGCTGCTACGACTCCGATATGAAAAGGGAACCCTCTACTTGATCCCAGACCAGGGAGCCGAACTTGCGTATCTTCTCAAGAGAGGTTGCCCAGGCTGCCCGGATTGATCCGAGGATCTTCTTATCTATCAGTGCTAATGCCGCTAGGCACACCGTAAACCAATCCTGGAGACAGATCAAATGAGCACCCAGACCGAACCCACAGAGCAGAAGACCATCGACACCCCGGTTTCCGCTGAGGACCTTGCCAAGTTCGCTCAGCTTCAAGGGGCCAGGCTTCAGATTGCCGAGCGTGTTCTCGACCTGGAGCAGGAGAAAGTCCGGGCTCTGAGGGCGGCAGCGAACATCGACGCTGAGCGGCAGAAGCTCTTCGAGAAGATCCTGGTGGAGCGTGGCCTTCCTCCTGGGTTCCCCGTGGAGATCGACTCCAAGACTGGCAGCATGAAGCCGGTTGAGGGGGCGATGGAGGCTTTCGTTCGGCAGCAGGCTGCCCAGTCGGTACCCTCTGTGATGGAGGCAGCTCCGGCGACGGACCCTGCCAACCCACCCTCTTGAGTCCAACTTCGTGCGGGTGATCCCCTTATCAGGGGTGACCCAATGAGGACTCAACATGGCGGATGTGAGCAATAGGGACAGAGATCCCCAGCTACTCGAAATCACCAAGGCTCCCTGGCCTGCTCCGCCGCTCAACCTGCTCATGCTGGATGGGACTCGTGGGGTCATCGACCTTCGGTGGGATGACCCTGCGTACCTTTCCATCAATAGCCGATACCAAATCCTCGGGGTGAACCTCTACCGGAGCTTCGACTCCGAGTTTGGCCCTTACAAGAGGGTCACAGAGCTTCCGGTCGGGAGCACCTTCTGGCGGGACCAGACCGACAACGAGTTGATCGTTGAGGAGGACGTGACTGATAGGTTCATCCTCTTTGGTACAGCTTCAACGGGCCAGGATGGGCCTCGGTACGTCTTCACGACCCTTCACTCCCCAATCGTTGGGGAGGCTGCCAGGGGTTACTCAACGAACCTGAGAAATGAGGTCCGGGTCTTCGTGGATGGGGTTGAGGCTCGGGTCCGGGCGGTCAACGGAGCCACGGGAGAGGTGGAGATCGATCCAGACATCCATCCAGATGTCGGGACCCAGAAGTACATGACCCCAGTGGTCCCGACTACCAAGAGTCGGGTCACCTGCACCTATCGGTACACGAGGGACTTCCTCAAGACCGACTTGAACCAGCGCATCTTCTATCGAGTCACAACGGTTGGGATTCCAGCCGATTGTTCCTGGCATGGGGCAACTTCCCAGGACTTGGTGGAGACCCCCCTCGAACATGCAGCGGCCACCAACACCTTCGAGATCGAGAAGCTGGACTACATCTGGAGGGAGGCCATCCGTCGGAACCGATGGATCCTGGAGCAGGGTGGTGAGCGGGTGAAGGTCTTCCTCCGAAAGGTTGTAGGAGTCACCTGCCCATGTGTGTCTCAGACCCACAAGCAGCCCATCTCGGACTGCCTCCACTGCTTTGGTACGGGGATCGTGGGTGGCTATGAGGGGCCTTACGAGCTTCTGGTAGCCCCTGACGACGCTGAAGTGAAGATTTCCCAACGGGACATCGGCCGGACCACCGAGCACGTCTACGAGGTCTGGACGGGGCCACAACCCCTGCTGAGTCACCGGGACTTCATCCTGAAGATCAACGGGGACAGGTACAGCATTGGTCCAGTTCGGATGCCCTCGAACCGGGGCAACCTTCTTCAGCAACACTTCCAGATCAGCTCTTTTGATGACAAGGACATCCGGTACAAGGTCCCGGTTGGGGACCCCGTCAAGTTCGTTGCCACTCAGTTCAGTCCGAGGGGGCCAGAGTTTGGTGCTCCGGACCAGGTAACGGAGAAGCCCAACATCGGCAACGAGCGTGAGCTTCGTGGGAGGACACTAGCCTGGAAGAACCAGAACTACTGAGGTGCTGAATGGACAGTCTTGGATCCATCTACGGGAAGCCCTTAGTCAAGGGCTTGGATGCCTCACCGGACAAGGCCCTTCAGAGGGTAAAGTTCAGTGTTCTCCGTAGGTTGCGTGACAAGCTCGTTCAATCCACCTTCTCAGAGCGGGCCAAGAAAGCACTCTCCAAAGCCCTTCAGGTGGTCATCGGGGAGTCCTCCCTGACGATCTACTCCAACCACCCGGCCTTCGTTCACCTCATGAGGGGGCAGAAGAAGGGCCAGATGACCTGGTTGGTGAAGGCACGAGCCCCGATTCCAATCATCACCGAGTCCGGAGAGTTGATCTTTCGGTCTGCTACGATCAAGTCAATGAGGGATGGGAAGTGGGTACACCCAGGTAGACCCCCCTACAACTTCGTTGAAAAAGCCAAAGATGAAGCAAAGACCCAGATTCGCAAGGCTATGGCTGCTGAAATGCGACGTGTCGCCAAGGAAGCTGCTGCACAAGCCAAGCGGGCTGTTCAGAGGTAGCTATGAACCCAGGTGACATGGTAGTTTGCGGTGTTTCAGCGGACATTGTGGTTGAAGACATCGGGTTGAACGTCCCTAAGGGGATGGCTGTGCCCGTTCCGGGGGATAGTGCCCAAAGGTCTAAGGACCTTTGGAGGTACATCTCACAAGGGCTGATCTTCAAGTGCGATGTCAGCAACATCGTGAGGTCAGCTCCTCCTGCCCCTGCCCCGGTGGAAAGCCTGAAGTACATCGAGGTCTACAACTCGAACCTCTCCCGGATTCAAGGCGAACTGGCCCAGGTGAAAACGGCCAAGGCTGATCTGGAGACGGACCTCGGCCGCCTTCAGGCAGAGAACGCCAAGCTGAGGGCTGAGCTGGCCGAAGAGAGGGCTAAGATTCAGAAGCTCGACAAGCTCGATGACATCCTGACCCTCCTACAGAAGCAGCCAGCCGCTCAACAGTCCCTACGGTCTGCTCTTGTGACGTTGCCAAACAACGGTGGTAACGGCTCTTCTTCGGTAGAAGAAGCCGCCCCAATGTACATTCCCTCACAGATCAAGCCAGACGGCTCATCTGACGGGGTCGGCCTTGTTGCAAGAGTCGGACAATCCGATGGTGGGGCGGTTACAGGGGCAGCTCAGGCCCTACGCAACGTCCGGAAGCGGGGTCAATAAAGTTCTTTCGGACTTGGCAGTTGAGGAGACTTCCAAGCCCATGAACGACCCCAAGCACGCCCTCCTTGCCCGTGCCGCCTCCTTGGTTGAGAAGACTGCCGCCCCGATGCTGTGGAAGTACACAGACGAGGACGGGAAGGACTTCTATCTCACTGAGAAGCGGACTGGAACCGTCAAGTCTCCCTACTCAGGGAAGAGCTTCACTCCGAAGCCAACCAGGTCCTCCCTATCGGACGTGGGCAAGGAGCTGAAGCAGGATGACGCCAAGGTGAAGGGCTCCTTGTGGAAGTACGTGGATGGGGAAGGCAAGGAGTTCTACCTTCCGGAGCGCCTCACAGGGACCCTCAAGAGCCCCTACAGCGGCAAGAGCTTCACCCCCAAGGCGGAGAAGTCCACCCTCTCGGACGTGGGCAAGGAACTGAAGCAGGACGCCAAGGCAGAGAAGAAGGCCGCTGATGAAGACCCCGAGCAAGGCCAGCAGGGTCAGGACAAGACCGCTGCCCTTGCCGATTCGGACAAGAAGGTCGTGGACGCCTTCTACGAGAAGAAGCCAGCCGAGGGCAAGATGCTCACGACGGATGGCAAGGTTCTGGAGAAGATTGGTCTCGGTGGCAAGGGCTTTGCCAAGTGGGAGGGTGGCAAGATCGTGGTCGATGCAAGCCGTCCCCAGGTGAAGAACGACGAAGAGATCCTTCGCTACATGAAGAAGTCGATTCCGGCCGGGACTCTTGCCCCCCACTCCTTCTTCGGGAACTCCAAGAAGGCGACCTCTGAGGAGCAGTGGGAGCTGGCCTCGGAGATCATCAAGCAAGGGGAGAAGCACCCCGCCTTGGCCGTCATCAAGAAGCAGTACGACGCCATCCTTGAGGGGGTCAAGACAGCCGCCAAACGCTCTGCTGCCATGAAGCGGATTGGGGTTGGGCGAACTGAAGACCCCAACTTTGTTCTGATCGAGATCCGACCCGAGATCGAGAAGTTGAGCAAGGTCTCCGAGGCTGTTGCGGCACAACTCACTCAACGTCTCACTGGATCGGGGAAGTGGTGATGAACCCTCTCGCTTGGAAGACTCGGGTTGCACAGGCGTACCCCTTTGCACCTCAACCTCATCATCCAGGCGTGAGCCCTTCTGACACACCCCCGGATGATGCAACTCACGTCATTTGGCAGGACCCGTCGTCCTACGACCCGTTCTTTCATGGACCCCCGTACCTGCCAGGAATGAAGGTCCGCATGGACAAGGCAGCCTCCTCCCGTTCTATCGTAGCCAAGGTGGTCTCGGCAGCAGGCCCGGACCTGTCCTCGGTTCTTGTGTTCCTCCGGTCCCTCGCCTTCATCCACCAGAGCCATCACTGGCTGACCTTCGGTGGTGACTACTACGGGGACCACCTGCTCTTCGAGCGTCTGTACGACCAGACCACAGAGGAGATCGACCAGATTGCTGAGAAGGCAGTTGGGGTCGGGACCCCTGTTCAGAAGCTCCATCCTGGACTTCAGGCCAGCCTGGTCGCCCAAGTGGTGGCGAGCTTCTGCGGGAACGGGGTGACAGAAGGAGCGGGGGAGAGCCCCAACTCCTATGTGGAGACCAGCCTGAAGGCCGAAAGGCACTTCATCAACTGCATGAAGCAGATTGCCGAGGGGCTGAAGGCTACCGGCACACTCTCACGAGGGGTTGATAACCTCCTCGCTGGGATCGAAGACAAGCACGAGGGGCACATCTACCTCCTCGGGCAACGTTCCAAGGGTGACCCTTGGAAGGCTACCGGGGCCTGATACTCGGCATATCCAGATGAAAAGGAAGACCCAAATGGCAAATGAATCGAACCAGACGTATGGCGTCGGGGTGGATGTTGGTACCATGAACATCGTCTCCGCTCGCCAAGAGGGCGGAGTTGTCAAGACCAAGAGGGTGCGGGACGCCTTCATCGACCTCGAAGTAGAGGCGAAGAAGTCCCTCAAGATGGGGAAGGTCTCCTTCTACGAGGATGAGGACTCCGGTCAGCTCATCGTTCTCGGGGACTCAGCCCTCAACATGGCGAACCTCTTCAAGCGTGAAGTCCGGAGGCCCTTGGCGAAGGGCCTCATCTCTGCCGGGGAGCTAGATGCCCAGCGGGTTCTCTCCAAGCTCATTTTCAGCGTCCTGGGGGAGCCACTGACCGACAAGGAGCACTGCTACTACAGTGTTCCTGCTGAGCCCATCGACATGATGGACCAGGATGTGGTCTACCACACCGAGGTCTTCCGTCAGATCGTGGAGGAGCACGACTACAAGGCTCACCCCATGAATGAGGCCATGGCGATCATCTACAGCCAGTGCCCAGACACCAGCTTTTCTGGCTTGGCAGTCTCCTTTGGCTCAGGGATGTGCAATGTTGCCCTGTCCTACCAGACGATGATGGGGTTGGACTTCTCCCTGGCCCGAGGTGGGGACTGGATTGACACCCATGCTGCCAAGGCCATCGGGTCCACGGCCAGTAGGATCTGCTCGCTCAAGGAGCGTGGTGGGTTCGACCTCTCTAGCCCACCAAGGGGGAATCGGGAGGCTGAGGCCATCTCCCTCTACATTCGTTCCCTCGTCCGGTACTGCCTGGAGAAGATTGCTGAGAAGGTTCGCCGTGAGCGCTCTGGGGCTGATCTGGAGGAGCCGATCCCCTTCGTTGTCTCAGGTGGGACAACCCTTGCCGAGGGCTTCATGACAGTCTTCCAGGAGGAGTTCCACTCTATCAAGAAGCGTGGGTTCCCCATTGCCATCTCGGAGGTTCGTCGGGCTAAGGACCCGATGACAGCGGTTGCAGAGGGGCTCCTTGTTCTAGCTATGCAGGAACACGAGTAACCCTGTGTACTACTACCTGATCTCATCCCTGAAGAGGCGCCTGGTTCTGGAGCTGCAAGACAGCTTCAGTAAGCATCCTGTGTACGAGAAGGCAGTCCCGTATATCCAGAACAAGTACGCCTTCGATGAGCGACCTCAGTTCGGGATTGTGGTCAAGGGGGCCTCTGGGAACAAGGTCCAGCTCTCAGCCGAGAACTTCGTTGGCGTGGTTCAGAGCCACGTCATGTTGGCCTTCCTGGACACCCCCTCCTATCTGTTGGAGTGGGTTCGAGAGGACCTGAACACCATCAAGGAGAATGGGGATCAGGTCCCCGTTCAAGCGGGGGTCTACTACATCGAGTGCCTGACTGCCCCAACCAATCAGGGGGAGGCTGGCACCTTCGTGATAGACCCCCTTCTCACTGTCACCGATGAGCCCCTCCTCAAGGTGATCTCAGGGGTTGAGCGGACAGCCCACCTTCAGAATGAGCCGGTCTCTGGAACTCTGAGGCTCTGGGAGAACCGTAGGACCCCCCTTCTTGAGGGTCGGGACTACACTGTCGATGGGCAGGAGGTCACGATCCTCGGGAGGCTCCTCCCAGGGGCGGTCATCACAGCGGACTACCGCTATGCTGCCCCGTCGATAGGCCCCATTGAGTGGAAGTGGAACACCTCGAACTGGAAGACTCTTCCAGGGGTGGTCATGGCCTTCGGGAAGAGGGGTAAGCCTGGTGACAAGCAGGCGGTGGTGATCTACGAGGACAGAGTTGATGTCGCCAACGCCTACGGGGGTCGCTTCGAGGCTTCCTTCGACCTTGACGTGATTGCCCAGGACCCGATCCAGATGGAGGAGATGGCAGACTACGTTGTCATGTCTCTCTGGGGAGAGAAGAGAAGTGCCCTTTCATTCGAGGGCATCGAGATTCTTGACCTTTCAATGGGTGGTGAGGCAGAGGAAGCGTATGACGAGAACGCTGACCTCTACTACTACAATGCTTCCCTGTCTATTCAGTTGCAAGCGGACTGGGAGATTCACGTCCCCATGCCGTTTACAGTCAGTCGTGCCGTTGCTTTCACACGTTCTGCCGAGGCAGCCATGAACGCAGATCGTAGTGGGTACGGAGAGTCAAGCATAAGGGCCTACTCTCAAGGTGGTCTCTTCTTGGCTACAGTCCCGGTCATTGTTGGTCGGAACAGCTCGTATGAGCGAATCACATAAGATGAAGAAGGAATGAACCCATGCCCAAGTACGTCTTTGAGTGCCAGACCTGCTCTACACGGTTCGAGCGTACCCTGAAGATGGGGGACCACCCGACTCAGCCCTGTCCTTCTTGCAAGGAGGATGCCCCTAGACTCTTTGCAGGTAATGGGTTTGGGTTCGGATTCTCTGCCCCTGCCAACGCTGCCCCAGCAAATACAGGGGTTCACAGTCAGGACTACCCGACTGCTGACCAGATTGTTGGTCGGAGTGCAGAGCAACGGTGGGGAACCTACAACAAGCGGGACGAAGTCAAGAAGAAGGTGCGTGAAGAGGGCAAGAGCCCAGCCCTGGCTCGCTTGGATGGAGATGGATACACCGAGTATTCGGCTATGGCCCCGGAAGAGCGAGGGGCTAGGGAGAAACTGGTGGACTATGCCGTCCAGATAGAGAAACAGCCCGAAGCAAAGCCACCCCAATAAAGTGTTGTTTTGACTTGTGTAGGGTAGAAACCATCCGGTACTCGCAGACCGGACACTAGATGTAGATCGACTCAAATCAGATTGCTGCCAGATGGTTGCCCTCTGGGGCCATCACAAACACCGAGGAATTTCCTCGGAAGATCAGATCGGATGACATCCCCCAGAACTGATTTGAGGAGAATCGGATGGCCCTCGGACCTTTCTCTACCTACGTACCCCCTGGCGTTTACTCTCGCACCCTGACCGAAGCGAACGTTGCGGCCCTAGTGGCTGGACTTCGCATCCCCGTGATCATCGGGGTCGGCCAAGAGGAGCTGGAACAGCTCGACCTTGAAATGGTGCGAGGCTCTTCTTCGACTCTCGATCAGCAGATCGTGAACGAGGATGTGACCCTCCGCTGGATCGTGGACGACACCAACCCCACGAACCCGACCCTTGGTGCGAACGACGGGACCAAGACCCGGTTCAAGGTTCGCAACTTCCCGTTGGTTGACGGGCAAGGCTTCGGCCGTACCACGAACGATGTCCGGTCTGTGACCGTGACCGTCGATGGGATCCCGGTGGCCGTTGGATCTGTTCGGGGCTCCTCTGGAGAGGTCATCCTTCAGGTTCCCCCTCCTTCCACGGCAGTGGTCCGATGCACCTACTTCTTCCATCGTGGTGACACGGCCTTCACGGATGACGTGTCGGACCAGGTCACTGCTACGGCTGCCACGATCATCACCCCTGGCTTCGAGCCCTACAACATCGTGGCTGGCTCCAACGACACCCTGAAGATCCGGGTGGACGGTGGAGTGGAGTACACGGTGACGTTCCTCCCTGGTTCTGGAACCACGGCGGCTTCGCTCAAGACCCAGATTGATGCCGGAGTCATTGCCGGGCTGTCTACCTCGGTCTTCGTCGCCAACGACGGAAGCAACCACCTTCAGTTCACGGCCCAGACCTCTATCGAGATCGGGACCGGAAGTGTCAACGGGATCCTCGGTCTCTCCAATGGGCAGAAGACCTCCCGGAACCAGAGCTTCAGGGTCTACCAGATCCCGATGGTCGATGGGACCTCTGGGGGCGTTACCACTACCGACCCCTCGAAGGTGGTGGTCAAAGTCAACAACGTCCAGGTGATCCCGACCTCGGTCGATGGTACTCATGGTCTTGTGACCCTTGGCTTCGCACCCCCTCCAGGGTCGAGCGTGGTCATCACCTACTGGGCCAACACCTGGCAGGACACCTTTGACTACCTCCCCAACACCCTGGTCACCAACGTCATTCGGGCGGGAATCTCCCCGAACCGTAGCGACTACATCCAGGGCCAGGACTTCGTGGTGAGCAACCCGTCTCCGGACGTGTCGATCATCCACTGGGGTGCCAGCTACTCCGTCTCCTCGACCCTCAGGACACCCGGTGCTGAGCCTCTGGATGAGTCTCAGATTATCCCGACGATGGTGGACGACAAGCTGTGGTTGGCCCCTTGCACGGCCTTCGTGGACACCTCGGTCATCCCGGCCAGGGCAAGCACCACGGTCTTCGTGCTCCCCGAGGTCCCCACCACAGGGAACGGCCGTGACACGGTTCTCGGGACCCAGACCTACAGCAGCATCGCCAATAGCCGGATGGACCTCGTCACGAACCGTCCGGACCTGGTGATTGCCCGAGTGGGCAGAACCCTCCGTGATGCCCTCGGTCGCCCAGCGGCCAAGGTGGTTGCGGTGGATGGGTCTTCCAAGAAGATCGTCCTCAAGGACCCGCTTCCCCCGGACTGGAACGTGTATGCCACGTTCAACTACAGCCGTCTGGTGGATGACACCTATATCTTCACCAACAAGACCCCAGGCCCCATCGGCCAGGGTCAGTACGAGGTCTTCTCCTCGCTCTTCAACTCGAACCTCTATCAGGTTCGGTTCGGGAGCAAGGGTG
>ENA-UOWG01001869-UOWG01001869.1-activated-sludge-metagenome-genome-assembly--contig:-NODE-1869-length-19515-cov-8.174923_pt1 | contig 19515 bp, 21 predicted proteins | sample MGYA00238147_ERZ761563 | MGnify/ENA primary metagenome ERZ761563 (study PRJEB28884, sample SAMN05720216) | anaerobic digester metagenome | isolation source: active sludge of municipal... | reverse complement strand
CCTGCTGGCGTCGAGCGCGGGTACTACACGGCCACCGGTCCGCTGGTCGGGTGGCTGGTCCGTTCGGGCGTCCGACCCAACACCATCACGACCGTGGGTACGCTGCTGGTGGTGGTTTCCGCCATCCTCTTCGGCTTCGGGCACATCCGGCTCGGCGGGGTCGTCCTCCTGCTGAGCGGCGGCATGGACACGTTGGACGGCGCGGTCGCCCGGCTCGGCGCCACCGCTTCCCGGTTCGGCGCCTTCTACGATTCGACACTCGACCGCATCAGCGACGGCGCCACCTTCATCGGGATCGCGGCCTACCTGCTGCATGCGCCCGACGTGGCCTACCGCAACCTCGCCGTCATCCTGTGCATGGTCGCCACCCTCGCCTCGCTGGTCGTCTCGTACGCCCGGGCGCGGGCCGAAGGGCTGGGGATCGATTGCCGGGTCGGGATCGCGCAGCGGGCCGAGCGGATCATCGGGCTCGGGCTCGCCTCCATGCTGGTCGGGGCGGGGCCCCGGGCCCTCGTGCTGGAGGGGATCGTCGCGCTCCTGGCGATCGCCTCGATCATCACCGTGGTGCAGCGTTTCGTGTTCGTGTATCGCGCAACCAAAGGCGCCTAGCGCCGCGGCGCGGCGGGGAGCGTTCCCCGCCGCGCCTGACACTCTCCTGAAAGGATGACCGCCGTGGCGACTCAGACTGCCCGGTCGATTACGCCCGCCAAGGGCAAGCTCGGAGTGCTGTGCGTCGGCCTCGGGGCGGTGACCACCACCTTCATGGCCGGCGTCGAGAACGTGCGCCGGGGTCGCTCCAAGCCGATCGGCTCCCTCACCCAGATGGCCACCATCCGGCTCGGCAAGCGGACGGAGGCCCGGACCCCGCTGATCAAGGAGTTCGTCTCCCTGGCCTCGCTCGACGACCTCGTCTTCGGCGCCTGGGACCCGATCCCCGACACCGCCTACGAGGCGGCGCTCAAGTGCGGCGTGCTCGACAAGCACGAGCACATCGAGCCGATCGCCGACTTCCTCAAGGCCATCAAGCCGATGCCGGCCGTCTTCGACCAGTTCTACGTGAAGCGGCTCGAGGGCACCAACGTCAAGAAGGGCAAGACCAAGCGGGAACTCGCGGAGGCGCTCCGGAAGGACATCCGCGACTTCAAGGCGAAGCACGGCTGCGATCGGCTCGTCATGGTCTGGTGCGCCTCCACCGAGGTGTTCATCGCCCCCGGCCCGACCCACCAGACGATGGCCACCCTCGAGAAGGCGATGGACGCGAACGACCCGAGCGTCGCCCCGTCGATGCTCTACGCCTATGCCGCCATCATGGAGGGCGTGCCGTACGCCAACGGCGCCCCGAACCTCAGCTGCGACGTGCCGGCGCTCGAGGCGCTGGCCCGGGAAAAGGGCGTGCCGATCGGCGGCAAGGACTTCAAGACCGGCCAGACGATGCTCAAGACCGTGCTCGCGCCGATGTTCAAGGCGCGGATGCTCGGCGTGGCAGGCTGGTACTCCACGAACATCCTCGGCAACCGGGACGGCGAGGTGCTCGACGACCCGGAGAGCTTCAAGACCAAGGAAGAGTCCAAGCTCGGCGTCCTCGAGCACACCCTGCAGCCGAAGCTCTACCCCGACCTCTACGGCAACATCTTCCATAAGGTGCGGATCAACTACTATCCGCCGCGGGGCGACAACAAGGAAGGCTGGGACAACATCGACATCTTCGGGTGGCTCGGCTACCCGATGCAGATCAAGGTCGACTTCCTCTGCCGCGACTCCATCCTGGCGGCGCCGCTCGTCCTCGACCTGGCCCTCTTCTTCGACCTGGCCGGGCGCTCCGGCATGTCCGGCATCCAGGAGTGGCTCTCCTTCTACTTCAAGAGCCCGCAGGTGGGCCCGGGCCTCTACCCGGAGCACGACCTCTTCATCCAGCTGACCAAGCTGAAGAACACCCTCCGGTACCTGAAGGGCGAAGAGCAGATCACCCACCTCGGCATCGAGTACTACGAGAACGGCTGATGAAATACTTCCACCGCACCAGCGTCACGCCGGACGCCGCCGTGGCCCGCGCCGCCGAGTTTTTCGGCGCGCGGCTCACCCCGATTGAGGAGGCTCCCCGACGGCGGCGGTTCGGCGGCACCCTCGGCCAGCTCACCGTGTCGGTGCAGGCCGAGGGAGGGCACTACACCCTCGTCACGATCGAGACCGACCAGCCGGGAGAGAGCGAGCTCGACAAGCTCGCCAAGCGCTTTCTCACGGTCGTGCACACCATGGCGGACCCCGCGCACGAGCCGCGGGGCGCCTACTGATCCGCCGCGGACACGCGGCACTTCTTCCGGAGAACCCGAGTCATGCAACGTCTGGCCATGCGGTGGCGTAGCGCGATCCTCCTGCCGTTCCTGGTGCTGGCGCTCTTCGCCGGCCGCGTTGCGGCCCAGGAGGCCGCCGCGCCCGTGGAGCACCGTCCGGGCGGCGAGGTCAACCTCCTCCTGCCCGACCTGAACCAGGGCGACTTCCTCGGCTACACCGGCCACCAGATCCTCCTGTCGGGGCTCGTCGTCTGCGTGCTCGGCCTCCTCTTCGGCCTGTTGAGTTATTCGGCGGTCAAGAAGCTGCCGGTGCACAAGGCCATGGCCGACGTCTCCGACATCATCTACGAGACCTGCAAGGCCTACATGGTCCAGCAGGGCAAGTTCCTGATGGGGCTCTGGGTCTTCGTCAGCGCGGTCATCGTCGTCTACTTCCTGCTGACCGGGCTCGGGCTGCCGAAGATCGCCATCATCCTGCTCTTCTCGCTGATCGGCATGGCGGGCAGCTACGGGGTGGCGTGGTTCGGCATCCGGATCAACACCCTGGCCAACTCGCGCACCGCCTTCGCCTCCCTCCGGGGCAAGGGCTGGCCGGTGTCCGAGATCCCGCTCCGGGCCGGCATGAGCGTCGGCATGATGCTCATCGCGGTCGAGTTGCTCTTCATGCTCGGCATCCTGCTCTTCATCCCCGCCGACGTGGCCGGTGCCTGCTTCCTCGGCTTCGCCATCGGTGAGTCGCTGGGCGCGGCGGCGCTCCGGATCGCCGGCGGGATCTTCACGAAGATCGCCGACATCGGCGCCGACCTGATGAAGGTCGTGTTCAAGATCAAGGAAGACGACGCCCGCAACCCCGGCGTCATCGCCGACTGCACCGGCGACAACGCCGGCGACTCGGTCGGCCCCACCGCCGACGGCTTCGAGACCTACGGCGTCACCGGCGTGGCGCTCATCACCTTCATCGTCCTGGCGGTGCCGGACACGGCGGTGCAGGCGAAGCTGCTGGTCTGGATCTTCCTGATGCGCGTCATGATGGTCGTGGCCTCCGGGATGTCGTACCTGGTCAGCAACGCGATTTCCAAGGCGAAGTACGCCACCGCCGCCAAGTTCGACTTCGAGCACCCTCTCACCCAGCTGGTCTGGCTCACCTCCATCGTGTCGGTCGTGCTGACCTACGTCGTGTCCTACTTCATCATCCCCGAGCTGGGCGGCAACACCTCGCTCTGGTGGCAGCTCTCCACCGTCATCACTTGCGGCACGCTGGCCGGCGCCATCATCCCGGAGCTGGTGAAGGTCTTCACCTCCACGTCCTCGCGGCACGTCCGCGAGGTGGTGAGCAGCTCCCGCGAAGGCGGCCCCTCGCTCAACATCCTGTCGGGCCTGGTGGCCGGCAACTTCTCGGCGTACTGGCTGGGCCTCGCCATCATGGGCCTGATGGCCGCCGCCTACGGCGTCAGCACGATGGGCCTGAGCGGCGGCATCATGCAGGCCCCGGCCATCTTCGCCTTCGGCCTCGTGGCCTTCGGCTTCCTCGGCATGGGGCCCGTGACCATCGCGGTGGACAGCTACGGTCCGGTCACGGACAACGCCCAGTCGGTGTATGAGCTCTCGACCATCGAGCAGATGCCCGGCATCGAGGCGGAGGTCAAGCGCGACTTCGGCTTCGCCCCCGACTTCACCGTCGCCAAGGAGCTCCTCGAGGAGAACGACGGCGCGGGCAACACCTTCAAGGCCACCGCCAAGCCGGTGCTCATCGGCACGGCGGTCGTCGGTGCCACCACGATGATCTTCTCGATCATCATGGCCCTCACGCACGGCCTGGTGAGCGGCATGGAGAACCTCTCCATCCTGCACCCGCCCTTCCTGCTCGGGCTCATCACCGGCGGCGCGGTCATCTACTGGTTCACCGGCGCCTCGATGCAGGCCGTGACCACCGGCGCCTACCGCGCGGTGGAGTTCATCAAGGCCAACATCAAGCTCGAGGGGGTCACGAAGGCCTCCGTGGAAGACAGCCGCAAGGTGGTCGAGATCTGCACCAAGTACGCGCAGAAGGGGATGCTCAACATCTTCCTCGCGGTGTTCTTCTCGACCCTCGCCTTCGCCTTCGCGGAGCCGTTCTTCTTCATCGGGTACCTGATCTCCATCGCGCTCTTCGGGCTCTATCAGGCCATCTTCATGGCCAACGCCGGCGGCGTCTGGGACAACGCGAAGAAGATCGTGGAGACGGAACTGAAGGCGAAGGGCACGCCGCTGCACGACGCCTCCATCGTCGGCGACACGGTGGGCGATCCCTTCAAGGACACCTCGTCCGTGGCGCTCAACCCGGTCATCAAGTTCACCACCCTCTTCGGCCTCCTCGCCGTCGAGCTCGGCGTGTACCTGACTGCGGGGCAGGGGAGCCTCCTGCCGCACGTGATGGCCGTCGTCTTCTTCCTCGTCAGCGTGGTGTTCGTGTACCGGTCGTTCTACGGCATGCGGATCGAGTCGAAGTAACCGGCCGACATGACGACCACCGCCGCCTCCGCTGCGACGCCGGCTGCGCCTCCCCACGGGCTCAGCCGGGCGCAGTTGCACGAGCTGTACTACTACATGCGCCTGACCCGCTCGCTCGAGGAGCGGCTGGTCAACCTCTACCGCCAGACCAAGGTCATCGGCGGGCTCTTCCGGTCGCTGGGTCAGGAAGCCGACAGCGTCGGCAGCGCCTACGCCCTCGACCGCACCAGGGGCGACTTCCTCTCCCCCTTGATCCGCAACCTCGGCTCGATGCTGGTGCAGGGCGCCCAGCCGCTGGAGATCCTGCGGCAGTACATGGCCAAGGCCGAGAGCCCCACCCGGGGCCGCGAGCTCAACATCCACTACGGCGACCTCGACCGGGGCTTCATCGGGCAGATTTCCCACCTGGGCGACATGGTGCCCGTCATGGCCGGGGTCGCGCTCTCGTTCAAGATGCGGAAGCAGCCGCGCGTCGGGCTGGTGTACGTCGGCGACGGCGCCATGAGCACCGGCGCCTTTCACGAGGGAATCAACTTCGCCGCGGTGCAGCGCCTGCCGATGGTCATCGTCTGCGAGAACAACGGCTACTCCTTCAGCACGCCGATGCGGAAGCAGACGGCGGTGGCGCAGCTCGTGGACAAGGCGGCGGCGTACGGCATTCCGGGCGTCCGGGCCGACGGCAACGACGTGCTGGCGGTGTACGGCGCAACGAAGCCGGCGGTGGAGCTGGCCCGGAACGGCGGCGGCTGCACCCTGATCGAGCTGGTCACTTACCGGCGGAAGGGGCATGCGGAGCACGACAATCAGTCGTACGTGCCGGCCGGGGAAATCGAGGCGTGGGAGGCCAAGGACCCGATCGACCGCTGCATCCGCGACTTCACCGCGGCGGGGTGGGCCACCGCCGGGGAACTGGCGGACATCGACGCGCGCATCGCGTCGCTGCTGGACGAGGCGGTCGGCGCGTGCGAGAACGAGCCGATGCCCGAGGCGATGAGCGCGCTCGACGGTGTGCTGGCCGACCCGGCCCGCACCGAGCTCGAATGGTACCGGAGGATCGATGGCTGAAGTGACGTACCTCGAGGCGATCCGCCAGGGGATGCAGGAGGAGATGCGCCGCGACGAGAACGTCTTCATCCTCGGCGAGGACATCGGCGCCTACGGCGGGGCCTTCAAGGTGACCGAGGGGTTCCTGGCGGAGTTCGGCGAGCGGCGCGTCATCGACACGCCGATCGCGGAGGCGGCCATCGTGGGCGCCGCCGCGGGCGCCGCCCACATGGGGCTCCGGCCGGTGGCGGAGATGCAGTTCATCGATTTCATCTCCTGCGCCTACGACATGCTGACCAACTACGTGGCCACGGCACGGTACCGGGCCGGCCTGCCGACGCCGATGGTGGTGCGGGGTCCGTCGGGCGGGTACGTCCGCGGGGGCCCCTTCCACAGCCAGAACCCGGAAGCGGCGTTCCTCCACACGCCGGGCCTCAAGATCGTCTGCCCCGCCACCGCGCGGGACGCCAAGGGGCTCATCAAGAGCGCCATCCGCGACGACGACCCGGTGCTGTATTTTGAGCACAAGTACCTCTACCGCCGGATCAAGGAGCACCTGCCCGAGGGCGAGGAGATCCTCACCCCGATCGGGAAGGCCCGGGTGGCGCGCGAGGGGAAGGACCTGACCATCGTCACCTGGTCCGCCATGGTGTACAAGGCGCTCGAGGCGGCGGAACGGCTCGAGAAGGAAGACGGGTTGCAGGTCGAGGTGCTGGACCTGCGCACGCTGCTGCCGATGGACGACGAGGCGATCATGACCTCGGTCCGGAAGACCAACCGCGTGCTGATCGCGCACGAGGACACGCGGACCGGCGGGGTGGCCGGGGAAATCACCGCGCGGATCAACGACCAGGCGTTCGAGTGGCTCGACGCGCCGGTCCGGCGTGTCACGGCGCACGACGTGCCGCTGCCCTACGCGCCGACGCTGGAAGACTTCGTGCTGCCGCAGACGGACGACCTCGTCGTCGCCGCCCGCTGGCTGGCCGCCTACTAGGAATTCGGAGAGGTTCGCATGGCCAAGGTCGACGTGATCATGCCCCAGATGGGCGAGTCCATCGCCGAGGGGACGCTGTCGCGGTGGATGAAGAAGGTGGGCGACGCCGTCAAGCGCGACGAGCCGATCTTCGAGATCTCCACCGACAAGGTGGACGCGGAGATCCCGGCGCCGCAGGCCGGCGTCCTCGTCGAGATCCTGGTCCAGGAAGGGCAGACCGTCGCGGTCCAGACGGTCGTGGCGCGGCTCGAGACCGACGCCAGTGCCGCGGCTGCAGCCCCGGCGCCGGCCCCGGCTGCGCCGGCGCCCGCTCCGGCTCCGGCGGCGGTGCCGACTCCGGCTCCCGCGGCACCGAAGCCGGCAGCTGCGGCGCCCGTCCCTGCTTCCCCGGTGACAGCGTCCCCGCCTCCGGCGCCCACCGGGCCGGAAACGGCGGAGGAACGGCTGCGCCGGAAGAGCACGCCGCTGGTCCGCAAGATCGCCGCGGAGCACAACCTCGACATCAGTGCGATTTCAGGCAGTGGTCTTGCCGGCCGCGTGACCAAGAGCGATGTGCTCTCGTACCTTGAATCCGCGCCGACTCCCCCCCTGCCCAGCAGCCCCGCCGCCCCGCCGGCAGGCCCTGCTGCCTCGACTGGCCGCGGCGCGAGCCGACTCATCGAAGTCCCCGCGCCCGTCGTCGAACCGTGGGAAGGCGATCGCGTCGAGCCGTGGAGCAAGATCCGGAAGCTCACCGCCGACCACATGATCATGTCGCGCCGGGTGTCGGCGCACGTGAACAGCCTCTTCGAGGTGGACTTCACCCGCGTGGCGCAGGTGCGCGCCGCCCGCAAGAAGGAGTACGCCGAGCGCGGCGTGAACCTCACCTTCCTCGCCTTCATCGTGAAGGCGGTGGCCGACACCATCCGGAAGCACCCGGTCGTCAACTCCGCCGTCATGGGCGACGCCACCGTGTTCCGCCGCGACATCAACATCGGCATCGCCGTGGCGCTCGACTGGGGCCTCATTGTCCCGGTCATTAAGCGAGCCGACGAGCTCTCCCTCCTGGGCGTGGCGCGGGCCATCAACGACCTCGGCGAGCGCGCCCGGGCCAAGAAGCTCACCCCCGACGAAGTGCAGCGAGGGACGTTCACCATCACGAACCCCGGCGGCTTCGGCTCGTTCGCCGGCACGCCGATCATCAACCAGCCCCAGGTCGCCATCCTCGGCATCGGGTCCATCGAGAAGCGCCCGCACGTGGTGACGCTGCCCGACGGCACCGACACCCTGGCCATCCGGACCAAGGGGATGTTCACCATGGCCTACGACCACCGGATCGTGGACGGCGCCGACGCGGACCGCTTCCTCGCCGACCTCAAGGCCATGCTCCAGTCGTTCCCCGACACCGCGGCCTGAGCGGTGCCGCGGGCCCTCGCCGTCGGCCGGGTGCAGGTGCCCCCCGCGCGGGAGTCCGAGTATCTCGCCGCCGCCGGCCGGCTCGCGGCGGCGCTCCGGGTGCGGGGGCAGCACCTGTGGGTCTTCCGGCACCCGGACCAGCCGGGAGTCTTCCTGGAGTTCCGGGAGTCGGCCAGCGACGTGGCGCATTCCGCGGTGGCCCCGACGGACGCGGAGGAGCGACTCATCCGCGCCCTCCGCGCGCTGGGGTCGTACGCGCCGGGGGCGGACGACCTGTGGCTCGAGGTTTCTTTGACGGAGGGCCGCACCTTCGTCGACGGTTCAGAGTGAGGTTGGCATGCCGACGCGCACCATCGACGTACACGGCACGACCTGGAAGGTGACACCCACCGGGCACGTCACCCAGTTCGTGCGCGACGAATTCACCATGCTCTTCACCAAGGGGACCGGCCCCGACCGGGTCGAGCGGGTGGCCAAGTACGCCCCGCTGGGCGCGCGGAGCCGCGAGCTGTCGCTCGCCGAGCTCACCGACGCCCAGCTGCACGAACTCTTCGCCCGGTCGCAGCCCTCCTGGACCTCGCCCGAGACGGGGTACCGCCGCTGACGCCCCCTCGTTTCATCGACCTGCACATGCACTCCACCGCGTCTGACGGGTCCCTCTCGCCGTCAGCCGTGGTGGCCAGCGCCAGGTCCGCCGACCTCGTCGCGATCGCGCTGACCGACCACGATTCGGTCGCCGGCATCGCCGAGGCGGTCACGGCGGGTGAGGCGGCGGGCGTGCGCGTCATCGCCGGCTGCGAGTTTTCCGTGGCGGCGCCGTGGGGCGAGATGCACGTCCTCGGGTACTTCCTCCCCGTCGGCGACGATAGGGTGGAGGCCTTCCTCGACCGCTGCCGGGCCGACCGGCTCCGCCGCGCCGAGGTGATGTGCGGACGGCTGCAAGAGCTCGGCCTGCCGGTGTCGTTCGAGTCGGTGCTCGAGGAGGCGGCCGGCGGGGCGGTGGGCCGTCCCCACGTGGCCCGCGCGGTGGTACGGGCGGGCGGGGCGACCGACGTCAACGCGGCGTTCGACCTCTACCTCGGCCGCAACAAGCCGGCCTACGCCGACAAGGTGCTGCCGAGCTTCGCCGAAGTGGCGGACCTGGTGCACGCGGCGGGCGGAGTGGTCTCGGCGGCGCACCTCCGGGACCGCGCGACCCGCCCCTACCTGGCGCGCCTCAAGCAGGAAGGGCTGGACGCGGTCGAGGTCCGGCACCCGCGGCATGCCCCCGAGACGCGTTCGAGGATCGCCGGCATCGCCAGCGCACTCGACCTGGCGCGCACCGGCGGAAGCGACTGGCACGGCGACATCGGGCCCGGCGAGGAGCACGGATCTCTCGGCTCGCAGACGGTGCCCGAAGACTGGCTTGAGCGCCTCGAGGCGCGCCGCCCCACGCCGAAGTGACGGATATGACTGATCAGCGAAGGTTCGACGGCAAGGTGGTGCTGGTCACCGGGGTCGCGCGGGTCGGGCAGATCGGCCACGCCGTGGCGCTGGCGTTCGGCCGCGCCGGCGCCAAGCTGGTGCTCTGCGACCGGAACGCGGTCGAGGCGGCGGCGCGCGCCCGGGAGTTCGCCGCCGAGGGGATCGACGCTCGGCCGACGGCGGGAGACCTGACGGAGCCGGACATCGCCCGGCTGGCGGTCGAAACGGCCATCCGGCATTTCGGCCGGCTGGATGTCGTCGTGAACGTGGCCGGGGGGCTCACCACCTTCGGGCCGATCGCCGGCACCAGCGTGGCGGACTTCGACCGCGAAATCGCCATCAACCTCAAGACGGCGTTCCTGGTGTCGCAGGCGGCGGTGCCGGCGCTGGCGGAAACGCGCGGCGTCATCGTCAACTTCGCGTCGGTGGCCTTCTTCCGGCCGCAGGACCAGATGGCGGTCTATGCCGCGGCCAAGGCGGGCGTCGCTGCCTTCACGCAGAGCCTCGCGCTCGAGCTGCGGGACCGTGGCGTGCGGGTCAACGCGGTGGCGCCGGGCATGGTCCGCACCGGCGACAATGTCTCCTCCGTCAGCGGGGCCAAGGTCCGCTGGGTGGAGATGAGGCAAATCACGGATGGAGTCCTTTTCCTCGCGAGCGACGCGGCCGACGCCATCACCGGGCACGTCCTCCCCATCACCAACGGCGCGGCGTAGGGGCACGCCGTGGCGTGCCCCTACAACGCGCCGATAGCGGTCCACGAATTCATCGTTGTCGGCGGCGGCTGCTACGGGACGTTTTACGTCCGACAGCTCGAGCGCGCCCGCGCCCGCGGAGTTCTGACGTACGATCGTGTCCTCGTTGTTGATCGGGATCCCGCCTGCCAGCTGACGCGCGATCTGCCGCCGAGTGAACACCGCGAGCTGGTGGTGCAGGATTGGGATGCGTTCTTCGACGAGTATCTCGCTCCCGCCCCGCTGCCCCGCGGCCCCGCTGCCCCGCCTCCTCCTCACCCCCTGTCCCCCTCTCCGGCAAGCGGAGAGGGGCGACGCCCGTCATACATCGTTCCCTCGCCGCTGATGCCGCATCTGATGTTCAACTGGCTGATGCGTCGTGCGCAGTCGTTGTGGCCAGGGAGGGAATTGGCGCAACAACCCCTCACCGATGCCTTTGGCACGCCCTACGACACCCTCGCGCCGGACGGCACGCGGTACGTTTCCTGGGCCGACTGGCTCTGCCCCACGCACTGCATCGAGCCGGCCACCTGCCCGGTCATCCGCGCGCCGCGGACGTGGGAGATGAGCGAGACGGCCCACGCGGTCGTGGAGCGGCTCTCGAGGACGGAGGAGGTGTACGGACCCGCGCTGTTCGTGACGCGGCACCTGACCGACGGGGTGGGGGCGTTTGCGGTGAGTGACGCAGTGGCGGCGGAACGGATGTTGAGGGAGGCGGGAGCGAGCGGACGTCCGTCCTCGTTGCTCATCGGGACGGTGTCGGCCTGTCATGGGGCGCTGGGGCTGCTCGGGTTGGGGTAGGTCGGTTTCGCCGGGTCGTGGCGAGGGCCGTCGCCACGCGATATACTTTCACGTTCCGAATCACGCTCCCCTCATCTGCTGCGGCGGGACGCTATGGACATCCAGTGGTGGCACTGGCTCGTGGTTGGTCTATTCCTCGTCGTAGTCGAGTTGGCCGCGGCCGGGGGATTCTACGTCATCTTCTTCGGGATCGCGGCCATCCTGGTCGGCCTGCTCGCGAGCGTGGGTGCCGCGGGTGGGATTGGCGTCCAGCTGCTGCTCTTCTCGGTCCTCTCCGTCGCCTCGCTCCTGCTCTTTCGGGAGAGGCTGGTCAAGCGCTTCCAGGGAGACCCGCAGGCACCGCAGATCGACCAGCTGGTGGGGGAGATGGCGCTTGTGACGGATGACCTGGCACCCGGCGGCATCGGCAAGGTCGAACTGCGGGGCACCAGCTGGTCGGCCCGCACCAGCACGGGGGTACTTCTCGCACGCGGTACCCGCTGTCGCGTGACGCGCGTGGATGGCCTCACCCTTTTCGTCGAGCCCGAAGGAGCCACTCAATGAGCCCGATCGTGATCGTCGCGCTGTTCCTTGGGTTCGTCATCGTGCTGACCATCGCGAAGACGGCGGTGGTCGTGCCGCAGCAGAGCGCCTTCGTCGTGGAGCGCCTGGGCCGCTTCTCCGGCGTGCTCCAGGCGGGGTTTCACGTGCTGATTCCCTTCGTCGACGTGATCCGCTACCGCCATTCCCTCAAGGAAGGGGCATGGGACATTCCGGAGCAGGTGTGCATCACCCGGGACAACGTACAGGTGGGGGTGGACGGCGTCCTGTACATGAAGGTGCTCAACGCCGAGCGGGCCTCCTATGGCATCGTTGACTTCGCGTTTGCCATCACCCAGTTGGCCCAGACGACGCTCCGCAGCGAAATCGGCAAGATCGACCTCGACAAGACGTTCGAGGAGCGGATGAACATCAATGGCGCGGTGGTGGCGGAGCTGGACAAGGCCTCCGAGCCGTGGGGCGTGAAGGTGCTCCGGTACGAGATCAAGAACATCACGCCGCCGCACGACATCCTCGCCGCAATGGAGAAGCAGATGCGCGCCGAGCGGGAAAAGCGCGCGGTCATCCTGACGTCGGAAGGCCAGCGGGACGCGGCCATCAACGTCGCCGAAGGCAACAAGCAGCAGGTGATCAAGGCGTCGGAGGCGAACCGGCAGCAGCAGATCAACGAAGCCGAGGGCGAGGCGTCAGCCATCCTGGCGGTCGCGACGGCGACGGCGGAGGGCATTCGGATGGTGGCCCAGGCGATCCACCAGCCTGGCGGTGTGGAGGCGACGCAACTTCGGGTGGCCGAGAACTACATCGTGCAGTTCGGCGCCCTGGCGCAGAAGACCAACACGATGATCCTGCCGGCCAATGTGGCCGACGTGGCGTCGATGGTGGCCACGGCCATGAAGGTGTTCAAGCAGGCCTAGGCGCTCCCTCCCGGAGAGGGAACGCCAGCCGAGGGTCGGTTACGGAGTGGCAGGCGGTGCCGAATTCCAAATCCCCGCGGTCGAGTACCACTTCCCGTCCGCGCCGCGCTTGAGCAACTCGATGTAGCGACCCCGCTCCTGGATCGGCTCGCCGTTCGGGCCGTTCATCGTCAGGACGAAGGTTCCGATCTCGTACCCGATGTCCCCCGAGCTCTCCGCCTTGATGGTCTCGACGGACGCATCGCGCACGCCCCCCTGCTCGATCCCGGCCTTCCAGTACGCCTCGATGGCGGCCCGGCCCTGCACCATCGCCTCGCCCGGGGGAATGACCACCGCGTCTTCGGTGTAGTACGACGCCGCCAGCGCGGCGTCCTTGGCGTTGAGCGCGGCGGCGAAGTCGCGATTCATCTGCCCGAGCTCCTCGACAGTGGCGGACGCCGGGGCAGTCTTGGCTACCTCGGCGCGGGAGCACGCAGCGAGGAGGAGCACGGCGCCGAGCAGGGTCGCGGATCGCATGGACGGCCTTTCTGGTGAGGATGGAGGTGCGGTGGAGCGGGCGATAAGCGCTCCTCGCGAGCGGGCTGCATGGTGTGCCAGGCGGCACACCTACTCGGCCCGATAGATCGTCTTCCCTTCCTTGATCGTCTCGAGGACCCTGATCTCCTTGAGGGTCATCGGGTCCACCGTGAGCGGGTTCCGGTCGAGGATCACGAGATCCGCCAGCTTGCCTGGTTCCAGCGAGCCCTTCGACGCCTCCTCGCCGTACTGGTACGCCACGTTGATGGTGATCGCCTTGAGCGCTTCCAGCGGTGTGATGCGCTGCTCCGGCCCGACGACCACGCCGCCCCGCGACAGCCGGTTGACCGCCGTCCAGACCTCGAACATCTGATCCAGCGGCGTGACCACGAAATCGGTGTGGTTGGTGGGCCGCAGCCCGAGGTCGATGGCGGTCCGCATCGGGCTGAGGAAGAACGTGGACGCCTGGCCGCGGTTCAGGAGGTGTGTGTCGGCGAAGTAATACGCGTGCTCGGTGAAGAACGACGGGGTCATCCGGTATGTGACGTACTTGTCCAGCTGGTCGGGCCGCACCATTTGCGAGTGAATGATCGTGACGTGGCGCTGCCTTGTGAGATCGTCGGCAGCGGCGTACTCGTGCGCCCGCAAGGCCATGTCGATGGCGCCGTCGCCGTTGGCGTGCATGTTGAGGGGCAGGCCCAGGTCGTAGACCCGCTTCACGAACGACTGCACGTAGGGCTCGGGAAAGGTGGGCTCTCCCTTCCAGCCCGGCTCCCCGCCCGGGCCGCCGGTCAGGTACGGCGTCGTGAAATAGGCGGTCTTCCCCTGGACCGAGCCGTCCAGCGTGATCTTGGCGCCGCCGAGCTTCAGTCGGTTGACGTACTGGCCCCAGGTGCCGATCGGGTTCCGCGCGAGCACCGTGTCGAAGTCGGTGACGAACGGAAAGGCGACGATATCGATGATGTTGGCGCCACTCGTGGCGACTCGCTGCATCAGTTCGAGGTCGGACAGGTGGGTGGCGCCTTCTTGCGCCGTGGTGATGCCGGCCGCGGCGTACAGCAGCTGCCCGGCGCGACTCCACTCCAGTTCCTGCTCGGCGGTGGGCTTAGGCAGGGCGGCGAAAATGGGGAGGTACGCCGTTTCCATCAGCAGCCCCGACGGCTCGTTGGTGCCGGCCTTCCGCAAGATGATGCCGCCCGGTGGCGTTCGGGTGGCGGCGGAAACGCCGAATTGCTTCATGGCCGCCGAATTGAGGACGGCGCCGTGCATCGACACGTGCCCCACGAGCACCGGGTTGTCCGGGAAGTCCCGATCGAGGTCGTCGCGGGTCAGGCCGACGCCATTCGGCATCGCGTTGTCGTCGTAACCGTACGCCTGGATCAGTTCACCCTTCGGGACCCGGTGGTCGTCCCGGAACGTCCTGAGCTCCGCGACGATGGCGGGGATGTCCTTTCCCGGACCGGCGGGCGGCGGGAAGACGTTGACCTGGTTCGCCACGCTGATCGCGCTGATGTAGTGGCTGTGGGGGTCGAGGAACCCGGGCAACAGCGTGTGGCCCGCCAGGTCCACGACAGTCGTGGCCCGCCCCTTGTGGGTACGCTCGATCTGCGCGAGGGTGCCCACGGCCAGGATCCTGCCGTCCTTGACGGCAAGCGCTTCCGCCGACGGCTGGGAGTCGCTCACAGTGATGATGTCGCCGCCCGCATAGATCGTATCGGCGGTCAGGGCCGGCGAGGGTGCCGAGCATCCGGTGACGAGTGCCGCGCTTGCCGCGAGCACCAGGGCGAGGATCGGCCTGACGGTCATGCTGAAATTCTCGGTAACGGGGGATCTGAATCAGGCCGGAAAAGACTCCCGCCTGCTACATGGGCGCGATCAGGCCCGCCGGAGCCGGCGGAACGGGAGGGATCCTCATCGCGAAGTACCTCATCTCAAAATGCTACGCCCCGCTGCCAAATCCGCAACTGCCTCGCTTTTGGCGGGCCGCCTCCGCTGGTCGCCGATCGGATGCACCTCTCCTGCTCGGGAACCCCCGACTGTTCTATATTTGATGCCGGGCGGCTTCCCCGCTTCCCGGCGTCCCCGCTTCCCCGCCCATCAGCGGCCGATTGCGGACAACCTCTGACTTGGGCTTCACATGTCCCGCTCCGCCCACGACCTGATCATCATCGGTGCCGGCCCCGCCGGCCTCTGCGCCGGCATGTACGCCGGCCGCGGCATGCTGGACGCCGTCGTCCTCGAGCGCGGTGTGCCAGGGGGCGAACTCCTCAACACCGACCTCATCGAGGACTACCCCGGCTTCGCCTCCGTCAAGGGCCACGAACTGGCCCGCCTGATGGCCGAGCACGCCCAGAAGTTCGGCGCCGACATCCGGCAGGAGAATGTGGAGACCGTGGCCAGGCGCGAGGACGGGATTTTCGAGGTGGCCTGCAGCTCGGGAGCGACGTACGAGGCCCCGACCGTGATCCTGACCGCCGGCGGCACCCCGACCAAGCTCGGCGTGCCCGGGGAACTCGAATACGCGGGGCAGGGGGTCTCGTACTGCGCCGTGTGCGACGGAGCCTTCTTCAAGGGACAGACCATCGCCGTGGTGGGCGGCGGTGACGCCGCGGTCGAGGAGGCGGCGTACCTCACGCGCTATGCCGAAAAAGTGTACGTGATCCACCGGCGCGAGGAGTTCCGCGCGTCAAAGCTCCTGCAGGACCGGCTCTTCGCCAACCCGAAGATCGAGGTGATCTGGAACAAGGTGGTCACCGAGATGACCGGTGGGCCCGGCGGGCTTCAGGGGCTCGGCCTCAAGGACACCGTCACGGGCGCCACGTCCACCCTGCCGGTCACCGGCTGCTTCGTCTTCGTCGGATTCAAGCCCAACACCGGGCTCGTCACCCAGCACTTTGCCCACGACCCGGCGGGCTACATGATCACCGACGACCGGATGATGACTTCCATCCCGGGCCTCTTCGCAGCCGGCGACGTGCGCGTCCAGCTCACCCGCCAGGTGACCACCGCCGTGGGCGATGCCACCACCGCCGCCATCGCCGTCGAGAAGTTCCTGACCGAACGGAAGGCCGCCGCCGTTGCCTGAGCCGATCGTCGTCTCCATCCCCAACGGGCAGTTCATGCAGAACTGCTACCTTGTGGCCGACCCGGCCACCGGGGCGGCGGCGATGATCGATCCCGGGGAGGAGAGCGGACGGATCATGGCGGAGGTAGAGCGCAGAGGCTGGAAGCTGGGCGCGATCTGGCTCACGCACGCGCACATCGATCACATCCTGGGCGTCGGGGACGTGGTGCGCCGGACTCCGGTGCCGATCTGGCTGCACCCCCTCGATCGTCCTCTGTACGACAATTTGTCCAATCAGGCGGCGATGTTCGGATTGCGAGCCCCGCCGGCACCCCCGCCGACTGACGAGATCCGTCCCGGCGAGCCACTGACGGTCGGCGCCATCCAGTTCGAGGTGCGCCACGTGCCGGGGCACTCGCCGGGCAGCGTGGCGCTCGTGGGCCACGGCAGGGTCTTCGGCGGCGACGTCCTCTTCAGCGGCTCCGTTGGGCGCACCGACCTGCCGGGCGGCGACACCGCCACGCTGCTCGCCTCCATCGAGCGCGAGTTCCTGACCCTGCCCGACACCACGATCGTCCACAGCGGCCACGGGCCCGACACCACTATCGGCGTCGAGCGGAACACCAATCCGTTCCTCACCGGGGCCTACCGCCTTGAGTAGCGAAAGTGACGTCCCCCCTCTCCACATGGTGGAGAGGGGGACAGGGGGTGAGGTGGAACAGCGGGGCGGCGGGGCCGCCGGGCGGGGAGGCAGCTGCAACCGCTGCGGCTTCGAGGTCCGGCCCCGCGCCTGGGGCTGCAAGAATCCCTGCCCCAACTGCGGCACCGTCTATCCCCTGGGCGACTGCTCCGACTGAATCGATGCCGACCGTCTCCGCTACGCGCACCTACCTCCAGCAACTCGACCCGACCGAGCTCCGGGCCCCGGCCCGGAGCCCCGTCGGCGCCCGCGTCGAGCCGGTGCACGATTGCCCGCCGGCGCTATTCCGGTGGCTCTACGCGACGGTGGGCGGTCCCTGGCACTGGTTGGAGCGGCGGGAGTGGAGCGACGATACGATTCGCGAGCACCTCGGCCAGTCGACGGTGTTCCTGCGGGTGCTTTACGCCGATGGCGCGCCTGCCGGGTACTACGAACTCAACCGGCATACCGACGGCTCCATCGAGGTGGCGCACATCGGGCTCGTTCCAGACCGGATCGGGCAGGGGCTCGGTGGGTTCCTGGTGTCCGAGGCGGTGCGGGACGCGTGGGCCCTGGGCGCCACGCGGGTCTGGCTGCATACCTGCACCCTCGACGGCGAGGCGGCGCTCCCCAACTACCTGCGCCGTGGATTCGTGGCGTACAAGACCGAGGAGTACCAAGTGGAGCTGCCGGCGGGCGCCGCCGGCTGAGTCCTCACCCCCTCGACATTCCCACCAGCATCACGCTCCGCTCGAGGGCGCGCACCACTCCGTGCGGCACCCCTGCCGGCGCCCACACCAGCGTCCCGGCGCCCGCGTCGAGTTCCTCCTCGCCGACACGCATCCTCGCCTTTCCCTCCAGCACGAGGTAAAATTTATCCGCGCCGTCGTGGGCGTGGACCGCCTGCGACTGCCCCGGCTCGAAGCAGTTGAGACCCGCGAAGAGGTGCGCGCCCCGCGCCAGGTCGGCCTTGGTGAACTTTCCCTCGGCAAAGGACGCATGCTTGGCGACGGTCGTGAAGTATTCGCTCATCGGCTCCCCTCGGACTCGCCCGTGAATCGATTCCCGATCACCCGGTAGACTGACATGACGACTCGCATCGAAAAAGATCCCCTCGGCGAGAAGGCCGTCCCCGCCGACGCGCTCTACGGCATCCAGACGCTGCGTGCCGTCGAAAACTACCCGATCTCCGGCCTCCGGCCCCTGCCCGCCTTCGTGGACGCGGTGATCCAGATCAAGAAGGCCGCCGCCCTGACCCACAAGGAAACCGGTCGGCTGGAGGCGAAGTTGGCGGACGCCATCGCCGCCGCGGCCACCGAAGTGCTGGCCGGCCACCACCGCGACCAGTTCGTCGTGGACGTCTACCAGGCCGGCGCCGGCACCAGCCACAACATGAACTGCAACGAGGTGCTCGCCAACCGGGGCAACGAACTGCTCGGCGGCGCGCGCGGCAGCTACGCGCCGGTGCACCCGAACGACCACGTCAACATGGCGCAGAGCACCAACGACGTCATCCCCACCGCCATGCGCCTCGCCACCCTCGCCACCCTGCCGCCCCTCCTGGACTCGATGGACCGCCTGGCCAAGGCCTTCCTGTCCAAGGGCGGCGAGTTCGACCCGATCATCAAATCGGGCCGCACCCACCTGCAGGATGCCACCCCGATCCGGCTCGGCCAGGAATTCTCGGCCTACGGCCACACCGTGGCCCGCCATCGGGCCAAGCTGGCGGAGGCGGCCCGATGGGTCCGCGCGCTCGGCATCGGCGGCACCGCCGTGGGCACCGGCATCAACGCCGAGCCCCAGTATCCCGCCCTGATGGTCAAGCACCTCCGCGACATCACCGGCCTCGAGCTCGAGGTCGGTGAGGACCGGGTGCAGCTCATGCAGTCCATGGGCGACATCGCGAGCTTCAGCGGCGCGCTCCGCGCCTGGGTGCTCGACCTCAACAAGATCGCCAACGACATTCGGCTCCTCGCGTCGGGCCCCCGCACCGGGCTCGCGGAAATCGGGCTCCCCGCGGTCCAGCCGGGTTCGAGCATCATGCCGGGCAAGGTCAATCCGTCCATCGCCGAGATGGTCAACCAGGTCTGTTACCAGGCGCTGGGGCTCGACGTTACGGTGGCGATGGCCGCCGAGGCGGGGCAGCTCGAACTCAACGTCATGATGCCGGTCATGACGCACAACATCGTCTTCGCCCTGATGATCGTCGGCAATGCGACCCGCGTCTTTGCGGAGCGCTGCGTCGAGGGAATTACCGCCGACGCTGCGCAGTGCGCCTACTGGCTGGAGCGCAGCCCGGCTCTGGTGACCGCGCTGGCCCCGAAGATCGGGTACGCCGAGTCGGCCAAGCTTGCGAAGGAGGCGATTGCCACCGGGCTGACCGTCAAGCAGCTCGTCACGGAGCGGGGCATCCTGAAGGGAAGGGAACTCGAGGAGATCCTCGACCTCCGCGCCATGACCGAGCTCGGCGTGCCCGGCGGGAAGGGCCTGCCCGGCGGCGGGTGACCTCCCGGGGGAGCGCGGTTGAATTCCCACCCCCGCGCTCCCATATTCAACCCATGCGAGTCACAACCTGGACGGAATACAGCCTCA